>Ga0307934_1001946_pt1 | contig 11672 bp, 9 predicted proteins | sample OrgLakmetageno90_FD_201838 | JGI IMG/M metagenome (GOLD analysis project Ga0307934, IMG submission 201838) | Saline water microbial communities from Organic Lake, Antarctica - #90 | ecosystem: Environmental > Aquatic > Non-marine Saline and Alkaline > Saline | place: Antarctica: Organic Lake... | reverse complement strand
GGTGAGTAGAGGTCATAGGAGACCACTGACCCAAGGCCCATGTCATGAAACGCCCCAACGCGCTCCCACCCGACCGAATGACACCCGTCGAACGTCGGACCGAACTGTGCGGCCTGCTGGCGCTCGGGCTGGTTCGGTTGCGTATGCGGAATGGGGTCGAAGTCTCTGACAAAACAGAAGAAAGTTTCCTACACTCTCCGCCCGACCGATGCCTTCATGCAACTCCAACTCATGAGGAGACAACATGACGACGCACGATCCCATCCCCACGCGCCTGGCGGCGCTGAAGACCACGCCGACGCCTGACCTGAAGGCGCAATGGCGCGAGCTCTTTGACAGCGAACCGCCGCCGTTCAATCGCCGCTACCTCGAGAGCCGGCTGGCCTACCGCATCCAGGAGCTCGCCTATGGCGGGCTGAAGCCCGAGACGGTCCGGCGGCTGGAGCGCATGGGCGAGGACCTCGACGGTGGCGATCGTAAGAAGAGCCGCATCCGCGCCGACCTGAAACCCATCACCGGCACGCGCCTGATCCGCGAGTGGCAGGGCGTCGAGCATGTGGTCGCCGTCACCGCCGACGGGTTCGAGTGGCAGGGGCGGCCCTACAAGTCGATCTCGGCGATTGCCCGCGCCATCACCGGCACGCGCTGGAACGGCTGGGTCTTTTTCGGCTTGAAATCACGGAGGGCGCGGACATGACGAAACCGATCGTCCGAAAACAGCGCTGCGCGATCTACACGCGCAAATCCTCCGAGGAGGGGCTGGAGCAGGAGTTCAACAGCCTGCACGCCCAGCGGGAGGCCTGCGAGGCGTTCGTGGCCAGCCAGCGCTCCGAGGGCTGGGTGCTGGTCCGCGACCAGTATGACGACGGCGGCATCTCGGGCGGCACGCTGGAACGCCCCGGCCTGCAACGGCTGCTGGAGGACATCGAGGACGGGCTGGTTGACGTGGTCGTGGTCTACAAGATCGACCGCTTGAGCCGCTCTCTCGCCGACTTCGCCAAGCTGGTCGAGGTGTTCGACCGGAACGGCGTGACGTTCGTCTCCGTCACGCAGTCCTTCAACACGACCACGTCGATGGGGCGGCTGACGCTGAACATCCTCCTCTCATTCGCTCAATTCGAGCGTGAGGTGACCGCCGAGCGCATCCGCGACAAGGTCGCCGCCAGCCGGAAAAAGGGCATGTGGATGGGCGGGATACCGCCCTACGGATATCGCGTCGAAAACCGCAAGCTGCTGGTCGACGAGGAAGCCGCCGAGCATGTCCGCTGGATCTTCGCCCGGTTCCTCGAGATCGGCTCGGGCACGGAACTGGCGCGCGAGGTGGGCACGCGCGGCATCCGCACCCTGCGCGGCAACCGCATCGACAAGAAGTACCTCTACCGGATGCTCAACAACCGCGCCTACATCGGCGAGGCGGTGCACAAGGGCGACAGCTACCCCGGCGAGCATGACGCGATCATCGACCGCGAAACATGGGACCGCGTCCATGCGATCCTGCAGGAAAGCCCCCGCAAGCGCGCCGCGCGCACACGTGCCGACACGCCGGCGCTGCTCAAGGGGCTGCTCTACGGCCCGGATGGTGCCGCGTTCTCGCCGACGCACACCCGCAAGGGCGACAAGCTGTACCGCTACTACGTCAGCCAGACGGTGCTGAAGCACGGTGCCGGTGCGTGCCCCGTCGGTCGAGTTCCAGCGGGTGAGATCGAGGCGGCCGTGATCGACCAGCTGCGCGCCGTGTTCCGGCAGCCTGAGATTGTGGCCGGCATGTGGAAGGCGGCCCGTGCCCATGCTGACGACATCACCGAGGCCGACGCCCGCGCGGCCCTGCAGCAGCTCGATCCGCTGTGGGACGAGCTCTTCCCTGCCGAGCAGGCTCGCATCGTGACGCTGCTGATTGAGTGCGTGGACATCGGCACGGACGGTCTCAACGTCCGGCTCCGCATCGATGGTCTCGGCGGCCTCGCGCGCGAGATGCTGGCAGGAGACATGGGAGCGGCCGCATGACCCGCGGGACCGCGATCCCCGAGACGGTAACGGTGCACGTCCCGTTCAGCATCGTGAAGCGTGGCGGGCGGAAGGAGATGCAATTGCCGGACGGCGCCACGCTGTCGCGCAGGACCGACAGCGCGCTGGTCAAGGCGCTGGCCCGGGCTTTGCGCTGGAAACGCATGTTGGAATCCGGCGAGTTCGCCACCATCGCCGAACTGGCCCAACGCGAGGGCATCGCGCCCTCCTACATGACCCGCGTCCTGCGCCTGACCCTCCTAGCCCCGGACATCGTTGAGGCGATCGTGGACGGCACGCAGGGGGCGGAGGTGACGCTGGCGCAGGTACTGGAGCCATTTCCGCTCACGTGGCAGCAGCAGATTTCGCATTTTTCTCTGTAGGCGTAAAACTGCACAGTGAGGAATTGACTCGTTGCGTACGCTCGCCTAAATCTCTGTAATCGGGCATACAGAGGGTTCTCCGATGCGGCTTGCGGCGCTCTCCGACATCCACTCCGGCTACACGGCGCGCGGCAGGCTCGATCCGCTGCCAGAGGGTGGCGTGCCGGCCTTGCAGCTGCGCGACGTCGGGACGGACGGCCAGGCGCCGGGCCCGAACTTCCAGAGGTACGATCTGGGCAAGCTGTCTGACCGATACTTCGTCCGCGGCGGCGAGGTGGTCTTTCGCTCGCGCGGCGAGCCGAACGCTGCGGCGGCCATTCGCGATCCGCTGCCGGAACCTGTCGTGGTCATCGTCCCGCTGGTGATCGTTCGCCCCGACAGGGAGCGCGTTCTCCCCGAATACCTGGCGTGGGCCATCAACCAGCCCGACGCGCAGCGCCGGCTTGGCGCGGAGGCGCAGGGCACAAGCCTTAGGATGATCCCGATGGCGGTCCTCGAAAACCTCGAGATTGCCGTCCCCGACCTGCCCACGCAGAAACGCATCGTCGAACTCAATGCCCTCGCCCGGCAGGAGAGGCAACTGCTCCGCCAGCTGGCCGCTCGCCGGGAAGAACTCGTAAGCGCCATTCTCGGCGAGGCCGCGAAGGCGGCCGACCAGAAGGAAATCGCCTGATGACCGACCAAGTTACCCAACAGCAGATCAACCAGACCGCCTGGACGGCCTGCGACACCTTCCGGGGCGCCGTCGATGCCGGTCAGTACAAGGACTACATCCTGGTGATGTTGTTCCTTAAGTACATTTCCGACCTCTGGAACGACCATGTCGAGTCCTACCGCAAGCAGTTCGGTGGCGATGAAGCCCGCATCCGCCGGCGCCTCGAGCGCGAGCGTTTCATCCTGCCCGAGGGCGCAAGCTTCTACGACCTGCACGCCCAGCGGAACGAACCCAACATAGGCGAGCTGATCAATATCGCGCTCGAGAAGATCGAGGACGCGAACCGCGCCAAACTGGAAGGGGTCTTCCGGAACGTCGATTTCAACAACGAGGCCAATCTCGGCCGTCCGAAGGACCGGAACCGCCGTCTCAAGAACATGCTTGAGGACTTCGCAAAGCCCGCGCTCGACCTGCGCCCGTCGCGAGTGAGCGAGGACATCATCGGCGAGTGCTACATCTACCTGATTTCCCGTTTCGCCTCGGACGCCGGGAAGAAGGCTGGTGAGTTCTACACGCCCACGGCCGTGTCCCGTCTGCTGGCGAAGCTGGCCGCGCCAGAGCCGGGCAGCACGATCTGCGATCCCGCCTGCGGGTCGGGCTCGTTGCTGATCCAGGCATCACAGGAGGTCGGGTCCGAGAACTTTTCCCTGTACGGTCAGGAAGTGAACGGTGCCACTTGGGCGTTGGCCCGAATGAACATGTTCCTCCACGCCAAGGACGCCGCGCGCATCGAGTGGAGCGACACGCTCAACAGCCCTGCGCTGGTCGAGGGCGATCACTTGATGCGGTTCGACGTGGTGCTCGCCAATCCGCCGTTCTCGCTGGACAAGTGGGGCGCGGAAGACGCGGGCACCGACCAGTACAAGCGCTTCTGGCGTGGCGTGCCGCCCAAGTCCAAGGGCGACTACGCCTTCATCACCCACATGATCGAGATCGCCAAGCGGCAGTCCGGCCGCGTGGCTGTGGTCGTCCCGCATGGCGTGTTGTTCCGGGCCGGGGCCGAGGGGCGCATCCGGAAGCATCTGATCGAGGAGAACCTGCTCGACGCGGTCGTCGGCCTGCCCGCCAACCTGTTCACGACAACAGGGATCCCGGTCGCCATCCTGATCTTTGACCGCTCGCGCGAGGAAGGCGGCGCGAACGCGGACCGGCGCGAAGTGCTGTTCATCGACGCCAGCAAGGAGTTCACACCGGGCAAGACCCAGAACGTGATGGACGAGGCGCATGTCGCCAAAGTGCTGGAGACCTACGGCGCCCGCGCCGAGGGCGAGCGGTATTCGCATCGGGCGGCGCCTGAGGAGATCGCCGAGAACGGCTACAACCTCAACATCCCCCGCTACGTCGACACCTTCGAGCCGGAGGACGAGATCAACGTCGCGGCCGTGCAGAAGGACATCGTGCGAATCGAGGCCGAGCTGGCTGATGTCCGGGCGAAGATGGCCGGGTATCTGAAGGAGCTCGGCGTTGATGCGTGAAAGGCCCCAGAGTTTCCCAAGCGTCGCTTTGGCGAAATTGGTCCAAAAGGGCCGAAAAATTACCTACGGCATTGTCCAGCCCGGCGAGTTCGTTGCTGACGGAGTGATCTTGGTAAGGGGCCGCGACTACTCAGCAGGTTGGCGCGACATTGATGGCTTCATGCGCGTGACGCCAGAAATTGACGCACCCTACAAGCGTTCGAAACTCAAGCCCGGTGATCTTGTGTTGACGATTGTCGGCGCGAACACCGGAACGGTCGCGGTGGTTCCCGCTTGGCTTGATGGCGCGAACATTACGCAGACCACCGCTCGGATTGCCGTCGATTCAACGAAGGCTATTCCTGGCTATGTCGAGCAGGTCCTTCGATCGGCAATCGGACAGGAAGCGGTCTATAGGTTCCAAAAAGGCGGTGCACAGCCAGGTCTCAACCTAGCCGACGTTGAGAAGTTTGAGATACCGCTTCCCCCGCTCCCCGAGCAGCGCAAGATCGCCGAGATCCTGCGGACCTGGGACGAGGCGCTCGAAAAGCTCACCGCCCTCCGCGCGGCGAAGGAACGGCGTCACCGCGCGTTGACCATCAGTCTGGTCTTCGGAGGAAATCGGCTGGAACAATTCCGGACCACGGGTGAGGTTAAACCTCATCGCTGGTTCTCACTGCCAGCGTCATGGGGCTGCACACCCATCGGCAAGCTTGCCAGAGAGGTGTCTGCGCGCAACGCAGACGGAGCGCAGCACGAAGTCCTGTCCTGCTCAAAACATGATGGATTTGTCCGATCGCTTGAATACTTCAAGAAGCAGGTCTTTGCTGCGGACCTGTCGGGCTACAAGAAAATCTGGCGGGGTGATTTCGGCTTTCCGAGCAACCACGTCGAAGAAGGCTCGATCGGCATTCAGAACCTGACTGATGTCGGAGTCGTCAGCCCGATATACGCGGTGTTTCGGTTCGATCCTGAAAAGGTCGACGGCGAGTACGCCTATGCCGTGCTCAAGACGAGCCTCTATCGGCACATCTTTGAGGTCAGCACCAGCGCATCCGTCGACCGGCGCGGCAGCCTGCGTTGGAGCGAGTTCTCGAAAATTCCCTTCCCGGTGCCGACATTGGCTGAACAGAAGGCCATCGCTGAGGTCCTTCGAACGTCGCAAGCCGATATCGATGGCCTCACAGCCGAAATCGACGCCCTAAAGCAGCAAAAACGCGGGCTCATGCAGAAATTGCTCACCGGGGAATGGCCAGTCAAATTGGAGCAGGTTTGATGGCATTGGGGTATCGGCAAAACGATCCTGTCCGGGATGGCACGTTGGAGGTTGATCAGATCGACTCCACCCGTGTCGACGTATTCTTCGTCCCGCCAGATCACAGCCTGACGGCAGCCGGTCTCGACTCCAAGAAGGCGCGCTCGTATCGAACGAAGTTGCTGGAGATCAATGGCAAAGACCCATCGATCACCATTCATCCAATCAGCACTTTCGGCGATAAAGATGATTTCCTGAAACCGAAATATCGACAGATCGAACGCATCGTCCTGGAGGATACCGGTTTCATGTTTCCCGAGTTCGATGACTCGGTGCCGTCAACTTTGGACGAAATCCTCGTAATTTTGGAAGATTTGCCGTCTGCTTTCACCAAGGATTACGCCTTCGGGCTTGGCCTTGCCAAACCCTATCGGTTCATCATCGATGCGGTCGAGGAGATCACGGACTGCACAGAGATCGTTGTCACAGGCAAGCGCGACACCGGCCCGGCATCGAACGAAAAACGCTTCTTCATCTCGAAAAAGGATTTTGAGCTTGCCCGTCGCTCCATGAACAACATTGGCAACCTCGCTCAGACAGCAGTCCGAGCTGTCAGAGGTGCAGTCGCGCACAATATTCTCGCCGAACGCATGGGCATCGATCCGGTCGAGCCACAGGTCGGGCGGCATCCATATCGCAAGCGGTTCACGGCGGTTTCGCAGGGCAAGGAAGAACTCTCCGACGACGAGCAGGCGGCGATCCTGAATGCGATGAGCAACCATGCCGCTGAAATCGCTGAGGCCCAGCCGGAAACTTTGGCCAAGCTGCGCGGTGACATTGAACTCGTAACTCTCGAAAACCTGATCCAGCAATACCGGACAATGCTAGGTCAGAAACTTGTCGAGGACCGGTGGCAGGAGTTCTTCAACGAGAACCCATTCATCCTGAACATGGCATTCGGATACGAGCGCACGCTGTGCCGCGGCGGGATCTTAACCCATGACGGGATCCCGGTTTTCTTCCGAAAGGGAGAGTTCGACCACGCCTTCTTCGAGAGCTTGACCAGGCGCGGTGAGAACGATGTGTTCTCCCTTGTCCGTGCAGAGCGGATGGACTGGATCGCGGCAGCGTTGGCTGATCCCGGCGCGCGACGCTTTCAGGGTTGGTTGAAGCGAGAACGCCGCCACCATCCCACCCGGCGCGTTACCGTCGTCATGGGCGATTTCGTCGTGATCATCGCACTGAGCAAGCGCCGCGATGGCCGTCTAAAGGCGAATTTCATCACCTGCTACAGAGCGGACAACAGCATCCAGAAGATACTGGGCGCTCCCCTCTGGACTAGAGAGGATTGTCTCAATGCGCTGCGGTAAGGGAAGAGGGACGCTGATTTGCTACGCTGGCTCAGCGTCCGAGGCCTCGATAGGTTCACGGCCGCTGGGCAGTGAACTCGAGGTCTATATGGTCATTGTGTGGCTTGGAAGTCAAGGGACCCCTAACAGACCGCACTTTCCCTCAGGTCATCGAGCGACGTTCGGAGCACGCCCATGACCTTCGACGCCGCCGAGAAACACCAGTCCCAGGTTCCGGCGCTGCAGCTGCTGGTGGCGCTCGGGTTTACGCCGCTCTCGCAAGAGGAGGCCCTGCGCCTGCGCGGTGGGCGGCTTCGCAACGTCGTGCTGGACGATGTGCTCGCCGAGCAGCTGATGCGCATCAACCGGTTCACCCATCGGGGCCGTGAGTACGCCTTTGATCTCGAGGACGCGCACGAGGCGATGCGGCGGCTCAAGCCCACGCCCGACCGCCTGAAGGGTCTGCGCGGGACGAACCAGGAAATCTACGACACGCTCGTCCTCGGCACGACGATCACGAAGTCCATCGACGGCGACTCGAAGAGCTACTCGTTCCGCTACATCGATTGGGGGCAACCGGAGAACAACGTCTTCCACGTCACTGCCGAGTTCTCGGTCGAGAGGACCGCATCGAGCCAGACCAAGCGCTGCGACATCGTCGCCTTCGTGAACGGCATCCCGATCCTGGTGATCGAGAACAAGCGGCCGACCGAGAGCCTGAAGAAGGCGGACAGCCAGCTAATCGGCTACCAGAACGAGGACAACATCCCGCAGCTTTTCCATTTCGCCCAGCTGCTGATCGGCATGAACCGTAATGCGGCGCGGTATTCGACGGTCGCAACGAAACCGAAATTTTGGGCCGAGTGGCGCGACGAGGAAGACACCGACGAGGCCATCGCGCCCTTCGCGAACCGTGTCTTCACTGCCGCCGAGAAGGACGCCATTTTCTCCGGCGACTTCGTGGGCGCGCGCGCCTATTTCGACGCGATGGCTGCCGAGGGCGACCGAGCGGTCACGGTTCAGGACCGTACGGTGTACGCGCTTTGCCGGCCCAGGCGGCTGCTCGACATCATCCGACGCTTCAGCGTCTTCGACGGTGGCGAACGCAAGGTTGCGCGCCATCAGCAGTTTTTCGGCATCCGCCGCGCAGTGGAAACGGTCAAGCAGCACGATGTCAGCGGCGCCCGCAAAGGCGGCGTGATCTGGCACACGCAGGGCTCGGGCAAGTCGCTGACAATGGTGATGCTGGGGCGCTCGCTTGCCTTGGAGCGCAGCATCGAGAACCCACGGATCATCATCGTCACGGACCGCGACGATCTCGACAAGCAGATCAAGGACACCTTCAAGTCCTGTGACCTCGAGCCGGTTCGCGCGACGAGCGGGTCTCACCTTCTGGAGCTTGTTCACAACAAGGCTCCGCTGGTCACCACGATCATCAACAAGTTCGACACGGCGCTGAAGAACAGCAAGCTGGCGGACGAGGATCCGAACATCTTTGTGCTGGTCGACGAGAGCCACAGGACGCAGACGGGGCGCTATGGCGGTCACAGCCAGTTCGCCGCCAAGATGCGGCGCCTCCTGCCCAAGGCCTGCTACCTTGGCTTCACCGGCACACCCCTGCTCAAGAAAGAGAAGAACACGCTGTCGGCCTTCGGGCGGCTGATCCACCGCTACGCCATCGACGAGGCGGTCGCCGACGGCGCCGTCGTGCCGCTGCTCTACGAGGGGCGGCTTGTCGAGCAGCAGGTCTCGGGCGCCGTCATCGACCGATGGTTCGACAAGATCAGCGAGGGGCTGACCGAGAACCAGAAGCGTGATCTGAAGCGGAAGTTCTCCCGGATGGACGCCCTGGCCAAGACCGACCAGGCCATCCGAGCCAAGGCGTTCGACATCTCCGAGCATTATCGCCAGCACTGGCAGGGGACCGGCTTCAAGGCACAGCTCGTCGCCCCGTCCAAGGCGGCGGCCGTCCGCTTCAAGGAGGTCCTGGACGAGATCGGCCACGTCTCGAGCGCGATCGTCATCTCCCCGCCTGACGAGAACGAGGGCAACGAGGAGGTCGATCAGGAATCCAAGGACCTTGTGCGTAGCTTCTGGTCGAAGATGATGGCGCAGTACAAGACCGAGGATGAGTACAATCGTCAGATCATCGCTTCTTTCAAGGGCTCCGGCGACCCGGATATCCTGATCGTCGTCTCGAAGCTCCTCACCGGCTTCGATGCGCCGCGCGACACGGTACTCTACGTCTGCAAGTCCCTGAAGGAGCACAACCTCCTGCAGGCGATCGCACGCGTGAACCGGCTTTTCGACGCAGAGAGTGGAACAGCAAAGGAGTTCGGCCACGTCATCGATTACGAAGGGTTACTCGGAGAGCTTGACAGCGCGCTGACGGCGTACAGCGCATTCGAGGGTTATGAGACTGCCGATTTGGCCGGAGCGGTTCACGACGTCCGGGAGGAGATCCGGAAGCTTCCCCAGCTTCACGACCAGCTCTGGGACCTCTTCAAACCCGTTCGGAACAAGAAGGACATGGAGCAGTTCGAGCAGCACCTCGCCGACGAGGCGCTGCGCCACGAGTTCTACGCGCGCCTCAAGGCCTTCAGCCGGTGCCTGCATATCTCGCTCTCGTCGGACAAGCTGTTCGATGTCTTCAACGAGGCCAAGGTCGATTCCCTCAAGCGGGACTGGAAACAGTTCTCCGAACTCAAGCGCTCGGTCCAGCTCCGCTACCAGGAGACGGTCGATGTCCGCGAGTTCGAACCGAAGATCCAGAAGCTGCTCGATGACCACGTGGTGGCGATGCCGGCGGAGACCATCATCGAGGTGGTCAACATCAACGATCCCGACGCGCTGAAGGCTGTCGTCGAGGAGACGGGCGTCTCCGAAGCCTCGAGGGCGGACCGCATCGCCAGCGCCACCCGGCGGGCAATCACCGAGAAGATGGATGAGGACCCGACGTTCTACAAACAGTTCTCCGAGCTGCTCGAAGAGACCATCCGCGCCTACCGCGAGAAGCGCCTGTCCGAGCGGGAGTACCTGAACAGCGTTGTGGACCTCGCGAGCAAGGTGGCAAGCAAGGATCGCGGCCGGGATGTTCCGGAAAGCATCCGGGGCGATGAGGATGCGCAGGCGTTCTTCGGGATCCTCGACGGTCAGCTCAAGACCAAGGGCGATGAGCCGGTAGCGGACGACGATGCCGCAGATATCGCTCAACAGATCATCGCCATCATCAAGTCGCACCTGATCGTCGACATCTGGTCGAACGAGGTGGCCCAGAACAATCTGCGCAATGCCATCGATGACTACTTCTTCGACGTCCTGCGCGACGAAAAGGGCGTCGACCTCCCCGTGGAGGTGCTCGACGATATCGAGCTGAAGATCATGGACCTCGCCCGGGCCCGGTTCGCGGCATGATGCGGGAGTTGCACTGCCTGCAGTACGGCGAGCAGGAAATCCGGTACGAGATCGTCCGCCGCCCGAGAAAGACATTGGAAATTGCCGTCGAGCCGGATGCGTCGGTGGTGATCGCGGCCCCGGAGGACGCGACGCTGGAGGCCATAGAAGCCAAGCTGCGAAAGCGCGCAGCATGGGTGACGCGGCAGCAGCGATACTTCTCGCAGTTCCTGCCGCGGACGCCGGAGCGCAGGTTCGTCGCCGGAGAGACGCATCTCTACCTGGGGCGCCAGTACCGGCTGAAGGTCGTCCCGCATTTGCAGGAAGGCGTGAAGCTGATACGCGGCTTCATCGTCGTGCAGACTCATCGGCCGACCAGGCCGGAGGTGACGCGCGAGCTGGTCGAGGCATGGTACCGGGATCGTGCCCACATCAAGTTCCCGGAGCGGATCGAGCTCTGTCTCGGCCACTTCCCGGATCCGGAGGCATTCAGGCCGAAAGGCCTCATCGTACGCCAGACCCGGCAGCGATGGGGGTCCATGTCGCCGGCCGGACGCCTGCTGCTGAACCGCCGCCTCGTGCAGGCGCCGGTCGACGCCATCGACTACGTGATTACCCACGAGCTTTGCCATGTGGCTGAGCCACATCACGGCGCCGCATTCTTCGAGCTACTCGACAAGGTGATGCCCGATTGGGAGCGTCGGAAGCAGAGGTTGGAACGGGCGATGGCATGAGAATTTCCGAACCCGGTCGCGGCAGACGCAAACGCGACTCCAATCCAAGCAATTTCGAAGGCTGTATTTTCTTGCTCTCTTACAAGGGCTTATAAGAAATTCACCAAATCGGCGCAGTCATGAGGTCCGGAGAATACCGGCCCCGAGAGACCACTTCAGGGCCCAGTGGCGCCAGGGCCAGTGCTCAGCTTTTCCCACAAACCCCTTTGAAAACACGGAAAAATTCGGCGGCAGCCGAACGGGGAGAATGATTTCGCGGGGGCAAGTGGCGGAGCGGACGGGACCGGGATCGGACGTTCTCTACCTAGTAAGGTATTGATCAGACGTATTTAAATAACGACATCACTCCAGGTGTGATGACTGATCGGCTATCTCAATGACTCCA
>Ga0307934_1001945_pt1 | contig 11680 bp, 7 predicted proteins | sample OrgLakmetageno90_FD_201838 | JGI IMG/M metagenome (GOLD analysis project Ga0307934, IMG submission 201838) | Saline water microbial communities from Organic Lake, Antarctica - #90 | ecosystem: Environmental > Aquatic > Non-marine Saline and Alkaline > Saline | place: Antarctica: Organic Lake... | reverse complement strand
TGAAGCCTGCCTCAGCCGTGAGATCCTCGCCAAGAACGAGGAGAGCTTTAATAGAGCCTTCGCGAATGCCGTCGCGGATCACTGAAAGTTTAGCTGACGGGTTTTCCGAACCCCAGACAAGCTTGGCACCCGTGGTGTTCGGGTTGCGGTCCGCAGCGATCAGGAGTCCGTCATTTTCGCCTTCGCGAGGGACGGTTGTGAAATTTTCAGTTTTGAGATTTTCGGCGAGAGCTTTGGTGAGAAACAATTCCTCATTGGTCATGCGCGCAGAAGCAATAATCGCGATTTCCGAGGGACTGAATTTTGCCAGTGAGCTTGCTGTTTTTGAAATAGCTTCCGACCAATCTGCGGTGCGATGAGCCCCAGTTTCCTTTATGAGAACCTCACTGAGACGTGCATCGCTGTCGATGTAGTGGAAATTCAGCCGATGCGAATCGGGCATCCAGTTTGAGTTCACGTCATCGTTCTGGCGCGGAGTGATGCGGTGGATGGTATTGCCACGTGTGTGAATCAGAATGTTCGCACCTGTTCCGCAATTTACATCAATAGACGGAGTTTCTTTAAGAAACCAAACACGCATTTGGAAGCGGAAATCGTTCGAAGTCAGTGCTCCAACGGGACAGATATCTGCGGTGTTGAGTGAGTAGTTGTTATCCAGTAGTTTGCCGGGATGGACGGTCAATGTCGTGTGCGTGCCGCGCTGGGTGAAACCGAGGACCGGATCTTCAGCTACCTCGTCCATGAAGCGGATGCAACGTGAGCACATGATGCAGCGCTCATCATCAAGCCGGATACGTGGACCGATATCGACGTTCTTCGGCTTCTTGACCTTCATGTCGATGAAACGGGAAACTCCGCGACCGAATCCAACGGATTGCTCCTGCAAGCGGCATTCGCCTGCTTGATCGCAGATCGGGCAATCCAGAGGGTGGTTGATTAGGAGAAATTCCATGACGCCTTCGCGACATTTTTCGACCAACTCACCTGAAGTTCGAATCCCCATGTTCTCTGCAACTGTGTTAGCGCAGGAAATCGCAGGGCGGGGCATCCAACCAATCGTCTGATAACCATCTTCATCATATGAAGGGTCTTGGCCTGGTGCTGGACGAGGTGGCATGCCCATCTGGACTAAACACATCCGGCAGTTACCGGGGATCGTTAGCTTCGGATGGTAGCAATAGTAAGGAACATCCTGTTTTACGGACCGGCAGGCCTCGATCATGCGAGTGCCTTTTGGGAACTGATGCCAGGTTCCGTCGATCTGGACGTTTACCATGCCTGTTTCGGCGGCAATATCTTTAGGTAATTTGCGTTCCGCGGTGGACGAAGGGGTGTCGCTCATGAGTGGAAAATTAAAGGCAGATTGAATGGCCAGAAGGCCTGTCGGCACTATGTGTGCGCTGAGGCCTCGCGGCAAGTGTGCTTTGTGAAATTTTTCACAAGGTTGAGATCGTGAAGATTCAAGTGGCGCTCAGTGGAAGGATTTTCTAAACCTGCGTTGTGAGGAAAGATCGTCTGGACGCCCTGTTATTCAATCGGGGCATGTGTGATTCGCGGGAGCAGGGTAAACGCTTGATCCTGGCGGGTGAGGTGAAGGTTGGTGACCGAGTGGTCGATAAACCAGCCGAACGCTTTGCTGAGGATGCGGTGGTTGAAATCAAGGAGAAGCCAAGGTTTGTCGGGCGCGGAGGACTGAAATTGGAGGGAGCGTTGGAGGCTTTCGGAATCGATGTGACCGGTTGGACTTGTATCGACGTGGGAGCGTCCACAGGTGGCTTCACCGATTGCTTGCTGCAACGGGGCGCAACCAAAGTCCATGCAGTGGACGTGGGAACCAATCAATTGGTCTGGAAGCTTAGAAATGATGTCAGAGTTGTGGTTAAGGAAAAATTCAATGCCCGCTACATGAAGCCAGAAGATATTGGCGAAAAAGTCAGTTTGGCGGTGATGGACCTATCATTTATTTCCTTAACCAAGGTTCTCCCAGCGGTTTTCGACGTTTTAGAAACAGGTGGATCAGTGATTTGTCTTATCAAGCCACAGTTTGAGCTACAACGCGACGAGGTGGGAAAGGGTGGTATTGTGCGAGATGAGGCGCTCAGAGAGAAAGCGATTCAGAAAATTCGCGGGTTTGTGACTGAAGTTCATTCAATGGAGTGGAAGGGACTAGTTCCTGCCAGTATTTCCGGAATGGACGGCAATCAGGAGTTTCTTGCGTGGATCGGTTAAATTTTTTTCAGGTTTTTTGAATAAAAACCGCTGGCATGTATCTGATAGTGTAATAGGATACATGTGGAAAACGGTTCCTAGATATCAACCACAACAAAAACAATACTATGAAATTACTACTAACTGCCCTCTGCACAGCAATGTTCACGTCTTCGATGGCATTCGCCGGTGACTGCGACAAGAAATGCGATAAAGATAAAAAAGAAGCTACGATCCTAGTTCACTGCGGCAAATGTGCCAAAAAGTGCGAAGGTGAAAAAAAGTGCGATAAATGCAAAAAAGGCACTGAAGAGAAAAAAAGTGAGAGCGCTCTCATCGCTGGCAAAGACTGCGACAAGAAGTGCGACAAGGACAAAAAAGAAGCAACTCTCCTTGCCGGTAAGGACTGCGAGAAAAAGTGCGACAAGGCTAAGGAAGATGCAACTCTCCTCGCTGGCGACAAATGCAAAAAGAAGTGTGACAAAGCTGAAGAAGAGGCAACTCTCGCTTAACTTCCACGCCGATTAATTTTAAATAGCTACCGGAGAAATCCGGTGGCTTTTTTTGTGTCCACGACGTGCGGTCTGTTCCTTTTTTCGGGAGGATCGACCATTTAGTGAAAAAGCGATCAACCTCATCGAGCCACATGATCGACAAACAATGCTGTTGAGAGGAAATTACCGCCGCGTTTCTTCCATGCGTAGCCTAATGATCCAATCGTCTCCCTATTCCATGACTCGGATATAACTGTCGGGATAGCACTATTACTCAACGAAATCTCAGGCTAAAAACAAGAAAAGCCACATCTCAAAACGAGATGTGGCCTGTTCAAGTTCGATGGGTATCGAAAAACTTTACTTCTTAAGGACCTTCAGTTTGCTGACGCCGTAAATAGCATCTTCACCTAGCTCTTCCTCAATGCGGAGGAGCTGGTTGTATTTTGCGATACGGTCGGAACGGGACATGGAGCCGGTTTTGATCTGGCCACAGTTGGTAGCAACTGCGAGGTCTGCGATCGTGCTGTCTTCGGTCTCACCGGAGCGGTGGGAGAGGACTGCTGTGTAGGCATTTTCCTTGGCGAGCTCGACAGCGTCGAAGGTCTCGGTGAGTGAGCCGATCTGGTTGACTTTGACGAGGATGGAATTCGCCACTCCGAGGTCGATTCCTTTTTGGAGGAACTTGGAGTTGGTGACGAAAAGGTCATCGCCGACGAGTTGGGTATTTTTACCCATTTTCTCGGTGAGGATTTTCCAGCCGTCCCAGTCGTTTTCATCACAGCCGTCTTCGATGGAGATGATGGGGAAACGCTTTTGGAGATCAGCGTAGAATGCGACCAGTTCTTCGGCGGATTTTTCCGAGTTATCAGATTTGTGGAAGATGTATTTGCCCTTTTCCTTGTTGAAGAATTCGGAAGAAGCGACGTCGAGCGCGATGGAGATATCATCACCGACTTTATAACCGGCTTTTTCGATTGCCTGGCAGATGACGCTGAGTGCGTCTTCGGCTGAGTCGAGCTTCGGAGCGAAGCCGCCTTCGTCACCCACTGCGGTGGAAAGACCACGGTCGTGGAGAACACCTTTGAGTGCGTGGAATACCTCCGCACCATAGCGGACGGATTCACGGAAGGTCGGTGCGCCGATTGGAACGATCATGAACTCTTGGAAGTCGATCGGTGCGTCGGAGTGTGAGCCGCCGTTGATGATGTTCATCATCGGGACAGGGAGAACCTTTGCGTTCGGGCCGCCGAGGTATTTGTAAAGCGGTGAGCCGAGCTGGGAGGCAGCTGCTTTCGCGACAGCAAGGGAAACGCCGAGGATGGCGTTTGCTCCGAGCGCTTTTTTGTTGGGAGTGCCGTCGAGGTCGATCATGATCTGGTCGATCATCGCTTGTTCGGTGGCATTGAGTCCCAAAAGTTCGTCAGCGATTTTCTCATTCACGGCTTCAACGGCCTTGAGGACGCCTTTTCCGAGGTAACGGGACTTGTCGCCGTCACGGAGTTCGTGTGCTTCATGTTCGCCGGTGGAGGCTCCGGATGGAACCGCAGCACGGCCGATTGCGCCACCTTCAAGATGAACGTCTACTTCGACAGTTGGGTTGCCGCGTGAGTCGATGACCTCGCGGCCCCTGATTTCTACAATTGTGGTAAGATCCATAATATTCTTCTAATTCGGGATTAAGTGATCCCTTACGGGTGATAGGCGGAGATGGACTTGATAGTCAACGTTTCCATTTTTTCTGTTTGTGTGTCGCGAATTTTCGCGTCGTCACTGACGGAAAGTCCCATTAGGGCTTTGCCGACATCAGACAGGTAAGAGACTTCTTTTTTCTCTGGGTTCGAGTCCCATGCACCAAGCACGGTGATGGTTTGTTCAGTGCCGCTGGTATCGGTGAGATTCACGATGGTTCCGATATTTACGGTAGCGGTATCCGCTCCTTTAAAGTCTGTCCCGCGAGCGAGAGAGATCTCCAGTTCGAGTGCGGCACGGCGATGGTTGAGGAATTTCTCCAAGTCTTTTGCGGACTTGTATTCGAAGTTCTCCCGGAGGTCGCCGTAGGATTTGGCGATCTTGATATCCTCTCGGTTCTGAGGGATTTTCTCGCGAAGAAGTTCTTGGAGCTCATTCTTTTTCTTCTCCAGGGATTCCCATGAAACGAGAAGCGGCTCCTCGCGTTTCGCAGCGTTCTCGCCGGAGACGAGTTCGACTGTTTCGGGGCGGACCTTGATGATGCGTGCCATCAGGGATTTTTTCTCGAGGTCAGCGAAGACTGGGCAATCGAGCAAACGGCGAGCGAAGTTCTTCGCTTCGTTGAGGTCCATGTTCTTGACCAAATCGGAAAGCAGAGCTTTGTCGTCGTTGACGAGGGTCTGCAGGCGGGAAGTCTTACGTGGGCCGTCTGAAAGGTGGTCGTTCTCAAGGAGATTGAGAATGGAAGCGCCGACGTCGGCACCGAAGACGGCTTCAGCAGCGCCGTTGCGTTCGCGGCAAACCCAGATGAGTGCATCGGGGCCAAGGGCGCGGCGTGCAAGCGCAGAGCCGAGATGTTTGATGAGGACTGGCATTCCGTCGCTTTCAGAAAGAATACGAGCGATTTCGGTTACACCACGCGCACCGACTTGGTTGAAGACGGTAACAATTTTGTCGACCCATTCATCTCCAAAGGCGGTTTTGAATGCTTCGTAGACGGCGCGTTGGCGAGTTGATGGGAGAGCGACCAGTTCCTCGGCGATTTTTTCAAGGTCGGAGCCAGCGATCAGGTCACTGAGGCGCACTGAGCTAGCGTCAAGTTCAAGAGCCTTGTTGCTGTCGATGACTTCGTCGCGTGCTGCGACGAGTTGCATGGCTTGGCCGAGTTGCACGCGTGCGGCTTTTTTGGCTCCTTCGTCGATGTCGCGAAGGAGTTGCTTCAGTGCGTCGATATCATTGTCGAATGCTCCGATATCACCTGCGATGGATTCGAGGGCTTTGATCATGCCCTTGATGTCTTTGGAAGCTTCGAAATCGGCAACTAGCGCTTGAGCAGGCGTGATGTTGGTGTCACGGAGAACGATTGCTTCGGTGCGTTTGGTAGGAACTACGGCCTTACGGCTTTCTTTGACGGCCTTCTTGGTGGAGTCCCACCATTTTTTGTATTCCTTGTCGGGGATGACAGCGCCTTTGACGAGTTCTTCAATCGCTTCACCAGTGATCGAACCACCGTGACTTTCAAGAATGTGAACGACGAGTGCGACAGCGTCTTCCTTCGCGAGTTTGCGAAGGGTTTCGATCTGCGCAATTTTCACAGCGCGGAAGTCGTCCTCAGGAACCCATTCAGTTTTTTGCATGGCGAACTGCAGGTCCATTTCTTGGCCCTGCGAGTTTTCGAAATCAACGGTGACTTTTTTGGCACCGAAATCCCAACCAATGATCTTACCAGCTCCGAAGGACTTGTGCAGACAAAAGTTCCCCGGTGCTAATTGTGAAAGTCTCTCTCCTACAGGCGCGGGTATTTTACCGGCCTCTACCAATTTCTCAACATCAGGGTGCATGGGCACAGCTTGGAAAGCCCAGCCAAAAAACGCAAGGATAAGGGTGAGAAATCGTTTATTAGTAAATTCAGATCAATCTTGCAGCGAGAAGTTCGCGCTGGAAGACGAGTTCTTTGGGCAGGTGATCGTAAAGGTCGATGAAGAGCTCTCCCTGTGAGACCAGCTCCGCACGCCATTCCCTGCGGTCGAATTTCATGACTTTTTCAAAGTCCTCTTTGGTGAAGTTCTCTAGGCTATCGATATTGAAGTTATCATAGTCTGGTATCCAGCCGATCTGTGTTTCGTGGCCGGCGGCTTCGCCTTTGCAACGTTTTACGATCCATTCGAGGACGCGCATGTTTTCACCAAAGCCTGGCCACATGAAGGTGCCCTCCTCGGTTTTGCGGAACCAGTTGACGTGGAAGAAGCGTGGCAGATGGGTGAGGTAGCGTTGCATTTCGAGCCAGTGGCCGAAGTATTGGCCCATGTTGTAGCCACAGAAGGGGAGCATGGCCATGGGATCACGGCGGACTTTTCCGATGGTTCCGGCGGCGGCGGCGGTCATCTCAGAGCCCATGGTTGCGCCGACGTAGACGCCGTGGCTCCAGTTGAAGGCTTGATAGACGAGTGGCATGGTGGTGGCGCGGCGTCCGCCGAAAATCACTCCGTCAATGGGGACTCCATCGGGGTTCTGCCAGTTTGGATCGATCGTCGGGCATTGCTCGGCAGGTGCGGTGAAACGAGCGTTTGGATGTGCGGCAGGGGTTTCTGAGGCAGGTGTCCAATCGTTTCCTTTCCAATCGACAAGGTGCGCGGGAGCTTCCTTGCTTAGGCCTTCCCACCAGACATCGCCGTCGTCTGTGAGAGCGACATTTGTAAAAATGGTATTTTCTGTCATCGACTCCATGGCGATGCGGTTGGTCTCCCACGAGGTCCCGGGAGCGACACCGAAGAATCCGGTCTCCGGGTTTATCGCGTGGAGTTTGCCGTCTTTGTGCGGCCAGAGCCAAGCAATGTCGTCGCCCACAATAGAGGTTTTCCAGCCCTTATCTGCATAGGGTTTTGGTGGGACAAGCATCGCAAGGTTGGTTTTCCCACAGGCGGATGGGAAGGCGGCGGATACGTAAGTGGTCTCGCCGTCTGGCGCATGCAGGCCAAGGATAAGCATGTGTTCCGCCATCCAGCGATGCTCGCGGGCGATGTTCGAAGCGATGCGGAGTGCCAAGCATTTTTTACCGAGAAGAGCGTTTCCACCGTAGCCGGAGCCGTAGGACATGATCTCGCGGCTTTCGACGAAATGAGAGATGTATTTATCGTCGTTGCAAGGCCAAGGGACATCCGCTTCACCATCCGAGAGGGGAGCACCTACGGAATGAAGGCATTTGATAAATTGCCCGTGGCCGTCACGTTTCTTCTCCAGCTTGCCGGAGTTTTCACCCTCGAGCTGGCGCAGCACCGAGCTACCCATGTGCGCCATGATGCGCATGTTAACAACGACATAAGCGCTATCAGTGCACTGGACTCCGATTTTTGCTAAAGGTGAATCCGGAGGGCCCATGCAGAATGGAATCACATACATTGTCCGTCCAGCCATGCTGTCGCTGAATTTCTGATCCAGCTTTTCTCTCATCTCAATCGGATCCGCCCATTGGTTGGTTGGGCCGGCTTCGTCTGGACGTTTGGTGCAGATGAACGTGCGCTCTTCAACCCGGGCTACATCTGATGGGGCGGAACGGGCGAGGAAAGAGTTGGGGCGTTTTTCGGGATTGAGGCGAGTGAAGGTTCCTTGATCACAGAGCAGCTGCGTGAGTCTGTCCCATTCTTCCTGAGAGCCATCGCACCAGACGATTTCATTTGGTTTACATAGTGTGGCCGTTTCATCGACCCAGGTTTGCAATACTTCAAGAGATGTTCCGTGAGATTTCATATACCCGGAGATACAAGAGCTTTTACAGCTTGGGAGCAAGGATAGCTCTGAGAAATTCAGGATTTATTCTGAGAATTTCATAATCCAGATGAAACCCGTGTCGATTCCATCACGCAGTGCTTGCACCCGAACGGCTTGTCCACTAGCACCTTGTTTATATGAGTAACGAACCGGACAAGCATATTTCTCTCGGAGAGATGTATTCCGATTATTTCCTCGATTATGCGAGTTACGTCATTCTCGAGCGTGCGGTGCCGCATTTGTATGACGGACTGAAGCCAGTGCAACGGAGGATACTCCATTCCATGAGAGAGCTCGACGACGGCCGCTACAACAAGGTCGCGAACGTTGTGGGTAATACGATGAAATATCATCCGCACGGTGACCAGTCGATCGGTGACGCCATGGTTCAGATCGGCCAAAAAGAGCTGATGATCGATACACAAGGGAACTGGGGAAACACGCTCACAGGTGATGGATCAGCGGCACCGCGTTACATTGAGGCACGTTTGACCAAATTTGCGCTGGAGGTGGCCTTTAACCCTAAGACGACCAAGTGGCTGGCATCTTATGATGGGCGTAACAAAGAGCCGCAGACTCTGCCAATGAAGTTTCCACTTCTGCTCGCGCAGGGAGTGGAGGGAATCGCTGTCGGGCTTGCTTGTAAGATTCTCCCACATAATTTCAATGAATTGGTGACCGCTGCGGTGGCGCACCTTCGCAATCAACCCTTTGAGCTCTACCCAGATTTTCCGACCGGCGGCATCATGGATGCCAGCGATTACAAGGACGGACTACGTGGAGGGAAAATCCGCGTTCGTGCATGCATCGACATCGAGAAGAAAAGCCTGCTCCGTATCACGGAAATCCCATTTGGCACCACCACTGGCGGAGTGATGGATTCCATCGTAAGCGCGGCGGACAAGAACAAGATCAAGATCCAGAAGATCGAGGATAACACTGCGGCGCACGCCGATATTCTCGTTTACCTCCCTTCCGGTGCGGATCCAGAACAGAGCCGTGATGCCCTGTTTGCATTCACGGATTGCGAAATGAGTATTTCTCCTAACTCCGGAGTGATCGCCGATGGTAAACCAGCGTTCTTAGGTGTGACGGAAATACTCCGCCAGACCACGGACATGACCAAAGAGCTTCTTAAGCTTGAGCTTGAGATCAAGCTAACGGAGCTCGGTGACAAATGGCACTTTTCCTCGCTGGAGAAAATTTTCATCGAGAACCGTATTTACCGGGATATCGAAGAAGCCGAAACCTGGGAGGCGGTTTTGAAAGCGATTGACGATGGCTTGAAGCCATTCAAGAAGCTGCTCAAGCGCGAGGTGACTGAAGACGATCTGGTGCGCCTGACCGAGATACGCATCAAGCGCATTTCTAAGTTCAATGCTTTCAAGGCGGATGAGGAGATCAAGGCAATTGAGGATGAGATCGGCGAAGCCGAAAAGAATCTCCGCAATCTGACACGCTTCACCATCCGCTGGTACGAGCAGCTCGGGAAAAATTACGGGAAGGGCAGGGAAAGAAAAACCGAGATTTCCACCTTCGAGCGTGTCGACCGGTCACAGGTTGTCGCGGCGACTGAGACACTTTATTTAGATTCTAAAAATGGCTTTGCCGGAACCTCACTGAAAAAAGAAGAGGCCCTAGAGAAGTGCTCCATGCTGGATGATATCATTGTATTCACCGCTGATGGAAAAGTGAAAGTCACCAAGGTGGCGGACAAGTTCTTCGTGGGCCCGAGGCCTCTCCGCGTGGCGGTTTTGCGGAAGGAAGAGGATTTGATTTATTCGATGATCTACCGCGATGGTCGTGACGGCAATATCATGGCCAAGCGCTTCACCATTGGTGGCGTGACTCGCGATAAAGAATACGATCTTACCAAGGGCAAGAAGGGCAGTCGTGTATTGTATTTTAAATGCCATTCGAACAACGAAGAAAGCTCGGCACAAATGCTACTCATACACATGAAGTCGGGACTCGGCTTGCGCAACCTGGTTAGGCCTCTGCACTTCGCCGAGTTCGGTATCAAGAGCCGCGGTAGCATGGGTAACATCGTAACCAAGCATCCTGTTGAAAAAATTATCAACGCTCCCAAGGATTACACACCTTAAAGTCTGGCAATACCGATCTCACCGCAGAGACGCGGAGGTCGCAAAACCCTGAGAGCAATAGCGAACCATAAAAAACAAGCGAACCGATTTAGTTTACACGGAGCGAAGCGTAGTCAAAGGGACGCGAGATTTTTTTCTCATTGCTCCGTAATTCAACTTTCAGACGCATCCCGAATCTCACAGACCCTGAAAACGAATCACTGGTAAACTTAAAACACAACTCCAGCCTTGGCGAACTTAGCGCCTTGGCGGTTCAATACTCTTCCACTGATCACTGACAACTGATCACTCTTTACTTAAACCATGATCACCATCGGCACACGGGCACAGCTCACCATCCTTCGCGAAAAGCCTGCGGGCTTGTATTTGGATGCGGATAACCTTGGTGAGATCTTACTGCCACGCAGTGAAATGCCCGGGGAATGGTCGATCGGAATACAGCTGGACGTATTCATTTATCTCGATTCTGAGGATAGACTGGTTGCCACCATGAAGCTACCGCGCGCAATACCCGGTGAGTTCGCTAAATTAAACTGCATCGCGGTCACCGGGGTGGGGGCGTTCCTCGATTGGGGCCTCTCCAAGGATCTGCTCGTTCCGTTCCGTGAACAGAAACAGCGCATGGAAGTCGGGAAAAACTATCTCGTCAAAGTCCTCGTCGATGAGCAGAGCCAGCGCCTGATCGCCACCACCCGCATCGCCCGTCACATCGATCAGGTTCCGGCAAGTTTCGCCACCGATGACGAAGTCGATCTGGTGGTCTATGGCAAGACCCCAATGGGCTACAAAGCCATCGTCAATAACACCCATACCGGCCTGATCTTCGAGAACGAGGTCTTCCAGGAACTGGCGCTCGGAGAGAAGCTCAAAGGTTGGATTGGCGAACTCCGCGCCGATGGGAAAATTGATCTCAGCCTCCATCCTCCCGGACGTCAGCGCGTCGATGACCTTGAGAAACAAATCATCGGCGAACTGGTTGCTCGCGGCGGCTCGTGGGCACTCAGTGACAAAAGCAGCGCGGAGGAAATTTACGAAGAGCTCGGCGTTTCCAAACGCACCTTCAAGCAGACCATCGGCGCCCTTTTGAAAAAGCGCCTGATCAGTAAGACAGAGAACGGCATTAAGCTGAACTAGGTTTGTGTGTCGTTTTTTTAACGAAGAGTCGTATAATACCACTTGAACAGTTACTCCGTCCGAACGGAATTTTTCTATGAGGTTTTATAAGTGCCTTACGGAATGGAGTTGCGCCGCGGCTGGCTTCGTAGAGTTCTTCGTTTCTCGGCAGCCGCCCCGATATCGTCGGGGCTCCTTTCTCGCGCCTTGAACTCTACAAAGCCAACTCGCGCCATTCGGCCGGATTAACTGTCCAAATGGTATAATACCATTTTCATAGTTACTCTGTCTGAATGGATT
>Ga0307934_1001944_pt1 | contig 11684 bp, 10 predicted proteins | sample OrgLakmetageno90_FD_201838 | JGI IMG/M metagenome (GOLD analysis project Ga0307934, IMG submission 201838) | Saline water microbial communities from Organic Lake, Antarctica - #90 | ecosystem: Environmental > Aquatic > Non-marine Saline and Alkaline > Saline | place: Antarctica: Organic Lake... | reverse complement strand
TGCGCATTGGCTAATCACATCAACAAATTTGTCAGGCGTTATCCCTTGGGTCATGCCAAAGGTTATTGCTTCAGCCATCGCGGCAATGTGGACACCGGCCAATAGCTGATTAACAGCTTTCATGGCAGAACCGGCACCGGCGCTATCACCGAGCTCAAACACGGTAGAGGCAGTCGCGTCCAAAGCGAAACGGGCAGCGGTAAAAGCCTCCGCCGTACCAGAGGCCATAATACTAAGATCTCCACTGGCAGCTTTTCTTGACCCACCAGAAATTGGCGCATCCAAATAATGCACGCCAACGTTTGCGCAAGCGTCGGACATAGCACGTGCGGATTCAGGTGATACGGTCGCGCAAGCAATGACTACAGAGCCTGTCTTAAGGTTGGGTACCACTCCAGCCTCGCCAAATAAAACAGATTCCATTTGGGCAGCGTTAAGGACAACAACCATGACGGCGTCCAGCGCACCTGTGATATCAGCCAGATTACCTTCGCAGCCGCCTTCTGCCTGAAATTTATCAGTCATATCTGAGTTGATGTCAAATCCGTAAGTCTTACTTCCCTCACGCAACAATGATTGAGCAACACCAAACCCCATGGACCCCAATCCAATAACGGCTATCGATTTTTTTTCTGTCATATCTCATTCTCTCAATCAAGTTTCTTCTTAACGAAACTGGGATAGGTTTTAGATTCTCACTTTTCCATGTGAGCGCTAAATTAAAAAGTCTTGGCTAGCACTTATCAACCTCAACCTTACTGTCAGATAGATACTAAAGTAGAAGCAAGAGAGTAATTATTCTCATTATCAGTTTTACACTATTGTTTCTGATATCTAAAATTTACACATTAACCAAGCTCTAACTCAGGCCCGGTAGCCAGAGAGCTATATTTGGAAACGCTATAACAGGACCGAGCGCGAACATTTGAATCAAAATAAATGGCCATAGCGAAAGAAATATTTCTTTGAGCGTAATGTGAGGAGGCGCAACACTTTTCAAATAGAATGCAGCAGGTCCAAACGGCGGACTAAGATAAGAAATTTGCATGTTCATCGAAAATAAAATACCAAACCAAATAGGACTGTAGCCAAGTGAAATGACTATAGGAACAAAAATTGGCATGGTAAGAAGTGCAATACCAATCCAGTCCATGAACAACCCTAGGAGAAACAGCACAAACATCATGGTTAAAATTACAACAATTGGAGCAACGTCTAAACCAAGAATTACTGATTCGATAAAACTATTGCCACCCATCAAGTTATAAACACCTACCAAGGCACTTGCGCCAATACCAATCCAAATGATCATGCCGCAAGTATTCAAGGTCTGTTTTAAACTTTCTTTCATCATTTTTGCCGTTAGTTCTTTACGAACAAACGTCGACAAAATTACACCAACAACGCCTAAGCTCGCTGCTTCCGTAACTGAGGCGATTCCCGCATAGATACCACCTAAAACCAATATGGCAACCATAACAGGGAGAATTATACCTTTGAGCTGGCGTACTTTCTCTTTAACGGGGATATTCTGTTCTTCTTTCGGTGCAGGCGGTCCCATTTTTGGATTAATAACGCACCGAGTAATTATATAAATTATATAGAAAGAAGCTAGCAAAGTTGCCGGTAAAACCGTCGCCACAAAAAGCTCACTGACAGAAACATTGGCTGTCAAACCATAAATAATCAATACGATGCTGGGTGGCACCATAGTTCCTAACGATCCACCCGCACAAACGGTTCCAATTGAGAGACGTTGATCGTAGCCCAACCGTAACATTTGTGGAAGGGCCAATAGACCTAGCAAGACAATTTCACCACCGATAATGCCCGACATCGCAGCAAGAAAAACTGCCACAAACAAAGTTTGCACAGCAACTCCACCTGGCAATCGACCTGCAAACAGTCGAAGAGTATTGTAAAGATCCCGTGCAATTCCTGATCGGTCTAGAATAGAAGCCATTAACACAAACATCGGAATAGAAATCAGAACGTATTCATTTATAAAGCTGTATATACGTGTTGTAATCAAAGGAATGGCCATTGGACCAAACCACCCTAATGCAAAAATCAGTGCAATTAGTCCTGTTACAAAAGCAAGCGGCAAGCCTGTCAAAAGCAGCAATAGAATTGAAATAATTATCAAATAGGAAGCAGCTTCAATGCCTATTTGTGATAACTCGAACATAACTATCTCACTTTACGTTTAGTTGCGCTGATTAACCGAATGACGCTTTGAGTTGTCATTAGCACTAAAATAAGAAATAGCCCAGTTTTTACAATAGCTGGAGTAATCGGGTTCCATGCTGAACCTGACGTTTCTAATCGAAACACTCCTGTTGGTGTGAACAACGATTTTTCTGTCATTATGTATCCTGCGTAAGCAATAAGAGCGCAGTAGAAAACAGCCAAAAACCCATTCAAAAAATCTAGCCAACAACGAGTTCGTTCACTGACGGCGTCGTAAACCATCTTTATGCTGATGTGAGTGTTTCTGGCTAGGCAATAAGATCCACCGTAGGCCATGCTCAATGCGCAAATCATGATAGTTGTTTCATGTACCCATATCGTTGGTGCGTTGAAGAAATAGCGACTAACAATTTCATAAAAGCTGATTGCAACACTAATCATGAAAAGATAGGAAACATAGTCACCAATTTTGTCAACCAAACGATCCAGAGAATTGTCAAAAGTAACAGAAGTTAAATGATCGAAAACTGCTTGCTCACTGTTTTCAGGCACAGAACCAAGTTGAACTTCATTACTCATCGTGTTCACCAGAAAAACGGAGGGAGGGGGGGACAGTAAACGTCCCCCCTAACAATTATATCAGTCAGCTAGTAGACCTTGGCTAACTAGGTACTCAGAAACCTTGGTGTAGACTTCTCCAGCCATAGGCGAGCGAGCAGCCCATTGCTGCCATTGTTTCTGAGCAATGCTGCGGAACTTAGCACGTTCTTCTTCTGACCAGTTTATGATTTCAATGGAGGAATCTTTGCGCGCTTCGATTACCGCATTGCGATCTAATGTTTCTAGCCTTTGAACCATGTCATAGCCAAAATCACGAACAGAAATCGACAATATTTCCTTCAGGTCAGGCGTTAGGTCGTCCCATTGAGATTTGTTCACTGAGACTGCAAGGGTTGGCATGGAATGGAACCCTGGATAGAGAGGGTATTTTGCAAACTTGTGCAAGCCTTGAGCTTGGTTTGTTGAAAAAACGCTGTAATCAGCAGCGTCGATGACACCTTTATCTAAAGAAGTATAGACTTCCGAGCCTGGCAAATTTACCGGCGCCGCACCAACAGCTGCAAATATTTCTTGTACCATGCCCTCTGGTGCTCGCATTTTAACACCTTTGAACTCTTCCACTGATCGAACAGGCTTTGTTGAAACAAACGACTCAACGCCAGTTGATGCTGCACCTAAGAATTGTAAACCGTAAGGATTAACTAGCTTGTTATAGACTTCTTTACCGCCACCATATTCGATGAAGCCAATCATTTGCGACGGATGACTCCAAGCTCCAACCAAATTGCCCAGCATTGCAAATGCTGGGTCTTTTCCACTAAAGTAAGAAGGGTCAGCAATATGACCTTGAATTATTCCTGCCCCTACAGCGTCAAGGGTCTCGTTATAGGCAACCACAGAATTTACAGGCAGCAAGGATATTTCAATTTCACCGTCGCTCATTACACCAACGCGCTCTGCCCATTCTTGTTGAATAGAATAAAAGCTGTCACCTGCTTGTGCTCCGCTTTGAATGGTCCAAGTGTATTTTGCTTCTGCAAGCACAGTTCCGGAAGCAGTGGCTAATGCAGCAGAAATAGCCACCAAGGCTAAGGAATTTTTTATTTTGGTCGGTACAATTAATCTCATGTCAGTTTCATTTTTATTTTATTTTAAATTCAGAAGATTTTATTGCTCTACAATTTCATATCTAATATTTAGATATTGAAATATCTTTTCAAAAATTTCTGGAACTCTGAATTATTTTGCTGCGGAAACTGCTCAAAAAAGACGACTTAATCCTTTCAGATGAGCTCAGCCTTTCAGCAATATTTTTCGGTAAGTCAGAGTACTGTTCCGCTCCAAAATACTGCTAAAACGTCTTACTCCCACATTGCACTGTATGACAAATCCTCAATCCGTTGTGCTGTGCTGTGCTGTGCTGTGCTGTGCTGTGCTGTGCTGTGGCACCTTGCGCCAAGGTTTTAACTTGCACAGAGCGCACTGAAAAAGTTCTTATCTTTCTTGGTGGCATAAATTTTTCTTTATGTTTACGATAACAGGGTTGAACTCTAAGAGTTTACCCAAACAGATGTCAAGCTTTTCTAGCCTGTAGGATTAATTTTTAGAGCGAGGAGGTAACATTGACTAAGGATAAAAAAGCGGCAAGACCCACTATGACTGACGTGGCTAGTCGAGCAGGTGTCAGTCAAATGACTGTTTCAAGGGTAATTAACAACAAGGGTTACATCTCTGGTGACGTTCGCAGGAAAGTTGAAGCAGCAGCCGATGAGATCGGATATATGCAGAATCGCCTTGCTCACAGCCTGAGATCAAAAAACACTCGCATCATTGCTGTTGTGCTGCCGTCGCTAGGCAACACAGTTTTTACTGACACTTTGAGCGGTGTCACTGATGCTGTTGCCCAACAAGGTTTTAGACCTGTTTTTGGTGTAACAGAGTATTCCCAAAGCCGTGAAAATGAACTAGTGCGCGATCTTCTGACCTGGCAGCCTTACGGCATTTTGCTTGCTGGCTTGGAGCACTCAGACGATACCAGAAACGCTATCGAGGCTTCGGGAACTCGCGTGGCCGAGATCATGGATATTGACGGCACGCCGATGTCGGTTGCTTTTGGGCTATCGCAAAAAAGAGCAGGTGAAGTAACTGCTCAATATATGCTTGGAAAAGGATATCGACGCTTCGCTTACATAGGTAGTTTGGGTGGACGTGACCTTCGGGCTACGAAGCGCTTTAATGGATTCCTTGAAACTCTTATTCAAGCTGGTGCAACATGTATATCAAAGGATATAGCCTCGCTGCCTTCCTCCATGGTTGAAGGACTGAGAATGACTGCCAAGGTAATGGCACGCCTAGAGAAGCCAGACGCAATTTATTATGCCAATGACGATTTGGCAGCCGGCGGCATTATGTACTGTATTGCGAATAATATTAAGATTCCTGAGGATGTAGCGCTAGCGGGCTTCAATGGCCTCCCGTTCCTCGATTCGCTCCCAATTCAGTTAACAACTGTCCGAACGCCCAGGTATGAAATGAGCAGGCAAGCAGGGCAATTTTTAGTAGGTTCAAGTCAGCAGCCTTCTACTTCGTCTGAAAGCTTTATCGACGTTGGCTTTAAGCTCATACCAGGTGAAACTTGCTGAGAGCTGCTCATGATCTTGCATAAAGCACTGAAAAAATTGAGGAAATTTTTATATTAAAGTTACTTCACCACCAAAAAAAAGAGCTTGCCATGCCCCGAATTGAGCGAAAAACGATTGGTGACAGCTGTGTACAAGCTCATCAACGTAGCGCAAGTAAAGCTGACACAGGACACGACAGTATAAAGATTAAGCGCAGAAGCGCCATCGCGATGATTCCAAGAAAATCAGATTCGGCTATAAGTAGTGCAAACAGGGATTGGTCGTTGTATCCCTACCGTCATTTAATGGGAAATGTGTTATCGCCATAACTTGTGGGTTTTTATGATCGCCTATGTAATGAAACGTCAGCAGCCCCTAGTGTAACGACATTGTTCAACCCGCGGGGTATGATCCTGTAACCCGTGTATTCTAATAATTTATCAAAATCGTGCACTCAGCTGGAAAGCATTCGATTTCACCGATTTTTAAATTGCACACTCAGCAGTATTCACGTGCATTAGCGGGCGTAGTTCCGCGCTTATGCACATTCGCGCGTTGACATGGAGTTGGTGCAGGCAACCTCACTGCCCCGCTGAGTCATGATCGCAAACGCCTGTAGCCGACATTTTTGCACAGCACACCTAACAACCGCTCCCAGTCCATTCTTGCCGTTCAATAAATATAAAAATCGCCGCGCAACCGGCGAATCAACTATGAAAGACCCTGACAATACGCGCACCGCGCAACAAACGATAACCTTGATGAACTGGTTGCAGAAACAGTCGGGATAGGCCGACAAGTCCCTAACAAGGCCGGAACTGCTCATCTTGACGCCAATGCCAGGAGAATAACCGCATTCCGCATTACCGGCCTCAGGTCGCCTTGTCTTCCCGCCCCACACCAACGCGCGAGCGATGCGGGCCGTAAAGGCAGGCCAGCCCCAGAACGATGCCGGAAACCGTGGCGATCATTCCCGCTGCACTGACGGCGTTTTGGCTGCCAAACCACAGCGGCCCATATCCGGCAAAAACGTAGCCCATAACGGCGGAAAGCACCGCAAAGAAGACCGACCACCAGACTTGCACCTCTAGCTGGTTAGTCATTAATCGCGCGGCGGCTGGCGGACAGATGAACATGGCGATCACGATGATCGAGCCGACCGCATCGAATGCCGCGACAGCAGCAATGGCGGCAGTGATCACCAGACCAATGCCGAGGGCTGCGACAGGAATGCCAAGCGCTTGGGCAAAACCTTCGTCAAAAGTAGAGATCTTGAGCCAGCGCCAAAATACCAGCATGAGGATGATCACCAGCACGCAAACCACAGCCATGCGCGGCAGTTCATGGGGTAGCGTGGCCAGTGCCACCGGATCGAGAAGCGACTCCCAGCCGGTCGCCTTGAACCAGATCAAGGATTCCAGATTACCCATCAACGCGTGCTCCACATCCAGATGGACTGAGGAGGCGTCCGACTGCTCAAGCAGCAGCACCCCACCTGCGAAGAGCGTGGTGAACACGACACCCATTGCGGCCCCGGGCTCGATGCCGCCAAGGCGCTTGACCGCTTCGATCAGGATCACGGCGACTACCGCAGCACCCGCCGCCCCCAATAGCATAGGGATCGCGGCAAGTGTGCCGGTAATCAGGAAAGCCGCCACGATGCCGGGCAGCACCACGTGGCTGATCGCGTCCCCAATCAACGCCTGTCGGCGCAGAATCAGGAAGTTGCCCGGCAGCGCGCAAGCGATCGCCGCAAAGGTGCCGATTAAAATCGGCGTCAGTGAAAACTGCACAAAGTCGGCGCCCATCAGGCAAACCCTCTTACAGCAACCGGTGGCCCGAGCCTGCGGTCGAAGTCTCGTATTTCATCTGGAGTGAAGACCTCTTCGATGGGAGTCAACCCGTCGTAACGACCGGTCAATCCTGCGTCCTGATGGACCTCACGAGCGATGTCCCAGCGGCGCTCGTCGCGCGCGACTTTGGCAGCCTGTGCCCGCCCTGTATCGGTAGGCACCCCGTCGGGGCGGATTAGCCCGTTACGCAGCAGCAGACGCAGGGTGAATTTCTCACGGATAGGCTCTGCGCGCGACAGTGACAGCAATCCCTGACGACGGTGCACGCGCCGCTGGAATCGGTGATGGCGAACAACAACGGCGGCAACACCGCGTGCGGGAGCAAAGACGAGCGAAACCAAGAAAATCGCAGCGGCTGTCAGCACGATAAGCGGGCCTGTCGGCATTGCAGGGGCCGAGGCCGAGAACGCTGCGCCTACATAACCTGACAGGCCGCCGAACACCCCCGCAATCCAGATTATACGGTCACTGCGATCGGTCCAGAAACGTGCGGTGACGGGCGGAATGATCAGCATCGCAACAATCAGAATCAGCCCGACAAGTTTCAGCCCAATCACAGTGACGGCCACCACAAGGCCCATCATCAACAGGTCGATACGGCGAACGTTATATCCCATGGCTGCCGCGAACTCTGCATCAAACGCCACCAGCGTCATTGGGCGGCGCAGCAGCCATGTGGCGAAAACAGCCAGTGATCCGCCGATAGCGATGACCACCGCGTCCTGATACAGCATGCCAGCGGCAGAGCCGAGCAGAAAACCTTCCAACCCAGCCTGTCGTCCCGCACTCATGGTCTGGATAATCGTCAGCAGAACAATACCAAGCCCGAAGAACGATCCAAGCACGGCGCCGATGGCCGCGTCTTCAGCCAGCCGTGTGCGGCGCGCGATCCATTCGATCATCAACAAACCGATCCATGCAGTCACCGCTGACCCGATCAACAGCCCGATCAGGCTGCGCCCGTCATACCCCAATGACACCATGATGATGAAGGCAATCCCGACGCCCGGCAAGGTCGCATGGGCCGTGGCGTCAGAGAGGAGGGCACGCTTGCGCAGGAACAGAAATGTACCGGAAGAGCCTGCTGCGAAGCCCAGAAGTCCTGCACCGACGGCAACGAGGGCAGCGTTGTAACCTGCGTTCAACAGCAGCGCGTCAAAAAACGGGCTCACGATGTGGCTCCCACCAGCTCGGCCATATGCGTGGTTCCCAGCCTGCCGCCATAAGTGGCGCTGAGGTTCTCCGGCGTGAAAGCGGTCTCTACCGAGCCTTCTGCAATGCGGCGTACGTTGATCAAAAAGACATGGTCGAAATAATCGCGCACAGTGGAAAGGTCATGATGGACGGCAACGACAGCCTTGCCTTGGGATTTCAGCAACTTGAGCACATCGATGATCGCACGCTCGGTGGCTGCGTCAACACCGGCAAAGGGCTCGTCCAGCAAATACAGATCGGCATCCTGCGCCAGCGCACGGGCCAGAAACACCCGTTGCTGCTGGCCGCCCGAAAGCTGGCCAATCTGGCGGTTCGCAAAGTCGGTCATACCGACACGGTCAAGACATGTCTGCGCCTGTGCGACCATCTTGCCCGACAATCGGCCAATTAGCCCAACCTTACGATATAGCCCCATTTGCACGACGTCGATCACGGTTGTGGGGAAATCCCAGTCCACACTCGCACGCTGAGGCACATAGGCGATTCGGTCGCGGGCCTGCTCGACCGGGGTGCCAAAAATCGAAACTTCGCCCGACAGGCGCGGAATAACTCCGAGTGCAGCTTTGAGCAGCGTCGATTTCCCCGCGCCGTTCGGCCCGATGATCGCGGTCATGGCATTGGCGGGAAAAGTAGCATCGACCGAGAAGACGGCGGGCTTTTCACCGTAGGATACGGTCAGGCCCTGAACGGTAAGGGGGCTGTCAGGCGCAGGTGCGGCCGGGCGTAATACCCGCCCGTCCTGCGCCGCGATGGTCGCGGCTATGCGTGTCATACTGGCCTTCATCAGTTGAGGAGTTCGGACATACCGCGTTCAGGTGCCTCGCCACCAAGAGCACGGGAGATCACGGTCGCGTTATGGTCAATCATACCAAGGTACGTGCCTTCATAAGTACCGTCGTCTCCCATCGCATCGGAGAAGAGCGTACCGCCGATGATAACCTCATGCCCTGCAGCGGCGGCACCCTCGATCAACGCGCGGACGTTGCGGTCGGAGACCGAGCTTTCTACAAAGACCGCGCCGATTTTGCGGTCCACCAGCGTCTCCACCATTTTGGCAATGCGCTGCAATCCCGCCTCGCTCTCGGTGGAAATGCCCTGAATGCCCATCACTTCGAAGCCGTAGGCGTTGCCAAAGTAATTGAAAGCATCGTGCGCCGAGATCAAAACGCGACTGTCGGCAGGGACAGAGGACAGAACCAGTGTGGTGTATTGTGCTAACTGTTGCAGCTCAATCAGGTGCGCATCGGCGTTGGCGCGGAAAATGTTCTCGCTCTCGGGACGCACTTTGATCAGGGCGTCGCGCACGTTCAGGACGACACGGCTCCACAGGTTGGGGTTCATCCAGACGTGGGGATCGAATTTATCCGCATAGTCTTCGTTCCCGATCAGCAGATTGCGCGGCAGGCTCTCTGCCACCGCAACAACAGCCCCTACTTCTTCAAGACCGTGCATAAAATCTTCCATTTGCGCCTCAAGAAAGAGACCGTGCCACAGAACCAGATCCGCGTTTGCCATCGCCACGATGTCGGAGCGGGTCTGGCGATAGGCGTGCGGGTCTACACCAGGGCCCATAAGCGCGCGCACGTCAACCAGGTCACCGCCGATCTGACGTGCCGCATCGCCGATCATGCCGGTTGTGGCCACGATATCCAACCGCTCTTGCGCCCAGGCGCCGGTTGCGGGCAGGAACAACGCAAAGGCAGCTGTTGCTGCCAGTAATGTTTTCTTTATCGGGTTCATGATGTGGTCTCTTACGGGGTAATACCCGCGCCTCAGGTGGGTGATTTCAATCTCACTAATGTGAGTCGTTCGCACAACTAATACTTTTCGAAGCACTCACAAACGACCTGCAAACTTGCGATTCAAGTACGATATTTATTTTACGTCAAAGTACTTCACCATCAGTGAAGGGGCCAGGCTGCTCCTGATCATTGGATCAACGTGAAGACGAAAAATAATCGCGTCTCAAAGGCAGAAATCCGTTGTCAAAAATCGTCGAAGGCACCTAATGTGCTGACGGTGTCTAAGCGATCAACAGCGCTATAGATCGCATCGCCAGATAACGCCCATCGTACAAATTAAAACGTAGATCGTGTGGAAATTGACACCACGATCGAAAATGCCATTTTTTGGCGTTGGTGTTGATGTGGCATCAATGTAAAAACCAGAGTAATCCGCTGTAATACAGTAACACAGGTCAAAAAGATGATGTACACAAGTATTTTATGTGCACCCGACACTAGGGTCCGGTGCACAAAAAAAAAGCCAGGTCAGTGAATCACTGATCTGGCTTTTTTCTACTATATGGTAGCGGGAGCAGGATTCGAACCTACGACCTTCGGGTTATGAGCCCGACGAGCTACCAGACTGCTCCATCCCGCATCAAACTGGTATTGGTGAAGCGCCTTTTAAACTCGCTTCAATCAATGTGCGCGTACAATAGTACTTGGTCGGTGGGTTGTCAACGCCTTATACAAAAAAATCGTCTTGTGCATCGGGGTTAAAGTCGCCGACGGTGTTCAGGGCCTCTCTGACCGGGCGAAACGAGCGGCGATGCTGGGGTGTGGCGCCCAGGCGTGCCAGCGCTTCCATGTGGGCCGGGGTTGGGTAGCCTTTGTGTTGCGCCAGGCCGTACCCCGGGTATTGCTGGTCTAGCGCCTGCAATTCGCGATCCCGGGTTACTTTCGCCAGAATGGATGCAGCACTGATGGCGGCTATTCGCACATCGCCTTTCACCACTGCCGCAGCGGGCCAGTGCCAATCAGGGCAGCGATTACCATCCACCAACACGTACTCGGGTTGCGGGTTCAGTCCTTCAACGGCGCGGGTCATGGCCACCATAGTGGCCTGAAAGATGTTCAAGCGATCAATTTCTCCGGCTTCGCAGCGCCCAAGACTCCAGGCAGTGGCTTTTTCAATGATTTCGTCGAACAGTTGGTTGCGCTTTTTCTCGCTGAGTTTTTTCGAGTCGGCCAGACCTTTTATCGGCCGGGCCGAATTCAGTATCACCGCAGCAGTGACGACCGCGCCGATCAGCGGGCCACGACCTACTTCGTCAACGCCGGCCAGGAGTTCGCCCTGGTAGTCACACACAAACGGTGGAAAGAGGGTTTTAATGGCCATAGCTGGAGGCCCCTGTACTTTTAAATTTCAAGCAATCGCACCTTGTCGTTATGGCCACTCGTCAGCAAGGCCGCAACGGCTTTGGCCGCTTGTTCGTCAGCGTTCTGCCGCAGGGTCAGGT
>Ga0307934_1001942_pt1 | contig 11688 bp, 11 predicted proteins | sample OrgLakmetageno90_FD_201838 | JGI IMG/M metagenome (GOLD analysis project Ga0307934, IMG submission 201838) | Saline water microbial communities from Organic Lake, Antarctica - #90 | ecosystem: Environmental > Aquatic > Non-marine Saline and Alkaline > Saline | place: Antarctica: Organic Lake... | reverse complement strand
CATCGGCCACTTCGCGAGCCAATTCCGCAGAGACTTTATTCAGGTCATAAACCAGATCTTCCATCTGGTAATCGGCCATGGCGATTGAGGTGCCATTAAAGGTATTGGTTTCGACAATATCGGCACCGGCTTCAAAATAGGCACGGTGAATATCACGAATTATTTTTGGCTGGCTGAGCGATAGCAGATCGTTATTGCCTTTGACATCGCAAGGATGGTCGGCAAAACGTTCGCCACGAAAATCCGCTTCACTGAGCTTGTAGCTTTGCAGCATGGTGCCCATGCCGCCGTCTAAAATCAGAATACGTTGTTCAAGCAAGCGATGGATTTGTTGAGAAACAGTCGTCAAAACGGTTTTCCTGTCAGGCAGTTAGCGATATAAAAAATCGCTGAATTATAACAGATCCCTTGCCAGATCGACTGTCTGAAAGTGCTTAAAAAAGCCGCATACCGACTTTGCGAATTTTATCACCATCAACTTCATTCACCACCCAGTGAATACCGTGCCAATCGACATCATCACCAACAACCGGATGGCCACCCACCCGCCGGGAAATAAACGCTGCCAGCGTCGCGTCTTTTTCATTGTCACTGATGGTCAAACCATAAGCTTTGGCGACATCACGCAACAGCGCTTCACCATTGAGCACAAAGGCACCAAAAAAAGCTTCCGCCTGCCGTAATTTGGCATCGCCATTAAACAACTGATTCAGCTTGGGTAAATCTTCGCTGCGGCTAATAACACACAGCACATCACCAGGCTTGAGCACCGTACTGCCCTTAGGATGCAGCATTTGATGATCACGAAATAAAGCCGAAATCAACGTGCCGGATGGAAACCGCAGCAAACGGATCTGCTGGTCAGCCAACACCGGGTTTTCGACTTTATAAACAAACATTTCAAAATCGTTTTCCGGCAAAATGCCTAACGCGCCACGCTGATCGGGTTTGGTACCCTTGGGAATGGCAACCCGCATCCACCTTGCCATTGGCGATAACGTTGCGCCTTGAACCAACAATGACAACAGCACGACCGCAAACGCCACGTTAAAATACAAGGCAGCATTATCAACGCCGCCAATCACCGGAAAAATCGCCAAGACAATCGGTACAGCACCACGCAGCCCCACCCAGGAAATAAAGCCAATTTCCCGCCAGCGAAATTTGAAAAAAGGCTTCACTGAAATCAAAACCGCTAACGGCCGGGCAACAAAAATTAGCGCTAAAGCAATCAACAATGCCGGTAAGGCATAAGTCAGCATTTCGCTGGGCGTTACCAACATGCCCAAAATCAGGAATAAACCAATCTGACTGAGCCAGGCCAAACCGTCATGCACCGGTAAAATATGTGTTAAATGGCGGCCCGGTTTATTACCAATCATCAAGCCACACAGATAAATCGCCAGAAAGCCGCTGCCACCCAACGAACTGGTCAAGCCAAACACAAAAAAAGCCAGTGCCAACGCCAGTAAAGAATACAGGCCGGGGGCCAAATCCAGCTTGATCAGCAGTCTGGCAATTAACCAGCCACAGCCGAGACCAATCACAATGCCCAGACCAAACTGTTGCAGTAAAAACAGCAATGACGGTAGCCAACCGGCGGTTTCACCTATCAATATTTCAATAAGCATAATGGTCAGAAAAATTGCCATCGGATCGTTGGTACCCGATTCTATTTCCAGCGTCGCGCTGACCCGTTCGTTGATATTAATTCCCTGCCCCTTGAGCATGGAAAACACCGCGGCAGCATCAGTTGAGCCAACAATGGCACCAATCAGCAAGCCTTCCAGCAGTTGCAAATCAAATATCCACATGGCCAGACCGCCAACAATGCCACTGGTCAGCAACACCCCGAAAGTCGCCAGCGACAGGGCCGGTTTAAAGCCAACCCGAAATGTTGATAAACGCGTTTGCAGACCACCATCAAGCAGAATCATCGCCAACGCCAAATGGCCAATAACAAATGCCAGTGAGTAGTTATCGAATTCAATACCGAGCAGGCCTTCTTCACCAGCCAACATACCCAGTGCCAGAAAAACGATCAGAATCGGCAGGCCAAATAAAGATGACAGCCGACTGGCAACAATACTCAGGGCGATTAAAAACCCACTCAGCAAAAAAAGCGTATTAATTGAATCCATGGCAAAGCCTTGTGTTATTAAGCAATATTATTGCTCAAGATGCAGCGGGTTTATGGGCTATTCAGTTGTTCCAATCCAAACTCGCCACGCTCCTCAATACTGACATAAGGCAGTAAAGACCCGACATCAAAACGTGCCTTAAATAAGTAATCCAATGTTTGCTGCTGGCCAGACATCAGTTGGTTGAGTAACCGGGCACTACCCAGTAAATCCGGGCTGGCTTCGATAACAATATCAGCACTGCTGTAGCCTTCAACACGTGGCAAATCAGGCTCCGCACCACTGAGAATACGATTGCCTTCCACCTCGACCGAATAGCTCATACCCTGCAAAGGCAAAGCACTGCGGTTGGGATTAATCACCTGTAGGCCAATCAAAAATCTTGGCGCAATCCCTTTGCTATCCGGTGCCAGCGAAAATGATGTGACATTAATTTGCGGTTTCTCGTAGCCCGGTGCCCAGCTGGCACAGGCGCTGAGCATCATCAACATCCATATTACTGATGCATATTTTAATCCGGGCATGTTATTTCTCCTCAACTATCAATTCATTTCAGTTTAACTAAGATCCAAGGTATGGGACGGCCTATTCTCTTCAACAGCGCTAATAGTTATGATTTATACATAAAAAAACGCCGCATCCGTTATCGAATGCGGCGTTTAATCTAACTTTAAAACTAACTTATTAAGCGGTATGGATTATTGCCCCCGCTCTCTGAGCGCTTCTTCGCCCTCGCCCATTTCGTGAGCTGGGTGTTCAGCCCCTACATGGGTGTCTTCACTACCCATTTTGTGGGAAGGATGGGCATCATTCTTGGCGTCTTCAGCCGCTTCCAGGTTTTCCTTATACTTCTCAGTATGCTGCTCTGTTTTGTCAACATCCGCAGCCTCACCCATTTCATGAGCGGGATGCTCCATACCTTTATGTTGATCCTTTTCATCAGACTTGTGGTGGTCTGCGATGGCAGTACCCATTGCGAAAAGCATGGCTGATAAAGTGACTGTAAGTGTTTGTTTCAACATTATTAACTCCTTTGTTGTATCCAAAATTTACGAATATCTTGCTGTAAATCAGGCGAGAAACCCGTAAATTGTGTAATTAAAATATTAAGATAATTAGTTACCTTGTCTTTCAACCGGCTCAACCTCATCCATTTCATGTGCTGGATGAATTCTATTATCTTCTTCCTCAGCGTTTTGGCGCGCCTCATCATATGCTGGGCTATTTTCTTCATTAATAGTGTCGGCACGCTCACCCATATCATGTGCAGGGTGATTATTATCATCACCGCAAGCACTGAGTAAAAAGGCAGACATTAATGTAGCTGTTAAAATAGATTTATATTTCATCTTTCTCCCTTATTCATAAATTTTTATAAATACAAATAGACGCTTTTAAAGTTGCGTTTATTTATAATTGAATAAAAACTTAACATGCATAACTATTTAACCAAATAACCTATGTTAAGACAGAGTATCTTTTTATTATTTTTCCATGACTTACGCGGATTAACAAAAGATTAAATGAAAAAACTTTCCGCCAACAATATGAATGCAATGTCATTGTAGCTAAAAATGAAATCATCCATTATTTAACATACGGTTAACGCCATTCAATAATGCTTTAATTGCAGCGCGGCTGATATTTTTATCCTGTCCAACACCAAAAAGAGGATCGGCATTACCAACTTTAATTTCCACATAACAGACAGCGACTGCATCACTGCCAGCGCCAATGCCATGTTCGTGATAATCGACGACAACAATATCTTTACCCAAATGCCCACCAATTGCCTTGGCTGCAGCATCAACCGGACCATTGCCATAGCCATTCAGAATCAGTGACTTATCAACATGCTGTAGATTGATTTCTGCCTTTACCGAGTCGTCACTGTCATCACTGACTTTGCTGGATTTGAACTGGTAAGGCGCATTAACCTGCAGATAAGCCTCATCAAATAACCGGCAGATAGCCGCGCCATTAATTTCTTTACTGGTTTGATCACTGACTTGCTGGACGATTTTGCTAAATTCAATCTGCAACCGCCGCGGCAATTCAAAGCCGGCTTGTTGTTGCAACAAAAAGCTTACTCCGCCTTTACCCGACTGGCTGTTAACCCTGACGACCGCGTCATAACTCCGACCTAAATCAGCGGGATCCAACGGCAGATAAGGAATATTCCACTTGCTGTCCGGGGTTTGTGCAGCAAAGCCTTTTTTAATGGCATCCTGATGCGAGCCGGAAAAAGCAGTAAACACCAATTCACCGGCGTAAGGATGACGCGGATGCACTGGCAAATTGGTGCAGGATTCCACCAATTGCCTTATCTGGTCTATCTGCGAAAAATCCAATCCCGGGTGAACGCCCTGAGAATATAAATTGAGCGCCAAAGTCACCAAACATACATTACCAGTACGTTCGCCATTGCCAAACAAACACCCCTCAACCCTGTCGGCGCCGGCCATCATCGCCAATTCAGCAGCAGCAACGGCTGTACCACGATCGTTGTGTGGATGCACACTTAAAATAATGCTGTCGCGATTATTTAAATGGCGATGCATCCATTCAATCTGATCGGCGTATGTGTTCGGCGTCGACATTTCGACGGTGGCCGGCAAATTAAAAATGATTTTCTGCTGCGGTGTCGGTTGCCAAATCGCCGAAACGGCATCACACACTTCTTTAGCAAAATCCAACTCGGTTGATGAGAAGGCCTCTGGAGAGTACTGATAGACCCACTCTGTTTCGGGATGTTGCATGGTGTATTGCTTAACCCAGCGCGTGCCTTGCTCGGCTATTTTGCGAATACCCGCTTTATCAGTGCGATACACAATTTCGCGAAAATCGGGCGCTGTCGGGTTGTACATATGCACAATCGCCCGTCGCGCCCCGGCTAAGGATTTGACCGTTTGTTCAATTAAATCCTCGCGGGCCTGGGTCAATACTTCAATAGTGACATCGTCCGGGATCAGATTTTCTTCGATCAGCCGGCGCACCACATTAAAATCGGTTTCCGAAGCCGACGGAAAGCCCACCTCAATTTCTTTAAATCCCATTTGTACTAATGCTTTAAAAAAGCGGATTTTGGTTTCCACCGACATCGGATCAATCAATGCCTGATTGCCATCACGCAAGTCGGTACTCATCCAGATCGGTGGCTGTGCAATAACCTTATCAGGCCATTGTCGATTGGCCATTTGAATTGGCTGAAAGCGACGATATTTTTGTTGTGGTTGGGCAATCATTTCTGGCTCCAGACTAATAAATTTGCCTGATAGTATTTCTCCGGTAGCAAGATGTGCTGTCAAAAAACGGGTAATTTTTTGATATTCACAACGCCATTTCGTTAGTTTTGCCAACTTGCTGGTCGCTGCTGCGCATCGCGCTTTTGGCGCGAATGCCACCGGTTTCAGGCATGAGAAATAGTATAAAGCGTTGATCGCAGAATTAAATTGCTAATATTGCCCTTAACCACTTAATAAAGGCATATAATTCTTGTAAAATGTAGATTACAGCAATATATAACCATCTTATAGATTTTACGGAGCAGGCAATGGCAGAAACACTTGATCGCTATGACCAGCAAATTCTCGATATTTTGCAAAATCAGGGCCGCATCTCAAACCAGGAATTGGCTGAAGCGATTAAATTATCGCCGTCACCGACGTTACGACGCGTCAAACAACTGGAAGAAAATGGCTTGATTGATGGCTACGTGGCTTTGCTCAATGCCAAAAAGCTGGGACTGACCTTAATGGCCTTTATCGGCATCAGCATGGACAAGCACACGGCTGAACGTTTTGCCGCGCTGGAATCAACGCTGGCAAAATATCCGGAAGTGCTGGAATGTCATCTGATCACCGGCCAAAGCGCAGATTACTTGCTGAAAGTCATTGTCCGCGATATGGATGCTTATCAGCAATTTTTACTTCAAAAACTGACCCGAATTGAGGGCGTCACCGGCGTGCACACCTCATTTGTAATGAAATCACCAATTAAAACCACTGCATTACCAGTCAGTTAAAAAACACCCTACCCGACTAAGTTTAACTTGCCATGACAACTGCCATCACCGTCTTTCGTTATTAGCGAATTTACGTGTGTCAGCGAACAGAGCTCACTGATCGCTGAAGAGAATGTTTGCATGAGACCATCCGTTGTTTTCAAATTATTGCGAACTACCCCATATTTAGTTTTTAACCATAAAGACAATTCCTAATTAAAAATTAAGGTAGTGTTAAAAACATCAGTGTTTCTATAAAAAGCCGGTTTACAAAAAATTACATTTTGAAATATTGTCCTCAAAAAACTATTGCCACTGTTCGCTTGCGCACAAATATTTGACCTAAATCAGACAAATATAAAGATTTCGCTACAGGTTAATCAAAATACGTTCGGCAACGTACGGTGATGGCTTTTATCAAAATAGATACTTGCCGGACACTAGGTCCTAATCTATGTTTATCCGTCGGATAGGTATGAAGATTAACGCAATACCTAAGTGTTCTTAGGAGTACGCAATGAATTCTATTTTTCGTAAAACATTAATTGCCAGTAGCTTGTCAATAATATTGAGCACAGCAGCCGTTGCAGAAGATGATTATAAAAGCACCATTGATGGTACTTCAGCAGATGAAATGCGGCTTAATAACCAAGAAGATAATTCATCAAACGGTAGTTCTGATTCCAATAATGACTACCAAGAAACGATTGATGGTTAAAAGTTGCCTTCGAACGACGATATTAAGGATCATAACCAACCAAATCATCAGGATATGGATAAAAAAGACCCACAAGAACGTCCTTTAACTGAACATCAGGGCAATGTCACTGAACAAAGCGATGACATGAAGGCAGCTGACCAATCCAAAAATCGTGATATGGATAAGCTTGGCGCAAAAGACCGTCCATTGACGGAGCATCAGGACAATGTCATTAAAGAAGAGGAAGTCATTCCTCGTGTCAGTGATGAAGAAACAGAAATGAATGTGCAAATGGAAGAATCGACTGATTCTTACAAAAGTGACCAAGCAGATAAATTAGCACCTGCCAGTAATTTGTATTCCATGTCGGCTGATGAGTTAGTTGGTATGGAAGTTGTGGCGAATGATGATGAAGATATTGGCCACGTCAACAATGTTGTTTTAAGTCCTGACCAGAGTGAAGTTCATGCTGTTATTACAGTGGGCAGCATCCTGGGTATGGGGGGCCGTGATGTATTAGCCTCGCTTGATGAGTTAACGCTGGTCAACGATCAATTGCATATTAAAGCAGACAAAAATGACATCGCAGCTATGAATGATTATGGCTCAGAGGACTTTGTTGAATTGGAAGGCGATGCAGCGCTTAGCACCGCTATTCGCGCTAAGTAACAACGGTTGATTCAGATAACCGAGTAACTGTTTATATTCAGAAATTCAGGGCAATGATTACCCTTTGATTAATTTCTGATAATGGCAGATCGTAAGAAATTGTCCCGCAAGCTGATGCAGCTGGCGGGATTTTTTTTGTTTCCCCACCCTCCGGCAATTGTCATCATGTATCGCATTCAACATCGCTTGTTTACTGCACTTTTTGGCTAACTGTTGGTCAATAACTGTCCGGGTTTTTAAACAGGAGCCAGCTATGCTCACAGCAAGATTAAGTTGTATAAAGCGTTTTACCGTCTTTTTAGGCATCGCTAGCTTATCGATTATTGTCCACGCAGAACCCAGTCAAAATTCGCTGCCCGGCCTGCTGGAATTCACTGAATGGCAGGTTCCCTGGGACAACTCGCGACCACGCGATCCGTATATGGCACCAGATGGCAATATCTGGTTTGTCGGTCAGGTCGGTAATTATGTTGCTCGGCTGGAACCGAAAACCGGGGATATAACGAAGTTTGATATTCCTAAAGCCGGCCCGCATACCGTGATTGTCGATGACAATGGCACGCCCTGGTATGCCGGTAATAAAGATCAACATATCGGCAAAATGAATCCGGCAACCGGTGATGTCGAGCGCATTGAAATGCCCGAGGGCGTCAATGATCCGCACACCATGGCTTTCAGCGACGACGGCCATATCTGGTTTACTGTTCAGCGCAGCGGTAAAGCAGGCTTTATCGGTCGGCTGAATATGCGTAACCATAAAATAGATATTATTGATGTGCCCGGCAAAAATATGCGGCCTTACGGGCTGGTTATGGATGGCAACGATCGGCCATGGGTAGCCTTTATGGGTGATAACGCAATTGGCAGCATTGATCCTGATACTTTACATCTGAGTATTCACGAAACCCCTGATGAAGACAGCATTATTCGCCGCATCGGTGTCACCTCGGATGATCGCATCTGGTGGACTGATGCAGGCATGGGCTATATCGGCGTTTACGATCCACAACAAAAATCGATGCAACAATGGTTAACACCCGGTGGTGAGGCTGCTGGTTTGTATGCCATGACGGTCGACAATCGGGATCGCGTCTGGTACGTGGAAACCGGCCTGCAACCAAACAGATTTATCGGTTTTGATGGTCTGACCGAGCAATTTATTTCAATTGACGAAGTCCCGTCAGGCGGTATTTCAATTCGGAATATGGTGTTTGATGAAAATACCAATGCCATTTGGTTTGGCACCGATGCCAATACCGTTGGCAAAGCGGTCGTACCTGAGTAAAGCTTATTTGACATCGTTGCGATGCCTATCGGCTTGGCAATATGCGCGGATCATCGATCATTACGACTGCCAAACAGCTGTTGCAGGATAATAATATTTAATAATTTCAATGAGTCAGTTGTGAACCCTTTGCAGGCGCGGTTTTCTCGATCATAATCGGACTCAGGCCATGGTTTAACTTCATAAGAGGACTGCTTCCGGATGATTAAACGACCCGATGCCACAAAACGTCTGTTTGTGCTCGACACCAATGTGCTGATGCATGATCCGACCGCGTTATTCCGCTTCGATGAACATGACATCTTTTTGCCTATGGTGGTGCTGGAAGAACTCGATAAGGGTAAAAAAGGTTTATCGGAAGTCTCCCGAAATGTGCGTCAGGTCAGTCGTTTTCTGGACGAGTTGCTGTTACAGGCCGCTGATAATGAGGCCATAAATAACGGCATTCCACTCCCCAGTGTTGCCAACAGTGAGGTACCGCAAGCCAGTGGCCGGTTGTTTTTCCAGACCCGGCAAATGGCACAGGATTTACCCAAGGAGCTTCCCGGTCATCAGGCTGACAATGCCATTCTGGCCGTTGCCATCAATTTACAACAGGCACAGACCGATACCAATGTCATTCTGGTCTCCAAAGATATCAATTTGCGGATCAAAGCCACTGTGCTGGGTATTTGTGCCGAAGATTATTACAACGACAAAGTGCTCGACGATGTCGATTTACTGTATCGCGGTGCCTCCGAATTGGCGGCTAGCTTTTGGGATGATCTGAATCGTCTCGAGTCTTGGACTCAGGATGGCAGGACTTTCTATCAGGTCCAGGGCGAGGTCGTTAAAGACTGGTATCCCAACCAGCTAATTTATTCTCCGGAAGCCGAAAATGCCATTGAAGCCGTGGTTCGAAGCACCAACGACGACTCGGCTGATATTGAACTCATCCATGACTATCGCAAAGACAAGCATGCCGTCTGGGGGATTACGGCACGTAATCGTGAGCAAAACTTTGCCCTAAATCTACTGATGGATCCGGATATTGATTTTGTCACGCTGCTTGGTCAGGCGGGTACGGGTAAAACCCTGTTAACACTGGCGGCCGCTTTAACCCAGACGATTGAACACAAACGTTACGGCGAAATTATTATGACCCGCGTTACGGTGCCGGTGGGTGAAGATATCGGTTTTTTACCGGGCACTGAAGAAGAAAAAATGACGCCGTGGATGGGCGCTTTAATGGATAACCTTGAAGTGCTCAATAAAACCGAAGGCGGCGACTGGGGGCGTCAGGCGACCAATGATTTACTGCAACGCTGGATCAAAATCCGTTCGCTGAATTTTATGCGTGGCCGGACATTCCTGAAGCGGTTTATTATTCTCGATGAAGCGCAAAATCTGACTTCCAAACAAATGAAAACGCTCATCACCCGTGCCGGCCCCGGCACTAAAATTGTTTGTTTAGGCAATATTTCACAGATTGATACACCGTATTTGAGTGAGACCACGTCGGGCTTAACCTATGTCGTCGATCATTTCAAAAATTGGCCACATAGCGGCCATATCACCCTGCTGCGAGGTGAACGTTCACGGCTGGCAGATTTTGCTTCTGAGAATTTGTGATCGTCCGTGTTAGCATTCACTCATTAACCGTGGCAGCAGGACCAGCGCATGAATGACAACACTGACAGCAACGCCGATCGCCGGGCTTATTTCCGGATCAACGATCGGTTGTTGATTAACATCACACCATTAGAGCCGGAAACAGCATGGGAGCGGGGTAAACTGATTGTCAGTAGTACGCCTCATGCCTCACATCCCCATTATCAATTATCCTCTCTGGAAACTGCTTTTCATCATTTAGCAGATCAGATTGGCCATGTTGATCGGGATATTGCCCGAGCGCTGCGCATGCTCGATGAAAAAATCAATCTGCTGGCAAGCAATGTGCAGCACTTATTGCAACCTATCGACGATACCCAGGCTCAGGCAGTAAATCTCAGCGCTGGTGGCGTATCGATGCTCAGTGATCAAGTCCTTGCCCCTAAAACACCCGTTGAAGTCAATATGACTTTGTTGCCCTCGGGCTTGCCGATCCGGGCCGTTGCCAAGGTTATTAGCTGCGAGCAATTACTGACTGCGAAGGATGGCATGGCATTCAGTGTACGGCTGGCGTTCACGCATATGAATGAAACCGATCGGAATATTCTGGTCAAACACACTTTAACGCGTCAGGCCGAAAATCTGCGTCAGCAAAAACAACAAGGCTAAGCGTTTTATCACACTGCTTAAGCGCACTATAATGGGCGTTTTGCCTGGAGTAATCCGTTAATGTCTCTGCCCGTTTTATATAGTTTCCGGCGCTGTCCTTATGCGATGCGAGCCCGCTTTGCTATTGCTGCTGCCGGCCTGCAGGTTGAACTGCGCGAAGTGTTACTAAAAGATAAACCGTCAGCACTGCTAAAAATTTCGCCAAAAGCCACGGTGCCGGTAATGCAAACAGCGGAAAGCGTTATTGACGAAAGTCGGGATATTGCCCTATGGGCTTTTCAGCAACAGGATCCCGCCGGGTTTTGGCAACCATTATCAGAGACTGCCCAGCAACAGACACTGAATTTAATTGCTGAAACCGATGGTGAATTTAAAAACGCACTGGATCGCTATAAATACGCCGATCGTTATCCTGAACAATCACCACTGGCTTACCGGCAACAGGGTGAGCAGTTTTTACAAAAACTTGAGCAAATCCTCAGCAGCCAGTCATTTTTACTCGGCAACCAACCTACGCTGGCGGATATTGCTGTGATGCCATTTATCCGGCAGTTTGTGATGGTTGATCCAGACTGGTTCAATAATGCCAATTACCCGCAATTACAACGCTGGCTTAATGCGTTTTTAAAAT
>Ga0307934_1001933_pt1 | contig 11727 bp, 8 predicted proteins | sample OrgLakmetageno90_FD_201838 | JGI IMG/M metagenome (GOLD analysis project Ga0307934, IMG submission 201838) | Saline water microbial communities from Organic Lake, Antarctica - #90 | ecosystem: Environmental > Aquatic > Non-marine Saline and Alkaline > Saline | place: Antarctica: Organic Lake... | reverse complement strand
GACCGGCTACGGTGCGGACGCAGTGAACCCTTACCTCGCGTTTGAAGCGGTATGGCAGGCGCAGCTCGACGGCCTGCTGGGCACGGACTTCGACACCGAAGACAAAGTGGTGTACGCCTATAAAAAAGCGGTGGCCAAGGGCATGCTCAAGGTCATGGCCAAAATGGGCATCTCCACCTTGCACTCCTATAAAGGGGCGCAGATTTTTGAAGCCGTGGGTTTGGCCGACGACATCGTCGATCGCTGCTTTGTCGGTACCGCCAGTCGTGTGCAGGGCGTGAATTTTGCCACGTTGATTGAAGAGACCGAGCGGCGCCACCGCCTGGGTTTCCCGATCAAGAACGAGAACCGTATTGCGGTGCTCAACAACCCGGGCGATTTCCACTGGCGTAACGGTGGCGACAGCCACATGTGGGATCCCAGCGCGATCTTTAACCTGCAGAACGCGGCGCGCACCAACAGCCCGGAGGCCTACAAGGTATTTGCCAAATACACCAATGAGCAAACCACGCGTGCCTGCACCCTGCGCGGCCTGCTGGATTTCCGCAAGGATACCGCGGCCATTGGGCTGGATGAGGTCGAGTCCGCCAAGGATATCGTCAAACGCTTCGCGACCGGCGCCATGAGTTTTGGTTCCATTTCCGAGGAAAGCCACGAGGCACTGGCTGTTGCCATGAACCGCCTGGGCGGCAAATCCAATACCGGTGAAGGTGGTGAGGATCCGGTTCGCTTCCAGCCCATGGCCAATGGCGACTCCAAACGTTCGTCTATCAAACAGGTGGCCTCGGGCCGTTTCGGCGTCACCATCTGGTATCTGACCAATGCTGACGAAATTCAGATCAAAATTTCCCAGGGCGCCAAGCCCGGTGAAGGTGGCGAGCTGCCCGGCGGCAAAGTGGACGAACAGATTGCCCGTATCCGGCACTCCACCCCCGGCGTCGGCCTGATTTCGCCGCCCCCGCACCACGACATCTACTCCATCGAGGACATGGCGCAGTTGATCCATGACCTGAAGAACGCCAACCGCCAGGCTCGCATCAGCGTCAAACTGGTATCCGAGATCGGCGTCGGCACCATTGCCGCCGGGGTTACCAAGGCCAAGACTGAACACCTGGTGATCGCCGGTCACGATGGCGGTACCGGCGCCTCGCCGCTAACCTCGATCAAGCATGCGGGCCTGCCCTGGGAGCTGGGCCTGGCCGAGACCCACCAGACCCTGGTGATGAACAACCTGCGCTCGCGTGTGGTGCTACAGACTGACGGTCAGCTGAAAACCGGCCGCGACGTTGCAATCGCCGCGCTGCTGGGAGCCGAAGAGTTCGGTTTTGCCACCGCGCCGCTGGTCACCCTGGGCTGTATCATGATGCGCAAATGTCACTTGAACACGTGCCCGGTTGGCATCGCAACGCAGGATCCGGAACTGCGCAAAAAGTTCAAAGGTCAGCCCGAGCACGTGGTCAACTACCTGTTCATGGTGGCCGACGAGCTGCGTGAGATCATGGCCAGACTGGGTATCCGCACCCTGAACGAGATGGTTGGCCGTGTTGATCTGCTGCAAAGCAACATTGCCATTGATCACTGGAAAGCCAAAGGCCTGGACCTGAGCAAGATTCTGGCACCAGCCAAGGCCGTGTTCCCTAACACAGGCACTTACCAGACCATCACACAGGACCACGGCCTGGACAAAGCACTGGATAATCAACTGATCGAACTGGCGGCACCGGCATTGGAAAAAGGCGAGAAAGTCGATATCGAGCTGCCTGTGATCAACATCAACCGCGTGGTCGGCACCATGCTGTCGAACGAAGTGGCCAAGCGCTGGGGCGAGCAGATGCTGCCCGACGACACCATCAACATCAAGTTGAATGGTTCGGCAGGCCAGAGCCTGGGCGCCTGGCTTGCCAAAGGCATCACCATTACGGTGGAAGGTGACTGCAACGACTTCGTGGGCAAGGGCCTGTCCGGTGGCCGCATCGTAGTTTACCCGCCAAAAAACAGCACCTTCAAGGCCGAAGACAACGTCATTGCCGGTAACGTCAATCTGTATGGCGCCACCGGCGGTGAAGCCTACTTCCGTGGCATCGCGGCCGAGCGTTTTGCGGTGCGCAACTCCGGCGCCTCTGCCGTTGTTGAAGGCATCGGCGATCACGGCTGTGAATACATGACCGGTGGCCGCGTGGTGATTCTGGGCCAGACCGGTCGCAACTTCGGCGCCGGTATGAGCGGCGGTGTCGCCTATGTCTGGGACAAGGACAAGAGCTTCGCTCGCCAGTGCAACACCGAGTCATACGAACTGGAAGGCGTCAACGATGCCGCCGATCAGGCAGAGTTGAAAACACTGATCAGCAAGCATCTGCAGTACACCGGTTCCGCCGTTGCGCAACAGATTCTGGCTAACTGGGATCAGGCCATAAAACAATTCGTCAAAGTCATGCCCAGCGACTACAAGCGTGTGCTGGCGGAAATCGCCGCAAAAGAGCAGGCGATCGCGGTGTAGTTTATGTACAACAGACGGCTGCCCGCATTGGCAGCCAAGACCATTGAGCGAGGCCGTTGAACAACAGCCAGCCGGGTTATAAATTTCGAAGAATAGGTTAAGACATGGGTAAACTGACAGGTTTTAAAGAGTTTGAGCGCAAGACTGAACCCTATCGGGCGCCGGCTGAGCGGCTGCTTGATTACAAGGAAATCTACACCGAACATGACGAGAAACACCTGGCTACCCAGGGTGCACGCTGCATGGATTGCGGCGTTCCGTTTTGCCAGTCTGACAACGGCTGCCCGGTCTACAACCTGATTCCTGAGTGGAACGACATGGTTTACAAAGGCCAGTGGCGCGATGCGCTGGACCGCCTGCACAAGACCAACAACTTCCCGGAGTTTACCGGGCGTGTGTGTCCCGCGCCGTGCGAAAGCTCTTGTGTATTAGGCATCAATGAACCCGCCGTCACCATCAAAAACATCGAAAATGCCATCATCGACAAAGGCTTCGAAAATGGCTGGGTGCGCGCTAACCTGCCAAAACTGCGCACCGGCAAAAAAGTTGCCGTTATCGGCTCGGGCCCTGCCGGTCTGGCAGCAGCCGCGCAGTTAAATCAGGCCGGTCATGAAGTGACTGTTTATGAGCGCGCCGATCGCATCGGCGGTCTGCTGATGTACGGCATCCCGAACATGAAGCTGGAAAAGGATGTGGTGGATCGCCGCGTCAAACTGCTGGAAGAAGAAGGCATCAAATTTGTCACCGGCGTTGATGTCGGCGGCAAAGGTGTCAACGCCATGCCCGCTGACGAACTGCTGGGCAAGGTCGATGCCTTGTGCCTGGCCACCGGCGCCACAACCGCGCGCGACCTTGGCATCCCCGGCCGCGAAGGCTTCGGCGTACACTACGCGATGGAGTTTCTGACCGCCAACACCAAGAGTCTGCTGGACTCCGAGCTGAAAGACGGCCAGTACATCAATGCCAAAGACAAAAACGTTATCGTCATTGGTGGCGGCGACACCGGTACCGACTGCATTGGCACCTCGCTGCGTCACGGCTGCAAATCGCTGGTCAATTTTGAGATCATGCCCGAGCCGCCGCGTGAACGACCCGACGACAATCCCTGGCCGCTGTGGCCAAAAATTTATCGTGTCGATTATGGTCACGAAGAAGCAGCGCACCGCGACGGCAACGATCCACGCGTGTACTCCGTCAGTGGCAAGGAATTTGTGCGCGACGAGCACGGCAAACTGCTGGGCATCAACACCGTTGAAGTCGATGCCAATTTCAAGGAAGTGCCAGGGTCCACCAAATTCTGGGAAGCCGACCTGATTCTGCTATCCATGGGTTTCCTGGGACCAGAGCACTACGTCAGCAATCCGCTGGGGCTGGAGCTGGATCAACGCTCCAACTACAAGGCAGAGTACAAGGATTTCCGCACCAACAATCCGAAAGTGTTCGCCGCGGGCGATTGCCGCAGGGGTCAGTCTCTGGTGGTCCGCGCCATTGACGAAGGCCGCCTGGTGGCTGATGCCATCAACACCTATCTGGACGCCTGAGCCAGCGCGGCCGGGTCGAAGCGACAGGCAGATTCAGCATGTCGCTTCCTGGTTCGGCTGGTCACGTCAAAACGCAGCCAGAATGCCTGTGCTACACTTGTTGAAACACCGGATTCAGCCAAACTGTTGGATCCATGACGGCGGATTTGCAGGATGAGCACACCAGCACTGGAACTGACCGACGTCACCAAGCGCTACGGCGATTTCACTGCCGTCAACAAGATCAACATCAGCATACCGCAGGGCTCAGTCTACGGATTTCTCGGGCCTAATGGCGCCGGCAAAACCACGACCCTTCGCATGATTCTGGATATTCTGCGCCCCGATGAAGGGCAAATTCAAGTGCTTGGCGCCAGCTCCGCCGTGCAGGTGCGCAACCGGATCGGTTACCTGCCAGAAGAAAAAGGCCTGTATAAAAAAATGAAGGTGTGGGCCATCATTGCCTACTTCGCGACGCTGAAAGGCATGAGCAGACGCATGGCGAAAGACAAGGCCTATTTGCTTCTGGAGAAATATGGCCTCAAGGATTTCGCCAATTCCAGTGTCGAATCCCTGTCCAAGGGTATGGGCCAGAAAGTGCAGGTGCTGTCATCGATCGCTCACGACCCCGAGCTGGTAATCCTGGACGAACCTTTTTCCGGACTCGACCCGGTCAACCAGGAAGTGCTGGAGCAACTGATTCGTGATCTGTCGGCAAATGGTCAGACCGTCATTTTTTCCACCCATGTCATGCAGCATGCCGAGCGCCTGTGCGAACGGCTGTTATTGATCACCCAGGGCATCAAGGTTTTTGACGGCACCGTTGACGAAGCCCGCGCCATTATTCCCCGGCGCATCCTGCTGGAGACACGCGATGACATCAGCTCCATTCGGTCCCTGAACGGGGTGTTATCGGTGCAGGAGCACAAAATCGACAACGAGACCCTGCTGGCGGGCACACGACAGTGGGAACTGTATGTCAAAGAGCAGACCGATCCACAATCGATTCTGCAACACTGTTTTCAAAGCGGCGTATCGCTCAGCCGTTTTGATTTTACCCAGGCCAGCCTCCATGATGTTTTTGTGCACCTTGTAGGACAGGAAGCCAGGGAGCACAATTTCAGATGAGGGCCTGCAAATGAGAGTCACCCTGCTGATCGCCTGGCGCGAGTACATGGAAAACGTCAAAACCAAGGGTTTCTGGCTTGGTGTATTGTTAGTGCCCATTGTCTTCTTTCTGGTTTTCCACGTATCCAGTCGCTTGGCAACCGCCACCCCGACACGCTACTACATGCTGATTGACCAGTCCGGCGAATACGCCGCAGCTGTTGAAACCGCCATCCGGCGTGAACATCAGCACCGTGTCATGCAGGATTTCATGCGCTACTTGCAGGATAACCGGGCCAACGCCAACAATGCTCCTGTGCACGCAGAGCCCTCCTCACAACTGGCTCAGTTGATGGACGATTTTGGCAACGACGAGGTCGCCGCTCTGGACGAATGGCTGTCCAACGGCGGCCTGGATTTCGCCCTCGTTATGGCCCGGCCCTATTTGCGCGAAGGCGCACCTGAGTTTAACGCGCCGCGTCCGCAGTTTGTTGCCGCTGCGCCGCCCGCCGACGTGAATCACGGCGCCGCCCCACAGGACATAGTCGAGCAGCTGCGCCCGTACCTGAACAATGAACGGCGCATTGACGTTGACGGTGAACGGGTCAGCCTGTTTGCCTTGATACTGATCCCGGCAGATGTCGATCAGGATATTGTGCGACCCGCTGCAATCGAAGGCCTGATGACGCCCGACGGTGGTCCGCGCGGCGTGCAATACTGGACTGGCAACCTGACCGACACGCGGCTGTCGAGCGCCATTCAGAACAGCATCAACAGCGCCATCCGCCAGCAGGAGTACGCCGACCAGGGCATTGACGTTGAAGCGGTGCGCAATGTGCAGCGCACGCGCCTGCCGCTGAGCCGGCTGGACCCGGGCAAGGCCGTTGGTCAGGAGCAAGTGAGCCTGGCCGACACATTCCGGCAATGGGCGCCCATGGGTTTTGTTTACCTGATTTTTATTTCCCTGATGCAGAGTGTGCAATACCTTTTAAGCAACACCATCGAAGAAAAATCGAACCGTATCATTGAGGTGCTGCTGGCCTCGGTGACGCCCGGCGAATTGATGATGGGCAAACTGCTGGGTATTGGCCTCACCGGCATCACCACAATACTGGCCTGGATCGTCTCGTTTTTTGTTTTCATCCGTTTATATCAAACCGTCGAGACGACGATGATCGTGCAGGTACTCGATGTCTTGCTGAGTTCAGAGCTGATACCCTATTTTGTATTTTATTACCTGTGCTGTTACGCGCTGTATGCTGGCATCTTTCTGGCCATCGGCAGTCTGTGCAACACGCTTAAAGAAGCCCAGAGCCTTATGATGCCGCTGATGGCGGTGCTGGTAGTGCCCATTCTCACCATGAGTTTTATCGCTCAGGACCCCAACGGCACCCTGGCTCGGGTAATGTCATGGATTCCCTTGTTCACGCCATTTACCATGATGAATCGCGCCGCCGCGCAACCGCCTGTGTTTGATATAATCGGCACCTCCGTTGTGCTGGTGCTCACCACGGTGGCAGTGCTCTGGTTGTCAGGGCGGGTGTTCCGGCAGGGAATTCTGCGTTCCGGGCAACCGCCCCGCATCATTGAGCTGTGGCGCATGCTGCGCCGCACGGCAGGCTGAGCACGCACAACAGGAAAGCAACAGGCCCTGGGCCAGGAGTGAGCTTCATGTCACGTCAAGACGTTCAAAGCAGGGCCTTTATCATTGTTCTGGGCCTGATCACCCTGGCGTTCCTGACCATTCTGCAGCCGTTCTGGAGTTCAATTTTCTGGGCCTGCGTCATGACACTGTTGTTATTTCCGCTGCAACGTAAGCTGCGGCATAAACTCAACGGCAAGGCATCGCTGGCAGCATTACTGACGCTGTTGGCCGGTATCATTCTGCTGGTGATCCCGGTGACAGCTATTGTATTCGCGTTTGTCGCTGAGGGAGCGCAGCTTTACGAACTGATCGAGAGCCAGGAAATCGAGCCCGAACAGTTCATTGAGCGCATTGGCAGCGCGGTACCAATCCTCCCTGACGTGCTGCAGCGCCTCGGCATAGACATGACCAGCGTAAGGTCGTATCTGTCTGATTCTGCCATCGCCATGAGCCGTCTGTTATCACAGGAAGCGCTGACGTTCGGTCGCAATACCGTGAGTTTCACCGTTGGCCTGACATTGATGCTGTACCTGACATTTTTCCTGCTGCGCGATGGCGACAAGATGATGGGCTGGCTGGGATCAGCCGTGCCACTGGAGAACGACCGGCGACAGCTTCTGTTCCGCAAATTCACCGAAGTGGTGCGTGCCACGGTCAAAGGCAACCTGGTGGTTGCAATGGTACAGGGCGCATTGGGCGGGTTTATTTTCTGGATGCTGGGCATTACGGCCCCGATCCTGTGGGCCGTGGTCATGGCCTTTCTCTCTCTGGTGCCCGCCGTCGGTGCCGCGCTGGTCTGGCTCCCTATCGCTATTTATCTGTTTGCCACCGGCGACATCATACAGGGCACCATCCTGGTGGCGTACGGTGCTATTATTATTGGCCTGGCGGACAACGTACTGCGCCCCATACTGGTGGGCCGCGACACTAAACTGCCCGACTACATTGTGCTGTTTTCCACACTGGGCGGCATCAGCCTGCTGGGTATCAATGGTTTCGTCATAGGGCCACTGATCGCCGCGTTGTTCATCAGTTTATGGGCCACTTTCAGCCACGACGTCAATCGCTGACCGGCGACCGTGCATTAGCTGCAAGCCGGAGCCGTGTGAGTTAGAATACCCGCTTTGCAATACGACACACGGCAGGAGCATACCTTGAACAACCGCCAGATTGCATTTATCGGTGCCGGCAATATGGCCAACAGCCTTATCCGCGGGCTGCTCGCCAAAGGCGTTGCCGCCAGCCTTATCCACGCCAGCGATATTGACAGCAACAAACTGCAGGCACTGCAGGCAGAGTGTGGCATTCAGACTGGAGATACGGCCAAAGTTGCCGCTGGTGCTGATGTCATCATACTCGCCGTCAAACCCCAGGTGATGGGCAAAGTGTGCGCATCTTTGCAGCCGTTGATAACCCAGCCTGACTGCATGGTCATGTCCATCGCCGCCGGCATTCCATTGCTTTCACTGGAGCAGTGGCTGGGTGCAAACCGCGCCATCGTGCGTTGCATGCCCAATACGCCCTCGCTGGTGGGAGAAGGTGCCACCGGGCTTTACGCCAATGCACAGTGCAATAACGAGCACAAACAGCTGGCAGGCGAGATCATGACTGCGGTCGGCATTGCCTGCTGGTTGCAGGCGGAAAAAGACATTGATGCGGTGACCGCGCTTTCGGGCAGCGGCCCGGCGTACTATTTTCTGATGATGGAAGCCATGGAAAAAGCCGCCGTTGACATGGGTCTGGCGCCCGGCATCGCCCGGCAACTGAGCATACAGACGGCGCTGGGAGCCGGAAAACTTGCCGCCCTAAGCGAGGTGGCACCCGCAGAGCTGCGGCGCCAGGTCACCTCACCCGGCGGCACCACGGAACAGGCCCTGCTGTCATTCGAGAACCAGGGATTTGCACAAACCGTAGCCAAAGCCATGCTGGCGGCGCAGCAGCGCGCCGCCGAGCTGGCCAAATAATTCGACCGCAAGAGACAACACTATGAACTCAATTGGCAGTATCGGCACGTTATTGGTTACCTCCCTGGGCTCGCTATATTTGCTGGCGATCCTGCTGCGCTTTTTGCTGCAGTTATCCCGGGCTGATTTCTACAACCCCATCACCCAAATGATTGTGCGCGCCACCGACCCGGGTGTGCAGCTGTTCCGCAAATTCATACCGGGTTTCCGGGGCATCGATTTCTCGTCGCTGGCATTCGCCGTTCTGGTGCAGTGCGCGATGATCAGTGCGCTTATTTTCTTCGCCGGCATTGACCTGCCGGGACCCGGCCTGATCCTGACCTGGGCCCTGGTCGGTCTGCTCAGTTTTGTACTGAACATCTATTTCTGGGGACTGCTGATTTCCATTGTGGTCAGTTTCATTGCGCCTTTCAGCGCCCACCCTGCGCTGGTACTGGTGCGTCAACTGATTGAGCCGGTGATGGCCCCATTCCGACGTTTGTTACCCGCCATGGGCGGTCTGGATCTGTCACCGATCTTTGTATTTCTGAGCCTGCAGATTATCCGTATCGTGTTGATTTCGCCTGTTGGCGCCAATCCCGCGTTTGTTCCGGGTCTGTAATATGCCCGACACCCTGCCGGAAAATTCCGTTGGCATCGTCACCCCGCAGCTGTATCGCTTCGAGGAGCCCTTGACGCTGCGCAGCGGCAAGGTCCTGAAAGCCTACGACCTGGTGGTGGAAACATATGGCACCCTGAACGAAGCCAAATCCAACGCCATATTGATCTGTCACGCGCTGAGCGGCGACCACCACGCTGCCGGATATCACAGCATTGATGACAAGAAGCCGGGCTGGTGGGATGCCTGCATCGGGCCGGGAAAGCCCATCGACACCAACCATTTTTTTGTTGTCAGCCTGAACAATCTGGGCGGCTGCGCCGGAAGTACAGGCCCGGCATCCATCAATCCGGACACCGGTACCTGGTATGGTCCCGATTTTCCGGTAGTCACGGTGCGTGACTGGGTCCACAGTCAGGCACGACTGGCAGACAGACTGGGCATTCAAAAATGGGCCGCGGTGGTTGGTGGCAGCCTGGGCGGCATGCAGGTCATGCGCTGGTCCATCAGCTACCCGGATCGACTTCGTCACGCCATCATGCTGGCAGTCGCGCCCAAATTGTCGGCACAGAATATTGCCTTCAACGAAGTCGCACGTCAGTCCATCACCGCAGACCCCGAGTTCCATGCCGGGCGTTATCGCGAGCACGAGGTATTGCCGAAAAAGGGCCTGATGCTGGCACGTATGGTCGGACACATTACCTATTTGTCCGACAGCGCGATGCGCGAGAAATTCGGCAAGGTCTCCGACGAACTGAAGCAGGCATCACTGAGTCTGGGTCGCGACCTGAGAGCCGGCAAATTGAGCTTTGGTTTTGACGTCGATTTCCAGGTAGAGAGTTACCTGCATTATCAGGGGGAGCGCTTCTCGGAGACGTTTGATGCCAACACCTATTTGCTGATGACCAAAGCGCTGGATTACTTCGACCCCAGTGTCGACTATCAAGGCGACCTGAGCAAAGCGTTCGCCAACAGTGACTGTCGATTCCTGTTGATGTCCTTCAGCACTGACTGGCGCTTTCCACCCGAGCGCACCCGGGAAATCGTCACCGCGCTGCTGAAAGCGCGTAAACAGGTCAGTTATCTGGAGATCGAAGCTGACCAGGGTCACGACGCGTTCCTGTTGCCCGTACCACGCTATATGCAATCCTTGACCACCTACCTGAATGTTGTCAAAGACGAGGTGGACGCCTGATGCGAGCGGATCTGGACATTATCCGTAACTGGATTGCACCGGGCAGCCGCGTGCTTGACCTGGGCTGCGGTGACGGCAGTCTGCTGCGCTATCTGCAGGACAATCTGCAAACGGTGGGCACCGGACTGGAAATTGACGAGACCAGGATCAATGCCTGCCTGGCCAAGGGCATCAGCGTCATTCAACAGGATCTGAACAAGGGACTACAGAATTTCGAGTCGCAGAGTTTTGATACCATTCTGCTGACCCAGACGCTGCAGGCTGTGCATTACCCGGACTTGTTGATCGAGGAAATGCTGCGCATCGGCAAAAACTGTATCGTGACTTTCCCCAATTTTGGCAACTGGCGGGCCCGTATGCACCTGGCACTGAAAGGCCGGATGCCGGTATCAGAATATATTCCTTACGAGTGGTACAACACACCGAATATTCATTTTTGTACCGTGCGTGACTTTGATGTGTTCTGTCACGACAAGAACATAAATGTCATTACCTGCACCGTGGTGGACTACAAACACCGGGACAGCTGGTTCATCCGGGCAGCACCGAACTTGCTCAGTGAAATCGCCATTTATCATTTCTCCCGCGCGCCGGCGCCATGAATCAGTCTAACCATGAACACTAAAATCGTACTGGCCTCGGGTAACGAGGGTAAGCTGCGCGAACTGCAACAATTGTTGCAGGATCTGGACGTCGAACTCGTTGCGCAGCGATCATTGGGTATTTCTGATGCAGAAGAAACAGGTCTCACATTTATAGAAAACGCAATCCTGAAGGCACGCCATGCCAGTGAGGCAAGTGGCCTGCCGGCGCTGGCCGATGATTCCGGTCTGGCTGTCGACACGCTGGGCGGCGCCCCCGGCATCTACTCGGCGCGCTTTGCCGATGGCCCTTCAAGCGCCGATCGAGCCGCCCGTGACGCCGCCAACAATGACAAACTGCTGCAGTTGCTCGACGGATTGCCAGCATCAGAACGAACGGCTCACTTTCACTGCGTTCTGGTGTACTTGCGTCACAGCAAAGACCCCACCCCCGTTGTCTGCCACGGCGTGTGGAGCGGCCAGATTCTGCAGGCGCCGACGGGCGAGGGCGGTTTTGGTTACGACCCATTGTTTTACGTACCACAGATGAACTGCAGCTCAGCGCAGTTAAGCGCAGAGCAAAAAAATTCGCTCAGCCATCGCGCCCGCGCCATGCAGGA
>Ga0307934_1001930_pt1 | contig 11733 bp, 14 predicted proteins | sample OrgLakmetageno90_FD_201838 | JGI IMG/M metagenome (GOLD analysis project Ga0307934, IMG submission 201838) | Saline water microbial communities from Organic Lake, Antarctica - #90 | ecosystem: Environmental > Aquatic > Non-marine Saline and Alkaline > Saline | place: Antarctica: Organic Lake... | reverse complement strand
TATGCAGATGCAAATAATTAAAGATCGCGAAATCGTCGAGGATAACTGGCAGCATCTTGATGATGAAGCGCCATTGTCTGACGGTAATCTTACCGTATCGCTGAATCGCTGGCAGGAACAACACGAAACCCTGAGCAAGCATCAGGGTGGTTTGGGTATTCGACTGTCTGGTGATGATCCGCTGGAAGAAGTGGTGCCTGATTTAGCACGCTTTCAATTAGTTGTGCTGATTTTTCCGGCATTTACTGACGGTCGCTGTTATTCCTATGCCAAGTTGCTTCGTGAGCGTTATGGCTTTAAAGCGGAAATCCGTGCCCAGGGTGATGTGCTTTACGACCAACTGTTTTATATGTCGCAATGTGGCATAAACAGTTTTGAATTGGCCAATCCGAATCGTTTAACCAATTCGCTGGCAGCGTTTGACGAGTTCACTGAAAGTTATCAATCGACTGTACTGCGGCCCGAACCGCTGTATCGCCGTCGCTAAGTTGAACTGATTGTATGGCGGTTTATGCCATCGGTGATGTGCAGGGGTGTTTCGACGAGTTACTGAAACTCCTTGATGCCCTGCAATTTGATGCTTCGCAAGATGAGGTCTGGCTGGCGGGTGATTTAGTAAATCGCGGACCAAAGTCAGCCGAGACACTACGTTTTCTCAAAAATCTCGGTGATAAGGCCAAAGTGGTCCTCGGCAATCATGATTTGCATTTACTGGCACAGGCTTCAGGCATTACTGAATACCAGCACCATCTGGATACTATCGACAGTGTCCTGAGCGCCGATGACCGGGAGGAATTACTGACCTGGCTGCGTCATCAGCCGTTGTTTTATCACGATGCTGAATTACAGTTTTCGATGGTGCATGCTGGTTTACCACCGCAGTGGACAATTGCCGAATGCCAGGTTCGCGCTGCTGAGGTTGAAGCGGTGCTTCGCGGTGATAATTGGCAGGACTTTTTTCAGCATATGTATGGTAATAAACCGAAACGCTGGTCGCCGGATCTAACGGGCTGGGATCGGTCGCGTTTTATCACCAATTGTTTTACTCGTCTCCGTTACTGTCATGAAGACGGCACGCTGGCGTTGAAATTTAAAGGTGCACCCAAAGATAAACCGGCCAAGCAAAAACCATGGTTTGATATGCAGGATCGTGCCACCGCTGATGAACGCATCGTTTTTGGCCACTGGTCTCAGCTGGGCACCGGTCAATATGGCAATGTGTTTTCGCTGGATAGCGGTGCCGTTTGGGGCGAGCAGCTTACGGCGGTGCGCATTGATGAGAAACCCTACATCTGGACAACAGTGGAAGCCGATCCGGCTGGTTTACCGGCAGCACGCAATAAAACCACGGCCGACAAGCATCGCTGGTTATAAGCGCTTGTTGGGCATTCATTTTTAAACACAGTACAATAACAACACACATTCATCGGGATATTAAAAAATATGAGCAATATCAAAACCTTTTCAGGTGATTTTTCAGCGCAGGGCATTCGGGTGGGTATCGTTGCCGGCCGCTTTAATGATTTTGTCGTCGATCATCTGATTAATGGCGCGGTGGATACCTTATTGCGTCACGGCGCCAAAGAAAAAGATATTGAAATTGCCCGGGTGCCGGGTGCGGTGGAAATTCCACTAGCTGTCAAACGTATGGGCAAAACTGGTAAGTATGATGCAATCATTGCATTGGGCGCCGTGATCCGCGGTGGCACACCACATTTTGAATATGTTGCAGGTGAATGTTCCAAAGGTCTGGGCCAGCTGAATCTGGAGCTGGACATGCCGATCGCTTTTGGCGTGTTAACCGTTGATACCATTGAGCAAGCCATCGAACGTGCCGGTACCAAAGCCGGTAATAAAGGCGCAGAAGCCGCTATGAGCACGATTGAAATGGTGAATGTGCTGCGTCAAATCGGAGCTGCAAAATAGTGGCAGCTGGCTTACCCAGAACACAATCACGGCGGGCAGCCGTTCAGGCCTTATATCAGGCGTTGGTCAATGATCAGGCACCGGATAAGGCTGAACTGGATTTTGTGACCGCGGAATACGCCAATAAAATCGATAAAAATTATTTTAAGATCCTGGTCGATGGGGTTATTAAAAATATTGCCGAGATCGACGCCGAACTGGGCCACGCTGTAGACCGTGATTTAAAAGCAGTCGATCCGGTCGAAGCTTCAGTATTGCGACTGGCAGTCTTTGAATATATGCATCGGCCCGATATTCCTTATCGGGTGGTATTGAATGAGGCTGTAGAGCTGGCCAAATCATTTGGCGGTGAACAAGGCCATAAATACGTTAACGGTGTGCTCGATAAAATGGGTGCCCGGCTGCGCAGCGTTGAATATCAGGCCGCGAAAGCCAAACGCGACGCCAAAAAAAGCTGACGGATGCGTCAGCCATTGTGAATCAAACATCTGAATTTTCGCTGATTAAAGCTTATTTCTCGGCACTCACACCAGACCGTGATGATGTCATATTGGGCATCGGCGATGATTGTGCGCTGTTAAAGCCACCTGCTGACCAATTATTAGCGACATCGGTCGATACGCTGGTGTCAGGCGTGCATTTCTTTGCTGATGTGGATCCCTATCGACTGGGTCATAAATCCCTGGCAGTGAATTTAAGTGATTTAGCCGCGATGGGTGCCAGGCCCGCCTGGTTTACGCTGGCGTTAACGTTGCCTGAAGCCAACAGCGATTGGCTAAAAGCCTTTTCAGCAGGGATCGCTGATTTGGCAAAACAACATCATTTGCAACTGGTCGGCGGTGATACGACCCGTGGGCCATTGGCGATAACCATACAAGCCACCGGTTTTTTGACTGCCCATAAAGCTTTCCGCCGTGATGCTGCCAAAGTCGGCGATAAGATTTATGTCAGTGGTACGCTTGGCGATGCCGGTGCTGGTTTGCTGTTAAAGCAAGGCAAATTGCCGCTGGCTAATTTGACCGAACCGGATCAGCAATTTTTACTGGATCGTTTGGAGTTACCCACGCCGAGAAACTTATTAGCCAGTCAGCTGGTGGGGGAGATTCAATCAGCAATTGATATTTCTGATGGCCTGCTGGCAGATTTGCAGCATATTTTAACAGCAAGCCAAGTGGGCGCTATCATTGATACCAACGCATTACCCTTGTCAGCAGTGTTACAAAAACTCCCGGCAGAGCAGGCAAATAAATTGGCACTGACCGCCGGTGACGATTATGAGCTTTGTTTTACCATGCCAGCGAATACAGCGGGTGTGCTGGAAGCTGCACTGGACGGGCAGGTTACCTGTATTGGTGAAATTACCGAATTTTCAGGTTTAAAACTATTACCCGAAAATATCCAACAAAATCTGGATGTAAATCCCGGCTATGACCACTTCAGTTAAACCGACGTTATCTGACGTCATCAAACGCCCAGCGGTATTGCTGGCATGTGGGCTGGGCGCTGGTCTCATTCCCAAAGCACCCGGTACGTTCGGCACGTTGGCAGCAATACCATTATTTCTCTGGATGCAGCATCTCAGTATGCTGAGTTATCTGCTGATTACGGCGGCGTTTTTTGTAATGGGCATTTGGCTTTCAACCGAAGCTATCAAAATATTCCATCGCGACGATCCCTCAGAAGTTGTCTGGGATGAAGTGGTCGGTTTTCTGATCACCATGATTGCCGCACCAACTGGCTGGCAATGGCTGGTAGTGGGCTTTGTGTTATTCCGGATTTTTGATATTTGGAAACCGTGGCCGGTGAGTTTGGCTGACCAAAAACTGCATGGTGGCCTCGGTATTATGCTGGATGATGTGATTGCTGGGATATACGCTCTCCTTTGTATACAAGGGCTCCACCTGTTAATTTAACAATCTGCGGGTGTTATGGCAGCTGTTTGATTTACAGTAAGTAAAGTACAGCCGCTGTCATTTTGTTGGCCATTTTTACCCGTAGCTGTAATAGTAAAAGTCGTGACACTACCGTTGAGTGCAAAGTCATAATACTTAGCTACATCTGTTACAACGTCGAGTGGGGCTGCATAGCTGATATTGGTGATGCGCCACTTAGTCTGCACTTGAGCAAGTCTCAGTAATTCAGATTTTGCCTCAGCACGGCGAGCTTCACGAACGTAGTTTTGATATGCAGGAATGGCTATTGCTGCCAAAATACCAACGATAACTACCACTATCATTAATTCAATAAGCGTGAAGCCACGCTGGTTGGAAAGTTGTCTTTTAATTTCCATTTAACGTATCCCCGAATAAATTTAATCAAGATATACACATTGTTGCTCAATTATGTACATAAATTATTGATGAAGTTAACAAAAACTACTACATAACGTTAAAGATTGGGTGTATATTTTTAATTGATATTAAGGTTAGTGAGTCTAGATGATTAAACAACGAGCATTTACGCTGATTGAATTGATGATTGTGATTGCCATCATTGCAATACTAGCTGCAATTGCCTATCCGAACTTTGCTGATTTTATCGAACGCCAAAAACTGGCTAGCGCTGCTGAAATTTTAACTTCAGACATGAAGTGGGCAAAAAGCGAAGCAGTCAAGCGCAACGATATAATTACAGTCGATTTCATTAATGGCGCTAGCGGTACTTGGAGTTACTCGTTGAGCGACTCTGATGGCGAAATCAAAGCCGTTTCGGGGGGGAATTATTCTGATTTCGCAATTATTACCATGACGCAAAATTTTGGTGCAGACGATACTGGATTTGAACCGGTTCGTGGCACATCATTAGAAAATGGCTCAGTGTCACTAACCTCTCCAAGTGGCATGGATTTACAAGTGATTATTAGTTTGTTAGGCAGGGCTAGAATCTGTTCCAATGCTGGGCTACCAGGATATGAAATATGTTGACACGAAAAAGACAGCTTCAAAATGGCATAACCCTAATCGAATTAATGATCGCGATTTTGATTGGCTTAATCATGACCGCCGCTGCTATTACGTTGTATGTCAATTATTTGAAAAACACCCGAGATAATGTGGCTTTAATTAAACTCAACCAAGATATGCGGGGTGCGATGGATATTATGGTTCGTGATGTTCGCCGTGCAGGGTTTGTCACCACCAATCCAGAAATTAATTTTACTTGCCTCCAGCAAAGTGCCTTCGGAGCTATTAATATCCGTGACTCAGGAAGCTCAACCGCTGTTGCGAACGGTAACCCAGCCAGCTGCGTTCTTTATGCCTACAACAGGAATAACAATATTCCTGCCGGTTTAACTTGTAACGCCAATGCTTTTCTGGTTGCTGAAGATACGGATCGTTTTGGTTTTAGACTGAGTGCTGATAATGCCATTCAGATGAAATCTTCGGGCAACCTTACCTCTACTAGTGATTGTGGTATTGGCAATTGGGAAACTATCACCGAACCTGACGTTTCTTATGATCTCGAGTTTGTTATGACCGAGTCAGAACTGGATATGACGCAAATGTTTAGTGATGGTGCTCAGGTTTGTAATTCTGGTGATGACTGTAATATTTGTGATTCTGGCAACCAATGCCTGACTATTCGAGAAGTAGTAATAAACCTTGAAGGCACATTGCCAGATGGCACTTCACAGGCAATTCAGGAAAGAGTCAGAATCCGTAACGATAAATATGAAGATTCTCATCTTTAGAATCACCTGCTCATCTAGGAGTGTGACATGAATAAAATTAATTACATCAAGCAAAAAGGTGCTGCAACACTATTTGTAGTGGTGGTGTTGCTGGTTATCATGGCAGTATTGGCGTTGATGGTTGGTCGCAAGGGTCTGATGGAACAGCAAATGACCGGTAATGATCTGCGCTCAAAAGAAGTTCAGGAAGCCGCTGAAGCAGGTATTGAATTTGGTGTGGCATATGCTGCGGCAAATGTTATTCCGTGGCCAGCGGGGGGCAATCCTAATGATCCTGACGTATGGCTTTGTCCGGGTGCTGTAGGTTGCCCGGCCATTGCAAATATTGCCGCTGATCAAACCAGTTCAGGGGAAACATATGCAATTAGTAGTTTAACGTTTTTTCGCGTAAGCGATGCTTCAGAATATATACGAATTACGTCAACGGCTAATGGCGGTGCTGGTGGTGGCGAGAATACGATAGAAGCAACTTCAATGGTGTATATCAAGCCAGGTGGTTTATTAACGTCTAATGCAACATTACCGCCACCATTAGTTATGAGTGGTTGTATGACGCAAACTACAGGCACTCCAGACATCTATCCTGGCACGAATGGTCAGGCAATTCTTACATCACAACCCGAAACAACTTCAGGTGGCAATATGTGTCTCGATCATTGTGGCCCTGGAGGTGGGAACAGTAATTCATGTCAGAACCCAGTTAATGGCAGCTTCGCGCATCTTGATATCAATGGCGGCACGCTCTCCAATGATGAACCGTTCCCCGATTGGGATGGTGACGGCAGTGGTACAACTTGGGAATATTACTTTGATGTGCCGGTTGAGACCTATGAGCAATATGCCTCAGATACCCTGAGTACAGAAGGTGGCGCCTATTACATCACTGATAGTGGCAATCAGCCAAACGGGACTTATGGTTCTATTGATAACCCTGCCATCATTGTGTTTGAAAATGGCTGCCCAAAATTTAATGGCAATACCACTATTTACGGTATCGTATTTTTCCGGGATGAAAATGCCTGTGTATCAGGCGGGATGAATGGTTGGGGTAATGTAACAATATATGGCTCCATCGGGGTAACCGGCGGAGTACATCAACTCAATGCTAATATTGAAATTCATGGGGTTGGAAGTGGTGCTGGCCTAAATGTAATTAATCAAATACCTATTAATGCGTCTAAATTACCCGGTACATGGAATGATTTTATTTAAGCATGTCAGTCCCTTTTTAAAGGAGGGGTCAGTATGAACATCCAATCTGCAAAAAATGGTTTTACCCTTGTTGAGGTTTTAATCGCCATTCTGGTGTTTTCAATTGGCATGCTAGGTTTAATTAAATTACAGGGAGAAGTCACTTTAAATAGTGCTGAAAGCAGAATGTATACGCATGCTGTTAATCTGGCGCAGGATAAGATTGAAGAGTTCAGGAACTATGTTCATCAGGCTTCCTACACTGCCTATGCCAGTGATGCAGTCGGTACCGATATCGCCGTAGTTGGTGCCAGTGCAGACACTTTTACCCGCACTTGGGTTGTGACTAATAACCCTGGTTATAAAGCAGTTGAGGTGACTGTGAACTGGGTTGGATTAGACGGCCAAGACAACGATGTTGTCTTAACTTCACAGATTGCTGAAGTTGAACCATCACGATCTGGTTTAGTACTTGCAGCTGTGCCCCTTGTCGGTGTTTCGCCTGAGGATATTGCCGCACAGGCTGCAGCTCACGCTGCCGCTGCCGCACTTTATGAATCATTAGTTGCAGTATCTTCAGCTGCAACGGATGCACAAAAACAAGCCGCTCAGGATGCCTTACAAGAAGCACAGGATGCTGCTGATGCAGCTCGGAATGCTGCCGATGATGGTAATGCTGCAGAAGCTGCCGTACAAGCTGAAATTGCTTTTCAGGCAAAGCAGGAAATCCTTGATATTCTTAATAGCCTTGCCACTATTAATTTCACTTTCTCAGGATCGGTTGATGCCTCAACACAGAGTGTTACGGCCACTTACAATGGTAACCAGTTTGATTGCCCAATCTCTGGAGGTATCTACACCTGTGAAGTACCTTCTTTGCAAAATGCGGTTGTCAATGTAACAGGGGCACATTCCAATGATCAGGATACCCAAACCTGTGAAGTGGTGATGGATATTAATGGTATTGATAGTTGTGATATCGCGTTTACGCTCAATTGTACGGCGCCGTGGGGCTCAACTGTTCCCGATGGATCTCAAGTTGTGGCCTTTCAGGATGATAATCCTTTGGCACCAGCTCAGGAATGTGTTTCGGAAATCAGGCAATGTAACGATGGTGTTTTAAGCGGATCAAACACATTCCAATCATGTACAGTTTTTTGTACAGTGCCAAACTATAATGGTGTTAAAGGTAAGAGTTTGCCCAGTCAGTGGAACACAACTGGTCCTGGCGTGATTTCAATTCCTGGATTTGGTGGTAACCCTGACGTTAATACTCAAACGCCTACAGCTGGTAATAATGTTACTTGCACAACAACAGTGTCAGTAACATTCTGATCACTATTTAAGTTTTAATTTATGATTCTGCGTCCCATGATGGGCGATTTTAATCGCGCCCATCATGGCGGCAATCCGGCCGGTTTCTTCCCAGTTCTTACCATTTAAAATGCCGTGCAGTAAGCCGGCGCGGTAGGCGTCACCACAACCTGTCGGATCGACAACCTGCTCTGCTTTTTGGCAGGGGATATCAATGCGTTTGCCTTCAGTATAAATATGCGAGCCTAGTGCGCCGCGGGTAATTATTAAGGCTTCGACTTGTTCGGCAATCTGCATTTCATTCAGGCCGGTGCGATCCATAAACAACTGGGCTTCGTAATCGTTTAAGGCGATATACGTTGCCTGTTTGGCAAACTGCATCAGTTCTTCGCCGTTAAACATTGGCAAGCCCTGACCCGGATCAAAAATAAACGGGATTTTTGCGTCGGCCAATTGCTGTGCGTGCTGAATCATGGCATCCCGACCATCTGGTGCCACAATTGCCAGTTTGATGTTTTTGGCTTCGCTAATCGGTGTTTCATGGGCCAGATTCATGGCACCTGGGTGAAAGGCGGTGATCTGATTATCATCAATATCAGTGGTGATATAGGCCTGCGCTGTGTAGTGACCTTCTTTGACGTGCACATGCTGGCGGTTGATTCCATGCTTATCCATCCAGTCAGCATAGGGTGTGAAGTCTGTTCCGACAGTGCCCATTGGTATGGGCGTATCACCCAGTAATTTCAGGTTATATGCGATATTGCCGGCACAGCCACCAAATTCACGACGCAGTTCCGGCACCAGAAAGGCGACATTGAGCATATGCACTTTGTCGGGCAGGATATGGTTTTTGAACTGATCCGGGAATACCATAATGTTGTCGTAGGCAAATGAACCACAAATCAAAACCGACATGCTTAAACCTCTTGTGTAGAAAGTTGTTGGCTATTGGCGGTTATCGCCAACTCACCATGTAAAAAATCAAGTAATTTCTGGCCGACAATGCGTTTACGCCAACCTTGTAATAAAGCACTGTCACGCTCGCCGCGCACCAAGTGCTCTATATCTTTACGCGTGGCAACGGCAACCGGCGTAATCGATTGCTCATCACAGTACTTACGTAATAATGCCATCAAAGCATCCATTAACGCTTCTTGCTGATTGCTCAGTGGCACTGGTTTTATCAAAATCGGCCAGTCAGCTTCAGGAATGGTTTTCGCGGTAGCGATTGCATCGATAATGGCATTACCACTACGTTCAATATCGCGTGGTTCCAGGCCACGAATCTGACTGAGTTTGTTTTTGGAATCTGGTGCAAAGCGTGCCAGATCCAACATTACTTCGTCTTTCAAAATCCAGCGGCGAGGCCGATCGCGTTCAATGGCCCGTTGTTCACGCCAAGCGGCGAGTTGCTGCAAAATGACTAATTGCGAAGCTTTAAGTTTGCCGGCGCCGCGAATTTTACGCCAGATAGCTTCAGGATCGGCAGTGTAAGTTTGCGGATCAGATAACGCGGCAAAGTCATCATCCAGCCAGCTACGACGATTTAATTCATCAAGTTGCGCAGTCATTTGATGATAAAGCGAACGCAAATAACGAACATCATCGGCGGCATAATCAAGTTGATCATCGCTCAGTGGCCGTTGGGTCCAGTCAGTACGTGAATGGGCTTTGTCCAAATCGACATTCAGGCAGGTTTTTACCAAATTGCCATAACCAATTTGATCTCCCAGCCCTAAAACGGTGGCAGCCAGCTGGCTATCAAAAATATGTTGCGGCAACTCGCCACGTAGCATTAACAGTAATTCCAAATCCTGTTTTGCTGCATGAAACACGAGCGTCATATCAGGTTGATACAGCACATCCAGAAGGGGACTCAAGTCTTCAATCGCCAGGGGGTCAACACAGGCAATCACATCATCATTAGCGATTTGGATCAGGCAAAGCTGGGGATAATAAGTTTTTTCACGTAGAAACTCAGTATCAATGGCCAGCCATTCACTTGATTGGATTTGCTGACAAAAAGCCGCCAGCGCTGGTGCATCATTGATATATAAAACTGTCATAATTCCGCGCAAAAAGCTGACAGTATAACGGTTTTAACCTTCAGGGTTTTGGCTCCGGGATTGTTCGATAACGTTATTAATGGCGTCGATGATAATTTGCGGCTGCTGCTGCGGGATATCATGGCCGCTTTCGTTGGCAAACACATGCTGACTTTTGTTCGACAATAAATATAATTCTTGCTGCAAGTCGGTCCAGGTTTGTTCACGGGTTTGCTGGCTGAGATCACCAAACCATTCCGGTTTGCCACGACTGACAATCACCAATGGAATGTTCGGTAATTTCCTGTGCTGCTGCACTTGCTCGGCACTCTGACTTAAAGATGAAATCTCGGCACGCGCCGCATGGAAGGATCGTTCACGTAAAACACGTGGCTTATTCATATGCTTTTCGCCGCCCGAGGTTTTGGGTAACACCAGGATATTGCTTCGCCGGTTATAGTTTTGCGGCAGGCTGATTTGAAAGCGGTCGTATTGATCCTCGTGTGATGCATCTACCAACACCATGCCGGTCACTTTTTCTGGGTGATTGGCAGTAAACACCCTAATGTTATAGCCACCAAATGAATGTCCAACCATGACGTAAGGAGGGGGGATTTCCGCGCGGGCTAACAATATTTCCAATTCATAGGCGATACGCATGCTGTTGCGTGGTTGCGGGCCAAAATCGCTCCAGCCATACCCCGGCCGGTCAAATACACAAATGCGATTGTTAGTTGATACGCCCGCCTGAACAGGCAACCAGTCAGTTGAGTCATCTCCCAGACCCACATCAACAATGACAGTCGGTGAGCCTTCGCCAACGCAATATATGTGAACTTGATAACCGCCAACATCGTAGCGTTCCCCTGGGGCAGGTGGAAATTCACTGGCGATACTCGCAGAACTGATGCTAATTAGTAAAAATAGTTGTAACAAGCGATTCATTTACGCTGACTCCGTCACTCACAGACCGTGTGTGGTAAGAGGTTTTGCTACAAATTAAAGTTCCGCGCAATTGACTTGTAAAAAAGCAAGTAGCTCTGACAGTTCAAATGGCCAGCCAAGTTCGGCATTGTTTGGGGTCTGCACAACTGGAATTCTGATGCCATATTCTGCAACCAGTGCATCATCATCACCGATTTCGATACTATTTAGAATGATAGGCACTCGCTGTTGCAGGGTTTGTAATAGTTCAAGCGCCAGATCGCATAAGTGACACCCGGCGGTGGTATACAGGGTGACGGTCATTATTTTTCCAGCAGGCGTGGTATCAAGTCGACAAAATTACAGGGCTTGTGTCGGGCGTCGAGTTGCGCCAGTAATATCTCATCCCAGGCAGTTTTGCAGGCGCCTGACGAGCCGGGTAAGCAAAAAATAAAGGTGCCGTTAGCAACACCAGCAATCGCTCGTGATTGAATGGTTGATGTCTTGATAATGTTATAGGAAATCTGCCGGAACAGTTCGCCAAAGCCATCAATTGCCTTATCAAATAAAATGTTGACTGCTTCCGGCGTGCCATCACGACCGGTCAGGCCGGTGCCGCCAGTGGTTAGCACCACGTGAATA
>Ga0307934_1001929_pt1 | contig 11733 bp, 7 predicted proteins | sample OrgLakmetageno90_FD_201838 | JGI IMG/M metagenome (GOLD analysis project Ga0307934, IMG submission 201838) | Saline water microbial communities from Organic Lake, Antarctica - #90 | ecosystem: Environmental > Aquatic > Non-marine Saline and Alkaline > Saline | place: Antarctica: Organic Lake... | reverse complement strand
ATTTTTATTCAGTCAGATCCAGCCAGCTATTGATGAATCGTTGCCAGCTTTCCTGTGCTTCGGCGTTGTTGCCGAATTGGGCCCACAATAAGGTTTCTTGGTAAGCGCTTCCAGCTAGGGGCAGCCGTTGGTTGGCGGGAGTGCGGTTGACGAGTAGAAGGTCTTTTTCCGGAGGGCACGTTTCCTGTAAGTCTTTGATAAATTTCAGAAGGTATGGCCCGACGAACCACGGCATTTCATCCTCGCCTTTGCTCCGGTAATGCCTTGGTGCCATGTATTCGATCACTGGCTTGTCATCTGTATTGATTGGATAATCTGCAAATAATTTCTCCGAAGCGGTGATGTTTCCGGCATAATACAAAAGCGCGGTTTGCGGGTTGAGAGTCTGGTAAATATCCATTCGGCCATTCGCAGCGGCAAACTGTTTCTTCGTCTCCGAGGCGTCGATCTCGCATGCGGCTAACGGCACGCTCCCCTTATGTCCTACGAAGGCAACCACCTCATCGAACGGTGCAAAGTCGCAGCGCCAGAGCGAAACCTGATCGAACACTTCCAGCATCGTCCGGCCAATCACGTGAAATTCAAAATCCGTCACCTGATATGCCGGCAGCCACTGGACGAAAATACCGTCTGCCGTGAGGCGATCATTGACACTTTCGAAATGCTCTTTGGTATAAAGACTTCCCGCACCCGACCGGAATGGCACAAATAAATCCGAATCGATCAAATCGAATTGTTCCTTTGTGGCCATCAGGTAGTGCCGGCCATCTTCTATCAGCACCGTGGAGCGAGGATCGGTGAACAGGCCGTTGGTGAGATCTACCCCATCGACATTGGTCATATATTCTTTGGAGGCGGCGACGACATTCGGCGAAAGCTCGCAGGTAATCACCCGCTCCACCTGCGGGAATCGATCGGTCAGAGCCGCGCCCGCGCTGATGCCTGTGCCCATTCCTAGGAAAAATATCGACTTCGCATCGGGCTTGAGCATCAGCGGGATTTCAGCCTGGGATGCTTGCCTAATGTAACCATCTGATGAACCCAAGCCGTAGTCGGAATTGATCTTGATAGAGATCCCGTCTTTGCTGCGCGTGACGGATACCGTGGCATCGCTGCCCTCCCATGTTTTCAAAGTCACTTCATCTTCATTGCCTTCGACCACGCCGGTTACCGGAAGTTGGGAAGGATTGAGCGCGGTGAAAAGCAGAACTAGCCCTGCAATGCTTGCGCCCTTGACCGCCATGCCCGCCCGCCCGCGCACAGATGGCATCACTATCGCCATGAGAAGATAGATCCCGCCGATAATTTGCATCGAACTCCACATTCCGAAAAACTCAAGAAACAGAAACGCGCAGACTACCGAGCCGAGGATCGCGCCGAGGGTATTGATTGTCGCCAGCCGCCCTAAGCTCCTGCCGGGCGAGCTGGTATAGGGTTCCATCGTTTTCAGCAGATAGGGGAAAACCGTTCCTAAAAGCAGGGCCGGCGGTCCGATGGTCAGCACGCATTTCTTGAAAATGAGAAAGACGAATTCTCCCCACGTCGCCTTGACCGCTAGGAACTGAAATGAATCCGTTACCTTCATGAAAACGGTGGGAGTTAGCGCGATAGAAAGGCCACTGAGTCCGAGCAAAATCGTGAGCACCAGATTCGGTGACCACTTTTTCCGTGCCAGCCCGGAACTGACCAGTGAGCCGAGAGCAAGGCAGCACAGCACCACCACTAGAATCGCCGCGAAGGTGTAAACGGAATTTTCTAATACCAGCGCAAACATCCGCGTCCACAGCACCTCAAGCGCCAGCACGCCGAACCCCGACATGAAACAAATCGCTGTTAGCGAGATCCGGTTTCTATCGCGCTTTCCGCCGGCCTGTGGCGCATGCGCATCTTCGCCTTCATCATCTTCAGGCTCCGCCACCTGTGCTGCCGAAGCCGATCTGGAAACTAGGAAAGCTAGTGCCGCGATGATTACCGTGAGTCCAATCGCAATGAAACAAGTCGCCCGAAACCCAAACCAGAGCGGCATGAAAAACCCTGCCAGCAATGCTCCAAGCGCAGCTCCAAGCGTGTTGATTCCGTAAAGCAATGCGGAGGTCGATCCGAACTTTGAAGGGATGCGAATGCTGTGTTGGCCGATTACTGGTATCGTCCCGCCCATGCAGAATGCCGGTGGGAAAATCAACAGCATCGCGAGGAGGAACTTGATCGCTAAAAGCCACGCGCCCGAATGCACGCTTTGATACACTTCGGGATAAATGACGTGGTAGCCCTTGATCACCACAAAATAGAGCAGTGCCGTGATGGCGACGCCAACTTCCAGCCCCGCATAGATGCGCAGCGGATTTCCACAACGTGCTGAACGTTTCCCCCAGAACCAACTACCAACTGCCAGTCCCGCAAAAAATGCCGCCAGCGTCGCTCCGGCGGCATGTGATGTGTTGCCAAACAAAAGCCCCAGCTGCTTCATCCAGAGGACCTGATAAATCAGCGCACAAAACCCTGAGAGAAAAATGAGAAGATAAATGATCATTGGGAAGGATTCAGTCGGGTTATTCGACGATGACTGAAACTAGGAACCCCTGATGAAATATCAACGTTTCTGTCGTCCTCGGCCACTAATTATCTACGAAACGTATATCCAACTGATAGCCTTCTTCTTTGCTGCCGCCTAAAACCTCCATCGTAAAAGGTGCTTCGGTGTGCTCGAAGCTGTCGCCGGGGTGGAAGGGGGCCTTGCTGATGGTCTCTTTTGGAAACACCACGACCGGGTTGTGACCGGAGACAAGGGAGGCATCGACGGTGTAAACGAGAACCCCGCCGGTGTCGGTGGTTTTACCTTTGTCTTTTCCTTTACCCTTTCCGAAGCGGCGCTCCTGCCCGACCTCGATGACGAAGACTTTGCTGGGATGCGCGGGATCGTCCACTGGGATGACGACCATGGAAATACCGGAGTCGGCGTCCAGCGGCGTCAGCGTGAGTTTGGTGTCACCTTTTGTGAGATAGGTTTTCCGGTTCGCATCCAGCCATTCGAGCTTGTGCCGGTGCCAGCCGAGGAAGCCTCCGGAGTTGCCGGCGCTGGACATGAGGTCCCACATGCCAGCCGGGTTCTTAGGTCCCTCGACTCCACCGTAGGTGTAAAGATCTGGCAGACCCATGAGATGCCCGACCTCGTGAGCAAAGACATAGGGGCTGGGGCTGGAAAGATTCATGGCAACCTTGATTTTTTCACCACGGTAGGGGATGGCGATTTCTGCGCGCTCCCCAAAGGCGGTGTTGCCAATGCGCGGCATGTTGGCGTTGATGTAATCGTATTCGCGGAAATCGATTTCCGGGTAGAGCGCGAAGACTTGCACGAACATCTCGCGGTGTGAATCGGTGGTCTTGCTGCTGTAGTCACCGGCTTTACCGGGCATGCGGCGCCAGCCGTGGACATGTTTGATATCGATGCTGAGTTTGCCGTATGACTGGTCTGCGAAAAGTTTTTGAAAAGTCTGTCCGCCGAGGATTTGTTTCCCACGTTCTCGAGTATCGTAAGCCATCTCCGCATCTACGAAATCCAGATACAGCATGATGACCGTTTTCTTACCCACGGCATCGTCATAAATCAACGGATCGGTCACGCCCTCGCTCTTGTAAACGTCCCCCTTGGAGTTCAACTGCGGGATTGCCACAGTATCCGCATGGCTGGCGGCAGTGCCGAGGCTAATTGCGAAGACGGCGCGGAACAGCAGGGAAAGATATTTCATTGAGGGAGTTAACGGATACCGAGTTGGATTTATTTCAGCGGGTTGTTTGTTGCAGGTCAGAAGCATCATGTGAATATTTTCACGAAACGAAGCTTCAATTGCGCCGCAGGCTTTGGGCTGCTGGGATTCTTCATTCCCAGCTTTCACGGGAAGCGTCTATCAGCAGTGAGATGTGTCGCTACCTGCATTACTTTCTCTATCGGCGTGCTGAAACTGGAGCGAAATCGCTAGGAGCTTCAGGGAGGGTAGCTCAATCAAACTCCAGCAGCGCGCAGGGAATTCTCGATCAACTTCTGCGAAGCCAGCACCCCGGGTATAGGATCGAGTATCTTGCCCTCCCACTCGATGGCGAGGATGCCACTGTAGTCCGACTCGACGATTATCTTCATCAGGCGGGGATAATCGAAATCAGGTTGATTACCGGCTTCATCAAAGTTGTGCATCTTGCAGGAGATGATTTCGCTGTGAGGTAGCATGGCTTGGGTTCCGGCATAGATATCGCCGCGCAATTTTCCCCAATCCGGCATGAGACTGCAGTTCGGATGTTTGATCCGGCCATAGACATTGGCCAGAAATTCACCTTGCTGGGTAAGCTTGGAGGCACCCGGTTCGATGGCAAGCGTCACCCCGTGCTCGGCGGCGATATCGGATAAAGGCTTCAATGCCTCGGCCGCTCCTTGCGCGGCGACATCGACTTCTTTATCTGGCACCCAGAGGAAAACCCGCAGGTAACGGGCTCCGAGCGCCTGTGTGCGCTTGATCGCCTGAACGATATTCTGATTACCTTTAAGATCTTTTGCGCCTCCGTTGACTGCCCCGGTCATCAGTAGGAAAATATCCGTTCCGGCATCCTCCGAACGGCCGCGAATTTTTTCCAGGTAGGCCATGTCATCCAGCTTGTCTTCCGGCAGGCCGCCTTCCCAGTAGTCGATGGTATCGATGCCAAAGTTATCGACACTGAACTGCGGGTAGTCGAGCGGATCCAAGCTGCCGGATCGGAACAAGTCTTTTAAGGAATATTGGGACAGACCCATGGTGAAACGCTTGTCTGAGACAGATGGCGATTTGCGATTTTCCGAGGTAGATGACGATTTGCAGGAAACAGAGGGCAAAAGAAAAGCCGCGCCCAAGGCGGAGGTTCCGGCAGAAGAGAGAAAACGACGGCGTGTGAATGATTGTTTCATGGCTGGATGTACATTGAGTGCTTTGAACAGTAAACGCTGCGTTAGTTACGGCGCAAGCATGGCGGCTGGTTTAAGGCCGGGTTTGAATTTCTCGCCGAAGCCTGCCTCGTTAGGTTCATAGGCGCCGGCAAATTCTGGGTTGCTGCCGGTTTCGGGGATGCTTTCCTCCATACCAAGTGCCCAAAGGATCCCGTTCAAGGAGAGCTTACGCATCGACTCCTGCTCGAAGTCAACCGGGTGGCCGAGTGTGGTGAAAAACACGCGGCTCTTGCCGTTCTTACCTTCGTAGTCGTGAACCCATGCGACGGTGTGGGGCTTACGAAAGTATGCTCCGCCTGGAGCTGTGCCAGTGACGGCGCGACCGGTGAGGAGTGGGCTGGCGCTTTCCAGCAGAGAATTGGAAATGTAAAGCCAACTGCGTGCATGGAATGGCTCGACACCGCGAAGAACGGGATGGGCGGCGTTTTCAGCGACGATTGTGGCATCGGTCGAGTTTTCACTGCCATGGTGGCCGATCCAACGGAGTCCGAAGACTTTTTGCGGCCATTCCTTGTCCATGAAATTGCCGTCGCCGTAGCGGAAGGCATGGGTGGAGGTGCGGAAGCCTGCCATCGGCTTACCGCTCTCTGCAAAGTCGGTGATGTGCTTCAACTGATCCGCAGGTAGGTTACGGAAGCGGGTGTTGACGATCATCATGTCTGCCTTTTCGAGAATTTCGAGGCCTGTTACGTTGTCCGTGCGGTTCGGATCGATGACGCCGTCAGTGAGAGAGAAGCAGATACTGACGGAAAATCCGTGATCGCGGTGGAGGATGCGGGCGAGCATGGGCATCGTCTCCTCGGAGCGGTATTCCTCATCACCTGTGACGAAGACGAGATGCGGCTTACCTTCCTGACCAGCGAGGTGGGCGATGTTGGAGGGAACTTCGGCGGCAACAGTGGCGAGACTGGATGCGGCGAACAAGGCTGAGGCAAACAAGGAGGTCGGATTATTAAGGCGCATAGCAGCAGTAGTTGATCAGAATACGTGTAGCAGAAAAGGATATTTCACAAATCCGCAGGCTTGAAAGATCGCCGCAGGGGCGGACGGCGTTTTTCACTAAGGCAGCCGTAAAATACCTGAATCCAAGCGGACTAAAGTCCGCGTTCCGTTTGCTCTGGTAGTGATGATTGGTTCAGGTTGTCTGTCCACATGTCGTGCCATCCAAGGGTTTCGGCGGTGAGGGGAGAGAAAATGTTAAAATGCGACACCTGGTACCAATGATGGAGATATTCGGGTGACCATTATGGTGGTGATTTCTCTGGTCTCAGCCCCGGTCGGCGAAAGCACACGATCGATCCGGCTCGGTCTCGAATCCATCGACTTCAATGCGATCAGAGTAGCAGCGCACGATGGCAAACGCGCTCTTGTCTGCAGTTTCCACCATTCCCTTGAGGTTCAGGTAGTGGCACCCTTCATTCACCGTGTAATTGCCTTTATGCTGATGCCCGTTCATGTAAGCGACCACGTTGGGATACCGGGCAATCAAGGTGACGATATCCTTGTCGTTCCAGAGGTTGTATCCATCGTTGAGCGGGAATACGGGGAAGTGATTGAACACGATCACCCGCTTCCCAGTCGCCTTCGCCTTTTCCAGCTCGGCTGTGAACCACGTGAGTTGATCTGCTCCCACCGCACCACTGTATGGTTTGGCTTGTGGTAGTTTTTCAGCTCTCATGAGTTTCAGCCTTTCCTTGGCGGCCTTGGTCTCAGCGCTATTTTTCGGATGTCGGTAGGGAGACACATCGGTTCCATCGAGATAGATGAAATGCCAGTCGCCCTTGGTCTCGGAGAAGTAGCTTTTTTCCATTCCCAGGAGACCCATCACGCTGCCCTTGTCTTTGTCATCGACCGTGAAATCATGGTTCCCGAGCACGAATGTCTGTGGTGCTTTCAGCTTTTCGTAGATAGGCATGATGTCATCGAAGCTGGCGATATCCTTATCGATCACATCTCCCAGCGTAGCCACGAATTCCAAGTTGTTCTTATTCAACTCCTCGACAGCAGCCTCCATCTTGGCGAGGGAATTTCGGTAGAATCGGCCCATCCTCATGTCGGCATCGGCATACTGCGGGTCGGCAATCACGCCAAACTCCAGCTGTGGTTTGTCCGACTGCTCCGCGCGGGCACAACCGGTGAGGGCAATCGGTAAAGTGATCTTGATGAATGTTCTACGTTTCATGATTTCCGGGAAATTGGTTTTGGTGCGGGGTTTTGCCAGTCAGTTTAGTTTGATTTAACTGATAGGAATTTGCTTTTCGGCGGCGTAGCCGCCGGGGGTGAGGGTTGAAATATGCCGCTACTGTTTCAAATCTATCAATGCGTTGGCAAAGGCTTCACCAATCGGCCCAACAATCTTGGCAGATCCAAGGTAGTGATAAGGGCCATTTGAGATTGTAATTTTCATCAGTTCAAGCTCCTCAGGCGAATAGACAATACTGTCAATTTTAGCCTTAATCTCGCTTTCCTTGTCTCTTCTTTCAGCCCCCTTCAGTTGCTTTGCCGCAGCCTCTTCCTTGAGAAGCGGCAAGATCTTCTTGTTCAGCTCTGCGTATTTTTTTTCTTTGTCGTATCTCTGGTTCCTTGACCACCACATACGCATTGAAAGTTCACCGAGCTTGTCATCCCAGAACGGGGCCGTTTCTACCGCAATAACATTTCCTTTGAATTCCGGCATCGCGGCCGGCACCGCCATGGCATCACGAAAGGCTTTCTTTTCGTCGTCCAAGCCATCTACACCCATCACACCAATAACGAAAGGCATCTCAGGGGCTTTAAAATCTTTGCGTACATCGCTGATAAAATCTGCCAGCAGTTTACTATAAAGTTCGTAACTGCCTGGCTTTCCCCGTTCAGGGTAGCTCTCCCCGTCGATCATATCATTCCATCCCTGGAACCATACGAATCCGGCAATTTCATAACCGGAATCTTCATTATAGGCGGGATGATACTGTCCAGGATCAGCAAGAACTTTCTTCACGTGCTCGGCCATAAGTCGGTAGTAGTTCCCTGTAGCTTCTGTGTGCTTCTTCCTTCTTTCTTCCGACCAATTCTGCTTCTGTTTTTCACCAAACTCGTAGGGGCCGGAACTAGGGGGGCGAAAATCATTGCTTAGGTTCTTCCCTCCCCAGGATGCTTTGACAATCAGAGCGGGTTCCTTGAGACGGTCGTATATTGTAACGCCAAACCCCAGCTCAGGCCCAAACTTATCACCTTTGGGCCCAAAGCCTGTCGTTAGTGGGCCATTCCCTCTGCCCAGAGAAGCAACCCGCACATCCTCATACACTTTGGCATTACCAGACTCGTCCACAAATTTCTTGTAAAGATCCTTCGTCGCAGGGTCTACGAGCATGCCTGGGAATGTTGATGGACGAGCGTGCCCTTGCATATTCGACTGGCCGACAAGTATATATACCTTCAAAGGTTTATTGTCGCCAAAAGACATATTCATGGCTGCCAGCATTACCGCAACCCATACCGTTAAAGACTTTAGTTTACTCATTATTACTGATAGGAATTTGCTTTTCGGCGGCGTAGCCCCTCCTTCGCCAAGGCTACGGCGGGCAGGCTGCCGGGGTGAGGGTTAAACCCGCTTCGCATAAAGCATCCACCGTCGCTCTGCGAGCTATGGAGGACAAGACGCCGGTCAAGATGGAGAGGGGCGATTTAAGGTTGAGGTTTGAAGGATGAATTATGCCCGATTCGATGGTTTGATCGGATGGTCTAGCAAAAGCTGTACTTTGAAGATCAGCAAGAGCGAATTCCCCATTTGTGTTTTCATAATCCTAATCCTAATCTTACTCATACTCTTAATCATGGTTCTTCGCTATTTTTAATGGAAACTAGTTTGTTGGCACTGAGTTCAACCTAATGGGAATGGCACTTAGTTAAGAGCACTTATCGTAGTGGTGTGCTTCAGCCACCACACCGACGCTTGCCTGATCTTGTGAGCGATGCGGTGGCTGAAGCACACCGCTACGGCTGTAGATTGCACTTGATCGCTCTTAACTAAGTGCCATTCAACCTAATGCTTAGTCACAACCTCCCACTAAAAATAGCGAAGAACCAGTTTAACATCTCGCGCACCTAGTTAAGAGCACTTATCGTAGTGGTGTGCTTCAGCCACCACACCGACGCTTGCCTGATCTTGTGAGCGATGCGGTGGCTGAAGCACACCGCTACGGCTGTAGATTGCACTTGATCGCTCTTAACTAAGTGCCATTCAACCTAATGCTTAGTCACAACCTCCCACTAAAAATAGCGAAGAACCAGTTTAACATCTCGCTTTTCTTCTTTCTCGCAGTGTCCACTCTGGCGCTTGCTGTCGAGGAGGCTTGGAACAACCCATCCATGCTCCAGGTCAACACGCTGCCTTCCCATGCACAGATGATGACTTACCCGTCGGCGAAAGCCGCACAGGTCGATGATGAGCGCCAAAGCGAGTGGTATCATAGCCTTAACGGCACCTGGAAGTTCCATTGGTCAGAGAACCCAGCCAGTCGGCCAAAGGATTTCTACCAGACGGACTACGTCGATGCAGACTGGGACACGATTAAAGTACCGTCCAACTGGCAGGCCCACGGCCATGGGCTACCGATCTACACCAACGTCAAATACCCTTTTCCTGTCAATCCTCCGAAGGCACCGCGCGAGTTTAACCCCGTCGGCAGCTATCGCCGCAGTTTCCATCTGCCGGAGGGTTGGGACGGGCGCCGCACTCTGATTCATTTCGCAGGCGTCAACTCAGCCTTCTACCTCTATGTGAATGGCCAGAAGGTCGGCTACAGCCAAGGAAGCCGCACGCCGGCGGAGTTCGACATCAGCAAATACCTTGTGCCTGGTGAAAACCTGTTAGCGGTCGAGGTCTATCGCTGGTGCGATGGTTCGTATTTTGAAGACCAGGATTTCTGGCGACTCGCGGGCATCTTCCGCGATGTTTACCTTTGGTCGCGCGATGACACTGGCATAGCGGACTTCCATGTTCGCATGGACCTCGACGCCCAATATCGCGATGTCGCACTGAATATCGATTTCAAGTGTTATGGTAATACCGAAGGACAGACCGTCCAAGCCACCCTCACCGCGCCCGACGGCACGCAGGTCTTTGAAAAGAAGGTGTCAGTCGGCACGGGCGGACTCTCATCACACATCGCCTACCCCCTCAAGTGGACGGCAGAAACACCGCATCTTCATAAGCTTCTGCTGAGTCTCCTTGATGCCGACGGCAGGGTAATCGAAGTCATTCCCTGGGACGTGGGCTTCCGCGAAGTGGCCATCATCGACGAGGTCTATTGCATCAATGGCGTGCCGGTCAAAATGAAGGGAGTCAACCGCCACGAGCACCATCCTGACTATTGGCATTCCATCCCCCGTGAGAGCATGCTCGAAGACATCCGCATCTTCAAACAGAACAACATCAACGCGGTCCGCACCGCCCATTACCCCAACGACCCCTACTTCTACAAACTCTGCGATCGTTACGGCATCTACGTGATGGACGAAACCAATAACGAGACGCACGGCAAGCGTTCGCTTTCCGGGCAGGAGATTTTCGTTCCGATGCAAGTCAAGCGGATTCAACGCATGGTCGAACGCGACAAGAACTACACTTCGGTGGTGATCTGGTCGCTGGGCAACGAGGCAGGCGATGGAGCAGGGCCGGAGGCCATGTATGAATGGCTGCATGCCTATGACCCCAGCCGCCCCATTCATGCCGAGTTCTCAAACCAGACCGCCGACATCGCCTCCCGAATGTATGCCCTTCCGGGTAAATTGGACATCATTGGATTTGAAGGGAAAGGCCCCTATGTCCTTTGCGAATACAGCCACGCAATGGGCAACAGCAACGGCAACCTCAGCGAGTATTGGGATCACATCTACGCGGAGAAGCACCACATGGGCGTCTACGTCTGGGACTTCGTCGACCAAGGGCTGCGTCAGCCGACGCCCGAAAAGTATCGCGACCGTATCGGCGAGGGGCCGGTCAAAGAAACCTTCTTCGCTTATGGTGGCTGGTGGGAAGATGCCAAGGGCATCCATACGGACAGGAATTTCTGCATGAACGGCCTTGTGGCCTCTGACCGCACGCCATATCCCGGGCTTCGTGCCCTCAAATACGTCCACCGTAACATCCACACCACAGCGGACGATTTACGCCAAGGCCGTCTGAGCGTCCGCAACTGGTTCGATTTCTCTAACCTAAAAGATATGGTGGAAGGCAGCTGGCAGGTTTTGAGGGACGGCAAAGTATTTGCCCGAGGCACCCTCCCTACCCTCTGCGTGCCGGCACATAAAACCGCCGCCTTCACCCTCAAACTGCCAGAGATCCCCGCCGACGATTCTGCCGAATATCTACTCAATCTGAGCTACACCGCAAAGGCGGGATATTCCCCCCTTGTGCCCGCCGGTCACGAATTGGCCTGGGAGCAGTTTACGCTACGCGAAGCGCAAGCCCGAACACTAAGCGCAGTCGCTGGTAAACTGGAGGTAAAGGAGGAAGGCGACTCCGTTCACGTCAGCGGCGACGGGTTCTCAGTCACCTTCGATAAAAAACGGGGCACCCTCACGAACTACACGCATCAAGGGGCGAAGCTGCTAAGCGAAGGGCCGCGCCCCGAGTTCTGGCGGGCCTACACCGACAACGATAAAGACTCCTACCTCCGTCATTCCAATGACGCCTGGAAGCATGCCGGTGATAACTGGCAAATCCAGGAGGTCGAAGTCAGTGAAAAGAACGCTACCGTGGAGATCCGCTGCAGTGCCCT
>Ga0307934_1001925_pt1 | contig 11750 bp, 8 predicted proteins | sample OrgLakmetageno90_FD_201838 | JGI IMG/M metagenome (GOLD analysis project Ga0307934, IMG submission 201838) | Saline water microbial communities from Organic Lake, Antarctica - #90 | ecosystem: Environmental > Aquatic > Non-marine Saline and Alkaline > Saline | place: Antarctica: Organic Lake... | reverse complement strand
TCAAGCTTTAAACTTGCAGCGCGAGTTGGGGCTAACTGAACAATATTCTGCCAACGCAAATGCGGCAACGACCAAACTGCAAAGTGAAGAGTCGGTCCTGACCAGTTCTGCCAATATTATGCAGCGTATCCGTGAGCTAGCCGTTCAAGGACTGAATGCCACCAATACGGCAACGGATCGCAAGGCCATTAGCACTGAAATCAAACAACTCAACCAACAGCTTTTATCTCAGGCGAATACGCGTGATGCCAACGGCGACTATCTTTTTTCCGGATTTTCCTCAGGTGTCCAGCCTTATGAAAGTTTGTTTGGCTCCTATCAGGGCGATGAAGGTCAACGCAACCTGAAAGTCGGCCCGAATGTCCTGATCCCAACCAACGATACCGGGCCTAAGGTTTTTGAAGGTAACTTAACGGTGCTTCGCTCGAATAATCAGGCCACCGTAGATGTCACATTTACACCCGCACCCCTTGGCGCCGGCACGGGTACTGGACAACTCGTTGTTGACAGTGCCAACACGTTTGCCACTGACTTTGATGCGTTAACATTTAATTACCTGGAAGGACCACCACAAGAATATGAGATCAGCGATGGTGTCACCACCGCAACTATTCCTTATGTTGATGGTGGCGCCATTCAGTTGGATCTCATCGATCCTGCTTTTCCATCCATTTCGCTGACTTTATCGGGTACGCCAGAAGATGGCGATAGTTTTGAACTGGCACCCGGCACCTTGGGTAATGCTGCAATCGACATTACCAGTACGTCTTTTGTGGGTAACAGCTTTTTACCATTGACCTTTCAATTTGCCGAAGGTCCACCGGCGCAATACACCATCTCTGATGGCACTAATACTGAGGTCATTGACTACACCGATGGTCAGGAAGTGAAGCTTTCGGAACTGAATTCCGCGTTTCCATCATTAACCGTAAGTTTGACGGGCACGCCCAATGACGGCGATCAAACCGTTATAGAAAAAAACATCGTGCAAACCAATCAAACGATATTCAAAACCATCAATGATTTTGCCTTAGCACTTGATAGCGATAATGTCGGGCCGACTAACTCGCCTAATAACGGCGACTTTTTAATCAACATTGATGCGGTGCTGGACAACGTCATTGATGTTCGCTCGCAAATCGGTGGCCGTATTAATGCGATTGAGCAACAAGTCGCCATCAATGAAAACGTGGCATTCAGTTTAGAAAATAGCCTTTCGCAAATAAAAGACCTTGATTATGCCGAAGCAATTTCAAATCTCACCCGGCAATTAACCGGCTTAGAGGCGTCACAGCAGACGTTTTCCCGAGTGCAAAGTCTTTCGCTATTTAATTTTTTATAAAAATAAACCATTCATCACGGGACTGACTGATTTTTCGTCACTGCGACCCTGAAAGCCGTGGCAGCCTCCTCCCGGCTTGGGAAAGATTGCTTCACTCCGTTCGCAATGACGAAGTACTTATATTCTGTGCCGAATGTCTGGTGATCGCGAGTCCAGAAATATCTCCATCACGAACCAATTCTCCCGTCATCGCGAGGCCCTGAGGCCGAAGCGATCTACGCGTAGTAGATTATTTCACTGTGTTCACAAAGACAATCCCATCATCGTAATGACGACAAAACAAGTACTTATATTTTTGGCACGCGCCTTGCTAACGATTAAACATCACAAACACGAAAGTGATAGGTCGAAGAGATTAATTTTTTATAGAGAGCATTGATACCCAGCTTTTTTATTTTGTCACTCACAAAATAGCATTGGGAATATTGGGTGATGCTCAGTTAAATTCAGGAGAGACATTATGGCTCAGGTCATTAATACCAACATCGCTTCACTCAATGCGCAACGTAATTTAAATACCTCACAAACCTCGCTTGCGACATCGCTCGAAAGGCTGTCTTCCGGTCTTCGTATTAACAGTGCAAAAGATGATGCCGCAGGTCTGGCCATTACCGAGCGTTTTACCACCCAGATTCGTGGTCTAAATCAGGCGATACGTAACGCTAACGACGGTATTTCACTGTCTCAAACGGCCGAGGGCGCATTGGGCGAAATGGCCAATAACATGCAGCGGATTCGTGAGTTGGCCGTGCAATCGGCAAATGCCACCAACTCTGACTCAGACCGTGCAGCATTGGATCAAGAAGTACAACAACGTCTGGCAGAAATTGATCGGATCGCTTCACAAACATCATTCAACGGTCGCCGGATCCTTGATGGTACCTTTGGCGATGCGGCATTTCAGGTTGGCGCCAATGTCGGCGAAACCATTGATTTAAACCTCGAAACCAGCATGCGACTTAATAGTATCGGTGCTGTCGCGGTTGCCAATACACTTGATCTTAATACTTTGATAAGTGAAGAGGTTGTTGGCGTTACAGGTTCAGCTGCGACTTATGCTTTTGATGCAACTAATATTATTGGTACTGATTTTAGTACAGTTACCGGGACTGCTGGTGATTACGATGTGGCTTTCTCAGGTGCTATTGTGGGTGGTGATAGCGTTAGTGTTGCGGGTGTTACGTTCAACTTTGTCCAAGGTGGTGTTGATTCAACCACTGTAGATGATGCAAACACCGTAACAGTGACACGTGACTTTGCAACCAATAACACTGCTGGCTATGCAGAAACTGAGTTCGCAGCAGCATTTGCTACAGCAAAAGCTGACCCACTTACCTCTGGAGCGTTAGGCAGTATCACTGCAACGCCTGATGGTGCTGGTGATGGTGTTAACTTTGCAGACAGCCAGACTGCAGTTCAGAAAACGGTCACAGCATCATTAACTAATGGTTCAGTGACAACTAACGCAGCTTCTGTAGCAGATGACACTTCAAACAATGCTACTTTCACAATTACAGATCCAGAAAGTAATTTGCTTACAGTCACACTGGATAGCAACATTACTTCCGCAGCAGATCTTCTAGGTGAAATTACCAGTGCTGCTGGCTATGGTGCTGCGACATTTACAGCCGCGGCAGGCACAGGTAATGAAATCATCATTTCTGACGGTTCAAATGCAGTAGGTAGCTTTGCTATCGGTGGTGCAGATGCCGCTGTTATTACAGATCAAAATGTTGCAGGCGGAACCGCTGCGGGTGTAGCTGATGTGACGGCTAGTCCAGCAGTATCATTAACAATTGCCGATGATTTCAGCATTCAGATTGGCACAACTGATCCGGTACCAGTAGCTAATGGCACCTACGAATCTGTACAAGCTTTTGTTGACGAAATTAATACAGCACTGGGCAGTAATGGCCGGGCCAGCCTGAATGATGACGGCACTTTGAGTATTACGGCGCTGGACAACATTACGATTAGTGGCAATATCGGTTTGACAACATTAGGCTTGGATGAAGTGACAGAGCCTGCGGGTAATATGGTGGGCGTCAACGTCATGAGCGTAGATGCTGCCAACGATACGATTAATCGGATTGATGCCGGCCTCAAAGCCGCTAGTGATTTGCGTAGTACGTTTGGTGCCATTCAAAACCGGTTTGAATCAACCATTGCTAACCTGGGGGCAACAGTCGAAAACTTGTCAGCCTCACGCAGCCGAATTCAGGATGCGGACTTTGCGGCTGAAACTGCCAATCTGACCCGTGCACAGATCCTGCAGCAGGCGGGTACGACAATACTGGCGCAGGCAAATGCGCTGCCACAGAATGTCTTGACGCTGTTGGGTTAACGTTACAACTACTTAAATTTAAAGAAAACAAAATCCCTGCCGCTCTTTGAGCCGTGGGGATTTTTTTATGGGCGGCAAAAATTACCGCTAAAAATTGCCCCTGCGAATTAACCGGCAAAAATTTGCTTGACTGAAAATATGTGACGCACAACACAGTTTTGCAAATTAATTATTTAAATTGTATCAACACCCCTAAAGTTTCCCCGGCATGAGTCGTTAAAGGTTTCGGAGGCAGTAAAGATATCTCGAATGTCTATCTGTCAAATACGAAACGGGTTGGTGCCCGACTTCATCAGGAGAAACCACCATGGCTCAAGTTATTAACACAAACGTTGCTTCGTTAAACGCACAACGTAACCTGAATGCTTCACAATCTTCTTTGGCGACTTCATTAGAGCGTCTGTCATCTGGTCTGCGTATCAACAGCGCGAAAGATGATGCGGCGGGTCTGGCGATTTCCGAGCGTTTTACTACGCAGATTCGTGGTTTGAACCAAGCGATTCGTAACGCCAATGACGGTATCTCACTGTCACAAACAGCTGAAGGCTCTTTGGGCGAAATCAGCAACAACTTACAACGTATTCGTGAGCTGGCGGTACAGTCTGCCAACGCTACTAACTCTGACTCAGATCGTGCTGCGTTGGACCAGGAAGTACAACAACGTCTGGCTGAGATCGATCGTATCGCCTCACAAACGTCATTTAACGGCCGTAAAATTCTCGATGGCTCTTTCGGTAATGGTACATTCCAGGTCGGCGCCAATGTTGGTGAAACCATTTCACTGGATTTGACTACCAGTATCCGCCAGGCCGATGTCGGTGCGATTGCTGCTGCGACTACCGTTGATTTGGATACTTTAATCGCCGAAGGTACTGATGCGGTTACTGGTTCTGCTGCAACTTATGCTTTTGATACAGCAGCTTTGATAGCTGATTATTCAGCGACTGCGTCAGATACCGGAGCATTTGGAACATTTACAGCAATCGATAACACCGATACTGGTAATCCGGCAACTTATACGCTCGACTTTGCATCTGCCGGCGCAGCTGGTGATGATTTTTCAGTAGATGTTGCAATCGGCACATCATCTTCACTCACTGCTGCGGATATAGCCTCAGCATTAGATACAGAATCATCTACATCATTTTCAACTGATGGTGGAACCTACAATGGTTACACAGTTGATTATGGTGGCGAAGCAACATTAACAGCTGCCTTGAGTACCGGTAATATTTCATTTTCTCGTACCGATGGTGAGAACTTCACTGCGTCAGAGACTGCAGCAATTGATGGTGGAGCGACCGATGGTGCAGTAAGTGCCACCACTGCATTTGCGGATGTCGGTGCTGGTTTGGTTACTGACGGTACAGGTAACTCTACCCTTGGTGTGGATAACAGTGTTACCTTCACCATTACTGACCCAGAATTAAATTCAATTACAGTCACTTTAGACGGCGATATAACCAGTGCGGCTGACCTATTAGGAGAAATTACAGGTGCTGCTGGGTATGGCGCGGCTACATTTACAGCAGCTATTGATGGAACGACTGCAACACAAATAAACATCACAGACGGTGCCAGCGCAACAGGTAGCTTTGCAATTGGCGGTACTGATGCAGCAACCATTACTGCACAGAATGTTGCTGGCGCAACTGAAGCCGGTGTTGCTGATGTGCCTTTGGTTGCGGCTACTACCCAAACCATCTCTGATCTGACCATCCAAGTCGGTGATGCTGATGCGGTAACCGTTGCTGCTGATACCTATAGCTCAATCGATGACTTTGTGTCGGCAATCAATTCTGCACTGGGCGGTAATGCCACAGCAACTTTGGACGCTAACAACGTGCTGACTATCAACAGCTCTGAAACCATCACTGTTGGTGGTACCGATGCGGCCACTGTCTTTGGTGCCACTACTGAGTTCCTTGCTGCAGGTAGTTTGTCATCAGTTAATGTGACAGACGTCGCGGGTGCTAATGAAGCGCTGCGTCGTGTCGACTCTGCGCTGACATCAGTCAGTGACCTGCGGAGTACATTTGGTGCGATTCAAAATCGTTTTGAATCTACCATTGCTAACCTGGGTTCAACTGTTGAAAACCTGTCAGCTTCACGTAGCCGGATTTTGGATGCGGACTTTGCGTCAGAAACTGCTAATCTGACCCGTGCCCAGATCCTGCAACAGGCTGGTATCTCGATTCTGTCTCAGGCAAATGCTTTGCCTCAGTCAGTATTGGGTCTGTTGGGATAATATCCTGAAAGTGTCCGCACCTAGTGTGCGGGCACTTCCTTTTAATTAGTTTAGAAGGATTACAAAGATGGATATTAACAATTTGAATTCGCTTGTCCCTGCCGGCAAATCTGCCAGCGGGGATTTTGCGTTACGGCCAGATAAAGTAACAGCAAACGCTGGAACAGTTATTGCAGATAATGTGCAAGTGACAGAGTCATCGTCTGGCGTTGCCGATCAGTCAGACAGTCAGCGTCAACAGGTTGACCAGGCTGTGTCACAGATTAACGATTATGTTCAGAATGTACAGCGATCCCTGCAATTCAGTGTTGATGAAACCAGTGGTCGTAATGTTGTTAGGGTTATCGATAAAACCACTGAAGAAGTGATCCGGCAAATACCGATTGAAGAAGTATTGGTAATTGCCCGGACGATTGCTGAACAATTAGATGAAGGGGTGAGTTTATTCAGTTCGCAGGCTTAGCTGCAGCTGATAAGGGGTAAATCATGGCAATCACAGCAGGCGGTATTGGTTCAGGAATTGATGTTAATGGTTTGGTACAGCAGCTGGTTGCAGCTGAAGGCCAGCCTGCCACACAACGTCTGGATCGTAAAGAAGCCAATATTCAGGCCGATTTGTCGGCATTTGGTAGTTTGAAATCGGCCTTATCAAGATTTCAGACAGCGGTGAAAGCCCTGCAAAGTCAAGATAACTTCCTGAAACAAACTGCTACGTCGTCTAATACGGAGTTGTTCACGGTTACTGCCAACAAAAATGCAGTTGCTGGTAATTACAGTGTCGAAGTTCAAAAATTGGCACAGGCGGCTAAAGTCAGAACAGACAGCTTTCAAACAACTGAAAAGATTGGTACAGGTAATCTGAATATCAGTCTGGGTGGTAGCAATTTTAATCTGACGATTACCGAAGATAACAATACGTTGGCCGGTATCCGTGATGCGATTAATGCCTCTGACGATAACCCCGGTGTACGTGCCTCTATCATTAATGTCGATGGTGGTAGTCGGTTAATTTTGACATCTAATGAGTTGGGCGCTGCAAACGATATCAGTTTGACAGCAACCGATAATAATGGCGCTGATGGTTTCGATTTGGCGCGGTTAAACAATTTAACCACGATTGATGATGCTCAAGATGCAGTCATTCTGGTCGATGGTCAGCAAATTTCCCGGGACAGTAATTCGTTTTCAGATGTGATTGATGGCGTTACCTTTAATCTGGTGAAAGCGGAAGAAGGCACCACTGAAACACTGACCATTGCACAAGATAATGCTGCAGTTCGCAGTCGGGTAGAGAGTTTTGTCTCTGCTTATAACGCCCTGAATAATACAATTAATCAGTTGTCATCATTCAATGCCGATACCGGTGCAGCCGGCGTATTGCTGGGTGATTCCTCGTTGAGAGGCGTGCAAACGCAACTGCGACAAACCTTGACTGACGCAGTACAGGGTGCCGATATCACTACACTGGCTGAGTTAGGGGTGACCACCAATCAGGACAATGGTAATTTGCAGTTGGATACGGAGAGGCTGAATAACGCGTTAAACGGTAACTTCGCTTCGGTTGCTAATCTGTTTTCCTCCGAAAATGGTATCGCCAAACGCCTTGATGGTGTTTTACAGCGTTATGCCAGTACTGATGGGGTGTTGGATTTGCGTGCAGAAGGATTGCGGTCGCAACTGGATCGTCTTTCTGATGACCGTGAGCGACTGGATCAGCGTTTAGAAAGTCTTGAATCACGCTATCGTGCGCAGTTTACGGCGATGGATCAATTAGTTGCGCAATTGCAAAGTATCGGTGGATTTCTGGATCAGCAATTATCTAATTTACCTTTGGCCAACAACAGCCGCCGGTAATTGGCGATAATTTTTACAAAATCATGATGCTGTATCTGTATTTTTACAGAGACTTTTTGAAATTATTAATGTCGTATTGCTAATCACTATTATTATGTAATTTCAACAGAATTGCTGCTAAAGAAAGGGCTGATAATGACGATAACTATTCTGACCCAGGAACATTTCTGAAATGGAAAAGGATAAAAACATGCACGCCAATCTCGCAATGCAGCAATATCGTCAAAATCATATTCATGGTTCTGTCGAAACCGCATCACCCCATCGTTTGGTGCAAATGTTGATGGAAGGTGTGCAGGAAAAGTTACTGGCAGCTAAAGGTTTCATGGCTAAAAATGATATTGCCAAAAAAGGTGAGCATATTAGTTGGGCGATTTCAATTATTGACAGTCTTCGGGCTTGTTTGGACTTTGAACAGGGTGGTGAGATTGCTGCAAATCTTGGCAACCTTTACGACTACATGGAAAGACGTTTGTTGGAAGCTAACCTCAAAAATGATCCAGCAATGATTGATGAAGTCGGTATGTTAATGGCGCAAATCAAATCAGGTTGGGATGCAATTCCAGCAGAATTCCATCACGCAAAATAAAGCATATCGATGAGTACCATGCGCATCATCATCGAAGAAAGCCTTAAGCTGAGTGAACAACAATTGCAGCATGTTATGCAGGCCGAGTGGGATGCTTTTCATACAACGGAGCCAAAAAGGCAGCAACTCATTCGCAGTCTTGCCAATGTCGACGTTGATGTCGCCTCACCAGATGAGATTCGTTCGGATCTTGAAAAGCTCATATCGATAAACGATGAAATTGAAAAGCTTTGTATTGAGCAGCGTAATGAATTGATGAAAGTGCTGGTGGATATTCGTGCTGGTGCCAAAGCGAGTAACGCTTACCAAAAGTAATTCTTTTGGGTTTACTAAGCGTGTTTTTCTCCCGTCATTTTTTTGACAACCCTTGGTGATAATGCTTAACTTCGGCTAAATAATGTTTACCTAGCCACTTTTTCCTGGTCAGGGTTCATCAAACGAACGGGAGCTTCAATGAGCGCAAATAATGTCTTGGTTGTCGATGCCGACGCGCAGCGCCGTGAGACCTTGTCTACGCTAATTACCTTTATTAATTGTCAGCCGGTACTGGTGGCTGAGCCGGATAACTGGTTTGATGCTATCGACAATCTCAATGATATTGTCATGGCGATTGTCGGTGATTGTGGCGACAGTCATCGAACTCGTGAGTTATTGCGGACACTGGTCAATCATGAAGCCCGGGTGCCTGTGTTTACGCTTAATCATAATGGGGAAGATCATGATTTTCCGGGTGCCCTCGGCGCTTTGCGTTATCCGGTTAAATATCCCCAACTGAGTAATGCGCTGCAACAAGCGACGATTTATCGTGGTCAGCAGGATAATGCCAGTCAGCCGCAAGGTCATTTTCGTTTGTTGGTAGGTCACAGCCCGGAGATGAAACAAGTACAGCGGATGATTGAGCAGGTGTCTGACTCTGAGGCCAATGTGTTGATCCTTGGCGAATCAGGCACGGGTAAAGAAGTGGTCGCCCGCAATTTGCATCATTTTTCCAGTCGCCGTGATAAACCGTTTGTACCGGTAAACTGTGGCGCCATCCCCGGCGAATTACTGGAAAGTGAATTATTCGGTCATGAAAAAGGCGCCTTTACCGGTGCCATCACCGCCCGTAAGGGCCGTTTTGAACTGGCCGAGGGCGGAACGTTATTTCTTGATGAAATCGGTGATATGCCTTTGCCGATGCAGGTGAAATTGTTGCGTGTGTTACAGGAACGGACTTTTGAAAAAGTCGGCAGCAATAAAACCCAGCAGGCCAATGTACGGGTCATTGCCGCCACTCATCGTAATCTGGAATCGCATATTTCAGCTGGCCATTTCCGCGAAGATTTATTTTACCGGCTCAATGTGTTTCCGATTGAAATGCCGGCATTAAGGGAGCGTCCGGAAGATATTCCCTTGCTTATTCATGAGCTGATTCAACGTATAGAACATGAAAACCGTGGCTCAGTCAGGCTCACGGCTGCAGCAATGGCCTCATTTTGTCGTTATCCCTGGCCGGGCAATGTCCGAGAATTAGCCAATGTCATTGAGCGGCTGGTGATTTTATTCCCGTATACGACCGTTGATTTTGACGAACTGCCGGACAAATATCGTATTGCGGGTGATGCATTGCCAGACCATATTAATGCCGTTATTTATGCTCGGCCAGAAGCTGCAGCACCACGCGAAGTTCACCAGCATCCAGCTCCAGCGGTTGCGACAGAAGAACGCCGGCAGCCGGCCGTACCGACCAGCAATGATGCCGATTTGCCCGCTGATGGTCTGGATCTAAAAGAACATCTGGCAAATCTGGAATATTTGCTGATAAAACAAGCGCTTGATGAGGCATCCGGTATTGTCGCTCATGCTGCACAGCGACTGAAAATGCGTCGTACAACGCTGGTAGAAAAAATGCGTAAGTACGGTATCCAACGTGAAGGTGAGCAACTCGAAGAAGTAACAGGCGACTAGTCATTTTTTTGACTGCAGTCTATTTGGTTTCTATTTTAAGTTATTGAGTTATAAGCTTTAATTTTTAGGGCATATATTTTGCAGAAACCCAGCACACACGCTGATGCTGGAGCAACAATATGCACGCCAAATGGTCTGAAAGTTCTTCAATTGATACCGTCCTGCCACCCCGGCAAAATCGGATGGCGCCGCCGGATTGGTCGAAAACGCTACAAACCGGTTCTAATAAACCCTTGAATGAACAGCCCACCGGTCGCAGCGCTAGCCGGATGAGCCGATTATTGTCAGTCATGCCAGCCGGTGTGGTGGTCATTGATGGTGAAGGCCGCGTTCAGGATTGCAATCCGGCAGCAATAAAATTACTTGGTGAACCGCTCAGTGGTGAACGTTGGATTGATATTATCCAACGGGCATTTCAGCCGCGGCCCGATGATGGCCATGACGTGTCACTTCGCGATGGTCGTCTGGTGCATATTTCGACCAATCCTTTAGACGGTGAACCGGGCCAAATCGTTTTGCTTCATGATGTCACCGAAACTCGCCAACTGCAGCATAAGGTTTCGCATATGCAGCGGTTATCAGCGATGGGTGAAATGGCAGCGCGTCTGGCTCATCAAATCCGCACACCGCTGTCTTCAGCAATGTTGTATTTATCGCCTTTACTCAAAGCCAATGGAGATACGGCAACCCAACGCCGGTTTGCAGAGCGTTTGCATGACAGTCTCAGCCATATGGAGCAGCTGGTGCGAAACATGCTGGCATTTTCCAAAGGCGATATGGCGGCGCCTGCACCGGTTAATATTGATGCCTTATTTGAAGAAGTCGCGCGGCAATTTCACAGCAGCGCCAGTCCGGATGGTTGCCAGTTGACCGTGGCCAATAACACCAATGATGGTCACATTTTTGGCAGTCAGCCTGCCTTGGTCAGCGCCATTAATAATCTGATGAATAATGCCCGGGAAGCCTGTCGCGAGGCTGGGAAAATCAGTCTGTCAGCAGATTTCATTGAAGATGAGCAGCAACAGCCATTTATCGAAATCAGTATTGAAGACAATGGTATCGGTATTGAAGAAGCGGACTTTAACAAAATCCTGCAACCGTTTTATACCACCCGTTCAGCTGGTACAGGCCTTGGTTTGGCGGTGGTCCAATCCATCATTAAAGCCCATAAAGGCATCATGTGGCTGGACAGCGATTTGGGTGAAGGCAGTACCTTCTGCCTGCGTTTGCCGGTGTATCGGGCTAATCAGCCGGTTTCCCGTACTGCTACAGCTGGAGCGATGTCATGAGCCAAACCATGATTATGGTCGTTGAAGACGACGCCAATTTACGCCATGCCCTGTGCGATACATTAGAGCTGGCCGGTTATCAGGTGACTGCCACTGATCAGGGTCAGCAGGCGCTGGATAAACTCAGCAGTGAGCCA
>Ga0307934_1001921_pt1 | contig 11777 bp, 9 predicted proteins | sample OrgLakmetageno90_FD_201838 | JGI IMG/M metagenome (GOLD analysis project Ga0307934, IMG submission 201838) | Saline water microbial communities from Organic Lake, Antarctica - #90 | ecosystem: Environmental > Aquatic > Non-marine Saline and Alkaline > Saline | place: Antarctica: Organic Lake... | reverse complement strand
CATGGCCAGCCAGCCTTCCTGAATAAGGGCCATGTAAATGCCCATAGACAGCGTGCCAATGCTGAGAACCAGTGCGAAAGCAGCGCCACACCCGGCTGAGTCGAGGGGTAAGTGCCGTCTATACCCGCTAACAGGACCCGCTAACAGGAGCGCGTAGGTAGCCAGAAAAGGCACACACCAGAACCACAGCAGCTCCAGAAAGCCGAGGGCAACGTAAGGAATGTGAAGGTAGTGTTTTCGGAATCGGATATAAGACAACGATGTAAATCCTTTTGAAGGCCAGCGACCATTGGTTCCCTGTCCCCGGGACAGTTCACATTGTGCGCTGTGTCTCACATAATCTCAAGCGCTGGCCCGCCACAGATTCATGTAAAAAGCGCTCATTTGACCCAGTTTTACGGGTGTAATCAGTCGATGCCAGCGTTATGATTAACGTTATGGCATGGTTGTACGGAAAGTATCTGGCACCGACCTCGCCGTATCGGAGCCAAGTGCCGATTTCTGGCCCATTAACAAGGAGTTGAACCACTGGTATGGACGTTTCCACCGACCCATTTTCCCCGACCAAATCGAACGGGAACAGGCCTGTTTCTGAAGGCTCAATCACTGGCGCCCAATCGAACAGGGCCGTACATGCACTGAGCATCGACGTAGAAGACTACTTTCAGGTCGCGGCTATGGCCAAAGTGGTTAAACCCGAAGACTGGGATACCATGCCCTCACGGGTCGAACATAATACTGAGGCATTGTTACAGTTATTCGAGCGAAAAGGGGTAAAAGCCACCTTCTTTGTGCTCGGCTGGATCGCTGAACGTTACCCGCAACTGATACGCCGACTGGCCGACCATGGCCATGAAATTGCTTCGCACGGCTACAGCCATCAATTAATTTACAATCAGACGCCGGAGGTTTTTGCCGAAGAAACCCGGCGTTCGAAAACCATATTGGAAGACATTATTCAGCAACCGGTTACCGGTTATCGCGCCGCCAGCTATTCAATCACACACCGTTCGCTGTGGGCACTGGATATACTGACCGACCTGGGTTTTACCTGGGATTCAAGCATATTCCCGATCCGGCATGATAACTACGGCATACCCGGTTCTCCGCGCAGGCCCTATCTGTTGCAAACCAATAATGGCGCTACCCTGCGCGAATTCCCGCTGACCACGGCGCAGTTTATGGGGCTGACAATTCCGGCCGCCGGTGGTGGTTATTTTCGCCAATTTCCCTATCCTCTATTTCGACACTTATTCAGACAGGCGAGCCAGGGGGATACCGTACCGCAGATGTTCTACCTGCACCCCTGGGAGATTGACCCCGACCAGCCCCGGTTCAATACCGCCAGCTGGTTTTCACGGTTCAGGCACTACACCAATCTTGACCGGTGCTATGCTCGTCTGGAGCGCTTACTGGATGATTTTCAGTTTGACACTGTGTCAAACAGTTACCGGCACTATCAACCCACGGACGATGTGTTTCACGCCGATCAACTGGTAAAAGCTGTCTGACCCGATGACCAGATCCGTCATCGCCTACAAAGATGTTCGGTGCCCGGGATGGGCACCCAACTGGACGCAATAGCATGTATCTCGAACATTTCAGCCTACAACGTCACCCGTTCCGGATGGCGCCGGAAGATGACTTTATTTATATGAGTCAGCAGCACTCCCGCGCTTTCGTGTATATGGATTCGGCGGTCTGGAGCCCGGAAGGCTTTGTTGTGGTCAGCGGTGAAATCGGTTCTGGTAAAACAACCCTGCTGAAGAAACTGATACGCGGGCTGAGCCCGGATTTGAAGCTGTTTCATATTGCCTACACCAATTTAAAATCGGACGATCTGTTTCATCTGATCGTGCGTCAGGCAGGACTGCCTTACGACGACAAAAACAAGGTGTCGATGTTGCTGGCGATTAACGACTATCTGCAACAGCTTTCCGATCAGGGTGTTCCGGTGGTGCTGGCGGTCGATGAAGCGCAGAACCTGAGTCGGGAGAACCTTGAAGACATTCGCATGCTGTCTGGCCTGGAAGGTTCGGGCGGTCCGGTAATGCGGGTTATTTTACTGGGCCAGCCGGAATTGAAAGACTCTATTTATCACATCCCGCAATTAGCCCAGCGCGTTAAGCTCTTTTTTCACCTTAATGGGCTCAGTGCCAAGGAAACGGGAGAGTACATAGACCACCGTTTGTTCATTGCCGGTTATGAAGGCGATACGCTGTTCAATGCCAACACCGTGCAACAGATTTTTGCGCTGAGCAAAGGCATTCCCCGGTTGATCAACAAGCTGTGTGACGGTCTGATGCTGTGCGCCTACTCCGACGACCGCACCCACATTGTTGCCGAAGACTTGACTGAGATCCGTCAGGACCTGATGGGCGAGACTTTTATGGCGCAGATGGAGTCTGAAGAAGCCGCCATAGAAGTAGCGCAGGAGAAGTCGGCCCCGGCGCCTGTTATTCAGCAAAACAGCTCTGGCAACGGTGCGAACCCTGGTGACGAAATGGCCCTTGAGCGGATAGCCAGTGCGCTGGAGCGCATTGATTCCAAGCTGGACCGGCTGGTGAACCAGCAAGATTCAACCCCAAGCAACGTCAAGCCACTGAACCCGAAGCGTCGGAACTGAGCTGTATCGGGCCGGTGATGGTGAAGCCCGGTGCTTTTGGATCGGGCTCGCCGTTGTGGCCGGGCTTTGTTCACCCACTATCCCAACATATCCCAACATATCCCAACATATCCCAACATTGCTTCGGCGTTGCTTACTTAAGGATCGAGAGCACCAGCCGCCCCGCGAGGGTTACCAGAATCACCCCGAAAATGCGCTCAAACCAGACTGAGTGGCGCTTCAGTCGGTCGAGCCAGGCCGGTGTCGAGAACAACCAGGCCACCAGCAGGTACCAGCCGCCATCGATCACCATGGCAGTGGCTGCATAGCCCAGTTTGGCCAGTACCGATGTATCGGCACCGACGACCTGACTGAACAGCGCAATGAAGAACACGGCTACTTTGGGGTTCAGAAACACCACCAGAAAGCCATCCCGGGCGGCGCTGGCCGTGGTTGGAACATCGGGCAAGTCGGCGTCGGGATTCGACCGGGCGCGCAACCCTTTCACACCCAGCCAGGCGAGATAGAAGGCGCCGCCCCATTGCAGGGTGGTAAACGCCACTGGCGATGCGGTGATCAGTGCCGCCAGCCCGAAAATGCTCAGCAGGGCATACAACCCGATGCCCAGGCCATGCAGCAATGCGACAACCACGCCATTGCGACGCCCACCCGACAGGGTTTGCTTAAGCACTACCGCCAGCGACGGGCCCGGTGACATTGCGCCCAACATACAAATGCTCATCACCGCTAACCAGGTCGTCCAGGTCACAACACACCTCTTTATTGTTTAGTTATTAACTCAAGCTAAGGGTTCGATGAGTGGATAGGGTCCGCGTCGGCAGCCGCTCGTATTGTGCGAACTGTGACAATTGAGTTATTAAAAAACGATACGTTCCCAAGCGGCCAGACTACCCAAAGCCCGGCAAAATGTCATGCGCCAGAGCGGGTTCTGTCTTTTTTCTGTCACGACTTTGTCGTCAGGTTGTCATAGAGGCGCCGTAGCGTAGGTGGTTGAGACGATACTCATTCACCACCAACAGGATACCAATATGACCCTGAAACCTCTTGCTTTCGCCGTCGCCGCCGGAATGGCCCTCAGTGCCTGCAGCTCGAATCCGACCCAGACCGTTGCTGCCGATGACCCCAGTGTTCAGATTGATATGGTTGGCCGCTACACCAGCGGTATGTTCGATCAGAGCGCTGCTGAAATCGTCGCTTATCATCCGGCCTCGGGTTATGCCTACCTGACCAATGGTGCGACCGGACGCATCAACGCAGTGCTTATTCGTAATTTGCTGGATGAACCGGCTGTCGATCCTTATACCTTGAGCAACCTGGCTGACCGCAGCGATGCCGTCCCGGAGCAGGTCTGGGTGGCAGATCCTTACCTGGGTCAGCGTAAGATCATGATCGGCGGTGCCAATAGCCTGGCTGTGCATGGTGATCTGCTGGCGGTTGCCGTTGAGAGTGACAATAAGGTCGATAAGGGAGCGGTGTTGTTTTATCGGTTGAATGCGCAAGGCGATACCGACTTTGTGAAAGGGGTTTTGGCCGGAGCACTGCCCGATATGGTGACGTTTTCACCCGATGGTCGCTATGTGCTGGTGGCCAATGAAGGTGAGCCCAGCGGTGACTACCTGATCGACCCGGAAGGCAGTGTGTCGGTTATTCCGGTCACCCGCGGCATTCCCGATGACCTGGCGATACAGCTGAATTTCAATGGCTTTGACGACAACTTTCACCCCGACATCATCACCGGTAATAACCCCGATCCGGGTTACACCCGCTTGTCTCAGGATCTCGAGCCCGAATACATTACGGTGGCTCCGGATAGCCGCACGGCGTTTGTGTCACTGCAGGAAAACAATGCACTGGCCAAAATCAGCCTGAGCAGCACACCGAGAATCACCGGGTTGTTTCCGCTGGGTTTTAAAGATCACGGCCTGGCCGGGAACAGCCTGGATGCCAACAAGGATGACGAAATCGCCGTGCTGGCTAGCTACAACGGCCTGTTTGGCACTTACCACCCGGATACCATAGCGAGTTACCAGGTCAATGGCCGCACCTTTGTCGTGACCGCCAATGAAGGCGATGGCCGTGAGTATTTCTCAGCGGCAGAAACTGAAGCGGACTGTCGTGGCCCGTTACCTATGGGTCAATACGACTGGGATGACGATGACGGCTGCCTGGTGTACACCGACGAAACCGAGATTGGTGACGTGCAGCTGGCCGCTATGCTGACCGGCATGGACGACATCGGCGACCTGAAGATCAACAAAACGCTGGGCGATGACAATGGCGATGGCGTCTATGAGCGCGTCTATGCCTACGGTGCCCGGTCATTTGCGATCTTTGACGACGTCGGTGACCTGGTTTTCGATTCCGGCGACCTGATCGAGCGCGTTACGGCTGATCGCTTCGGGGCCTATTTCAACACCACCAACGATGAGCTCGCCGTGGACGATCGCAGTGACAACAAAGGACCGGAACCCGAAGCACTTACACTGGGGCAGTTGGGTGCGCGCACCCTGGCCTTTGTTGGACTGGAGCGGATGGGCGGATTCATGACTTTCGACATTACTGATCCGGAAGCGGTTCAGTTCGTCGCATACACCAACCACCGCAACTACGATGCAGCCGTCGCCACTGAAGATGGAGAGGTCACTGACGCGACGCTGGCGCAAGCGGGCGATCTGGCCCCGGAAGGCATGCAATTCGTACCCGCCAGTCAGAGTCCCACCGGGGTCGCACTGCTGCTGGTCGCCAACGAAGTGAGTGGTACGCTGAGCGTTTATCAGGTGAGTGAGCAATAACTCACAGGTAGCGTTTGATGGCGGGCGCTTTTAGCCCGCCGTTAAACGGGCCAGCGCATGCAGTACTGGGCGTGTGGCCCGTCTTCCGGCGTCCCAACCTCTGGCACAACCTCGAAGCCCATGGCAAAGTAGAAACGCTGCGCCTGATAGTTCTCCTGATACACCCTGACCCGCAATTGATCGTGCAGTTGCTTGGCATGCTCGATCAGACTTCGGCCCACACCCTGGCGCTGATATTCAACCTTGATGAACAGCCCGTTAATCTGAGTTCCCTCCAGCGCGATATACCCAGCGATTTCGCCTTTTTCCTCCCACAGATACGCCTGTTCAAGCGGTAGCCGATGCTCGCGTAAATGGCGCCTGTCGCGGGCAATATAGGCGGGATCGATAAAGGGATGGGCGATCAAGCTGGCATCGAGATACAGCTCGGCCAGTTCGTAGAAGTCGGTGTTGGTGGCGTGTCGGATCATCAGTCACTCCTGCCCGCAGAGGGCTTCCTGGTCTGCCTTGACACCAAGTCTAGCAGGCGGAGTCAATTTAACCATGGCGCAATGCGTGCGTCACCCGACGACTTCTTTTGGTGAAATTCGCCGATCAGATTGCTTGACAGCAATGCAAATACGATTGAGAATGGTTATCATATTGAAAGCCAATCGCAAAGGAGATCGAGAATGAACATTACTTTCAAGAACAAGGTGACGCATTTAGCGTTCGCGGTTTTGCCGCTGGCAGCCAGTCTTACCGTTACGGCGGCGCAGGCCGAGGAGGTCAATATTTACTCCTACCGCCAAGCTTTTCTGATCGATCCGTTACTGGATGCCTTTACCGAACAAACCGGCATTAAAACCAACGTGATCTATGCCAGCTCCGGTTTGAACGAACGCATTGAGCAGGAAGGTCGCAACAGCCCGGCCGATATTATTCTGACACCGAACACCACCATCCTGACCGACGCCTACGACAAAGGGCTGACTCAAGCCATAGACAGCGACATACTGACCAGCAACATTCCTGCCCAGTATCGGGCTGAAGACAACCACTGGTTCGGCTTGACCACCCGTGCCCGGGTGATCTATGCGTCGAAAGAGCGCGTCGAACCTGGTGAGATCACAACGTATGAACAGCTGGCCGATCCTGAATGGGAAGGACGCATTTGCACCCGCAGCGGCAAGCACAACTACAACCTCTCGCTGTTTGCCTCGATGATCGAGCACCACGGCGAAACCTACACCAAGACCTGGCTGGAAGGCGTGAAGAACAACCTGGCGCGCAAACCCCAGGGCAACGACCGGGGCCAGGTAAAAGCCATCATGGAAGGTGAATGCGACATATCACTGGGTAACAGTTATTACTTTGGCAAGATGATCACCAATACCGAAGAACCCGAGCAAGTAGCCTGGGCCCAGTCTGTTAACATTGTGTTCCCGAACCAGGAAGATCGTGGTGCGCACATGCTTATCTCCGGGGCTGCCGTTGCCAAATATGCACCGAACCGCGAAGAAGCGGTGCAACTGCTGGAATTTATGAGCGGCGATTTGGCGCAGTATATGTACGCCCAGGAGAATTTCGAATTCCCGGTCAAACCCGGTACACCGCGCTCTGCGCTGCTGAATAAGTACATGGGCGATTTTATAGCCGATGACCTCAGCCTGACCGCCATCGTCAGCCATGTTGGTGAGGCCTCTAAACTGGTGGACGAAGTCGGCTACGACTTCTAGCAGGTTTTATCCATGCGCCGGTAATAGGCCACCGACATTCTTAGCATTTCAACAGCCTGTTAAGCACCCCGGCCATGCAGTAAACTTATTGGGGAACTAACACCCCCACCGGCAGCCACGGCTGCCGTTTTTGTTTGTCGGATTTCATCCGGCTTATTTCATTTTTAACAGAGGCAGTAATGGCCACCCAGCCAGCATCGGAATCCCTTGTCGCCCGTCCGGGCAGTCGATTGTTCAAGCACCTGCACGCCTGGCCAGTGACCGTGCTGGTCATTGCCGGGCTGGTGATGTTGCCGGTGTTGTCCGTATTTTATCTGGCGCTGTTTCCGACTGAGAACATCTGGCGCCACCTCTACGATACGGTTCTGTTCCGTTACATTGAAACCACGCTGACATTGCTGGCGGGTGTCGGCCTGCTGAGCTTTATTATCGGCGTGACCACTGCCTGGCTGGTTACCTTGTGTCGCTTTCCGGGGCGAAGGGTATTTGAGTGGGCCTTGCTACTGCCCTTTGCTGTGCCCGCCTATGTTATTGCGTTTATCTACACCGACATGCTCGAGTTCGCGGGGCCGGTGCAGGGTGCGTTGCGCGACGCCTTTGACTGGCAGACCAGCCGCGACTACTGGTTTCCGGATATTCGCAGCATGGGCGGTGCTATCGTGCTGATGTCCCTGGTGCTGTACCCCTATATTTATCTGATGGCGCGCGCTGCCTTTATGGAACAGGGCAGCAATGTGCTGGCCGCCAGCCGCACACTGGGCTGCACGCCTTTGCAAAGTTTCTATCGGGTGTCGCTGCCACTGGCCCGGCCCGCCATTGCGGTCGGGCTGGCGCTGACGTTAATGGAAACCCTGAACGATTTTGGCACCGTTGACTACTTCGCGATTCGTACCCTAAGCCTTGGCGTTTACGACACCTGGTTGAACATGGGCAATCTTGGCGGGGCTGCCCAGATCGCCAGTATGATGCTGCTGTTTGTGGTTGTACTGATGACACTGGAGCGTATGGGCCGTGCGCGGCAACGCCATTTTGGGCAAGGCAAACCGAACCAGGATTCCGCGCTCTACACCTTGACAGGGGCGAAGGCCTGGCTGGCGTTCCTGGCCTGTGCGCTGCCGCTGGTACTCGGATTTGCTGTGCCGGCGTTCCAGCTGGCCCGCTATGCCTTCGGTAATTTCTCCAGCTACTGGACCAGTGATTTCGTGGTCATTTCCTGGAACAGCCTGTTTTTGTCGACCGCAGCAGCGCTAGTAACCGTCACGATCGGAACCCTGCTGGCCTATGGTCGTCGCCTGCACCCCAGCAGAGGTGTTCGCGCACTGGTGAGCCTTTCCAAACTGGGCTACGCCATGCCCGGCACGGTATTGGCCATTGGTGTGCTGATTCCGCTGGCGGCATTCGACAACACCGTTGATGCCTGGTTGCGCGCCCAGTTTGACGTTTCAAGTGGTTTACTGCTCAGCGGTACCGTCTTTGCGTTGATCTTTGCCTACAGCGTGAGGTTTCTGGCGGTCGCTGCCGGAGCCATTGAGTCCAGTCTCGACAAAGTTACACCCTCGATGGATAAGGCTGCCCGCTCACTGGGCCTGAACAGTCTGGCGACCCTGCGTCGGGTGCACCTGCCATTAATTCGCCCCGGCTTGCTGACCGGTGCGCTGATCGTCTTTGTCGACACCATGAAGGAATTACCAGCGACGCTGATGCTGCGCCCGTTCAATTTCGACACCCTGGCCACCCATGTTTACCAGTTTGCTTCAGACGAACGAATTGAAGCGGCTGCCATGGGCGCACTGATGATCGTACTGGTGGGGTTACTGCCGGTAATTTTGCTGAGTCGGTCGATCAAGGGTGGGCGCAAAGCCGCAACACCGGCCCTGTTGAGCGCAACCGAGCAGGGCGCTAGCGAGCCGCAGCGCTAAACGCGTTGGCCGTTACCGTCTGGTTTGCCAAGGGGGTAACGGCTCGGTGCCAAGCCTTCGGGTCATAGTCGGCCTTGGCGGCAAACGCCACCTGGTTTCTGGTTGTCATTGCCAGCCCGAGGGTTGAGCCGGGTATAAACACGGTCTCTGATCCAAACTGGGCTTCGAGTTCCCGCCCGCTGTGCAATTGGAACCGATAGAGCGACTGGGTACCCAGAAACTCGCCACTGATGGTTTCAACCTGAACCGCATCGAACGCCTCTGAAACGCTGATCTCATGCGGCCTGACAAACACATCCAGGCTCTTGCCCGGTGGCCATGCATGGCCTTTCATCGGCACCTTGCCCAGTTCCGTTTCAAGCGTTCTGTCGTTGAGCACACGGCCTTCAATCCAGCTACCATCACCGACAAAGCTGGCAACCAGCGGTGTTACCGGCTGGTGATAAACCTCGGCCGGTGTACCCCATTGCAGCAAACGGCCATGCTCCATCACGCCCAGGCGGTCACTGACCACAAAGGCTTCGTCACGGTCGTGAGTCACCATAATGGCTGTAATGCCCGCTGTTTTGAGGATACGACGTACTTCCCGGGACAGAGAGCGGCGCAGTTCGGTATCAAGATTGGAGAAGGGCTCGTCCATCAGCAACAGACGTGGCTTGGGTGCCAGGGCACGCGCCAGAGCAACACGTTGTTGCTGACCACCGGAGAGCTCATGTGGGTATCGATCGGCCAGGGCATTCATCTTGACCAGATCCAGTGCTTCCCTGATACGGTTTTGACGCTCTGTTCGGTTAGCCTTTGCCAGGCCAAAACCGATGTTTTCGCTAACGGTCAGGTGGGGGAACAGGGCGTAGTCCTGAAACATCATACCAATACCGCGCGCCTCCGGTGCGATGCCTGCGCCGGGTTCGGCAATGCGCTGCCCGTCCAGTTCAATATGGCCTGACACCAGGGGCGTGAAACCGGCAATCGCCTGCAGCAAGGTGGTTTTGCCACAGCCGCTGGGGCCCAACAAACAGCAAATATCGCCTTCCAGAACCTGCAGGCTGACCTCCTGCAAGACCGAGACCTTGCTATATTGACATGCCAGATTGTCGATTCTCAGCAACGATTTCACCGCGCCTCCCCAACTGTTGTTCGATTAAGATTCTCACTAGCAATTGTAAATGAATCTCACTCAGAGGCAAGTTGAGCCAGATCAATCTTTCGGGTGATTAGTGGTCCATGTTCAAGGTTAGGTCACTGTTCGCGTCGCCAGACTGCGCAGGACGTCGTTAGAGCCAGCCATTCAACTGAAAGCCCAGGCCCAGGCTCTGATTAAAGCGATCATAATCGATCAGGTTTTCACCATAACCGTGGAAATACTGCAATCGGCCCCGAACCCGGTCATTAACCGGGAAAGACCATGTCAGCTCGGCTGCGCCGCGGTTGTTATCGGATTGCAAATTATTGCGCAGCATCAGTGCGTACTGATTGCTTTTGCCAGCGTAGACAATGTTCAGGTCGAAATTACCCATATAATCGAGAATATCCGGATTATCGTCACCCAGAGGATCACCCGGATAGCGTTCTTTAAATTCTGGTATCCGATACCAGGGTCTGAAAGCCAGAGCCCAGCGACCCCGCTCCCAGACTGACTGGAGAATAAGCCGGTTCCAGCTGCGTGAATCCTCACCCGACAAACCATTGGACTGATGATTCAGGGATAACGCATTGCCGATATTCCGGTAGCCACCCATTTCGAGGCGGCTGCCCAGGGCCAGAATAATTTCCGGTTCATGATTGGTCTCACGAAACGGGGACGACAAATTAAAATTGTAGGCCTGCCAGAAAGAGCGGGTGGTATAGGCAAAAGACAGGCTGCCCACGTCGCGATAGACACCGTCTAATACGATCACTTTCAGGCTCAACTGGAACTCCACTTCAACCGGCTGTAATTCGCCGGCGCTCTCGGCATCGGGATCCGGTGTCGATGCAATCGCCACCGGCAGCAGATAGTTGGGCCGATGCGGCAATATACTGAAGGGGTTATTCAGCGAGAACTGTTCATAGGCGATGCGTCGCTGCAACGGCGATATCCGGTCACTCACCCCGCTGCCGGTGCGTTCCCGAGCGCTGCAAAAGTTACGCAACTGAGCGGCACTGAGCACGTTGGATGCACTCTCGAGCAGTTGCAGCATGCACAGTTCGTAGGAACTGAGCACCACGCCTTGAGGCTCTGGTTTCGCTTCGGCTTCGGCTTCGGCTTCGGCTTCGGCTTCGGCTTCGGCTTCGGCTTCGAGTACAATGATGGGCTTGTCAGAGTCGCCTACAACCGATGTTTCAGCCCTGGCATCGGACATACCAGCGATGATCAGCAGCACTGCAGTTGCTTTCAAACAGACGATCAATTGAATAAAAACGAGAGGCATGAATCCCTTTTCCCGGCAAACGAACAAACAGACAAATAGCGCGCAAGATTAACAAAGATTGCATGAAAAGAGTGTGACTGAACCACAGGGATGTCAGCTGATGTGTTAACTAATACCAGTCAACGATGCCATAGCGCGCCAGAATACGATTCAACTCGCCGTTGGCTCGCAGCCGGGCCATGCCGTCGCTGAGCAGTCGGGCGAATTCCGGCGAGGATTCGTGGGCCGGACTGAACGCAATGTAAACACGTACAGCATCGACCTCCCCCGGCACGTAGCCCGCTTGTTTGAAGGTTCCGAGCTGGCCGTTG
>Ga0307934_1001920_pt1 | contig 11778 bp, 9 predicted proteins | sample OrgLakmetageno90_FD_201838 | JGI IMG/M metagenome (GOLD analysis project Ga0307934, IMG submission 201838) | Saline water microbial communities from Organic Lake, Antarctica - #90 | ecosystem: Environmental > Aquatic > Non-marine Saline and Alkaline > Saline | place: Antarctica: Organic Lake... | reverse complement strand
TTTTCTTTCTTGTTCATGTGCTTTGAATCAGATTTTTCAAGACCAACAGAAATAATATCCATGCTTCTATTGTAAATTAATTGTGACATGTGCAAAAATATACCATTTTGAACAACAGAAAAAATATCAAATATTTGTTTGTGATTCATTTGAGTGACTTGATCATTCAAATAATAATAAATTTCTTTAATCAATTTGAATAAATGTTTTTGTTCTTGAGTTACTCCATTATATGCAGTGACAAATAATTCTGATAACAATGCACTCATGAATTGCATTTCGAAACTTTCCACGCTAACTCTTTTGAAAATAGAATTGACTTTTGAAAATTTGTTCATAAAATTGTCATAAAACATTTCTGATTTTCTGGTGTTGGTTTTTATTGTTTTCTTGCAAGATGGATTTTGAGTTTCAAGAATTGATGTTTGATAGTTGGATTCAATAACGTCATCTTGATCATCTTCATCATGAATAATTTCCATTTCTTTTTCATAATTTATTTCATTTTCGTCAAGTGATCTTTCTATTTCTTCTTCTGTTAATAATTTTTTATTAGGAATGAACTGTTTTAAACTATCTTTACTGATGCTATAATTTGTATTATCATAATCTGAACGTTTTAACATGGTGAGTTCATTGAAATTATTGTTTTTCATTTCAATATATTTTTTTCGAATGTGTTCAAAACTTATTGACAATCTCTATTTGTTGTTTTTTATTTTGTTAATGTCAAAATATTAAAACATTTTCAAAATATGAAACATTTATTTCAAATCAAAATTACAAGAGAAATGTAAAGCAAAAACAACCAAAATGAATTTCTGAAAAAATTAATTATTAAAGTTGATGCGTCGCTCGATTGATTTTTAATTTGTATTCCATAAATAGATGATCTAGTATTGATTGTTTTTTGTTGATCATTGGAACTCGTGTATTGATATTCAATGCTTCTTTTTGTTTGTTCGTCCTCAAACGTCACTTTTAATTTGCAATAAATTGTATTGTAATCAATTAAAGATGGCGAGTTCAATGAAAATTTAAATCTGTATTCTGATGAATCTGGACTGTCAATCAATTCAAAATTATGCAATTCTCCTTCGATTGTCTTGTTCAAATCTTTAATCAAATGAATTCCATCCAAAACACCATTTCTATCCTTCGCAAACATCAAATCAATAATTTCTATTTCGTTTATGTTCACGTTCGATGTTGCCTCTAAATTTATTTTTGTGAAAACATTCTGATTCAATGCAAATAAAGAAGATTCATTTTCAAACTCATCATTGTATGTTTTCATGGTTGATGTCAAGCCAATATTGATTGATGATTCCAAACACAAATCACTCATTTCAATATTGTACTGCATGGTGTCATTTAATTTCAAAGGATTGATTACACACTCATTATCTTGTAAAAAATCATCCACGCATTTTATATTGAATGGAATGGATATTGCTTCTGAAAATTGACATTCTTTGAATTCTGGTTTTAAAGCCAAATCATAAGTCAATATTTGTGTGCACTTTTGATTTTGACAAGACACAAACTCATCGCTTATTAAATTTAAAATCAATTTTTCATTTTCAAAAAAAGTTTGTCTGTGTTGTGTTGTGTAAGGATAATCAGAAACCATCTGAACTTTGAATGATCCTTTCTTTTGTTCATTCTCGAATGAAAATTGAACGATTGCTGCTGAATTCACGAAATCATTTAAAAGTGAAATTTGTTGATTGACTTGAACGATTTTGCTAAAAATTAATTGCACATCAAATGATCTTTCTGTTAATCGATTGAAAACAACAGAAGAAATATTAAATTCATCTACATGTTTGATGTCAATTTTATTGGAATAAATAATTTGTGTTTCTGTTTCATTTCTTCTCCAACCACAATCTCTTTTTATTTTTTCCCATGACAAATCAGCTTTAAAAACTTCTCTGCAATCATTTGAAATATTTTTTGTCCACTTGTTGTATTGATCATCATAATTTGGAAACGAACAATTTAAATGATTTTCCAATCCTTCAAATGCAATTTTTGTGTATTTTCTATTTTCATATAGTGGAAATGATAACTCAATCGATATGGTCTTTTGATCAATTGAAAAATCTTCCAATTCAAATGAACTATCAAATTTCAATGGACTCATCGATTTATATTCACATGATTCTGTTTGAAATTGACATTGTTGTCCATAAAATCCAGAACGACAATAACACCTTTCATCTATATTTGTTCCATCATTCAAACAAATTCTTTCATTTTTACAAACAGAAACAAGCAGTAAAAAGTAAACGAAGATATAAAAACATTTGAAAAACATCTTGAATTTATTTTAAGTTGTCCAAAATGATTTTTTATTGCAGTTTGTGCGATGATTTAAATATTTTTAAAAGCAAAAATGTACAATAATTTGGAAAATTACAAAACAATTATTTTATTTTCAATGGATTCATTTAACCATTGTTCAAGTTGTTTTTCTGTCAAAAATTCACGTGGTCTTCTCAAACTTTCAGAGTACAACTTGCCATGTTTGTATATTTCAAATACAATGTGCCCATTTTCTATCTTTCTTTTCAATTCATACACATTGAATTCATTTTTAGTTTTCATTTTTTTGTTGATGGAAAAAATCATTCTGTTTGTTGTTTTTGCTATTTTTCTGTTCATTCTCAAACATAACTTTTTTTCACTTGTCTTTTTTAAAATCTTTTTCAAATAATCACTCATTGCTTTCTTTTCTGTTTTTGGAGGACATTGATCATAATTCAATATTTCATCTATTATTTTGTTTTTTGGTTTATTTTTTATGGTATCAATCGTAGAAGATTCAGAAATGTCAAAAAATAAAGATTCCATTGTGATTGGTGTTTAATATTTTATTTCTTGTTGTTGCATTGAAACTCGAATTGATTTAAATCATTTGAAATTTATAACATTAAAAAATAGAATATTCTTTTCAAAGATTTTTGCAATTATTTTGATTGTTTCAATAGATTGTCAATTTTTTTAATTTATCAAGGTTGATGTGTTCGTTTGTTTTGAAATTAAATCGATGCAATTTTATATTGAAATATGAGTTGCATGTTAAACAATTTGACACATCAAACAAAATCATTGATTGTATATATTTAGAAATAGATGTTCCTAAAAAATGATCATTTTTGAACAATGGATTTTACACATCTCATATTTTATCAAATTTGAACAATGTGCATCTTAAAAATCGATATTTTTTACGATGTTTTTTACATAACAATAAAAAGACTTTTAAAAAATATCGGGTATTTTTATTTCCAAAATTGGATAAATATTTAAAAATAAAGTGATTTTATTTTTAAAGTTTCAATGTGACAATCACTATAAAGATTGATCATGTTTAAATTCTTTGTTTTTGCAAAACATTTGAAAATTTATCTTTTTTGCTGAACTAAATCCATTAAATCTTGTTCAATGTTAAAAATAAATTAATCGCGATTATTTGTTCAATGTTTGTTTGTAACATTTATTTTTTAAATTGTTTTTTTTTGAACAAAGATTTTTATTTTCCATGTGTTTCTTTGAAATAATTCCATTTCTATATTATCACAAGTTTCTACTTTTCTTGTAGTCAATTCTTTATCTTTTTAATGAATTGCATGTATAGAATTAGTCTTGGTTTTAATTGACTTTGATTTGTTTTTTGTCAATGTGTTATGTGTTTGTTGCTTGTGATAATATCAACAACTATCATGTCGATCAAGTCAACGATCGATGTATATTTTGAAATGATTGAAAAATGGAAGATGAAAAACAAATTAACATGAAATCACGTTTCAATGTTTATTCTTTTTTTTTTGTTCAAAAATTTAATTTTTTTTCGTTTCATTTTGTCATTTTTATATATTTTTTTGAAATTTTTATTAAAGTGGTTGATTAAAACTATTACAAAAAATGGTGTGTATTTTTTTTTAAAAAGAGATTTCGAAACATGTTTTCTTTTGATTGACCGTTTTTCTGTCCGCAATTTTGAACATTTTTTATAAAAAACAATTTGTCTTGTTTTTTTGTTTATTTTGTCTGAAATGGTTTGAATTGAATTTTGAAAACAATTGATCATGTCACACACATCATCTTCTTCTCCCAACAAAGGTGATTTACATGCTTCAAAAATGTCTTCCTCATCATCCAAATCATAAATTTGATTTTCTGTTTCAAAATAATTCATCATTTGAATGGAATCATAAATTCAATAACAATGTTTATTTTATCGTCTGTTGTCGCTGTTTTTTTAAACATATCAAAAAACACAAAAAAAAGAATATTCTATATTTATCACAAATCTTTGAAAGAATGGTATAAATAAAATAAGGTTGATCAAAGGTTGATCTCAATTTATAAAAATAAACAAAAGCAAATCAAAAATGAAAATAAACATTGAAGATATTATTTGTTGCAGATACAAAGAACACCACGACAAGTGCACATGTTTAGAAATCTATTCAAATTTTGGATTGGAAGATAATTTGAACAACACATTTTTAAAAAACATAGACACAATCATTATTGATGAAAATAATTTGACTTTGAAATCATTGAATGCGATTGGATCAATAATCAATGCATCACGTGTAAAAAAATGTATATTGAAATCAAACAATCCAAGACCAGTCCGTTTTTTTTCAACTCTTTTCAAAATATTCAAAAACATCAATGATTTTAAGATTGAACATGGTGACGGAATGAAAGAATCTGTCTTTGAATCCATATTATTCGAATTGAAAAACGTAAAATTGAAATCGATCGATTTTCACATGGTCAAGCAAAGAATGTTGAAAAATGAATATTATGTCAAAATTGTCAATTTATTGAAAAACAATACTGAAACACTAGAACGTGTTAATATTGATGATCGTTTTGATATTGGGAAAGAATTGATTGATGTGCTGAAAATGTGCAGAAAACTCAAAATCATTGGAATATATTATTGTAAAGAAGATGATTTTTTTGACAAGTCGCAATTGATGGAAATTATAAAACGTAACAAAAATCAAATTTGTAAAATTGACATTTGCAAATGGCTTGAAACTAATCAAAATGATCCATATACCCGAATAGTCGATTCGAATCAATATCAGAAAAACGAAAAGAAATATTTTGATATATTTTTTAAATGCAAACAATTGAATCAAGTCAATTGCCAATATCTAAATCGATTTTTTTTAGCCTATAAATCAAACATCAAAAACGAACTCTTGAAATTCAAAACCAATTCATCACAATCTGAAACATTTGATTTGAAATATTTCAATTGGAAAATAATTCAAACATTCAAAAGAGATTTAAAAGAATCATTTAATGATATTTTAAAAAACGTCATGCGAAATATTATAAAACACAACGATGCGAAAGATGTGTTTGAATTGTTGAACGATTCGATATTTGGCATTTGTCATTATTCAAAATATTTACCATCGATTATTGAATCTGTTTCTATTGATTATTGGGCGCATCATTTAATTCCTCAGTTCTATATCAATCAAATATTTTTCAAACGATTCATCAAAGTATTTCTCCCAATATTCCAAAACTGGATCAAAGAAAACATAAATTCAATCAACAAACCAAGCATAAAATCTATTTGTGTCAAGGTCAAAGAAAACTTGATTGAAAAAATGGACAAACAAAAATCATTATTCGAACACAAAACAGTTCATCAATTCATTTCCAATGAATTTCCAATAGCTTATAAAAATTTATTCCCTGAATTATTTTATAAAAAGTCATTCAAATGCAAATCATATCACCCATACAAAAAACAGCAACAAAGTCTAAGTTCAGATTTATTTTACAACATTATTGAATTTGTGGACAATGGAAGTCCAGTGTCTCAACAAACAAAAAATTGCATAAGACTTTTGAACAAATCAATATACAAAAAAATAAAAAATCATTAAATTTCAATTAATTTATTTTTTATATTTTTAAATGGACTCAATGTTATTCGAACATTGTGTTCATTGTTTTTTTGTTTGATTGAAAATAATTGTTTTTTTGTTTTTTGAAATAGTTTTTTTAATGATTGCAATTGATTTTTTTTACATTTTTGAATCAAATATTGAATTAATATACAAGACCTTTCAAGCATATATTTTGTTTGATCCATTTGATTTTCAACATATTGATTGTATTTAGATTCATCATTCAAGTAATTTACATATTGAAAAACATTGTTTTCTATCAAAAACTGATTATTTTCAATTTCTTCTTTTGTTGGATTTTTTTTACATTGATTCAATTTATATATTAATATTTTGAATCTCAAAGCGATCCACTTGCTCATATTATTTTGATTTTGATGGAAACTCATTTTTGATTGATTAAACAAATTATTTGCATTTCTCAACTGTTTCATAGATTCCTTGTAAAAATACATTGATTTTAATTCTTTTTTATATTTTTTATAGATTTCTGCCAATTCAATCATGATATGACTGAGTTTTAAAAAAAAGACAATGTTTTGTGATTTGTTTTGAAATTCATGATCTGTTTGAAGAAAACACATTTCATCCAAAATAGACCACTCACTTTTAAAATGAATTTGTCCAAAAAAATCAACATCCACAATAATATATTTTTGAATTTCAAAAGATTGATGTTGGAAATAATCAAAATATTCTTTCCAACTGTCCAATATTTTTTTGTTTAATTTTTCAATCAAAATATTTTCATTTTCAATGTCTTGTTTTGAAAATTTAAAATCACAAACATGGAATTCTTTTGGAGTCATTCGAGAATAAAAATTCTTTTCAACCATTTTTAATATCACATTTTTAAAAGTGTTTGAAAATTTATGCTCCACATCATTCAATGAAAAATCACCCCTTTGCATTTCCTTAATCAAATCATTTAAATTATTGCTTCGGGTTAACCTTTTTCGGAAACACAATTCATAAACAATTGCTCCAATAGACCAAATATCTGCTTTATAAGAATATATTCTGTCTATTATTATTTCTGGTGCCATATAAAAAATATTTCCACACATTGCATTTTCATGTTCTTCAAAAGTCAATCGTCTGAAAAATCCAAAATCCATCAACTTGTAATCCATTTCAACGCACTGTGCATTTAAATTGATTCGCTTAAAAACTAATATATTTTCTGGTTTAATGTTCATGTGAAATATTTTCTTTGCATTCATATGTTCAAATACACGCGCCATTTTAAATAAAAACTCATTTGCTCTTTCTTCTGTAATGATTGCACCAGAGTCGATAAATTTTTTCAATGTCTGTCCATCATGATAATCGGTAATCAAATAATGAAATGAATTTGTTTTGATGTGATCCAATACATTTAAAATATTTTCATGATTTAATTTTTGATTGATTTCAATTTCTTTTTCAACCCAACAAGACATGTCTCTTTCATTGAATCTTTTTTTAACAACTTTAACACATCTTTTTTCTCTTGTTTTCATACATTCTCCTTCAAACACTGTGTAAAATGAGTTTATCAACAATTTTTTATTTGGAAATATTTTATATTTTCCACACAAAACAACAATTTTGGTTTTTTTTTCTATTGGCATGTGTTATGGTTTGTTTTTTAACTTGAAAAAAATAAATGGATTTTATTGTTTAATTTTTAAAAAAAGCAACACACATTGAATTCTTTTTAATTGCAACGTCCATATGTTCTTGTGTTCTATTTTCAACGAACTGCAAAAAGAAGGGATTATGTTCCAAAGCTTCTAAAATCATTTCATTGCTCTTTTCAATAACAAAAGGAAACACATTTTTGTCCTTTGAAAAACATTCTTTTGCCATTTCTTTTGTTTGAAAATTCATATGCTTCAATTGTGAAGGGTCTTCTTTTAATAATTCATTGACCATTTCAATTGGTTGGTCTTCAAAGTATCGAATCAGTTTCTTGTCCATTCCAAACACTAATTTTTTTAATTCTTTGGAAATATTGGACATTTGTGACACATATTCAGGATGAACTTTCAAGTATGCTTCATAAATAGTTTCACTTTTGTATTTCAAATATTGAAACGTTTCCACATTGTTTTGAATTGATTTTTCACACATTTCTGTGTTTTGAAATTTCAAAAATTCAATCAATGATGGATTATGTTCAAATGCTTCTTCACACATTTCCTTGTCCTGTTTCATTGCATATTGTATTGAATTTTTATTCACTGAAAATGCCATTTTGCATAATTTAATCGTTTGTTTTTTTGGTGAAATGTATTGAAGTGCCATTGGGTTTTGTTTGATTGCTGTTTCCATATGTTCTTTTGTTGGGTCTTTGATTTGTCTGATAACCAAACCGTTTCTTTCCAACACCCATAATTTATCAGATTCAGATAATTGTTGAAAGTACACATGTCCTGTTTCATTTTTGTTGTTGGCAAACACATGTTTGACAATGTGATTGTTTGTTGAATAATGATAATCTAAATAATGCAAGCGTGCATTGAATTTTATGATGATTTTAATCACTATTTCACTTGACAAATTGTTCACTCTGTTAAATAATTTGAATACTTTTTTTTCACATGCTATGTGATCAGGTGAACAAGAATCAATAATTTGCGATAATATCGTTTCATTGATTTGATTATCAGGAACATGTTCAAAAGCATCAATTGATTTTTTTGAAGCATAATCACATATTTCTTTTGTTTTGTCTTTTACATATTTTAAATTTTCGACATTCAAATCAATTGCCAATTCGTTCAATTCTTTTGTTTGATTGATTACAAAAGAAAATGAATTTGGATCACTTTTCATGGAAACTTTGCATAATTCTTCATCTTGAATTTTTATTTTTTCCAACAACATTCCATCTATATCCAACAATTTCAATATTTGTTTTTTGAAATCATCATCTTTGAAATATGAAATCTCCAATGTTGTTTTTTCAATCTGTGATAAAGTGTCAAATGTTTGGATGGATTCTCTATTTTTTCATATACATCAGCATCAAATGAAATCAAAATAATCAATTCATCTTCTGTAAAATCTCTATAATATTCAAATACTGAATTATTCAAAATGAAAATTAACAAAAATTCATTGAAATGAAGCAACTTTAATTTTTCCTGGTGAACAGTGGAATAAATAATCAAATCAATCGATTTCATATTTTCATAATGACTTGAATTGCAAACAATATCCATTTTTTTCAAAACAGACATTGTCATATTTTCAACATATTTGCTACATTTTCCCATCAATCTAATTTTTTTGACCCATTCCAATGTGTCAATTTTTGAAATATCTTCATCAATTTTAATTTCCATTTCTTCATTTATTTTGATTTTTTCATCCAATAAACCACCTAATGTATTATCTAATTTGAATTGAACGATTATTTTTAGATTGACAAGATTGCTTTTATTGTTTTCAATAAAATCTTTACCAATGATCTTTTCCCATTTCAAAAACATAATGTTAAATTTGGTGAAAATCATTAGATATTTTGATGATTCCAATTTTGAATAATCAAGTGGAACAGACAAAACAGGATGCTCTGAGTCTTTCATAAAATATAATGGTGTGAACGATTGATTATTCTTACTCAAATAGTCGAATGAGCTCATGATCCAACTTGTTTTTTGTTGACCAAATATTTTTTCCTTCAACAAACATTCTTCAACAGGAACTTTGCTTTTAAACAAGAAATTAAAGCATTGTTGCGTCTTTGTGTTCATGATATCTGTCATTCGTCGTGTTACGCTTTTAATCGATTGATCTTTGGTGTCATTTTTCTTGTAAAAATTAAACACATAATCTTTTAACAAACTTGGCAAATTGAAATTTCTTTGTTCTAAATCATATTCAATCAATGCTTTCATAAAATTGTTTCTCACATAAACATATTTTCCATGTTGATTGATTTTTTTCAATGGACAATTAATTTTAGATTTTGAGTGCGCAAAATGCCATCTTTTAATTTCACCACACTTTGGTATCAGATTTTCGTCACAAACATCACAAACAAATAATTCTTTCAATTCATTTTGTTCTTTTTTTGATTTTTTCAATTCTTGTTTCCAATCTTCAATATAAAAATATTGATTTTTTGATTTGACAAGAGCATGAGTGATGTTTAATTTTGATTGAGTTGCGCCCATTTTTAAACTGTTTTTTATTAAACAATGGTTTTGGAAGAATAATTAATTTCTCAAACCATTCATATAAAATTTATTTTTCATTTCACATGCAAATAGAATTTTCCATTTTAAAAAGTTAAAATTTTAAAAAAGGTATATAACAAAACCACCGCACCCAGTATCACCACACAATACCTTACTCCATAACAATCAAAATAACACATACCATCCAACTCTTATATATTTCGAACTCTCAAAAATAACCCACCCTAACAAAAAATGCATCACACCACTCCTATCAGACTAACCACATCATCATCGAATGCACCTAGAAAATCCAGAAAACCTAGAAAAAGACCAATTAACATAGTTCCAATAAAATTAAACTATGAATACATAAGACAAGAAGAAGAACTTGAAAGGCAACAATTATTCCAACAATTGGAACAACAACAACAAGAACAACGTCAAAGAAGACAAGCAGAAAGGCAACAATTCTTGCAACGCATAGACGAAATGGAATCTCGAGTCAATAACCAACCAGAAGTCATTGTAATTGATGAAGAAGATGAAGAGGAAGCAATGAGTGCTACTGAAATTGCTTTGCTTGCTCATTTTGGTCACTTGTGTACTACATCAACAGATGATTGTAGCATTTGCAGTTCCGAAACAAACAATGACAATTGCTTTAAAACAACATGTGGACATTCATTCCATACAGAATGTATATTTAAATGGATAGTGCAATATGAAAATTCATCATGTCCTAATTGTAGAAATGATTTTAGTGCAATCAAAGAATCTAAATCATTTAAAAAGTTTTTAAATCAATGGAAACCACAATAAACAAAATTTATTTTTTTATTTTATTTTTAAAAAAATCATTTTTCACCAACAAATAATCAAGCAAACAAATCAACCATTCTGGTAATTCGTCATTACAATTCTTATCTTTATTCACATTGAATGCTAATAAATTCATCCATGATTGAAACTCTTTTGTATTTTCTTTTATAAAATCATCCACCAACTCACCCAATGCATCATCTAATGAAAAATCATCTTTTTTATTTTGACTCTTTTTTTTAAATTCATCTTCTCCACCAAAATAATCAAACAATTCAATGGCAACATATGTTGGAAATAAAAATACAATTTTTTGATTCAATGTCATTTTGATGTATTGATTTTCACTTCTACTTCTTTCCAATAAAAAATAAAAATTGTCTACAAAATCAGTCATATCAATCAATGGATTGATTTGTTTTTGATTTTCAACGTTTAAAAAATGTGATATTTGTTTTGTGTTGAAATTAGCCTGTCTCAATAAAATGAAATCATTTCTCAAAGAATGAATTTGAAAGTTTTTCAAAAAATCGCGATTGAAATCTATATAATATGACAATTGTGTTTTTAATTTCATAAAAATGGTTTCCATTTGATCAACTCGATCTTCAACATAGTTCAATTGTGGTGGCATATTGTTGTTTTGAAAAAAATAAGAATCAAAAGATGACACATCTTGACAAGCATCAAATGATTCCATTTTGACAAATTCTTTTTCACATTGTTTGGAAAAATCAGTTTGAATTTCAAATCATTTTGGACATTCATCAAATTGAAAATATGAATGTCTTTCTTCTTCATTTATTTTTTTCAAATGAGATTCGAAT
>Ga0307934_1001916_pt1 | contig 11793 bp, 27 predicted proteins | sample OrgLakmetageno90_FD_201838 | JGI IMG/M metagenome (GOLD analysis project Ga0307934, IMG submission 201838) | Saline water microbial communities from Organic Lake, Antarctica - #90 | ecosystem: Environmental > Aquatic > Non-marine Saline and Alkaline > Saline | place: Antarctica: Organic Lake... | reverse complement strand
TCACTATCAACGTCTAAATCGTCTTGGGCTATAATTATGTCGCACAATTCTTCGTAGCCTGATAGTTCGTCATGTAACTCTACGATGTGGCATTTGTATTTTTCGACTAGTCTTTCAAGTTCTGTGACGCGCTCACCGAGGTCCACTTCATCTTCAAGCTCTGCTTGTCTAAGCTCTGCTTGTTTAAGGTTTTCGGTGCGCAACTTCTTACCGCAAGATTCGCATATCGTACTTGATAACCTATTGTTGTGTGAGGTTCCGCATTCGCGACACGGTAGATGTTTTCTAGTTAGCTTTTTCATTCGCCCTCCTCCTCTCTCAACAGCATCATCACTAGCACAACAAACGCCACGATGATGCTTAAAATTCTTAAAAGTTCGATGTTATTCATAGCCCCACCCCCAGCTTTGGTAACGGCATCCAATGTGTTGGGGTTTCCATAATTCTCCCTGCATTCTTACAATCCCAATCTACTGAAACCCATCCTGTACCTGTGTAGTAGTCGTGCTGTGTATAAAAAGCTCCTACACCTTCATTTGTTATCACTATGTCAGATATGTCCATATCAGTACCTAGCGCATCGTATGATGAGTACGTAACTGGCAATTGGTCGTTTACACTAATCCAATCAAATAAATATCTTTTAGCTGTCATAGCCCCGCCCCTAGCATTAGTTTTAGTTTTTCATCTGTGTAATTTGATGCGAAAATTTTTGCGCTTACTCTACTTTTAAAGCCAAACCTGACGTAAAGGCAGGAGTAGTAACCTGTGCTTAATTCTTCGTCTTCTGTACCCCAAGACAAATAATACAAATCTGTACCACTCTTAGTAGCACAGGACAGCTCGTATTGCAGTTGTTCATGTTCTACAAAGCGTTCCGCGCTTTCGCGGTCGTAAAATGCTCGACCTTGATTTAGTACGAAATGATAAGCGCTTGTTAAAGTAGATTGACGTATAACTCCATCTGATAATGCCAAAAAACACTCACCTGTATAGTTAGAGTCTTTAATAATCCCTGTCAAAGATTTGGATTCAAGTTCTTTCAAAGCTTTTTCCATCTCAAGCAGAGATGCTCTATGCCCTTGCAACTTTCTTTTCAATTTATCTACTGGATTTTCCATGTTATAATTTCCTCAATAATGTTACAGCGGCCTCCGATATGAAAGCCGCCAGATTTTTATACTTTTCCCATTGTCACCCACTCTCGCCAATGTTCTGCCGAAGTGTCTACCCCTGCAACGTCCAGTCTGCGCTTATAAGCTATTCGCACACTTGTTGCAGGAGAATCATGGAAATATTGCAACAGCCTGAAAATTGCAAAATTGTCCAACACTACAGCAGGCAAGGTTTCGGGGTAGCGGTCCTTCAGGAGATGCAGACCTCCCAGTAATATAAAAGCTTCAGGGTTCGTATCATTCATCAGCCAGCCTATGGCACAGCGTTTCCCCTCATTTGATTTGTATATACAACCTCCTGATAAGTCCAAAGCCTGATCACCTTGTGCGACAACGTTATGCACACTGTAGTCGCAAGCTTCTTGTACTGTCATTTCAACGGTCATTTGAGTCTCCTTGTTTAAACTCGATTGAAGGGCAAATCTTCTCTTTTTTGCTTACAGTTACTTTTTCCATCAGAAACCCTCCTCAGCGAGATCTATCCATTGCTGCCAATGTTGTTTTGAGGTATCTACACACATGCTGTCTAGACTTGTTTTGAAAAATTCTCTGCCAAATACTGTACTGCTGTCGTGAAAGTCTTGTAAAGTGCCGAAGATTGTAAGATTCTCAGAAACCAGTTCTGGGAGAATATCTGCAGGTAATCTGTTAAGAGTTCTCCTTTTATAATCTTCTGGAACAGGTGCTTTCAACAACCAACCTATCGCGCAATGATTTCCTCTACCATCGTCGTAAGTGCAGTTCCCGTCTCCTGTGACACATCGCGTCCCTTGTTTTACTAGCTTTTCCACGACAAAGTCGCAAGCTTCTTGTACAGTTTTCATAACGATTTTTCCTGTGGCAAACCTTTTTCCAACCATTGATGCCAATGCAGCCCTTCAGTATTGACGCCTTTTTCTTGCAGATCTTTTAAAGCAAACTCCCGTTCCCAATAAGACTTCTTATCATGGAACTTTTGCAGAATGCAAAAAGTTGACAAATTCTCCTTTACCACTTCAGGTAACGCTTCAGGGTACGCCATTTCAAGCTGGTCAATACTGCCTGTGAAAGTAAAAGCTTCTGCGACATCTTGCAGTAACCAACCTATTGCGCAATGATTTCCTTTGCCATTGCTGTAAACACAATAGTCGTCACGGTCTACGCACTGCTTTCCTTGCGCAACAATTTGCTTGACAGAATAGTCGCAAGCCTCCTGTAGCGTCCATTGATATCTATTCTTTACAGTTAGTTTCATGTTACAACCCTTGGTCAAGTGATTTACTGCCCATGCGCACCCAAGCAGTCCAATGTGCTGCTGAAGTGTCTACGCCCCTGTCTTTCAGTTTATTTTTTGCCTTGATTCGACTTCCTATATAACTCCAGTCATGAAAGTTTTGCAAGCTCTTGAAAATTTCCAGATTGTCTTTTATGACAGTAGGTACTTTACTAGGGTAAGCTTTCACTAGACCTAATATTCCTAGATCTATTGTGGCCAAAGAATTGTCAGAAATATCTAGTAACCAACCTATTGCACAGCGCATGCCTTCAGAATTAGCGTATATGCAAGCGCCGTCTCCATCCGTGCAAGCACTACCTTGCCTAACTATCTGGCTGACAGAATAGTCGCAAGCTTTTTGAACATCATCGGTTATCATAAGCCTTTCCTTTTAAGTATTTCCAGAGACTCTAACACGTCTTCCAGTTGAGAAGTAAAGCCTATAATCTCTCCTGCAAACAAGTCAGTACGCTCTTCCAGTTTGACTGCTGTTTCCATTATTTTTTGCAGACGTTGAGCTTCTTTTTTGAACAAATCAGGGTCTTTAATTCCTGACAAAGTTGCCAGTGTTTTTGTCATGCTTGTAAGGCAATCTGCTTCTTTGGGTTTCAATTCTCCCACAGCCTTACTGCCTGCAATTGATCTTAAATAGTATTCAACATCCATTTCAATTCACCTCTTCAAATGTGCGGATTTCAAGCTCAACATTCTCTTTGATTTTCAACCAATGCCCACGTCTGAGCATGTTAGGATCAATCACAGCAAATTGTTTTGCTTTAAACATGTCTGGAGTTTTTCTCAGACGGGAAGCCTGCTTGCTCTTCGAGGGGGATATCCCCCGAAAGAACATGCCAGTTTCAAATCTGAATATCCAGTAGAATCTGACGCGCGAGTTCATATCAAAAATCCGGATGAACTGTTGCGTAGAAACCTAAATCTTGCAGCTCTTTCAGCTTGAGATCTACATCAATGAAACGTGCCAAAGGGTTAACCTTTACTCTGACACTGTATTCGTTGAATATCTCAACTTCCCAAAAGTATTGACCTACATTCTTTACAATATCTGCATCATCTGCGTCATCACCAGAAGGTAACGTAAATGAAATTCTCATAGTATTTTCCTTTTAAAAGTTTAACCAGAAACATTCTCGTTTCAGGTCATTGATTTGTTGTTCTAAGCTGAAAACTTCTTCAGCAGCGTAGTCGTCATATCTTGCAAGCACTTTTTCTACTTGCAAACTCTCTTCCAAACATCTTATTTCAACATTGTGTACAAAATCAAACATGGTAGCTCTCTCTTATTCGAAGTGTTTTTGAAAGTCTTCTTTTAACATGTCCAGCGCAGGCACTATTTCTTCTTTGAGAATATTACCTATGTAAAAAATTTCCTCACTTTCTCGTTGAAAACTCGCCAATAGGAATGGCGGCTCTTCGCCGTAAATCTCAATGAGACTTTTTCTTACAAGCTCGCCCAGTGCATCAAGCTTTTCATTTTTGTTATCCATTTGAATTCCCCTCTTTAAGAATGTCTTTTGCCCGTTGCAACGTGAGCGGTGTGTATTTCCTCTTCAAAGATGCTTTAAAAAAGGCGTCCTTGAAAAAGATGTTGAAACCACGATAGTCTTTCTCGTAATATTTACGCAGGTCTCTTATCGCAGCTTTTACATCGGTACTCGGCATCAATCATCTCCTTTGTTTCTGTTTAAATATGACAGCCAACATAATATGACAATAATAAATACAATCAAATCTATACCATTCATGTTACAGCTCTTTCCATAAGTATGTCTACGGCCCACCACAAGCTTTCCCAAGTTACGAACAGAAAGAATACAAACAGTATTATTCCATGCCATGCTTTAAAAACTTGCCAGTAACCTTTCCAAAAACCACTCTCAGAAGGTTTTACAAGAAACATCATGATAACGGGCGAGAAAATGACATATAAAAGCAGTAGCACAAGATGTGCCAATTCTATTTCTGTCATGCTTCCTCCCAACGCTTAGTTACTTTTTTGAACAAAGTTTCCAAAACCTCTACCTTAAAAGTGAAAGAAGAGGAGCTAGAATCATACGTTCCACCATTAAACATTTCGTCCAACAAATCAATTGTCACTTCGTATGCCTCTTTGTTACCCTTTTTTCTTGCACTCTCCAAAACTTCCGAAAAAGTAGCAGACTGTTCTTTCTTCAAAGCTTTGTATTTTTTCTTGTAACCTAAGCTTTTCTGAAGAGACTTTAAGATACTACTGGAGAGTTGAGCATTTCTCAAACGTGTCTCCAGCTCTTTGTTTGCAAGTTTCAAGTCAGTATTTTCGACTTTTAACTCACTGGCCGTTTCCGGAACTCTTCTTACAATCCGACTCATACTATCTCCTCATCCCAATTTGCAAGTGTCACTCTGAAACCACAGTCTTGTAAAAGCTTGCTTGCTCTTTCGTAAAAACTTCTATAGAAAGCATCGCTATCAAGATAGTAAGCGAGAGAGTCGTCTGACAGACATCTGATTTCTGCTGTACAACCGTATTTGACTCTAATGTAATGTGTCTCTGAAGCAGGAAGCATTTCAAGGTCTTCCCAGCCTTTAATCAATAACATTTTACTGTCCTCATAGATCAAGTCTTCATACTCAGTATCAATCTTTTTTAACATGTCTGAGATTTTCAACCACCCTTTCGTATCACTGTACTTGTGGACACTGTTTTCATGTGCTACCAACAGCGCCTTAAGTTTCAGAGCATACTTTTTCCATTCATTTTTTACCATACACTTTTCCCTTCAACTTCTTTCGGCACTGTACTTGTCATTGTAAGTGCTAACATTATTTCTACTGCTTTCATAATTTAAAGTCTCCTAAAGATCTCCAGTGAGTCGGGTTATTTATGTAAGTGTCTTTCACCGAATCATTGCCCTGCATTTTCCAGCCATTATCGTAGTGGCAGTCAGTTATGTGAAAAGGGCTGCTACTGTAAAGAGACTGGAAATAACCTACTACTGGAAGATGAGGAGGAGGTAAGCTTGTTTTTACGTCAATCCAACCTTCAGACTTTTCTTCCGATGCTTTCAGAACATTGTCTGTTATCCGCTCAGCGTTTAAATACTTACGTAAAGCAAGAACATACTCAAATGCATCTTTCCTTGACGAGTCTGAATTGAGATGCGCCATTCGCATCAACTTGTCAGGAAGTTCCGATTCCAAGCCAGCACTGAAGCGTTCTACCCATTCACCTTCATAAATGGTTAGTCCGAGCTGCAGACCGAGAGTTTCATCTATTTCGTTTGCAAAAGCTACAGCCCCGCTTTTTATCTGACTGTCGGACGCCCCTCTTCTGATTGCCACATCACCGCATACACACGAAAATGAACCGCATGTTCTTTTTTCATACCAAAATGACATTGAAAATTCAGTAGAATGTTCTCCTGACAAGGCTGTCATAACCTCATCAAGCACCTCGTTAACCTTATATTTATTCATAATTTAACTCCTCTTCCTCTCGGAAAAACATTATTGTAAAGACGGCAGCAAGCAAAATACTTGCCGCAATTATTGACCAAATCACTTGTTGAACTTGAAATCAGGGTCAATTTTCTGAACATCAAGTTTTAAAGACTTGCGTCCCAAAGGTAACAAGTAAATGCCGTCTTTTTCTTTTACAACATAACCGACACGTCTTGCTACTGTCATTGCTGTGTAAAGAGCTCCTCTTGATGTAAAGATTTCGTCATTCTTTTCAGCAAATACAAAAGCATCTACTGAGTTGCCTTCCGAAAGATGTCTCAAAAAGTTGACAAATGTTTTAGGATTTTCATGAATCTTTCTTAACATACTAAAATACTTTCCTTTTGTACTCTCCTTTAACTCAGAGTCTTTTCTGAAATTTCGTGCTACTGTTTGTGCTCCACCTGATTTCTGTCCCAAGACTGCGAGGTGTTCTTTGACAGAGAGGGGAACAGTGAGCGGAGTTTTCAAAACAAACTCTTTTGCCAGTGTGTCTTTTTCTTTAAATGTAACCACAAGCCTTTCCAAAGCCATCTTATCTTCGTATAACTTACTCTCAAAGTATTCGCTTAAACCTTTAACAAGTTCATTTCCTGGAATGTTATATTCGTAACGACCACAGTCTTCTTTGACAGTGACTGAAACGCTTGCAGCATCTGCTTTCAGAGTTTCCAACATATTCATATCTCTTATAATTTCACCGGTAAGTTTGTGCATTTGCTCATATGACATAATATTGTCCTAAATCTTAGTTAAGTAGCGCCGCCCCATTGGCGGTACATATTTTTGCTAGTCTAAAATGACGAAGTTTACGTTCGCATCGTAGAACATCTCTTTTGCAATTCTGAAACTTTCTTCCCAACTTTTCATTTCTCCAATAGGTTTCTTGCAGTAGACATTGGTGATACCTACTTGAATAATGACCGTTGCACATTTGGAACAAGGGTGGTGTGTCACCATTATTGAAGCATCTTGAAGATCTTGTTTGCAAGACATTATTGCATTCATTTCTGCATCAATTGTCTTCGCTCTCTTGACTTCTTTTGTATCTTCAAATTGACTCACGCCTTTGGGATAGCCGTTGTAACCTATCCCCAGCACACGATTTTCTTTGAAAACCACCGCACCTACTTTACGACTGTCTTTGCTCCAACTACTGACAAGCACAGCCATATCATAGAAACGTGTCAACCATTTAGGCCGACACCCTACTATCAACTTTTCCATTGCACCTCTCCTGCAATAGTAGCCCGTAGACAAAAGTTGTAAAACGTCTTTCGCCACCTGCCGTCATTGAAATACTTCGGTTTAAATCTTAACGAAAATTCTACATCTTTTGTATAAAGAACTCCCCATTCAACACGTTGCACTTTGCACAAATTTTCCAATTGTGTGAGAATATCCATCATAGTACCTTCCAGACAAGTGAGTTCGTTGCGAGCAATCATGAAGACTTTTATTGAACCGTCCTCTTTTTCAAAAGCAAACGGTTTTTGTTTTTCTAGATACTTTTCTCTGTACAGCTCGCTCACATAAAGCTCAATCTCACTCAATGCCAGCCCTCTGACAGACTCTTCTTTCAGCTGCAAAGTGACTCCATTTATGTGACAATGTACGACACCTCCGCTGACACGCATACTGCTCATTTTATAAGACATGTTTTTCTCCTAAGTAAGATTTGACAAATTCAGCAAGAGGTAGTTTAAAACCTGCTGCATGGTAATGGCCTCCGCCACCAAAGCCTTCAGCAATTTCTGCCACATTTAAGCCGTTTTTATCTGAACGCAGTGATATCACAACGTCGTCACTTTTTATGAAATAGATGATTACAAAAGGTTCATCTTTCGCAAGTTTATTACCAATCTCAGATATAAGCGTTGTACTGTTTAGAATAGGTACGTTATGTCCGCAGAAGTTCACTCGCTTGTCAGCAAATACTTTTGCCACCTGTTGTTTTTGATAAGACACTATTGGCGCACCTAGGTTAACCATTGCGTCAGTCTTTCTGTAAAACAACATTTTATAGTAGCTCAGAGGGGTTTGTTTTCCAATAGACAAGGCCGCAGAAAACGCAGCAGTTTCAGGTAACTCCCATTGCCACAAATCTCTGTCTTGCACGCACTTGAGAGACAGCGGTGCAGGTTTGTCAGACAAATACTCCCAAGCCAATACTGCCCCTGACCTTTTCATGTCAAATACAAGCTCAACATTGTCTGGACATTTCCACCCATCATACTTTCTTACAGCACTTTCGTGATGGTCTAAGACAACAATTTTGAACCAACCTTTAGCTAAAGTTGTCATAAGTTCAGGCGGTAAGCTGAAATCGACAATATACAGCACTTCTCCTCTAAACCAATCTCTTGGCAAAATATCCCCATAATGCATAGGTAAGAAATCTACTTCTTCCATTTCAGGGTGCACGTTTAAAACTACCGCTGCAGCAGACAAACCATCAGCGCAATTTTTATGATATATACACTGTACATTTGCCATTACTCTGACCTCGCAAATATTTCTTCCCATACTTCGGGAGGAGTACCTGTAAGGATAAATTCACGATCGTCTGCAGAAAGTTCAGGAAAAACATTCTGTATAAGACCTCGCAAATGTCTGGGTGTAGCAATGTAAGCTTCAAACTTTTCTCGATCTACTTCAAGTTCACGGGTGTAACGTTTACCATTTAATTCACATACTCTAGAGTATCTCATATTATGCCTCAATTTTGCGAAAAAATAGCCCCCAACCGAAGTTGAGGGCCACTGTGTTCTATTACAATTTTAGTACTGTTTACGCTTTTTCTGCTGCTGCTTCTTTACTGTCACGTAAAGCTTTTGCTACTGCTTCTGCTTCGAAAGCTGCATCAATGTCATCATCTTCGCCAGACTCTTTCGCTGTAACTGCTAAGTCACGTACACCGTAAAAGGCGTCAGAAAGTTCAGTGTCGCCTGCTTCTTCTGCTTTTTGACCTGCAGCGTTCATGCGGTGAGCTAAAAGAGCTACTTGACCTTTCTTAGGAGGTGGCGGGATAGCTGCCTTAAACGCAGAAAGAACTGCTTCAAGATTTGTCCATAGCCATTCTGCTAAGTCTTCATCACCGTCTGACATTGCTTTGACAGTGTTTTTGAAGGCAACTGCTTTTTCTTCTTCAGACATACGCTTAGCAGTAGGCAGTTTATAGCCTGCAACTAACATGTCAATGCCTTCGACAACAAGTTTGATCTTGTTCTTTTCTTCAAAACTGTCAACACACAACTCCAGTTGCTCACGAAGACGTAAACGCTCAGTTTCTTTGATACGAGTGTTCTTGCCGATAGTAGAAGCGTCTTTGATCTCATCTTTGTTTTCCATAAGAAAATCAGAGAGGTCTTTAGTCATACCTTCAATAGTTTCCAACGCTGCAACTTCTTTTGCGTCAGCTGCTTTCAGGTTTGCCATTTTTTCTTCGAATTCTGCGATTAACTGCTTTTGAGTTTTAGCCATTTTAATTTTTTCCTATTAATAGATAATTTAATTTCATATGATTTAATAATAACATACAGATATTGTATGCATTTCTGTCACACTTTAAAAAGTGCGCAGCAGAACAAATATCATTATTCAACGGGATAACTCTGTCATAGACGGTGCTTCTCGATCAACTCTGATACTTTTTTGAGAGGCAAGCTCACGGTCAAAAGTTCACTGAAAATTCACTGTGATCAACTGTATCACAATTTTTCAAGGGAGTTTTGTCGTATTCTTTCCTTTCATATAAGATACTCTTTTTTGCGCAACTAGATCTCGTAAATGTCTTGGACATCAGACTTAACATAAGAGGTGAAACCTCCGCTGGGGTCAATATCCGCAAGATCATCTGCCAGTTCTTTGTCGTATCTTACTTCTACAAAACGGGGATGCAATAACGACCATTCGTTTTTCACTTTCGATTTTGTCACCCCGTTGTGCTTTACTTCAATTACAGACTGTACATAATCTGTATCGAAATTCTCACTGATTTGCTTGCGCATTTCGTCTGTAAAACCTGAGACCTTTACTACAACTCTCTCACATTCAGAAATACAAACAAGCGAACCTACTTGCCCTTTGAACTTACCTTGACCAGGAACAAACCCGATAACCCTAAGCTCGCAACTGCTTTCCATTTTAAGCTTGATTTGTTGACGAGACGTTCCGTTTTTCCACACTGCATGCGGAACTTTCAGAATAGTCCCTTCTTCGCCTCTTGCTGTAACTTCTTCAAAATGCGCCACAGCTTTTTCCATGCTGTCAACAAGACGTGTTTCTACTGAAACCACTCTGACATTATCAACAAGCTCACTTGTAACATGATTGAACCTTTCGATATAAGTTCGTTTAGAACCTTTTTGTATGTCTTCAATAGAGACTACGTCCCATGCATAAAACAAAGGCGCATACTTTTCAGGCATTATCCCTAACTGTAAAGCGGTGTTGACAAGACCGTTGGAAGTGCTTCTTTTTAGAACTTTAGTTCCTTCATGAAACAGAATCTCTCCTTGCAACTGATACCCCAGAGGAATTTTTTCCTCAGCAAACTCTCGAAGTTCTTTGAAAGCACTTACAGGAAATTCTTGACCTTGCCTTGTAGCAATCCTCACGTCATCTGTGCGAGTGATTGTCATATAACTTCCGTCCATTTTCAACTGACTGAACATTGGGAATTGCCAGTCTTCTGCTTTTACATGTTTTGGTAAACTGCAACGCATGTAAGGTTCTATTTTGATAAAACCTTTTATGGCTTTGTTGATTGAACGTGGTCCAAAATCTGCACGCAAGTCTTTTAAAAGTATTCTTTCAAAGAGATCTTGTGATTCAGAATTGAGCCTGCCAAACTCTTCATAGATTTCAATCTTAGCAGCATCACCAGACAAAGCACCAGTTGCCATTCTTTCAAATATTTCCCAAGTACTTTCTTTGAAATCGCCTAAGCCTGGTGACACAGACGGCAGAACTTTCAAGTTGTAACGTTTCAAAGGGTTGTATGCTAGTTCTAGCGCTCGTCTGAAAGAAGCATCCCAGCTAAAATCTTCCAAGAGCTCTATTTTAGCATTCAGCCCAGGCTCTGCCTTGATACACTCAAGTACTTCTAAAATTTCACAACTCCTCACTGGCAACTCCTTTCGGTGTAACGTCGTAATTATTCACAAGCCACTCAACAAAACTGTTATGGTAAACAAACGTTGCAAGCATTACTGGCTGCGCATGTTCTCCTACCGCAATACTCAAAAGAAAATTTTCAGCTTCTTTCAAACTTTGCTTTGTAGTAAATATGTTTGAGTGGCCTAATTTTCTTTTCAACTTTTCTTTTTCTAGAGTAGTCACACACTCTCTCCTATAGTTTTGGGGCTGAATTTTTTCCAAGCAGCATCCCATTCAATGTTATAATGTTTACACATTCCCAGCAACACTTCACTGAGATCGTGGTTAGCTTGTTGAGTGCCGTTTACTAAACCCTCAAATACTTGCAAGCGTTGTGTCACAGTACATTCTTGCAAATGACCGAAGTCTTTGCAAAACTTATCTGTCATAGCAATAACCAGCCATCGCAATTGCAAGTTTTCTTTTTCAATATCACTCAACATTTTTTTCACTTCCTTTAGTTTTTCGTAGATAAAAGGCGTATCTCCTGCGACAACGTTCTGCCGCAAGAGCATAACCTAGTACAACACCTATGACAAATATGAGAAACATGGCAGTTCTCCTAATCAATTGGTATTAAAATTCAATGTCAATAAAATCGACTTCACTCTCTCTTTTCAATCTCCCTGTATCATAATCATAAAAAGAACCTTCAACCTTACCCATCAAACCACTGTGACGAGATTTCAGAGAAGACATTTTTAT
>Ga0307934_1001910_pt1 | contig 11837 bp, 9 predicted proteins | sample OrgLakmetageno90_FD_201838 | JGI IMG/M metagenome (GOLD analysis project Ga0307934, IMG submission 201838) | Saline water microbial communities from Organic Lake, Antarctica - #90 | ecosystem: Environmental > Aquatic > Non-marine Saline and Alkaline > Saline | place: Antarctica: Organic Lake... | reverse complement strand
TCTGAACATTGTCCGTAACGCAGTGCAGGCGATGCATGGTCTTGGCATCATTCGTCTGCGGACTCGCATTCAACGTAACTTAACCATCGATAAACAGTTCTACCGGCTGGGAATGCTGATAGAAATTGAAGACGATGGCCCCGGTATTCCTAAACACTTACAAGACAGTCTGTTTTATCCACTGGTCACCGGTCGTGCGGATGGCACGGGCCTCGGTCTGTATCTGGTACAAAATCTGGTTCAGCGTAATAGCGGCACCGTATTGTGTAACAGTCATCCCGGGCAGACCATTTTTTCGGTAATTTTCCCTTTGGAGTCAAATAATCGTGGTCGCTAAAGCAATCGCATGGATAGTCGATGATGACCGTTCAATACGCTGGGTGTTACAAAAAGCTTTGGAAGCTGTAGATATTACAGTGAAAGCCTTTGAAAATGCTGATCTGGCGCTTGAACAATTAAAGCTTAATCCGGAACCGGGTCCAGATGTACTGGTTAGCGATATCCGGATGCCGGGCATGGATGGTCTGCAATTATTAGCGGATATTCAACGTCGCCAGCCGGACTTACCGGTTATCATCATGACCGCCTATTCAGATCTGGACAGTGCCGTATCGGTGTATGAAGGCGGTGCTTTTGAATATTTACCCAAGCCGTTTGATGTTGATGAGGCAGTGGAACTGGTGCATCGCGCCATTAATCATCACCGTCAGCAACATGCCAATCCCAGTGAAGATATCAATTCAGGCTCTGAAATTATCGGCGAAGCACCGGCGATGCAGGAAGTCTTTCGGGCAATTGGCCGACTGGCTCGTTCTAATATAACGGTGTTGATAAATGGTGAATCCGGCACAGGTAAAGAACTGGTAGCGCATGCGTTGCATAAGCACAGCCCACGCCGTAATGCCCCATTTATTGCCTTGAATATGGCGGCGATCCCAAGAGAACTACTGGAATCCGAACTGTTTGGTCATGAAAAGGGTGCATTTACCGGCGCCCATGCCTCGCGAAAAGGCCGCTTTGAACAAGCAAATGGTGGCACGCTGTTTCTCGATGAGATTGGTGATATGCCGATTGAATTACAAACGCGTTTGCTGCGGGTATTATCGGATGGCGAGTTTTTCCGGGTTGGCGGTCATAGCGCGGTTAAAGCTGATGTCAGAATTATTGCTGCCACCCATCAAAATCTTGAGCAACGTGTCGAGCGAGGTGATTTCCGTGAGGACTTGTTTCACCGCTTGAATGTCATCCGAATTCAGACGCCGGCTTTACGTGAGCGGCGTGAAGATATTCCTGTACTGGTAGGGTACTTTCTCAGTAAAGCAGCTCGCGAACTGAATATGGCCAATAAATCGGTGGCCAGTGATGTAGAACAGTATATGTCGCAGCTGCCCTGGCCGGGTAATGTCAGGCAATTGGAAAATGTTTGTCGGTGGCTGATGGTGATGTCGCCGGGGCAAGTGGTGCAGATGGAAGACTTGCCGATGGAATTATCGGCAGAAGGCGGTAGCGATCACACCCGGCGTAACAGTGATTGGCAACAGTTATTTCGCCAATGGGCTGCTGGTAAAGCACTCAGTGGCCAGGAAGGGGCTTTGGCTGATGTGGTGCCGATGGTCGAACACTTACTGATGGAAGTGGCATTAGAAAAAACTGCGGGTAAACGTCAGGAAGCTGCCAAATTATTAGGCTGGGGTCGTAACACCCTGACCCGTAAACTGAAAGAGAGTTAACAATCGGCCTTGCACGCTAATCCATTGCTGTGTATACTTTGCGTCTTGTTCAGGTGCGGGGTGGAGCAGCCTGGTAGCTCGTCGGGCTCATAACCCGAAGGTCGTTGGTTCAAATCCAGCCCCCGCTACCAATATTACGATAACAAAACCCCTGAATGGGGTTTTTGTTTTTGTGGAGTTTAAATTGGGCCGATGGCCCTTTTTTTTTATTTGCTTATGGCCGTAACGGATCAAATCGAACAATTAATTGAAGCACCTATCGAATCGCTGGGTTACCAGTTGGTGGGTGTTGAATATATTCAGGGCGGTCAAAGCCCGGTGCTACGCATTTATATTGATGCTGAAGATGGCATTGGCATTGAGGACTGTGAACGCGTCAGTCATCAGGTCAGCGGCGTTCTAGATGTCGAAGACCCCATCAAATCAGCCTACATGCTAGAAATTTCCTCGCCAGGTTTTGACCGACCATTGTTCAAACAGCGGGATTTTGAGCGGTTTGTTGGTTCGCAGGTGAAAATTAGCATGAAACTGCCGGTCAATGGCCGCCGTAATTTCAGCGGTGAATTGCAGGGCTTTGATAACGGTGAAATCCTAATTGAGGTAGACGGTGAGGCATATGCCTTACCTTTGGCAAAGCTTGCTAAAGCAAAGCTGATTGCCTGAAAAAACGTATTATTAACGGTTAATATAAAACTTGGCTTGGATTTTTCCTGGCAAAAATCCACTGGGGGCGTGATGAATAATAAAGAGATCTTACTGGTAGTCGATGCCATGTCCAATGAAAAGGGCGTGAGCAAAGAGGTTATTTTCCAGGCGATTGAAGCGGCGTTGGCGATGGCCACACGTAAAAAACACGACATGGCTATTGATGCCCACGTGGCTATCGATAGAGTTACCGGTAGTTATGAGACGTTCCGTCAGTGGCAAGTCGTTGCCGATGATGACGAGGAGTTTGAAGGCGAAGAAATTCAAATCACGTTGAGCGATGCCCAGAAAAAACAGGCCGATATTGCCGTTGATGATTATATTCGTGAATCGATGGACTCAGTCGAGTTTGGCCGTATAGCTGCCCAAACTGCTAAACAGGTCATTGTTCAGAAAGTCCGTGAAGCCGAACGTGCTCAAGTTGTCGATATGTACCGTGAGAAAGTCGGTCAGATGATTCTGGGAACAGTAAAGCGCGTTGAGCGCGGTAATGTGACACTGGATTTAGGTGCCAATGCCGAGGCCTTATTGCCACGCGAAGAAATGATTCCGCGGGAAAGCTTCCGTAGCGGTGACAGGGTTCGCGGTTATTTAAAAGAAATTCGTCCAGAAGGCCGTGGTCCGCAGCTCATTATCAGCCGCGTTGCACCACAATTACTGATTGAACTATTTCGCTTAGAAGTACCAGAAATCAGTGATGGCTTAATTGAAATTAAAGGCGCAGCCCGAGATCCCGGTTTACGTGCCAAAATTGCTGTATTGGCACATGAAGCACGTATTGATCCGGTGGGTGCCTGCGTCGGTATGCGCGGTTCACGTGTCCAGGCAGTAACTAATGAATTAGCTGGTGAGCGGGTAGACATCATCCTTTGGGATGAAGATGTTGCACGTTTCGCTATTAACGCAATGGCGCCGGCAGAAGTATTATCAATCGTTGTTGATGAAGAGGCACACAGCATGGATATTGCTGTTGAAGAAGACCAATTATCACAAGCGATTGGCCGTAGCGGTCAGAACGTGCGGCTTGCCAGTCAGTTAACCGGCTGGGAATTAAATGTTATGTCAGCTGCCGATGCCGATCAGAAAGCTGAAAAAGAAATGGGTACACTGATCGAAACTTTTATGAAAGATTTGGACGTCGATGAAGACGTTGCATTGATTCTGGCGCAGGAAGGCTTCTCCTCTCTTGAAGAGGTTGCCTATGTGCCTGAACAGGAAATGCTCGATATCGAAGAGTTTGATGCCGATATTGTTCAAGAGCTGCGGTCACGGGCGCGCGATGTGTTGTTAACCCGCGCCATTGCCAATGAAGAACAACTGGAATCAGCGGATCCAGAGCAAGCACTAATTGATATGCCCGGTATGAACCAAGCATTAGTTGTTAAATTAGCCAGTCATGGCATTGCAACGGTCGATGACCTGGCAGACCAATCAGTCGACGAGCTTATGGAAGCCGCTGAAATTGATGCTGATAAAGCAGCGCAGCTGATTATGAAAGCACGCGAATCCTGGTTCGCCGATGAATCAACTGACACAGGGGAATAACCAATGAGTGATATGAAGGTTAAAGACCTGGCCGGCACAGTCGGTATTACACCTGAAAAACTGGTAGAACAGCTGAATGAGGCTGGCATTAACGTGTCGAAAGCCGATGATCTGATTACCGAAGCGCAGAAACAAAGCTTGCTGCAATTTTTGCAACAGCGCCATGGCCGGAATGACGGTACTGATGCGGCTCCGAAAAAAATCACCCTGAAACGTAAATCTGTCAGCGAAATTAAGCTTGGTGGTTCTTCACGTACCGGTGGTAAAAGTGTCAGCGTTGAAGTTCGGAAAAAACGCACCTTTGTAAAACGCGCCTCTGATGAGACTGAAGCACCTGTTGAGGTTGAAGTCGGTCAGCAAGCACAACTACAAGCTGAAGAATTAGCCCGTCAAGAGCAGTTACGCCAACAGGAAGTGTTGCGTAAACAGCAAGAAAATATGACGCGTCAGGAAGAAGCAGAAGCAGAATCTGCTGCTGTTGCTGCAGCCATTGAAGCTGAGCAACAAGCCGCTGAAGAATCGCGCCTCGCGGCGGAAGAAGAACAAAAAGCGCTGGCTGAAGAGGCTAAGCAACAAACGGCGAAAAAAGCCACCAAGACCAAGACTGCTGAACCCGAATTAACGGCCTCACAATTAGCGCATAAGAAACTTGAAGAGGCTGATGCCAAGCGTCGTGCAGCTAACCTAGCGCGAATCGAAGCCGAAAAAGCTTTGGATGCCCGTCGTAAAGCCCGTGAGGAAGAAGAGGCACTCGAAAAAGCCAAAGAAGCGGCCAAAGCTGCGGCGGCTGAAGCACAGGCCAAAGAACAAAAACCGGATCGTAAAGAAGCCGACGCCAAGCACACCAATGATAATAAACCGGCCAAAAAAGGTCGTTATAAACGCGATGATGATTTTGAGCGTAAAGAATTACATGTAAGCGAAGGCAAATCAGGCCGCCGTAAGAAGAAAAAAGGCGTTTCAACCCGCACTGCTGTATTGGAAACGGAACATGGTTTTTCCAAACCAACAGCGCCGATTGTTCGCGATGTCAGCGTGCCGGAAACCATTTCGGTTTCTGATTTAGCCCAACGGATGTCCGTTAAAGCCGGTGAAGTGATTAAAGCGCTGATGGGGCTTGGCACCATGGCGACCATTAACCAGGTGTTGGATCAAGACACTGCGGTTATCGTCGTTGAAGAAATGGGCCACGTTGCCAAACCAGTTCAAGAAAACGAAGTTGAGCAAGCCCTGATGGCTTCTGATGAAGATGTCGGTGAATCAGTTGCTCGTGCGCCGGTTGTAACAGTTATGGGCCATGTTGACCATGGTAAAACTTCACTGCTGGATTATATTCGCCGCACCAAAGTCACTACGGGTGAAGCGGGTGGTATTACCCAGCATATAGGTGCTTATAAAGTCGAAACCAGCCGTGGCGAAGTCACTTTTCTGGATACACCGGGCCATGCTGCGTTCACAGATATGCGCTCTCGTGGTGCCAAGGTAACGGATATTGTGGTGTTGGTTGTCGCTGCTGATGATGGTGTTATGCCGCAAACCATTGAAGCTGTTCAACATGCAAAAGCTGCAAATTCGGTGTTGATTGTTGCCGTGAATAAAATGGATAAGCAAGGTGCCAATCCGGATCGCGTCAAACAGGAACTGGCCAATCATGAAGTTATTCCCGAAGATTGGGGCGGTGACGTGCAGTTTGTGCCGGTATCAGCATTAACCGGTGACGGTATTGATAATCTGCTGGATGCGATCTCACTGCAAGCCGAAGTAATGGAATTAAAATCGCCTGTTAAAGGCCCGGCACATGGTACGGTTGTTGAATCACGCCTTGATAAAGGTCGTGGCACAGTGGTTACTGTACTGGTTCAGCGTGGCACGCTGAATAAAGGTGATATTGTTGTTGTAGGTCAGGAATATGGCCGTGTACGGGCGCTGTTTAATGAAAGCGGACAACAGTTAGATTCTGCCGGCCCATCAACGCCAGTTGAATTATTGGGTCTGTCGGGTACACCGGCGTCTGGTGATGAGTTACAAGTTGCACCGGATGATCGGACTGCTCGTGATATTGCTAATTTCCGCCAAACCAAAGCGCGTGAACTGAAAATGGCGCAGCAACAAGCGGCCAAGCTTGATGACATGTTCAACAAGATGGAAGAGGGCGATGTTAAAACTCTTAATGTCGTCATCAAAGGTGACGTGCATGGTTCCGTTGAAGCGGTCAGTCAGGGTCTGCAGAAACTGTCTACCGATATGGTTAAAGTCCGTGTGGTTGGCTCCGGTGTCGGTGGTATTAACGAAACCGATGCCCAATTAGCAGCTGCTTCTGATGCCATACTTATCGGCTTTAATGTTCGCGCCGACAATACGGCTCGTAAAGTTATCGCTGAGCGTGGTCTTGATGTTCAGTACTTCAGTATTATTTACGATTTGCTGGATGTTGTGACCAAAGCGATGACCGGCATGCTTGAACCAGTTTATAAAGACGAAATTATTGGTCTGGCACGGGTTGATGATGTGTTCAGTTCGCCTAAATTTGGTGATATTGCTGGCTGTCTGGTTTTGGAAGGCTCGGTCAAACTGAGCAGCCCAATCCGCGTATTACGTGACAACGTGGTGATATACGAAGGTGAACTGGAATCACTGCGTCGCTTTAAAGATGATGTTAAAGAAGTTAATGCCGGTACCGAATGCGGTATTGGTGTTAAAAACTACAAAGACGTCAAACCTGGCGATCAAATCGAAGTCTTTGAACGCGTGTTGATGAAACCGAGCTTGTAATGGCCAGAGAATTCAGCCGTACCAGCCGCATCAGTGAAGCGATGCAACGTGAATTGGCCCAGCTCATTCAACATGAGCTGGCCGATCCGCGCGTCAGTCTGGTCACCGTGTCACACGTTGACGTGACTGCCGATCTGAAATACGCCAAAATCTATGTCACGCGCCTAAATGGTTTTGACAGTGATGAAGCAGCGACAGAGTGTTTGCAAGGACTGAACAAAGCCAGCGGCTTTTTGCGTAAAGCTTTGGCAAAACGCATCAAGTTACGGATTATGCCGGAGCTGAATTTCCGTTATGACAACTCGCTTGAACATGGTTTTTACATGGACGCGTTAATCAGCAAAGCCAACGCTGATAATAATAACGACAATAACGATTCCTGAGTCTTTAAAATGGCTCGCCGAAAAAAGTCCGGCCGTGATCTGACCGGCATTTTAATCGTTGATAAACCTTCTGGCGTCAGCTCCAACCGGGTATTACAAATTGTTAAACGTCTGTTTCAGGCCAATAAGGCTGGGCATACCGGTACACTGGACCCGCTGGCTTCCGGGGTATTGCCAATTTGCCTGGGCGAAGCCACCAAATTATCAACACATTTACTGGATGCCGATAAAGTTTATAAGGTGACCTGTCGATTAGGCATCGCCACCAATAGTGGTGACAGTGATGGTGAGGTGATTGCCGAGCAGCCGATACCGGCATTTACCAATCAATCGCTCAGTTTATTGCTGACAGATTTCACTGGTCAACAGACGCAAATACCACCGATGTTTTCAGCACTCAAACATCAGGGACAGCCGCTGTACAAGCTCGCCAGACAAGGTATTGAAATCGAGCGCAAGGCTCGGCAAATTATCATTTATGACCTGCAATTACTGGCTATCACCGGCGACAGTTTCACGCTGGAAGTGGCATGTAGTAAAGGCACTTATATCCGTACGCTGGTTCAGGATATTGCAGGAGCCATGGGCGGTTGTGGCCATGTCAGTATGCTGCGACGCACTGCCGCTGCCGGCTATGATTTAAGTCAGGCAGTACCTTTGTCCAGCCTGGAAACATTGGCTGAACAAGCAGATATAAGTTTGCTTGATAAGCAATTATTACCGGCGGTTGATGCTTTGCCTGACTGGCCTGTAGTGGCACTTGACAGTCAGCAAACCCGGCAACTTTATTTTGGCCAGCCAGTTGCGCATTCACCAGCTGAAAGCTGCGCAGCCATCAGGCTGCTAGATGATGCCGGTGAATTTATTGGTTTGGCTCAGATTGACGATAACGGGGTTATCACTGCCAAGCGGCTGTTTGTCCGTGAGCAAGCGTAGTAATTTCTTGTAGTCATCAGGCAAAGCCGGTAAAATTTGTCACGCTTTAAATAGTTGGTTAATCCGGTATGTCGCTGGGTTATCACAGAATTTAACTAGGCAGCAATCTGCCAAATAAAAAGTTGGAGTTTTTAATGTCAATTACCGCACAACAAAAGCAAGAAATTATTACCAAATATGCCCGTAATGAAGGCGATACCGGTTCAGCAGAGGTGCAAGTCGCACTATTGACAGCCCGCATCAGTAACCTTGGTGACCATTTCAAAAACAATACCCATGACCATCACTCGCGTCAGGGTCTGTTAAAAATGGTTAGTGGCCGTCGTAAAATGCTCGACTACCTGAAAAAAACCGATATTACCCGTTACCGTGATCTGATTGCTGATTTAGGTCTACGTCGCTAATTTGCAACGTGATTTGCAAATCTATACAGCACCCCGCGGCCAGACCAAGAATGGTTTGGTCAGCATCAAGGTGATCTGATTAATGCCCCTGCAATCCCTCCGGATTCAGGGGCATTTTCATTTAAACGTTTTTTAAACTGGCGCCGAAAAGGTTCGGCACCAGCGTCGTTAAGAGAAGGAAATAATAGTGAATTCAGTGAAAAAGACAGTTCAGTTCGGTGAGCACCTGCTCAGCCTTGAAACCGGTAAAGTTGCCCGCCAAGCGGGTGGTGCAGTGATGGCGAGCCTCGGTGATACTGCCGTTTTGGTCACCGTTGTTGGCAAGAAAAACGTCAATCCCGGTCAGGACTTCTTTCCTTTAACCGTCAACTACCAGGAACGTACTTATGCTGCTGGTAAAATCCCTGGCGGATTTTTCAAACGTGAAGGTCGCCCAAGTGAGAAAGAAACCCTAACCTCACGCTTAATCGATCGTCCATTACGTCCACTGTTTCCAAAAGGCTTTCTCAACGAAGTGCAGGTGATTGCCACTGTTGTCGCCATGGACCCAGCGATTGACCCGGATATTCCAGCAATGATTGGTGCTTCAGCTGCGTTGGCAATTTCCGGTATTCCATTTAATGGGCCGATAGCTGCTGCGCGGGTAGGTTATGTGGATGGTCAATATGTATTAAATCCAAGCAAAAAACAGCTTGCTGAAAGCGATTTGGATTTGGTGGTTGCGGGTACCGAATCTGCTGTATTAATGGTTGAATCTGAAGCTGATCAATTACCAGAAGAAGTGATGCTGGGTTCGGTGATGTTTGGACATCAGCAAATCCAAACGGCTATTAAACTGGTCAGCGAATTAAAAGCCGAAGTTGGTAAACCAGCTTGGGAATGGGCTGCGCCTGCCAAAGATGATCGTCTGTACAACGCTGTTAAAGAAGCTGCGTTTACGGGTATCGGTCAGGCTTACACCGTCAGCGATAAATTAATGCGCCAGGATCAACTGGCTGAAGTTCGCGACACAGTCGTTGCCGCACTGGTCACTGATGAAGGTGAGTGGACTGAAGATGACATCAAAGGCATTTTCGGCAAGCTTGAAAAAGAATTGGTCCGTGGCCGCATTATTGCCGGTGAACCACGTATTGATGGTCGTGACACCAAAACTGTCCGCCCGGTATTTGTCGAAACGACTGTATTGCCGCGCGTCCATGGTTCGGCATTATTTACACGTGGTGAAACCCAGGCAATCGTTGTTGCCACATTAGGTGCCGAACGTGATGCACAGATGATTGATGCGGTTGAAGGTGAATACCGTGATCGTTTTATGCTGCATTACAATTTCCCACCGTTCTGCGTTGGTGAAACCGGTTTTGTTGGTTCACCGAAACGTCGTGAAATTGGTCATGGCAAATTGGCTAAACGCGGTATTCAAGCGGTTATGCCATCAGCGGAAGAATTCCCGTATGTAGTACGTGTAGTATCAGAAATCACCGAATCTAACGGCTCAAGCTCAATGGCGTCTGTATGTGGTACGTCATTGGCATTAATGGATGCCGGTGTGCCAATTAAAGCCCCTGTGGCGGGTATCGCGATGGGTCTGATTAAAGAACCTGATGGTTATGCTGTACTGAGCGACATTCTCGGTGATGAGGATCATCTGGGTGATATGGACTTTAAAGTGGCCGGTACCGATAAAGGCGTGACCGCACTGCAAATGGATATCAAGATCGAAGGCATCAACGAGGAAATTATGCGCACTGCACTGGCACAAGCCCGTGAAGGCCGTTTGCATATTCTCGGAAAAATGAATGCAGTGCTCAGCACCCATCGTCAGGAAATGTCAGAGTTTGCACCGCGCATCATTACCACCAAAGTGCATGCAGACAAAATTCGTGATGTTATTGGTAAAGGCGGCGCGACAATTCGGGCAATCACCGAAGAAACCGGTGCGACCATCGATATTCAGGATGATGGTACCGTGATGATTTTCTCTGCTGATTACAATGCTGGTCAGGAAGCGCTGCACCGTATTGAGCAAATCACTGCCGATGTCGAAGTCGGTAAGATTTATCAAGGTCGTGTGGCCAAACTGATGGATTTTGGTGCTTTTGTTACCATTTTGCCGGGCAAAGATGGTCTGGTACATATCTCACAAATCTCTAACGAGCGGGTTGAGAATGTCAGCGACAAATTGTCTGAAGGCGATATGATTGATGTCAAAGTGCTGGAAGTCGATCGCCAGGGTCGGATTCGTTTGAGCATGAAAGCGGTTCACGAAGAGCCAGCCACCGAGGCTTAATCTCCCGATTGGTTGAACTTTGCGATAAACTTAAAAGCCCCGCTTGCCGGGGCTTTTTTGTATTGAGAGATAATTGATGCGCCGATGGCTGTTGTTGATAATTGGCTTACTGATCAGTTCGCAGCTTTTTGCCGAAACTGTGCATGTAGCAGCGGCGGCCAATTTGCGTTATGTGTTGCCGCTGATCATTGCTGACTATGAAACGCAGCATGAGGTTGATATAGCAGTCACTTATGCGGCGTCTGGCACCTTAAGTAATCAAATTCGCCACGGCGCACCCTATCAGATTTTTTTATCGGCCGATGCCGAGTCGATTAGGCCTTTGCTAGACGCAAAACTCACGCAGGGACCAACATTTAAATTTGCCGATGCGCAGCTGGTGTTATTTGCAAAGCATGATTCTGAGATTGAACTGGATCTGCATTTGTCCGGACTAAAATGCTATTTACAATCCGAACCACAACAGAAAATCGCCATTGCCAATCCCCAACACGCTCCCTATGGCCGCGCCGCAAAAAACTATATGCAACAACATAAAGTATGGCAGCTGGCCAGGCCGCATTTGGTGCAAGCCGAAAATGCCGGACAACTGACGCAATTCACCCTGACCGGCAATGTGGCGCTGGGCTTTATACCGTTAAGTCACGCGATGCAGTCGCCGATAAGAGAACAAGGCCGGTATTTAACCTTGCCAGTCGTCCTCCATCAGCAGGGCGTATTAACCAAGCGGGCAACAGTCGCTGCCGAAAATTTTGTGACCTTTTTGCAAGGTGAGGCTGCCCGGCAACATTTCTTACAGCATGGCTTTGTAGCCCCTGGAGCGCCCTGATGGATTGGCAGGCGCTGCAATTATCTTTATTGCTCGCTGCGCTGACCAGCGCCCTGTTATTACCATTGGGACTATTGCTGGCGCGTGGGCTGGCGCATCAGCAATTTACCGGTAAATATCTGATTGAAGCGCTGATCGTGTTGCCTTTGGTCTTGCCGCCAACCGTTTTAGGTTATTTTTTACTAACCGCAATGGATCAAAACGCTTTAATGGGGCAGTGGTTTTATCAATTGACCGGCTCGCAAC
>Ga0307934_1001908_pt1 | contig 11843 bp, 11 predicted proteins | sample OrgLakmetageno90_FD_201838 | JGI IMG/M metagenome (GOLD analysis project Ga0307934, IMG submission 201838) | Saline water microbial communities from Organic Lake, Antarctica - #90 | ecosystem: Environmental > Aquatic > Non-marine Saline and Alkaline > Saline | place: Antarctica: Organic Lake... | reverse complement strand
AACGGACGGTGGAAGCAGATAGGCCGTGTAACGGTCGATAGAACGAAAGTTGCTCATGGCGGATCCGTGGTCAATTTGGTGCCAGCATTATCTCATGTTGAATGCGGAAAGTCCGACAGGCTGCTAGGGAATAACACGTGGCACTAGCACGGGCGCCCTGTGAGGTATCTGCAAAAAGCCATGCTTTTCGACCGAGAGCGAACGGACGGATGGCGTTTTCGGCCAGCACGTTGCTGATCTGCAGGTCTCCTCGTTCGCAGTAACCCACCAAGGTGGGCCATTGGTTCAACGTATAATCCATCGCGGTTCGTGTCAGGGTGCCCTTCGCAACTTTGCCAGCGTTGGTCTCCAGCCAGGCCTTAAGTGTTTTCAGTCTGGGCACACTCAGTTCCTGACGAATACGGTAACGCTCCTCCACACTCGACGCTTTGATCTTGCGTTCGATGGCGTAGAGCTTGTTGATGTGGCTCAGAGCCACATCGGCTTTGGACACGTTCGTGGGTTTGCCTTTACCCTGAGGCTTGGCCGCCTTGGCGGCCTCCACGAACTTACGCCGGGCGTGATCCCAACAGCCGATCCGGGTGATGCCGTTATTCCGACACACCTTGCCGTAACCAGAGTAGCCATCGGCTTGCAGGATGCCCTTAAAGTCGTCGAGTAGGCGCACCGGCACTTTGCCCGCCCGTGATGGATCGTATTCAAACAGAACCGACGGTTGCCCTGGCGGGCCACCTCGGGTGACCCACATCCACTTATCAGACTGCGCCGTTTTTCCGTCTTCTTTCAGAACGTACATTCGGGATTCATCGGCTTGCAGGTAATCACTGCTGTTCTGCACTTCGCGCATCAGGTTGATCAGCGGTTTGAACACGTCATCCAGGCGGATAACCCAGTGGGCCATGCTGGTGCGGCTGACCTCATGACCCAGTCGTTTAAGCATGTGTTCCAGACGATACAGAGGCAGGCCATCGGCGTATTTTGAGGTGATGATATAAGACAGCAAGGAGGTGGTGGCCGTGCACTTGCCTAAAGGGTGGACTGGGCGCGTGGCCGCGACGATACGTTCTTCGCCGTCCTGTTCGAACACAGCTTTTTCCTGCCAGTATTCCAGAACTTTCAACTGAGCGGGAATGAACTCCAGCTCTTCCTTAACCTTGGTAAAAAAGGTCTTACTGGCGCCAACTTTTTCTTCGTCGCTGAGGGTCAGTTCAATACGCTCGCGCAGCAGTTTGTCCGAGAAGCCACGCTGGCGACGTTTACGGGAGGCCGGTGGTGCCTCTTCCTCTACAACATCGTCTGGCAACTGATCGCGCAGAACATCGATCTCAGCTTCCAGCTCGGCCTCATCAAACAAATGAATCTGGCGTGCGGACTTTTCACTGCTGGCGCCGAACTGCTGAATCCGTTTCCAGCGCAGCAGTTCTTCGAGAATCTGGATGGTGTGATCGCGTTGTTGAATTCCAGCGCTCTTGGCCGCCAGTTCCTGCTGAAGATCTTCGACAACCGACAGTAATTCAGCGGTCGAAAGGCCGCTGAGATCGGGTGTTTTTGAAGGTGCTTCAGGCTTTAATTTCATGAAAAAAGTATAGCAAAAACAACACTCTAAAGCACCAAAAAAGAGCTAATTAACGGCCTCATAATGCAGTGTTTTGTGTCCTTTTAACAAGGCGATATCGTAGCCGTCCAGCAACCAGTTGATCTGCTCGCCGGTCAGTGACATCAGCTCATCCGAGGCCTTCGGCCATTTGAATTTCTCCTCCGCCAACGATTTGTAATAGAGCACAAAACCGTTGTCTTCCCACATCAGGCACTTGATCTTGTTTCGATACCGGTTGGTGAAGGCGTAAAGCGCTCCGGTAAACGGATTATGGCCCAGTTCCTGTTCAACCAAGACCGCCAAGCCCTGGGCCTGTTTGCGAAAATCAACGGGCGCCCGGTACAGATAAATCTCTGGCAACGACAAGGACGGGCGTAAAGATCGGTGGCGCATCACAGCTGTCTCAAAACAGCACCGAGCAACTCGATGTTGCCGGCGTGCAAACCGGTGATCGAAACACCACCAGGCAGCGATACGGTAAGGCCATCGGCTCCGCCGATGCCAGCGCCAGGAGCAGAAACGACCCGCGCGAACCTGGTGGTTGCTTGCGCCTGCTTTGGAGAGTCTTCAGTCAGGGTTAACTTCTGGCGCCAGTAAATAAATTGATGGTAAACCAGCGACTGTTTCTTGCAGTAAGCGCTGCCGGACACGCCCGAGGCTTCCCAGTCAGTAATATGCTGCTGCCAGACGTGTGATCGTTCGGTTGGGGTCATGCAGATTCCTCATGGAATGGGTGAGGAGTCAGTGTGTGCAATCGGCGAACGGGAATGTAGGTGCTGATTTATTGGCGCTTACCCTTCATTTTAAATTGCTCCACGTCTCCCGATTCATCGGCCCCGGAACCTGTGAATGCCGGCGCTACAAAAACAGTTACCAAGATGGCTACTACAGCAAAACCGAAAAATTTCAGCATCGTAAACATAAGATCAATTCCTCGGTAAGCCGGTATTCATACCTAAGCCCTCTCTACCAACTCCTGAGGTTCGGACGATGGGAGATTATGAGGATGATTTTTTCTAACACCGCTGGGCTCAACGCACTTTTAAGCCCGGGTATTTGCTAGAACTGAAAACCGATCGTTATGCCTGAGGAAATCTGTTTGGTTCCTGTATCACGCTCAACTTTGGGCGTGCCGGCCGAAGTGCTTACCCCTCTATCGCTAGGGTCTATATTCCACTGCTCGTAATAAACGCCTGCAAAGATGTTGGATGAAGTAAATCCTGGAAAATGCATGCCAGCTTCTGCCCTAAATCCGCGACCATCCTGAGAGTTCATGGTGATGTTCTGGCTTTTCTCGAGCTTGGTCTCTCCCATGAGGATGTGTCGGTATTCGGTAAACACATAAAAATCGAATTTGTCCAAGGCGGATGCGCTGCCCAGATAAAGACCAAGTGGCAAATACATGTGACGCTGCGTTCTTGACGGAGTAGCAATATCGTTATCTTCCGGATAAGACTTTGACGTGAAATCCTGCTCCATTTGCCTAAAGCCCATACCGATGTATGGAATCAGTTCAATGTTATTGCCCGGGAAAAATACTTTTCCGGTGGCCACATCTAATGTAAAAATCGTGCTATCTGCTTTGGCTGAAGAGTAGTCGGATGACCCGACATGATCGCTGCTTCCCATCTGGTAGGACAGCCCGAGAGTGACCGGAATTTCACTGGCGTTTGCGTACCTAATGCCAGCGCCTAACAGGCTCCCGTCCATCTCGTTTCCAGAATCTCCTTCCACCTGATGGATTGGAGCATAATTCAACTGGATCCCAACGCCTGGCTCCCAGATGTCTGCCAGCAAGGTGGTCGATGAGACAGCGAGCACGATACTTGCTGACAGCCTACCTATATTGTTTATGGTCATTGGAACCCTTAATAGCCAGATTTTATTCAGGCTACACGGCTTTCCAGGCTTCTAATCACCACACGCACTAAGATTTTTCGCTGTTTTTTACAGGCCCTTGCCATAATTCCGGGTACTTCGCCTGGAGGTGGTGGTCCATTGACTTATACCTTACCGACTCCGCCATAAGAGCCAGTGCCACCTCCATGCCTCGCTCGATGCATCGATTGCGATAATGGAGTGTTAGTTCTGGATCAGATTTAAACTTTAATGCGAAGCTGTCCCGGCGATCGAGGCGGTCAGCTATGCGTCGTAAAATCCAGGCCAGGCGCTCTTTCCAGCAATTTGGTTTCTGGGGAGCCTGGCTAAATGAGTAATCATAATTGTAGTTTAGTGGATTCATATCTGCCCCATCGTCGTATTCATGGCGCCTACTTTAAAGTAATCCGATCGCATCCGGCCCCCAAACACCTTGGTTTTTTTGCAACTTTTTTGACAGCGGGAATCGCTTAATTTTGTAAGAATCCAATATTCATACCTTTAATTATGCGTGGAATTTGCAGGTATTTTAGCCCTTTAACACCTTCAATTTTCGATTCAGCCTTCTCTCCTGGATCACCAGTCACGCTAGCGATCGTTGTCGTTACGTGGCTTCCATGAACGAATATCAGTTACATCCTCAAAGCGAGATGAGACGTTTTTGCTGGTGCTGTGGAATCATAAAAAGTCGGTAATAAAATAAAGTTGGTAACGCATTCTCGGTGATTATGCGCGCTGCCTCTTGGTCGTGGTCAATCCTGAACATTCCCACGAAGGCCAGGTTTATGCGGGTTTGCAGTCTCGCCCTTTGTCTTCTTATGCTACATTGGAATTTGGCACCTACACCAAGAAATAGAGCGTTATATTTGCAAAGTTAAGACCAACTCGAAGACTTCTGACGAGCCCCGCAGCAACGTGAATGCGAGAGTTGTCTCCCGCTTCAGCGGTTGATCGATCTTCGTACTTTGTCTGCCTCGAAAGTTTCTGCGAAAAGGGCGCCAGCCAGTTCTCTGTGGTTTTTGAGTGCCAGGGGGTGTTTCCGCGGCACTTGGTGATCATCCGTGCTTAGGTTAGGGTCGATGTTGTAGCTTTGCAGAACATAATTCGCCATAGACTGACGGCATTGCAGATTGAGAGATCCCTCGAGAAACCCGTAATCAGCTCGAACCAGTTGCTGTTCGCCCTCACTCAGCATCGGGTTAGGTATCAATTCGAGGTCAATCAAAGTGTGCCATTCGATGTCTCGGTCACCGGGTGCGCCCCGAGCGCCAATAGCTTCCTCATATCGCTCGAACCTGCCAAGGTGAAAATCACGATAACTGTCTGTGCTCACGTCAAAGGCCCGGCAATGCCAGCGCAAACCTGAGTTGGCCAGTGCGTGAGGGTGAATACACCTGTCTTTTCCCTGGGGGTGGTTCCATGAGCGATATCGGATATTTAGCGGTTTCCGGTTCCTGATCGCTTTCACAAGGGTGCGAAACAGGTGCGGGTCAGGCTCAATGAGTGGCTGTGGTCCGGCGTCAAGCCAGTCAGGCAGTCGGTGACTGCCGAGCCTTTCGTGATGGAATCTACGCGTAAAGTCGACATACTCCATAATTTGGCCAGCAATATACGCAGGAGTGAATCCGGGTGCGGGTCGGTAGGTTTTATTGATCGAATCGTAAACCACCTGCTCGCCATGTTCGGCTCTGTACCCCTGTATATCTTTGGTGACATTCTCCCGCCGAACATTGAAAAGAACGCTTAGGTCTGAGGCATTACAGGCTCCCTCCCACCACAACATGGTTTCAAAGGCCCTGTAACGGTCGTGCCGGGTAAACTCTCGAAAGTCAGTTTTAGTCGGCATCGCGTTCCTCCCCGTGAAGCCTTACCCATTGGTGTCGCACTTGATGAGCTATCAACCGCTCTTGAGTGAATCCAGCCTTGCGCTCGTTAAGAAGGCCCACCCATGGCGCCAGCGGGTCCGTTGATGCGGCTCGTTTCTTCACACTTTCCCAGCCGATATGCTGGTTTCGAAAATCGTCAGTGCTGCCTTGCAACTGAGCAAGTTCGGCCGGCTCCGGAAGCAATAATTGTGTAGCTCCGGAACTCACACCCATAGAGATGCCAGCCGGGTCGAAGTCCATATAAGCAGTCAGAGGGACGCCGAAGGAGTCAGCCGCGTCACATGCCCAGCGTTGCCCGTAAGGGGTTTCGGGATCACCCCGGTACACCGCCAGCACGCTCCGACGATCGAATGGCCCAGCCACAAGATGCAGCTCCTCAAAGGCCGCTTTGTTTTCTACCAACAATAAGTTCTCAGCGTAAATTTCATGAATCATGCCTATCGACATGGAGATAAAGGCGCCTTCGATGACGGGCAAATCAGAGCCGTTAAGCTTCACACCATGGCCTATGGCGGCAAGCCAAACCCGGCGAGGTGCCTTTGAGGCCAGCCCAACCTTTTCATTGGTCACCACCCGGGCGGTAGCAATCCGGTCTCCATTCAGTTCGGACAACGGGATGGTCCAAGCGATGCCTTCGCTGGATAGCCAGTCACGCAAGGCTTTTCGCCCGGAACGGTCTATTCGGTATCGCTTCCTTGCGATCTGACCCAGCCCCAGCCCAGAGAGTTTCGTTAAACCAACGGTGACTGCAAACTCAGTCTCCATTGATTGAGCAACTTTCAGGGCCTGTATGATAAGGCCACGGCTCACCTTCATGACATCGACTCCGTTGACTCAATCTCATGACTGGCAATGCCCGCCGCCACATCACTTGAGGTCATCTGGGTGGGGTAGATGTACAGGTCGACCAGCTCATGGGTACCCGATAGTGCGTGCCGGGCCCGGGCATGCACATAAAGCCGCGCGTGATCCGTTGTTTTACCTCCGCCAGCGGTAACCGGGTTGGAATCCATATAGAGCGCTAGACCATACAGCCACTCGCTCTCGTGCAGGTCAGCAATGCCCTCAGGCTTATCACTCTCATCCCAGAAGGACAGCGCTGAAACCGGGGCCTGGGTGGCATAACACTGACCGAGCAGGCGCAGTACCATCGCGTCCAGTGTGGATCGCGTGGTTTTCTTCTCAATCTGTTCTGCACTTTTCAGGCTGGAATCCCCTCGGTTCGCCTTAGGCACACGCTTCTTTATCGATTCGCTGAGTTTACCAACCATCTCGGCGCAGGCCGTCTCAGCACCGATATCGGTCAGGTCTGGTGTCGCCTGGACTTTTACAGGAGCAATTGATCGGAAGTACGGATGTTTGTCGAGATTGTCTTGAGTGGCCGCAGCCTCGAACCCTAGATTTTGCCGGAGGTGATCGGCGACGGCCCGGATCTTTCGAGCCCGCTGTTCAAGCTCTCGTACCCGGAACAGGTTGTCGCGAATGGTGTTCTGAGTGCGCGTTATCCGGTCTATCACCTGCATACAACGGATATCGAGGTTACCGATGAACGCCATGATGTCCTGATCATGAGTAAACGGCTCTTCGTAAAGGCCACTTCTCATCTGATGGTAACTTTCGACCAGCTTCGTGAGCTGCCGATTGTAGAGTTCGATTTCCCGGTTGCGAATATCGGGGTTGCGCTGCATGCCGTAACTGCTGGTAACCCGGTTGTAGATTGCCATTGAACTGTCATCGAGAATGTCGTACATCGAGAGCAGGTGCTGCTCCACTTCATCCCGGGCCGGCGCCAGTTCATCAATGCGGCTGGACATTTTCACGTCCTGGAATTGGCGCATAGCCAGTTCCGCAGCTTGCAGTTCCGAATTCAAATCCGTATTAATCGCGGCTATCCGGTTTTTACGCAAGGCACCGTCGAACACCTTCTGAAGTTTTTGATTTAGCCGTAAACCACCAGACCCTTCATGGCGAATCAGGTGCGTTTTAATAAGGGGTTCAATCTGAGCCAGCGTTGCGTCATCAAGCGATACACCGCTGCGCTCATAGGCGCCCACCACCAGCTCACGAGCCCCATAAAGGTGTTTGAGCAGGTCGAGGAGGGGATGATGACCTCCCGGGCCATAAAGTCCATTCTGGCTCATATCATCAGCCTCTGCCCCGAGGCAAGAGCGTCCGTCTCCGGCTCTGTAAGGTATTCATTCTCCTGTACAAAGATAATCAGGTCCTGAACCAGCTCTATCCGTGCCGTCACCTGAAAGATACTATGTTTGGCATTCGCCTCTACCAGTAGTCCGTCTTTCTGCAGTCTCTGAAACAGGCTTTCGAGCTGCTCTTTCACAGCATTGTGTTTTTTCGATGAATACAGCTCGCCCAGCTGGGATTGCAGGCTGGGGCTCTGACTGACCTGGCTTAGCAGGTCATGAAAACGCAACTCTTCACCGGCGACCAGCGTCATATCCTCGTGCAGGGAGTTCATTAGCATTTCCAGCATCCGAACGTAAAATCTCAGATCCTTCATGACGCGGGTGAACATTTCTCTGGCCACCAGTTTCACGGTCTGATCGAAGCCGCGGTACACTAGGTAATGGCCTCGCCCAGAACTTGTCTCCGCCAATTCCATTCCGAGATCGCTGACCCATGCGTTGATCTTTAACTGAATCTCGGGCTTTTCCATCAGCCGGGACTCGGCCGGCATGGACCACTGGCAAACCACCGCCCCGCCCAGCAGGGCCGTTATCAACTTGCGGTAGGTTTCAGAATGGCCACTGGCATGACTTGCGGATAGAGGTGCTGAGTCCATGAGTGCTTACTCCGTCGCGTCGACAAGAAAAGGGTTGGTAGGGGAGGCTGAGGTCACCGGTGGCATGGTCCATCTAACGAAACGCAACCCGCTTTTGTAGTCCTCCAGCTTGTACACACGATTGAACACGCCCAACTCACGATCTTCCATGTCCGGGCAGGCCGTCACGAGACTGATGCCGTGCTCCGTCAGAAGCTCCAGCAGCGCCCGCTTGTTGTCGTTATCGAAAGCCCTCAGCTCATCGAGTGCCCACGTCAGATTCACCGGCTGACCGCGCCGCTGCATGTCCACAAAGCCCAGAAACACCACGATCAGTACAAGGTAAGACAATCCGTTTGATGACACGCTGGCGTCGCCGGAGAGGTCTTTGGTGTTGGTGACGGTCTTGGTCTTGCCGTTTTCAAGAAGCGTGAAGCGGAACCGGATAAGGCGCCACAACTCATCAACCGACACGTTGGCCCGGGATTCTTCAAAAGTTTCAAGGTAACTGCGCAGCTGTAGCACCAGATCATCACCGGGCATGCTGTTCAGGCCGCCTTCATCTCGCCAGGCCCGAACGCCATCGGCCAATGATTTGATGTCTCTCCAGTAATCGAGCTCATCAAGCTCGAAGGCGACGGTCGGCTCGATGTCGCTCAAACTCTTGAACGTCAGTGACTTTGCCATGTGCTGCTTGAGTTCAGTGTTAAATCGCCGGATACGGCTATTAAAGGCCTCCATGGCGCCTCGATATATCTCAATTTGGTCAAGGTTACCGAAGCCCTTGATCAGGGATTCAAAGACAATGGTGTGTTTGCCCCCCTTGTAGTAATCAACCACGGCATTTGCCCGGATAATGACCCGCTCATCGGTGCCGTCCCAGTCGACCGCTGACTCATTCCAGTATTGAGTGCTTGGCGTGCCCGGGTACCGCTCAAATATAACCGCGAACTCATCCCCGAGCTTTTTCAGTGCCTGCAGCAGCTCCGCTTCTTTCTGTAGCCACTTTACATATTCGTTAATCAGGCTCTGAGGGGACATCTCCCTGTACAGGGCAAGTGTGCTGTCCTGCTCACTGACCGCCAGCTCTCGCCCTTCTGAACTGGTTAGTACCTGCACTTTCAGGGCGGCCAGGTCAGTCTTGTCCTTTGTCCTGGTCTTCTCCAGTCCGTCTATCGTTGCCCGGAGTTCACCTGAGCGCGTTTTCCAGCGTTCCTTGATATCCCTGGACGCTGCTTCGTGGGCCGATTTCGTTTTGCTCATCGCGGTGATTTCTTCTTTGAGCGCTCCGAGCAGGGCGTAACGTGTCTCCATGAAAACCTTGAAGCTTCTTATGGTGATTTCCTTGCTCTGTATCTCTTCTATTTCACGGGACAGTTTCGACAACCGCAGACTGAGTTCATTCATCTCTGCTGGGTTAATACCCTCACCGGACAACGCCTGTTCCAGTTGTCGGTTAAGTCTCTTCACCTCCTTATTGAGCTCACACTTAGTTGCTTTGATACACTCGGCAAGGGACTCAGCCTTTATTTCGTGTTCCCTGTCGAAGGCAGTAAGGTCACTCTCATGGGTGTCCGCCAGCAACGCGGCCGCAGTTTGGTTGGCCGTTTTCAGCACCCCCAACGCCGTTTCAGCTTCAGCGTGTTCCTCCCGGGCTCGTCCAAGCTCTTCATCTGTCTTTTGCGCGTTCTCACGAGCTGACTGATCCACCTGTCTTTGGATCTGCAAAAACATGCCCCGGTCTCCGCTAAGCCGTGAGCGGGACTTCATGAATCCAGTCTGGGCGGCCTCCTGTCGGGTCTTGCCATCGTTCAGGCGTCTGAATGCTTTGTTGAGCTCCCGTTCGGCGTCCCCGCAATCCTGCTCAGCCTTAGCCAGCTCCCGGATCAGTTCTTCATGGCGAGATGACAGGGCAGCGGGGGTGAGTTCCTGTTCTGGGAGCTTGGAAAAGTCGATATCAATACCGAACAAACTCTGTGCGCCGGCGTGTTTCTCATCAATAGCGGGGGACAGGTTCCCGCGCCTCAGGATGTCGGGCTGCAGAATACGTCCGAGTGTGTCTTCCCAGCCTGGCCGTTGCTCATTCAGGAAATGAATCAGGGTACGCTCATCACCACTGATAAGGGCCTGCACCTCCAGCAGTTCAGCTTCAATTTGTTCGCTGTGCTCCCGGGCTTTCAAGAACCGTAAGTCGGCACCCTCATATTGGCCGCGCGCTTTCAGTGCCGCATCATTGGCGTTAGTTTGCTCGTCCTGAGATGTCTCAAACCCCTCCTGGGACTTGTCCCGGGCGTCCCGGGCGATATCGAACTGCCTGTTAAGTTCGGGGGAGGGCTGGGGGTGGCTCTGCCGTTCCTCAAGTCGACTGACCTGAGTGGCGAGTTTGTTCAGCCTGGTTCCTTCATATTCCAGCTCTGCTTGCTGAGTCACGGTCTGCTCGCGCACGTCAGCAGCATGACCCCGCGTCATGCTGGCCCTCTGAATCTGATGCTGGCTTATAAGGCTCCCACGCAGATTTCCAAGTTCTTGCGTGCGTTCACCGGCACGGATTTCTACCTGCAAAATTTCAGCTTCGATGGGCTTCCGGATTTCTTTGGATGCGTCCGCCAGCACGTTGTATTGTGATTCGAGCCCGGCCTGTTCGGCTTGCATCGGCTCTATGTTCGCGAGTTTCTCTTCCCATGCCGGCAGGTCCGATTTCACATAGGACTGATGCTCCAGCTCGATCCCTGATTTCTCTGCAACCCTGGGCCCCAAGTCGCCATCAATCGTTTTAACAAGCCTTGTGATCCGACCGCACTCGTTGATGTGAACTGTTTCTTCCTCACTGATCAGGTTCCAGGCCGACTCAATGTCACGTTCATGCTCCCGGAGTTTGATATCCATGGCCGTTGAAAGGCTTCTGGCAGCAACGACACTTGCAGACAGCTGCCTCTTAGCCACCCTGTGGTCTTCGCGTGTGGACTGTAAAATACCACTCCTGGGCCTAGCCTTCTCCAATGCCTGATAGGCGTCGTGCTGGGTCAGGGTTGTGGTTAGGTGGTCCCGGTGCGGCGAGAAGTTTCTGAGTATCTTCCGAGATTCATCGTCCAGTTTGTCCATGGCGTATTCCTGGATGACCTTGGAGAGGTCTGCAAACTGGGCATCCCGCTTAAACATCCCGGTAAAGAGCGGCGTTAGTTGTGACATCCTGCCGTTCCGAGGACACATGCTGAAGTGTTGGGCCTTATGTACCGTGCCATCCAGCAATATTTGCCGGTAATTTTGCGTAGTATCCACGTTGAGGTGGCTAATACTGGCTCTGCTCAGCCGGGTATGTAGCTCATGTGCAGGAAGAATTTTTCCGTTATCCACATCCATGAAGATGTCTTCGCGGTAGCCAGAATCGATGAAAACGTGCCGGTGGCGGTTGTCATTGGCTCGGTTACAGAAGACCACCATGCGCGGCTCGCCATGGCTCATATACTCAAAAACAATGTACGAACCGCTCCGCTTCAGATAATAATCGTTGAAGCTGAGATTTCCGTTGCCTGATGCGGTTACCAGCCGGCTCGGTTTTTCGCCGTAGAAAATGGGGATGTAAAGTGGACCCCATCGTCAAGACAAAACCCGCTTTAATTTAAGCTGTATATTCCGCTTCACATGCAGCTGGACGGCGCTGCCCCGATAATACCTCAGCTTCCTTGCTCGCTTGCTTGCCGTA
>Ga0307934_1001905_pt1 | contig 11853 bp, 2 predicted proteins | sample OrgLakmetageno90_FD_201838 | JGI IMG/M metagenome (GOLD analysis project Ga0307934, IMG submission 201838) | Saline water microbial communities from Organic Lake, Antarctica - #90 | ecosystem: Environmental > Aquatic > Non-marine Saline and Alkaline > Saline | place: Antarctica: Organic Lake... | reverse complement strand
CCCTTTCACCTCTAATTATAAATTATCGAAAGCGGTCAAGAATGATGAGAATCCGGGATGGGCTGTGTCAGGTAATGATATCGATTTGATGATCGAAGCGCATTTAGATGTGGACGAATTCTCTCTAACTTCCTTTTTGCAAAGAGAAGGTTTCGTCATCCTTTCCGAAAATCAAACTGCAGAGTACGTCGAAGTTCGAATTCCGCAAAATAAACTAAACAAACTAGCATCGGAAGATATTGTAAAATCAATAGATTATATTCCTGCTCCACCGGAAAAAGAAGACGAACGTGGCAGAACTTTACACAGGTCTAATATGCTGGACTCCGAGCATCCTTTGGGAAGAAAATACGATGGGTCGGGAGTGAGCATTGCGATTGCAGATGACGCGGTTATTGGACCACACATCGACATTAAAGGTAGAGTTACTTCATTTTCGGTGCAACCAAACGGAACGCATGGCGACATGACTACAGGTATTGCAATGGGTGCAGGAAACTTAAACCCTGACTACCGAGGAATGGCAACTGGAGCATATTTGTATTACTACGATATTGGTGGCTACCCGCACATTTCCAATGCCATTTCCAACTTAAACACAAGGGGAGTAGTAATTACCTCCACTTCTTTTAGTGAAGGCTGTAACGCAGGCTACACGGCAACAACCAGAAATGTTGACCAACAAACTAGATTAAACCCAGAATTGCTGCATATTTTTTCAGCTGGGAACAGCTCTGCAAGTACATGTGGCGGTAACGCTTACGGAGCAGGAACTCCTTGGGGCACTATTACTGGTGGCAGAAAGCAAGGAAAAGCTACCATAGCAACAGGAAATTTATTTTACAATTCTGCATTAACCAACAGTAGCTCTAGAGGCCCTGCAGCAGACGGAAGAATTAAGCCTGACATTTGCGCAAATGGAACCAATCAAATGTCTACTGATGCCAACAACACATACCAAGTAGGTGGAGGAACGTCAGCAGCGTCTCCAGGAATTGCAGGCTTAGCTGCTCAAATGTATCAGGGCTATAGAGCATTAAATAGTGGTAACGACCCAGAATCAGGATTAATTAAGGCAGCAATGTTAAACACTGCTAGAGATCTAGGAAATATTGGTCCCGACTTTTCTTATGGATGGGGAAGAGTAAATGCACACAGAGCGATGAGCTTATTAGAGCAGAATCGATATTTAAGTTCAACCGTTTCGCAGAACGGTAACAATTCACATAGTATTACAATTGGTTCTAACATCGAAGAGTTGAAGTTTATGATTTATTGGACGGACTACGAAGCTTCCACCGTTGCTGCCCAAGCTTTGGTAAATAATTTAGACTTGAAAGTTGTAACTCCAAACGGAGATACACTACTTCCTTGGATCTTGAACTCTTCTCCTAATGCCGCGGCCATTACTAGCCCTGCAACAAAAGGTATTGACAATTTAAATAATATGGAACAAGTTCAAGTAGACACGGTAAATGCAGGAACTTACACGATATTAGTAAACGGAAAAACAATTCCACAAGGACCTCAAAAATATTTTATTGTTTGGGAAACTAGAGACGATGCTATTGAAGTTACTTTCCCAAGTGGAGGAGAAGGTTTAGTGCCAGGAACAAACGAAACCGTCCGTTGGGACGCTTTTGGTAATAGCGGGACAACCATTGTGGAATATAGCTTAAACAATGGTTCTACTTGGAACTCCATAACAGTAACAAATGGAGCCGCAAGATCTGCTGATTGGAATGTTCCTGGAGCTGCAACAGGTGATGCCCTTGTTAGAGTGAGAAAAGGAACAAGAACAGGGGTTTCTGCAAATAACTTTGCAATTATTCGACGCCCGACCAACATTCGAACAAGTTTTATCTGTCCTGACTCAGTTGAGTTAACTTGGAATACGGCGCCTGGAGCGACAGGTTATAAAATTTACCAATTAGGCGCAACACACATGGATTCTATTGGTGTTTCAACCAACAATACTTTCAAATTATACAACCTAAATCTAACAGACGACAATTGGTTCGCGGTTTCTCCCTTAGGAACAGGCTTTGAAGGTAAGAGGTCCTTAGCGAGTATGATTGGAAAAGCAGTTGATAATTGTCCTTTTGATTATGATTTAGAAGTAGTTCAGATAACGTCTCCGAACAATGCATTTTTAATAAATTGCGGCGGAGGGAAAACCGGGATTTCAGTCACGTTAAGAAACAACGGTGATAGTATTGCTGTACATGCGCCAATGAGACTAGTTTCTAATGGAATCACTTACTTTGACACGTTGACTGCTCCACTAGCGGCAAATGCGACACGAACATTTACATTCAATGACTCTTTAACCTTTGCCACTTCCGGAGCTAACTCTTTTGATGTTATTGCTGACTTTGCGGGAGATCAAAATAGAGACAATGATTCGTTGCGGTTAGATTTAACGGTTCTGGGAACCACTTTTACTCTTCCATACACGGAAGATTTTGAAAACAACCTGAATTGTGCTACAACTTTTGATTGTGGAACAACTATCTGTAATTTAAACAGCGGTTGGTACAATGGTGTAAATGGTGTTGACGATGATTTTGATTTAAGGGTTGACTTCGGTGGCACACCTTCAAATGGAACAGGCCCAAGCACAGACCACAATCCAGGAACAGGGACAGGAAGATATTTATACTCTGAAGCTTCTAATGGTTGTACCTTTTCAGACGCTGTAACTATATCTCCATGCTTCGATTTAAGTAATACCATTGCTCCAGAATTTAGTTTTTGGTATCACATGAATGGAACTGCTGTTGGTCGGATTAACATCGACATGTATACAAATGGCACATGGACTACTAATATCATAAACCCAATTAACGGGTCTCAAGGTAACTCTTGGCAACAAGCAACCGTTGACATGAGAAGCTACGCAGGGCAAATGGTAAATTTTAGAATTACCGTAACTACAGGAAACGACTGGTCTAGCGACATTGCGATTGACGATGTTGGCTTTGTTGACCTTTCATTAGGATTAGACGAAAAAGATGAAAATAATTCGTTTTCGGTTTATCCAAATCCTTCCAATGGAATATTTACGTTAAAATTCAATGAATTACCAACTAACAACATTCAAATTTCAGACATGAACGGTCGAATTGTTGAAGAACTAAATGTTAAATCAACTACCAGTACGTTAGATTTATCGGGTTACTCCAAAGGAATTTATTTCTTGACCGAACGAAATTCAGGTCTTGTAGAAAAACTGATTATTTATTAGGATCTTTTTTTTTAATTAAATCCCATTCTGTTTCCGGAATGGGATTTTTTTTGCCCTTGTGGAAAGTCTTAATTTAGCCGCCCAATTATACACATGACAGAACAACAAACCACAGATTATCCTTTAATGGAAGCATTTTACACCTTACAAGGAGAAGGCTACCAAACAGGTAAGGCTGCCTATTTTATTCGATTGGCTGGTTGTGATGTAGGTTGCCATTGGTGCGATGTTAAAGAAAGTTGGGATGCCGGTTTACATAAAATAGTAACCACCAAAGAAATTGTTACCATTGCTGCGCAAAGTCCTGCACGATTATGCGTTGTCACAGGAGGAGAGCCTCTCATGCACAACGTTGAATTCCTAACCAATCAACTAATCGAAAGTGGCTTCGAATTAGCCGTAGAGACCTCAGGCGCATATCCATTAAGTGGCAATTGGCATTGGATTTGCTTATCACCAAAGAAGTTTAAAGCTCCAAGGGAAGAATTTTATGAGGTGGCCAATGAATTAAAAGTTATTATCTTCCATCCGTCGGACTTTAAATGGGCGGAGGAGCACGCCGCCAAAGTGAATAAAAATTGTAAACTTTACTTACAAGTTGAATGGAGTAAACGAAATGAATTAACTCCCAGCTTGATTGAATACGTAAAACAAAATCCACAATGGCGAATCAGCGTTCAAACACACAAGTACCTAAACATTCCTTAACTAAGATAGGAGCTTTCCTATCGATCTTAATTTTTCTTTCGTGCAATGCAACTAAGGTTGTTGCGCAATCAACTTCGACAGATAAAAAAGCAAAGAAACTATATGCTGAAGCGCAAGCTTTTTATCAAGGTTACCAATTAGCCGAAGCAGATGAATCGCTGCAAAAAGCACTTGATAGAGACCCCAATTTTGTAGAAGCACGAACTCTATTAGCTTACATCTGTATCGATCGCCACCAAGAAGACCAAGCAATCGAGAATTTCGAAAAAGCGATTGCAATCAACCCACAAGCAATTCCGAATAATTTTTACTTTTTAGGGGAACTTCAATTAAATAGAGGGAATTATGAGAATGCTAAAAAAAATCTCTCACAGTTTGTTATCATTCCAAATGTCACCGCAGAATTACTAGATCGAGCGAATAAACAACTAGACAATATTGATTTTGCAATAGAAGCTAAAAAAAATCCATATCCTTTTGAACCTATTAACTTAGGTCCCAATATTAATAGCGAGTTTTTAGAATACTTCCCATCCATGACGGTAGATGAAAAAACCATACTTTTTACAAGAAGACTACCTGAACCAAGGTCACCAACAAAATACAACGAAGACTTTTACATTGCTAAAAAGGTAAATGGCAAATGGCAAAAAGCCGAAAACATGGGAGCTCCAATTAATACAGAAATAAATGAAGGGGCCCCTTCCATGGCAGCCAATGGACAGTTAATGATTTATGCAGCATGTGAAATATTCGGGAACTACGGTGGTGGGAAACTAGGTAAAGGAAGTTGCGACTTATTTTACAGCGTTAAAAACGACCAGGTTTGGACCAAGCCAATTAATTTAGGAGGAACCATAAATACCAATAATTGGGAAACCCAACCATCTTTCTCAGCAGATGGAAAATCCTTGTACTTTATCAAAGGTAAAAAAGGAATGCAAAGCATGAGCGATGGTAATATTTACGTTACCAAATTACAAGCTGATGGCAGTTGGTCTAAACCGGAGCCACTTAACGCAAACATAAACACCCTAGGGAACGAAGAGTCCGTTTTAATCCATCCAGACGGGAAAACACTCTACTTTTCTTCTGATGGCCATGTTGGAATGGGCGGCTTAGATATATTTATGAGCAAACTTGATGAAAATGGAGAATGGGGACCGGCAATTAATCTTGGATACCCAATAAACTCACACAAAAATGAAAATAGCCTACTCGTTTCCCCAAATGGAAAAATTGCAATTTTTGCATCTGACCGCGAAGGAGGGTTTGGTGGATTAGATTTATATCAGTTTGATTTACCGCAAAATTTTGCTCCAAACAGAGTGACTTATTTCGCAGGTAAAATTTACGACAGTGACACTAAGAAACCATTGGGTGCTAGGTTTGAATTGTTAGATCTAGAAACGGGGGAGGCCATTGTAGAAGCTTTCTCAGACAACTCAACTGGAGAGTTCTTAGTAACGCTTCCCGTTGGTAAAAACTATGCTTTAAACTCTTCAAAAAACAGGTATATGTTTTTTTCAGAAAATTTTTCGCTAGTGGACTATGATTCTGATGAACCTTTTATTCAGAACGTACCTTTAAATCCGATTTCAACAGGAGGAAAAATAGTTCTAAAAAATATCTTTTTTGAGACAGCAAAATTTGATTTGAAGAAGGAATCTAAAGTAGAATTAAATAAGCTTGTTGCGTTCTTAAGCAAAAATGAAAATCTAGTTATTGAAATTGGTGGACATACGGATAATGCAGGTAGTGCTCAGTCCAATCTTACACTTTCTAAAAATAGAGCCAATTCAGTAAAGGAATACCTTGTTAAAAATGGAATTGACGGTTCTAGACTGCAAACGAAAGGGTACGGAGCCACTGAATCTATCGCAGACAATTCAACTGCTGAAGGTAAAGCCAAGAATAGAAGAACTGAGTTTAAGATTATAAAATTATAACTAGCCATCACGGTTGGTTCGGTAAATAGAATAGAATCAGGTTACCTACACTCCAATAATTGAAGTAAATAAGACATTATCGTTTAGCTAGTCTGCAGTTAACAGCTGCATCTTATCGTAAAAAAAGTCGCTCCCTTTAACGAGGAGCGACTTTTTTCATTTATGTGTAAGTTGAATTTTATCTGCTTAAGTAAATTGAACTTCGGATCTCTTCTGTACCTATTCTAATAATATAGAAGTAAACGCCAGCCTTCGCAGGTCTTCCTCTAAGGGTGACGCCGTCCCAGCCATATTGACCAATATTAGAGTCAAACACTTTTTCTCCCCAACGGTCAAAAATTTGGAAGTCGACACAACCAATAAATTCACCTTGAAAACCGGGGTCAAAGATATCATTCAACCCATCCCCGTTTGGTGTAAAGACGTTGGCCTCCTTTAAGTCTAATAATTCTCTTAAGCCTGTAGCCTCAATTACCTCCGTGGTAGAATCCGTACAAGTTGAATTACTACCTATTAAAGTAACCGTATTGCTTACTAAATTATTAATTTCAAAATCTGGGTTCCGCTGTCTGCTTACTACCTCACCGTTCAACTTCCACGTATAATCCTCTGTAAACGTTGAGATATTTTGAATCTCAATGATAGAATTCTCACACCTTGGAGAGTTAGAATAATCAAAGTCCACTTCAGCAGCCTGCTTCATATTCACGTAAATACTATCTGTATCCACGCAGCCCAAAGCATTTTGTATTTGGAGCGTAAAGTATTGTCTCGTTGCAGCCGTAACTTTAATAGCACTATCCGTGATGTTGCTTAGAATATCATTTGGATTGGAAGTAGACCACAAATAACTAATTCCGTTCGTATCTCCAAAAAGTACCGGAGCCAACACAACACTATCCCCTGAACAGATAGAAGTATCTACTGGAGTGAAGTCCAAGTTAAAGACATCAATAAATACAGTGTCCGTTGCTACACAACCATTATTATCCGATCCTGCCACAACAAATCTGGTGCTTTTCAATGCTCTTGCTATTGGATTTGCAATGGATGGGTTATCTAAATAGTTCGCAGGTGACCAAGAATAAGTAGCTGCCCCCGAAGCCGAAAGTTGAACCGGCTGATCTACACACAAAGAAGAGTCTTTTTCTGCAGAAACAACTGGTAAAGCATTTACATCCACGTTGACCGTATCGTAGCTGAAACAACCACTAGCACTTGTAACCGTTAAATAGTAAATAGTAGAGCTTGTTGGATATGCTCTTGGATTCGCATCTATCACGGAAGACATTTCAAAACCAGGAGACCACGAGTAGCTGGCACCTATCGGGCCTGTTGGATTTCCACCTAAGCTAATAGTATCTCCAACACAAATTACCTTGTCTCCACCCCCATCGGCTAACGGCACAGGTTGTATGGTTACGTCTTTTCTAATAGAATCTATACAACCTAAAGCTGTTTGAACTTCCAGTTTAACAGAATAAGTTCCCGGGGAGGCATACTGATAGCCTGGGTTTTGAAGTGTAGAAGTTCCAACTCCATCTCCAAAATTCCAATTCCAAGACAAGATACTCCCCGCACTTAGTGTACTTATATCGGTGAAGGCAGCAAAGTCGCCTTCACAATCTGCATCCACCTGGAAATCAATATTTACTAACGGGTTTACATTAACAATCATGGTGTCTTTGCTAGAACAGCCAGTTGCCAAGTCCGTAACCGTTACTACAAAGGACGTTGTATCACTCGGAAACGCTCTCGGATTAGCAAGGGTAGCATCATCTAAACTTCCAGCGTTGTTCCACAAGTATGTTGCAGAAGCCACAGTCGTTGTCGGGCTGCCTCCTATAGTGACAGTGTCTTTATTACATATTGTAAAGTCAATTCCTGCATCCACATTTGGAGACGGTGTTACAGTAATATCCACGCTATCTATACTTATACATCCGTTAGAATTAGTTACCGTTACTCTATATCTGGTATCGACTAGTGGAAATGCACCTGGTTGAGCTACACTAACGTCTGTTAAAGTAGTGGCATTGTCCCACAAGTAGGTTTCTCCGATTACTGCAGCCTTTCCTAAAGCTGTTGTATCAAATTCACAAATGGTTCGATCTACTCCTGCATCCGCACTAGGTAAGGTATCTACGATAACATTCCTAACAATTGAATCCAGACAACCGGAATTAGTAGTAACGATTAACTTTACAGCAAATGTTCCTGCTGTTCCATATTCATAACTTGGATTTTGCAAATTAGATGTTCCGATATTGTCCCCAAAGTCCCACGCCCAACCTTGGATGGTTGCCGGTGATCCGATGTTAGATAGGTCTATAAATTGAGTATTACTGTTAAGACAAACCTTGTTAGCCCTGAAGTTAGCATTCGGTAACGGATTTACTCGAATTAGAACCGAAGACGTGTCAAAGCACCCAGTAGTTAAATCTGTAACCGTTAACGTGTATCTCGTAGCAACAAGCGGCTTAGCAATTGGATTTGCAATAGTATTATCATTTAATGTTCCCGAATTGTCCCAATTGTAAGAAACGTTTGTACCGGTTGAAGTAGGCGTTCCTCCAATAGTTACTGAATCGTTCAAACAAATTCCTTGATCTGAGCCAGCGTCAATATTGGGCAATGGTACTATATTAATTGTTTTGGTTACAGAATCCGTGCATCCTGCAGCGGTTTCAACAATTAACTTAACATCAAAGGTTCCAAAAGCAGCATACGTATAAGTAGGATTTTGAGCTACCGAAGTTCCTGTACCATCTCCAAAGTCCCACGTCCAATCGGTAATAGTTCCAACCGTAACAGAGGAAATATCCGTAAATACCGTTGTATTTCCGACACATGTATCTGCAATGGTAAAATCAACAACCGGAATAGGGTTCACTCTAACGATTACGGATGAAGTGTCGAAACAACCTGTTGTATTTTCAGTAACCGTAACGGTATACCTTGTAGTAACACTTGGAGAAGCAATCGGATTTGCAATTGTAGCATCTGTTAAGCTCGCTGCGTTATCCCAAAGGAAACTCACATTTGGGGTGCTTGAAGTTGGACTTCCGCCTATTTGTGCTGTTCCTGTATTACAAATTACTTGTTCCAATCCGGCATCTGCGGCTGGAAGTGGATTAATTGTTACAGGGATAGTAATAGAATCCGTACATCCAAAATCACTTACTAAAACAAGTTTTACATTGTAAGTATTCGGAGCTAAGAAAGTGTAAGCTGGGTTTTGCTGAGTAGAAGTTCCCGTTCCGTCGCCAAAATCCCATTCCCATGAAGCGATACTACCAGTGGCAATAGAGCTTCCGTCTGTAAATTGGGTCACGTCATTCTCACATAAATTAGCAAAAGTGAAGCTTGGGGTTGGCTTTGGACTAATCGTAATCGAATTGGTAATAGAATCTTTACAGCCGAAAGCACTTTCTACAATCAACTGCACAGAATATGTTCCTGCCGCTAAATATTGATAAGTTGGGCTTGGCAGTGATGAAGTTCCAACACCGTCTCCGAAGTTCCATGTCCATGAAACAATACTTCCAGATAGGATTGTACTACCATCTGTAAATTGTGTTATCTCGTTTTCGCAAACAGCTGATGCTGTGAAGGAAGCAACAGGCACGGGGTTTACTCGAATCAGCACGGAAGCCGTATCCGTACACCCAGTTGCAGTTTCCGTCACCGTTAACAGGTATCTAGTAGTTACATTTGGAAATGCTTGTGGATTGGCAACTGTAGCATCTGACAACAAAGAAGCGTTATCCCAAAGATACGTCACGCCGGTAGTTGAAGAGCTTGGCGCGCCTCCAATTGTTATGGTATCCCGATCACAAATAGTTTGATCTACTCCCGCATCTACGTTTGGCAATGGCACTATATCAATGGTTTTAGTGATAGAGTCCTTACAACCAATACCCGTCTCCACTATTAACTTAACGTCATAGCTGCCTGTTGCAGTATAAACATAGCTTGGCGATTGCAAGGTAGAAGTTCCTAATCCATCTCCAAAATCCCATGTCCAACTTGTAATGGACCCTGCAGTTAAAGTAGTGTTGTCCGAAAATAAAGTTGTGTTTCCAATACACGTATCGGCGATAGAGAAATCTACAACCGGAATAGGATTCACAGTAATCAGAATGGAAGAAGTATCAAAGCAACCCGTCGTATTTTCCGTAACAATTAAGCTATACCTTGTAGTAACGGTAGGAGTCGCCGTTGGATTTGCAATAGTATTATCGTCTAACGTTCCTGCGTTATCCCAAAGGTAACTCACATTTGGTGTAATTGATGTTGGGCTTCCTCCGATTTGAATAGAGAATGAATTACAAATATCTTGATCCACTCCTGCGTCCGCTGTAGGGTTTGGATTAATGATGACTTGGTTCGTAATGGAATCTAAACAACCTGCTCCACTTCCAGAAACTAACTTCACATCATACGTTCCTGGTGCAGGGAACGTGAATGTAGGATTTTGTAAAGCAGATGTTCCCAACCCATCAAAGTCCCATCTCCAAGTATTTACACTTCCTGAACCGATTGTAGTTCCGTCCGTAAATTGCGTTACATCGTTTTCGCAAACATTCGCAAACGTAAAGTTCACGGTTGGTTTTGGATCAATGTTTACCGGAATGGTAATAGAGTCTCTGCAACCTAAATTACTAGTCACTATTAACTTCACTTGGTAAGTTCCTGCTGCAGAAAAGCCATGTGTTGGATTTTGCAACGTTGAAGTTGCTCCTGCGTCATCAAAATCCCAAACCCAATTCGTAATGCTACCGGTTGCAATGCTACTAACATCGGTAAACTCTGCAGTTTGATTGATACACGTTTTGTCTACTGTGAAATTCGGCGTTGGAACTGCGTTGAAGAATATGTCCATCGCATCATCATCAAAACAACCAGTGGCGGTCTCTGTAATTACTACTGTATAGGTAGTAGGACTAGTTGGTGTAGCAAATGGGCTAGCAACGTTCGGGTTACTTAGTCCTGCTGTAGGTGTCCAACTATATGTGAAGCCTGGCAAGGTTGGTAAAACTGTACCAATTCTTACCGTCTCTCCAGGACAAATATTTTGATCTACGCCCGCATCAGCGGTTGGATTGGCAATAATAGTAATTGGAATGGTAATGGAATCCAAACAACCTACTCCACTTCCGGACACCAACTTCACATCGTATGTTCCCGGTGAAGGAAAGGTAAAGGTTGGGTTCTGAATAGCAGATGTTCCTAATCCATCAAAATCCCATCTCCAAGTATTTACACTTCCTGAACCAATTGTGCTTCCATCTGTAAATTGTGTTACGTCGTTTTCACAAACATTCGCAAACGTGAAGTTCACTGTTGGTTTTGGATCAATATTTACCGGTATGGTAACAGAGTCTCTACAACCTAAATTACTAGTCACTATTAATTTTACTTGGTACGTCCCTGCCGCAGAAAAGCCATGTGTTGGATTTTGTAAGGTCGATGTTGCTCCTACATCGTCAAAATCCCATGTCCAATTGGTTATGCTTCCGGTTCCAATAGTACTTCCATCGGTAAATTCTGCAATCTGATTGATACACGTTTTGTCAACGGTGAAAGCAGGTGTTGGAACTGCGTTGAACGTAATGTTCATTGCATCTGTATCGGTACAACCTGTCGCTGTTTCCGTAATCAACACTGTGTACGTTGTAGGATTCGCCGGTGTAGCAATTGGGTTGGCAATATTGGCATTGCTCAAGCCTGCTGTTGGTGTCCAACTGTAAGTAAATCCTGCTGTTGGTGTAACTCCTATTTGCACACTTGTTCCCGGACAAATATCTTGGTCTGGACCAGCGTCGGCTGTCGGATTTGCAATTATCGTTACCGGAATGGTGATAGAATCTAAACAACCTACTCCACTTCCCGATACCAACTTCACATCGTATGTTCCCGGTGAAGGAAAGGTAAAGGTTGGGTTCT
>Ga0307934_1001902_pt1 | contig 11855 bp, 7 predicted proteins | sample OrgLakmetageno90_FD_201838 | JGI IMG/M metagenome (GOLD analysis project Ga0307934, IMG submission 201838) | Saline water microbial communities from Organic Lake, Antarctica - #90 | ecosystem: Environmental > Aquatic > Non-marine Saline and Alkaline > Saline | place: Antarctica: Organic Lake... | reverse complement strand
GTCATTGTAACTGCTGTTTATTGGTCTGCCTAAGTTTTTAGGAGTTTTAAAATTAATACCCTGTTTCTCACTTTTAAATATGTCAAACCCTCCAAATCCAAGGTGCCAATTAGAGCTAAAAAAGAGCTGGTTGCTTTTATTGTCAAAGAAGGGGGAAATCTCGTCGTCCGGAGAATTTACCGTATTTCCCAAATTTACCGGTTTCCCAAATCCAAATCCTTCTTTTTTCGACCTCCAGATATCCAGCCCTCCAAAGCCTTGTTCTCGATCTGAAACAAAATAGATAATGGTGTCTTTTTTGTCTGCAACCACATGGGGTTGCGTATTATTACTTACCGTGTTATTGATGTTCTTATTGAGCTTCTTGACCTGAGTAACTTTTTCTCCACTCAATTTTCCGCGATAAATTTCACATTTGAAATTGGTGTCGCAAGCGGTAAAGAAAAAGCTAGAGCCAATAAAACTAGGATTTGTTATGTGCTTATTTTTAAACAACTCCGTGTCTTTCTTACTCCATTGTAGAGCCTTCTTTTTACTAGGGTTGTCTGCAGATGTAAAGTAGATTCTAGCGACGTATTGATTATCTAATACTACATTTCCAGGTCCCATACTGTCTGCAAGTAAGGCCGCGAAGTAGATTTTTCCTTGAACTATTTGTGCACCGAATTCAGAAAAAGGAGAGTTGATTTCTTCTCCTAAGGAAGTTGCGGTTTCGGTTGTTTCTGCTTGCTTGTTGGCCCATGAATTTGCATCTTTACTTATGGAGACTCGCTGATACATGAAACTCTTTCTATCCTGACGGTAGGGTGCAAGTGCGTAATTATAATATTTTCTTGCGTTCCTATAATCTCCTGCCAATCGATACGACTCCGCTAATAGATACCCTAAATTGTCTATTGTTTTTTTTTCGTCTAATTCTCTGGCTTTTTTTAAGTAAATACTGGCTTCTTTCGGGTTGTTAACAGCCAAAAGCGTTTTTCCATATCCGTAAAGAACTTGCAAATTGATCGAGTCTATCTTCATCGCTCGTTCATATTCATACATGGCACCAAAATAATCTCCTTGTTCATATCGATTTTGTGCACCTTCTACAGTAGCATCAGCCGCTTGAGCGGTGCTATTTTCTGAGTGGAGGCACAAAAATGAAAGTAGAAGAAATACCTTTACATGAAGTTGGGACATATTTTGTAGCGGCTAAGGTTGGGAATGTATTTTTTGAAAATATAAGTTACAGAGAGCTCAAGACCTCCTCTTCGGTTAGAGGAAGTTTGAAGTTCGGAATAATTCACATCGTAGCTTAAGCCAAAATGCCAACTTTCATAGTCCAGACCGGTGGTGAAAATAAAAGCATCTCCTGTTCGCAAGAAAACCCCACCATATAGGTTACTTATAGCGTTCTGTCCTTCAAATTGATAGCGTAGTTCAGAACCGATAACAAATTCTCGGTATTTATCTTGACTGCTGTATAATAAGGAGGGCAAGAGAGTTAACTTTTCTTTCAATTGAAATTGAGAGAGTACGTAAATAGTTGTTCGAACATCTAGCCGTGCGGATTGATTGTCGAATGTAATGTTGGGACGAGTAAGGTTAAATGCCGACAGTCCAACTTCTATCTTGTCGGTAGAAGAGAGACGATGTTCTAATCCAAAACCAGTACCTAAATTTAGGTGAGCTAAGCTATTGCGTTCAAAATCCTCTCCACTAGGAAGGTTGGGGTCAAAAGCACGGCCAGAGTATTGGCTATCGTAAGTGAATTTATTAAAATTCACAGATCTTGCAGAAAAGCCAAGGGAAAGTCCTGTTTTTACAATCCAAGTGGAATCTATATCCACTTTAAAGTGATAAGCAAAATTACTGTTGAAAGTTGTGCTTTTAAGACCACCCACGCCTGCTTCGTCGTTAATAAATACAAGTCCAATCTTTAATTCAGGCATTTTTGAAATAGGGTGGCTAGCGTCTACTGCAGCGGAAAACGTTCTATAGGGCTCTGAAACAGATGCCCATTGATTTCTAAAATTTCCATTAAAGCGATAGTCTCCGTCAAAGCTTCCAGTTAGTGCAGGGCTCAGATTCTGGTACGAGCGATTGAACTGCGAAAAGTGGATGTCTTGTCCAAAGATGCTGAAAGATAAAAGCACCATTGCCATATGTAGGAGAAACTTCCTCATTTTATTTAAGAAGTGTAATGTTTCCTTTGTCAATGAACTCTTGGCCATCAAAACAAATTGCCTTTATTTGGTATACAAAAACACCTGGATCCACTTTTTTGCCTTTGTATGTCCCATTCCAACCTTTGTTTATTTCGGTCGTTTCAAAAACTAACTCGCCCCATCTGTTGAACAATTGAAACTCCAATTCTTTAATATTTGCTCCCCGAACGTATAAAATATCGTTGGTTAAATCGCTATTTGGAGAGAAGGCAGTTGGAATGAAAATGTCTGGCTCCCCGCAGTTCACTTCAAATACTTTTAACCTGCGTAAGGCCACTACTTCACAACCTGTATTTAGATCAGTTATGGTTACTCTATAGGTTGTACTTGAGTCCAAAGTGGTAGTTGGACGAGGGCTTCTTGCATTGTCAAAATGAATAGCAGGTTCCCATTCATAGGTTAAATTACTGCCATTTCGGTTGGTGCTAAGTTGGGTTTGTTGGCCTTTAAATAAAGAATCTTCACCAAAAATAATAGCGTCGTTAAATACAGGTAGATTTACTTCCACTTCTACCGTGTCAAAATCTTCACAGCCGGTTAAGCTTTTAGTGTATAGGTAGTAAAATTGATTTGTTCTAGGGGCAATTATTGCAGAAATTAGATTATCTCCGCTGATTATACTGTCTTTTGGAGTCCAAGAATATTGCAACGGACTTGCAGCAGCAATAACAATAGCATCTAATGAAATCGTGTCGTAGATACAAAAACTTTCAAAGTCATTAACGTCAATGGTTAGGTCTTCAATTTCTACTTGAATGGTGTCCGCATCTGAACAGATCGAAGAGTTTCTGCCTTCCACAAAATAATTAGTAGTCACATCTGGGGAAACCGTAACAGAACTATCCACACCACTCGCAAATGAATTGCTAAAGTCCGGATTAATAGACCAACGATAGGAAGCCGCTGTACCGTTGCTGTTGGTGGTGAGAACTACAGAGTCTCCTTTACATAATGCAGTATCAGAAACTCGCTGCAGTTGAACTTGATCGAAAATACGAATCGACCTTGATATCGTGTCTATTCGGTTACATCGTTGATTAGATGCAATGAGTGAAACGTTATAATTCCCATTTTGAGAAAAAACAATTACTGGCGATGCATTATTTTGAAAGGAGCTTCCGTTACTCACTAAAATTCTAAAAGAGTCTGCGCCAACTATTGTAGCTTGCAAGGGTTCTGAATGAGGAAGACAAGCAGAATCTGAAATGGCATCTAAATCGACCGAATAGTTCACGTATTGAACTAGAATGCTGTCTGTAGCTTCGCAATAGGTGTTACTTATTTTGAAGTAATACATACTAGAATCATTTTGATTGACGCTAAACGAATTAACGGCGGGCGAACTGTTTAAGGTATTGGTAAAATCTCTAGAAGTACTGTATTGGTAGTTTGTGATGGTTCCTGAGGCAGGAATAGAAACAGAGAAAGTACCACTGCCACAATAAAATGTATCTAAAGGGCTATTAATTTGTAAATCATTAGTTATTATTTGCACATTAAAGGGAATAGTATCCTTGGTCTGACACAGTTGGTTTTCATAAATAAAATTAGCAAAATAGTTTCCTGGCGAAAGGTAGGTGAATTGGGGAGTTAAGTTGGTATCCGTGGTTCCATTTCCAAAGTTCCATTCAAAACTATCGGCATTGCTAACGTTGGCGTTAAATTGGATAGGAGTTCCCTCACAAACGGTAGTGGCAGAAATTGAAGCGTTGGCCGAGGTTGGACTATAGAAAATGCGAATGGAATCTTCTTTTGCACAAGCATTGTTTGCAGGATTTAAAGCCTGTACGTAAATAAAATTATTTCCGGGGGCTAATTGCACTTTAAAAGTTGAATCAGAAAGATTCGAGTTAATAGGGGCACTGTAATTTCTGTTTCTGGAGAATCGAAATTCATTTGCCTTACCGTTAGACTGTACCGTAATTTCTGTAGAATCGGAATAACAAACAAGCGTATCGAATTGAACATCCAATTCGATGTCGTCAGGCCGAACGTTTATGTTTAAGTCCAAAAAGTCACCAATGGCACAAATGGAGTCAAATACTACTTGTCTAATGTTATAACTTCCGGGAGTATTAAAATAGATGGTGGTATCTGTAAATGCTGAAACTACCGTATCGCCATAAAAATCCCAGGTGATATTGGTGGCACCAACACTTGAGTTGGTAACTCTCACGCTGTCGACTCCTCCCGGCTTCAAACAAAAGTCTCTATTGTCTAAGGAAAAGTCTGCGCGGATAACAATTTCAAAGTCGAGTTTGAACAATGCGTTGTTGCATCTGCCTGAGCTATTGTCTGTTCTAGAGTAAGCACTCGGCGAGGTGGGAAAATCTGAAGTTGGAGTGCCGCACGAGGCACATACGGAATGATATACTACTCCATTTTTATCAAATCTACTTGTCCCCCCATCCACGTGATCTCCTGAATTTGAACCTCCTATAAGGGTTGCATATAGTACACTATCCACATCTCGGTTTACCACGTATAAATAAAAGGCAGAATTATTAATTGATCCGTAGCTAGTGTCTCTTACTAAAGGCATGTTGGCAATATTCTTAACTCCTTCTACGGAAATTGCACCAGGAAAGTCGGGGCGAATACTGCCTCCCCAGCCTGCCGCATATATATTTTGACACTTATCTACTAAAAATGCTGTTGGAGAAATATTTACCCTACCAATGTTATTTCCGTTACCAAAGGTAGTTGAGAATTCTAGTGAATCGAGGTTTTTGTCCAGTTTTACAATAAACTGACCAGCACCTGCATTGGCAACAGGAGCTCTTAATATTGGGAATTGCCCGCCTTCAGATTGGCCGTAACCATAAACATTATTGAAACGGTCAAATTCAACAAAATAAACCTGATCGTAGTTTGGAGTGGAAATGAACGTTGACTTTTCAACGTTTGTTCCGTTCGAAGATATAATGGATATGAACCCGTCCGCTTCTATGTTGCTGGTACTGGTGTTTTGGATAGAGGTACTTTGATAGCTACCGGCGGTTGTTGGGAAGTCGGTAAAACTAGTTGTTCCACCTCCAACTAGCACTTTATTACTGTCAATAACCTTTAGTGAATAAATAGCATCTCTTTGGCTTCCACCAAGGTACCTTCCCCAAAGTAAAGAAGTTAAATTGCTATTAAATTTTAAGATTAGTCCATCTTGGTTTCCGCCATAACTTCCAAGTACTCCAGCCAGATTATTAGTTGTTGTGGTTGTACCGATGTAACAATTTCCTAATGAGTCAACAATAATTTCTCCACGATGGGAGTCTCCGTAGTTAAAGTTTAGTCCATCATAGGTAGTTCCACCGTTCGGATTTTGGTTAACTCCATCAATTCCTGACCCACCAAAGAAGGTAGAGCCTAAAAGTTGCGTGCCGTTTGGGTTGAACTTGGATACAATGATTTCTGCACCAAAGCTATAACGTACATCAATGTCAGAATCAAATGGACTAGAAGAACTATTAAAAGTTCGATTATAAGCAGTGGAAGTTGTAGGAAAGTTGTTAGACCCTGTTGCTCCAAATACATATAAATTCTGCTGTGCGTCAACCACCATACTGTGAACGGTTTCATTTCGTCTACCACCAAGAAAGGTGGAAAACAAAAGACTACTGCCGTCCGGTGAAAACTTACTAATTGCAATATCCCAATCATCCCCGCCATAAGATGTCTGGTAAGCTCCTATTGTTAAGCTATATAGTTGACCATCCGCTATACCTCCCATATACCCATTGCCTAAATCATCGTAGGTAGCGGTTTCTCCGAAGTTATCTGCTCTAGAACCGGAATAGGTGGAGAATATTAAAACTGGATCTATAATTAACTCCAATGCTCGGTCGTAACCATTTGGAAATTCAAAACCTACAGTTCCTTCTTCTGAAATGGTATACTTGCAAGCAACAACCATCTTTTTTCCATTAATTATTTGAAAAGCATATGGTTTTTCTTCTATCATTTCTCCCAATTGGTGAGAAACGATAAGATTGCCCTCTTTCAAGTAAGGTTTTTGCACACCCTCGTATGCAACACGTATTTGCTTTGGGGAAAAACCAGGTTGTACAATGTAATCGTATTTCAGAAAACCTTTTTGACTATAGACCTCTAAGTTAATTCCATCATACAATTCTTGATACTCTATTTTGCTATAGCTTCGTACTTCAGACTGCCATTCAGAAGGGTCATTGCCTAAATAATAGTTATAATAAAAGTCAGATCGTCCTGTTTCAAAGGTCTCAACTGTTTCGTTGGAGTTTAAAAAGTGGGCTTTAAATACATGACCTCTTTCCATGGTGTCTTCTGGCACATTGCCTAAATGGTAATTGGGTTTGCTGATAAATTGATAATGGAATGCATTTTTTTCGAAAAAAATAGTAGCACCTTCTACCTCTGCAAGGTACCTCACATTTTCATGCCATTGACCTTTGTTTTTTGTGAATAGAAAGGAATTGCTCTCCGCAGGTTCATGTGCGTTTACACCCCATAGGATGAAGGAAAAAAATAGAAGGAATAAATATCTTTTCATAGCACAAGTAAAGCAAGAGTAAATTTAACCAAATTGAACTCCTCCATGCTCTTTAGACGTAAATTCTTACTTTTCGATGCTTAACAGAAATAGATTTTAACCTAGCTTTACATTTTATCACATTCAAATTTTTCTATGATTTTAATCGCAGATAGTGGCTCTTCCAAAACAGATTGGAGATTAATCGAAAATGAGACCATTAAACAGTTTTCGGGAATTGGCTTAAACCCAGACTTTGTGGATTCAATAAAGGTCACTAGCGAACTCCATATGACATTCGAAGCAGTTCAAAAAAAAGAGGTTGCTGAGATTCATTTTTATGGTTCGGGTTGTTCATCTGAGAGTCGTAATAAAGTAATCCTCGATGGAATGGTTGATGTGTTTCCAAATGCTAACATTAACATTTACCATGATTTGCTTGGCGCAGCTAGAGCTGCTTGCGGAAAAAATAGAGGCATTGCAGGAATTTTAGGTACAGGAAGTAACTGTTGTTTGTTTGATGGGGAGCAGGTTATTCAAGAATTTAGGAGTGGTGGATTTATTATTGGCGATGAAGGTGGAGGTGTGGATATTGGAAAAAGAGTGTTAAAAGCTTTTATTGAAGGGAGAATGGACGGTGATCTTGAACGTCGATTTTTAAAAAGGTACGATACAAACGTCGACGAGATATTGGATGCATTGTACAAAAAGCCGCATCCGAACAAGTACATTGCGAGCTTCAGTCAATTTGCATTTCACCATAGAGAGAATCCTTATGTTGCTAAATTAATTCAAGATTCTTTTCGAGCTTATTTTCAAAACATGGTTTCGCGTTATTCGGAACATCAAAGCATTCCTCTCAACTTGGTTGGATCTATTGCTTTTTACTATCAAGAAACGCTAAGAAAAGTAGCTGGGGAATTTAAAGTGCAAATTGGGAACATTATTGAAAAACCAATATCTGGTTTAACATTATACCATACAGCGTTAGGAGCCGAGTAAGAATATAGCCGGAATTTTAGCTAAATTCTGTTTGTTGCTTTTTTTCCAATCTGCCACTGTTTTTGTTTTAATGTATTCGTTCGGTAAACTAATATTTGCTGCAACACACAGTTTCGTTTCTGGCTGCAGGGTTTTCATTAAATCGTCCCACATGGATTCATTACGGTAAGGAGTTTCCATGAAAATTTGGGTTTGTGACCGTTGCTTCACCAGCGTTTCCATTTCTTTTATTTCTTTTCCTTTTTTCGCTTGCTCTCGATCTAAATAGCCGTTAAATACAAACGATTGTCCGTTGAAACCGCTTGCCATGAGTGCTAGCAGAATAGAGGAGGGGCCAATTAGCGGAACGGTTTGAAATCCATTTAAATGTGCATGGCTCACCAAAAGGGAGCCTGGGTCGGCAATTCCGGGACAACCTGCATCGGAAATAATGCCAATAGAGTTGCCTGCTTTAAGCGCTGCAATCATGGGTTGAATGTCATCCCAAGTGCTTTTTTTATCCAAATTGTAAAATTCACTTTCATCAATTTTGGGCTTTAATCCAATTCGAACTAAAAATCTTCGGGAGTCTTTCAGGTTTTCAACTGCAAAGTGAGACAAGGAGGCAATAATGTCTTTATTCTCGGAAGGGAAAGAACGGCCTTCAGAAACTTCTGGTCCTAAAAAATTGGGAATCAGGTATACTTTAGCTTTGCTCATTTTTCAGTTGCTCAATTATTACGTCGCAAGCTGCGTCTAGCAAACGGTATACGTTTTCAAAACCATCTTCTCCACCAAAATAAGGATCGGGCACAGATTGATTGGAGTTCGGGTTAATCAGGTTCAATATCATTTCTACCTTGTCAATTTCTGCCACTTCTTTGGTTAGCGCAACCGTGTTGGAATAGTTAGAAGTGTCCATGACAAATATGCGGTCAAACTCTGTGAAGTCAGATTTTTGAAGCTGCCTGCCTTGTTGGGCACTAATGTCGATGTTGTATTCCGCAGCTTTAGAAATGGACCTTGGGTCGGGTGCATCTCCAATGTGATAGTCAGAAGTTGCAGCGGAGTCCACTTCTACCTCTAAATTATTTTCGGCTACTTTCTTTTCAAGAATTCCCTGTGCAAGCGGGGAGCGGCATATGTTGCCCAAACAAACCATTAATACTTTCATACGTTTTAAATAAAAAAACTCTATTATCTACTAAGTTAAACAAAGCGTGATAATAGAGTTAAAAAAAAATGTTTTTAGACTCGAGATTTACTGGATGCTAATTTTCTTTTCCAAGTCGGAAACATAGCCTCTGAACCTCTTGTCGGTATCAATTAAATTATTTACAGTTTTACAAGCGTGCAATACAGTTGCGTGGTCTTTTCCACCGCAGTGCATTCCAATGTTTGCTAAACTCGACTTGGTCATTTTCTTAGCAAAATACATGGCAATTTGTCTCGCTTGAACTACTTCTCTTTTTCTTGTTTTTGATTTCAGTAATTCAATTGGTAAGTCAAAATAATCGCAAACTACTTTTTGAATGTAATCGATAGAAACTTCGCGAGCCGTATTTTTCACGAATTTATCAATCATTTGTTTCGCTAGTTCAAGCGTAATTGCTTTTTTGTTCAGTGAAGACTGAGCCAGTAAAGAAATAAGCGCACCTTCTAATTCTCTAATGTTGGTGGTAATGCTGTAGGCTAAATATTCTACCACTTCTTTTGGTAGCTCCAATCCTTCGTTGTACATTTTTGTTTCCAAAATTGCAATTCTGGTTTCTAGTTCTGGGTTTTGCAAGTCTGCAGAAAGGCCCCATTTAAATCTAGAAAGTAATCTTTGCTCCATTCCTTGAAGCTCCACAGGAGCTTTGTCAGATGTAAGGATTAACTGTTTGCCTGTTTGGTGCAAGTGGTTAAAAATATGGAAGAATACATCTTGTGTCTTTTCTTTCCCACTAAAGAATTGTACGTCGTCTATGATTAATACATCTATCATTTGATAGAAGTGAATAAAGTCGTTTTGGTTGTTGTTTCTAACCGCATCAATAAATTGGTGCGTAAATTTTTCTGAAGAAACGTACAATACTGTTTTACTTGGGTGGTTGTTTTTAATTTCAATTCCAATGGAATGAACCAAGTGTGTTTTTCCTAAACCAACACCTCCATAAATAAGAAGTGGGTTAAAAGCTGTTCCGCCCGGGTTTTTCGATACTGCATATCCTGCTGAACGGGCTAATCTGTTACAATCTCCTTCAATAAAACTTTCAAATGAATAATTTGGATTCAGTTGAGAGTCTATTTTGACTTTCTTAAGACCCGGAATAATAAATGGGTTCCGTATGCCTTTTTCTCCATTTACATCCATAGGTACAGCCACAGGGTCATTTTTCAATGCCTGTCTGTTAGTAGTCGGAATTCTTACCGTGTATGGTTTTGGGTTGTTCGACCCATTTTCCATGATAATGCTATATTCCAACTTACCCTCTGTACCTAATTCTTTTTTAATCGTTTTTCTCAGTAAGGTAATGTAATGCTCTTCTAACCATTCGTAAAAAAATTGAGAGGGAACTTGGATGGTAAGAACATTATTAGCCAGTTTAACAGGAGCAATAGGATCAAACCAAGTTTTATAACTTTGAAGGCTCACATTGTCTTTAATAACCGCTAAACAATTGTGCCAAACTTGATTGAAATCATTACTCATAATACTAGGTTTTATTGTTGTTAAAATGCTGCGATAACTTAACTAAAATTTAACTCATTTCATATTTAATATCAACATTTTTTTAATATTTTGACAACTTTCTCTAAGGGGATGCTAGAAATCGTAACGTGTTGGCATTAAGTAAAATGAACGAATTGTGCTTAGTTTTTAAGCGCATGACAAATATTTGTAGAAAAAAGTGAAATAAAAAATAAAAGTGCTCTTGATTTAGAACTTTTTTATGCTCTATTCCAAAATAATTTCAAGTCACTAAAATATAAAATAAGTGTTATGATTGAATCAAAAACTACCCTTAGGGTTAGGTACTCAGAAACAGACCAAATGAGCTTCGTTTACTATGGAAATTATCCTCAATACTTAGAAATTGGGAGGGTAGATGCGCTGAAATCGGTTGGAATTTCTTATCGGAGTATGGAAGAGTCGGGTTACGGATTACCTGTTAAAGAATTGACTATTAGGTATCACAAAGCTGCGCTATACGATGATGAGTTAGTAGTGTCCACAAAAGTTAAAAACATGCCAAGCAATAAAATTATTTTCGATTACGAAATTCATCGGGGAGAAGAGTTGATTATAACGGCTCAAACAACCTTATTCTTTATGGATTCTTCGAAACGAGCTTGCAGACCCCCCAAAGATTTTGTCGAACGGATGAAAGATTACTTTAGCTGAGAAAACTTTGTAATCCTTTTCAGGTAATGGGAAGAGACTATACTAGTTGGCAAAATGCCGGTTAAATTTGGGTTTTCAACGGCAGATCTAATTTTCTTCATTTTATAGAAAGAAAAGTGTGCTTGCAAAATGGCAAAAGCATGTTTTGGACCCGAAGATATTAACAATTTGAAGAATGCGAGGCCATCTAACACCAGTCTTAGAAATAACTTGAGAACCCGATACGGAGATTGGTCATTTTTGTAAAGGGTGACCAAACTGTTTCGAAAGTTTAAAAAGGTTTTCCTAGGGTTGGTGTTTTTCATAGTACCTCCACCCAAATGGTAAACGGTACTTTCTGCTACATAATAAACAGAGTAGCCTAAGTTTTTTGCTCTCCAACACAAATCTATTTCTTCCATGTGTGCAAAGTAGCGCTCATCGAAACCACCAAGTTGCTTGAACAACGATGCTTTAACAAACATGCACGCGCCAGTTGCCCAAAAAATTTCTCTACTTATGTTGTATTGGCCTTTATCCTTCTCTAGAAAGTCAAAAATCCTTCCTTGACAAAATGGGTACCCAAGCACATCAATAAATCCGCCTGCGGCTCCTGCATATTCGAATTCATCTTTTTTAAGGTAGGACTTGATTTTTGGTTGTGCGATGCATACGTTCTCCGTGCTCTCCATTTTCTCAATAACTGGAGTAATCCAATTTGGAGTTACCTCCACATCTGAATTCAATAGGATGAAATAGTCTTCTTTTAAATTGTTGAGCGCATCGTTGTAGC
>Ga0307934_1001897_pt1 | contig 11872 bp, 8 predicted proteins | sample OrgLakmetageno90_FD_201838 | JGI IMG/M metagenome (GOLD analysis project Ga0307934, IMG submission 201838) | Saline water microbial communities from Organic Lake, Antarctica - #90 | ecosystem: Environmental > Aquatic > Non-marine Saline and Alkaline > Saline | place: Antarctica: Organic Lake... | reverse complement strand
TAAACCAAGCTACAACTTGACCTGGTCTACCTAGAGTTACTTTAGCCATAGTACTAAAGTTGGTACCATCAGGCATATCTAGGTTTACCTCTGCTATCAAAAATGCCGTAGCAGTCATTAGTAGGGCGATAACTAGTAGTAGCACAGATGCAAAGCCAAAGCCTAATGCAGCGGTTGTTAATGGTATTACAAGCATACCTGCACCGATACAAGTACCAGTGATGATTAATGCGGCTCCTAGTCTTCTGATAGGTGAAGCTCTTTTGTTCATAATTTACTCCATAAAATTACATAAGTTAAGCTTGACAGTTTTGTGTAAATTTAGATTTAAGCTTAGACCGTATTGTTTATATTATTCAAAGCAATCTCATACAAAGATGCAGTCATAAGCTTACCGTTATGGTTACTATAAGCTTGGTTGACAGCATTTTGGATTGTATTATCGATATCTTGAAATATAAACTCTGGAGTTATAACTTCCGTAGGATTAGACATCATCGCAAAGAAAGTCCTAGCTATACCCATATTTGATAAAAAGTCTGGCAATATAGCAAGCTTGTTATCAAAATCTTGAGAACATTTACCATAGCAGTATTCAGACTCTTTGAAAGGGTGGTTTGCTCCACAACTGATAACTTCTAGGTTGTTTTTTAGCATTCCTTGAATATCATCATGCGTGATAATGTTTGAGCCTGCTGCAGGTATCATGATATCAACGGCTGTTTGTAGCAGTTGCGGATAGAACTTATCATGTCCTAAACTATTTTCTAAAGTACCTAATACGGATCTTGATTTTAGTACTCTTTGAATGTCTTCTTTAGAGAAACCATCTTTACTAAAAGCACCAGCATCTTTATCGCTTATAGCCACAAGTACAGCACCTTGCTCATTTAAGTAGTACGCAGCTGCAGCACCTACATTACCAGCACCTTGGATAAATACTTTCTTATCTTTTACACTCTTACCTTCAGCTTTGTAGTAAGCGATGATAGATGCAGCTACACCATAGCCTGTGACCATTTCTGCTAATAGAGGCTCATTGCCACCACCAAGATTTAGCTTAGTTTTTAGTAGTTGCATATTTGCAAAAGCAGCTTGGTTTTTTTGGACATTACCTTGAGTATATTTGTTGATGATACCTTCTTGCGAGTTGTTGATATCCATTTTATTCAAGATAGCATTTATCTTGTGAATATCTGTGTTCATATCGCTACCAGTACCGTAATAGTTTTTCAAAAGTGGCTGAATAGCTTTGTACCATCTTTCAAGTACATCATACTTATGCGGATCATTAGGATCCATCTTGATACCACTTTTAGCACCACCAATAGCAGGGCCAGATAGAGCAAATTTTATCTCCATAATCTTTGCTAAAGTAGTGATTTCATCTAGGGTTACATTGTTATGTAGTCTAGTGCCACCACCAGCAGCACCGCCGCGTAGAGAGTTGATTACTAGTGTACCTGTAGCTGGCGAGAGTTTATCTTTCCATTGAAAGACAATTTCTGGTTCAGCCGTAGAAAAAGCATTTAGCTTATTGATAACATCTTGTTGAAACTTACTCATTTTGTATTTACCTCTGTAAAATTAGCCTAAAAGTGCATCTACTTTAGCTGCACAAATAAAGTCATTTTCTGTAAGACCGTTGACTGCATGAGTCGTAAAGTTTACAGTACACTTGTTGAAGCTCACTTCAAGATCTGGATGGTGACCCTCACTATTTGCGACCCATGCTACAGCATTTACAAAAGCCATTGTTTTGTAGAAGCCTTTAAACTCAACGATGCGAGTGATTTTATCATCATTGATTTTCCAATCAGCAGATACAGATTGAAGAAGTTTCTCTGCAGCTTGTTGAGATAGAGCAGGTACTGCACCTGATTCACATACTTGGCATTTTTTTTCTGTTAATGAAGTCATAGTTTTATCCCTTATGTTATTTTTGAAAAATTATTTTACTGCAGGCTCATAAAGTGGCTTAAATTCACCCATTTCTTTTGCTTGCATAATTGTTTTTATAAAGTCGTTATTTAGCACATCGTAAATTTGCTCATAAGACTCTATTACATAATAAATCGGCTGTAGTATGTCTATTCTGTAAGGTGTTCTGAGCATATCTAAAGCATCAAAGGGCTTTCTGATAACACTTGGCTCATCTATAGCATGAATAGTTTCACTAGGTGATGAGAGTATCCCACCACCATAAGCTTTTAAGCCTTTTTTAGTTTGTATAAGTCCAAACTCTACTGTAAACCAATAAAACCTAGCTAGCATTTTCTGTACAAATGGTTCTTGACCAACACCTAGCTCACCATACTTTTGCATAAAATCTGCATATACAGGGTAAGCAAGCATTGGCGTATGACCAAATATTTCATGGAAAATATCAGGCTCTGTTACATAATCAAAATCTTCTCTTGTTCTAATAAAAGTAGCACATGGGAATTTACGATCTGCTAGTAATTTAAAAAATCTATCAAAACCAATCAATGCAGGTACAGGCTCTACAGCCCAACCAGTTGCTTCTTTAAGTTTTTTGTTTACAACAGGTAGCTGAGGAATTTCATTTATAGGTAAATTAAGATAATCCAATCCATCTAAATATTCATCGCACGCATAATCCTTGACAATTCTAATCTGTCTTTCAGAAAGATCTTGCCAAACTTTATTTTCATCAGCAGGATAAGTGATATAACCATCACTATCGGGCTTTCTTGATATATATTTACTTGGCTTTTTCATACTAGCTCCTTATGGAAAAATCTTCCCACTCACACTACCAAACCCTACACGATAGCCATCAGCTTGACAAAAACCTGTGATTACAGCAGTATCGCCATCTTTTAAAAACACTCTCTCTGTACCATCGCTTAGTTTGATAGGGTTTTTACCACCTTCAGTCATTTCTATCATACTACCGTAGCTGTCAGCAGTTGGTCCACTAATAGTACCCGAGCCATATAGATCACCAGTATTCATAGCACAACCATTGATGCTGTGATGCGTAAGTTGTTGAGCTATATCCCAATACATATACTTAAAGTTTGTATGAGAAATATACTCTGGCTTATCCATGTTTGGAGTTTGAATACCAAAAGCAAGTTTTAAATCTACAGCCCAGTCCTCTTTACGAGCTAGATAATCTAGCACCTTAGGGTCTTGCTTAGGAGCAGCTACTCTAAATGGTTCTAGTGCGTCTAAAGTTACTACCCAAGGAGATATTGATGTAGCAAAATTTTTACCCAAGAATGGTCCTAATGGTACATATTCCCATTTTTGAATATCTCTAGCACTCCAGTCATTTAGTAGTACCATTCCAAATATATGTTCAGGAGCCTTATCCATAGAGATAGTATCGCCAAGCTCTGTACCTGTACCTACAAATACACCAACTTCAACCTCTACATCCAAGCCTTTACACTTACCAAATACGGGTGGCTCTTCTAAGTTTGGTCTAGTTTGACCTTGAGGTCTTTTTACATCTTGATCACTAACGATAATACTTCCTGCACGACCGTCATAAGCTACAGGTATATGTACCCAGTTTGGTAGTAGTGGATTATTCTTATCTCTAAATAGCGTACCGATATTTGTAGCGTGTTCTTTTGAAGAATAAAAATCAGTATAGCCAGATATTTTTGCAGGTAAATGCATAGTTACTTCACTTTGCTTATGAAATACTTTTGATTTTAAAGCTTCGTTATCTTTTAAAGCTGATGAATCTCTTAGTAGTTCACTGATAGCAGTTCTAACTAGAGTTACATTTTTTCTACCTAATTGCATCAAGGCATTTAGATTTTCAAAAGCCATTTCTTTTTTTAATGGTGTGTTTTCTAACAAATCATTCTCAAGACAAGCTGCTATATCAAGTACTAAATCACCGATAGCTACGCCCATTCTTCTTTTAGTATTGTCAGCTGTTGAAAATACTCCAAATGGTAGGTTTTGAATAGGGAAGTGACAATCAGCACTTACGCTTATAAAAGATTTTAATTGTGGGTTATTTGCTTCAATCATTTTTTTAATTCCTTATTGTTCATTAAAATTAGAGGTTAGACCATCCCAACATTTGATGTATTCTTTCTGTAGTGAGCTATGCTCTAGTGCAAGTTTTGTGACTCTATAGCTTTCACGACTTTCAAACATGAATGCTAAGGTGTCTCTATAGCGTACAGGTTTTAATTCTTCATTTGATGCTTTATCAAATGTCTGCTTGTCTGGTCCGTGAGAAGACATAGTATTGTGTAAGCTTCCGCCACCAGGTGCGAACTTATCGCCCTTAGCATCGTACTGCCCATGGATAAGCCCCATAAATTCACTCATGATATTACGGTGATAGTACGGTGGTCTGAATGTATCTTCGCCAACTACCCATCTCTCTGGGAATATCACAAAATCTACATTTGCAGTACCAGCGGCAGCCGATGGAGCAGATAGTACAGTAAATATACTAGGATCAGCATGATCTTTTAGTACAGTGTTTATTGGGCAGAATAAGTCTAAGTCATACTTATATGGATATAAATTACCATGCCATGCAACTACATCTAGCGGTGAGTGCTTGATAGGCATTTTCCACATTTGACCTTGAAATTTAGTAACCATCTCAAAGTCACCACTTAAATCTTCAAAGTGTGCAACAGGTGCAAGGAAATGTCTTTCTTCAGCTAAACCATTAGCACCGATAAGGCCTCTCTCTGGCAAGAAAAAGTGTGATGCTTGGCTTTCACATATATAGCCTCTAGCATCATCATCAAGTAGCTCTACTTGGTAGCGAATACCTCTAGGCATCACAACTATCTCGCCTGGAACAGCTTCTATAATCCCCATCTCAGTTTTGAAACGCAAGCGACCTTGTTGTAGCACGAAAAGCCACTCGCCGTCTGCACAGTAGAAATATCTATCCATTGATTTATTTGCACAGTACAGATGGATTGAAACTACAGAATTGTACATAAATGTCATCAAGCCATCTATCAAGTCGGTAGGCTTAGTCGGAGTGTCTATAGGGCTCCAACGCATTTGGTCTGGTGGAGTCAATACATCGTCTTGATTATTGATATCTCGTACGAAATGATCTTTTATAAGCTCAGATTTACCACTAGATGTGATAGATGGTCTTATTTTATATTGCCAAGAATTGAAATTTGCGTGTCTTGGTGCAGTGAAAGCAGAGTTATTAATTTGCTCGGCGTATAGTCCAAAGTTTACTTTTTGAGGAGCATTTCTATCTTTAGGTAAAGTACCTTCTTTTGCTTCTGTTTGAAAGTAGCTTTGAAAACCACTTTGATATTTTAATGACATATTGTCTCCTTTAAAATCGTATCTAAATAACCTTTTTTAGGCAGAATAACTATCTGGAGAGGCCTTTTTAAATTCCTCTAATTTTAGACAGTTTTCATTTATACGACGAATATGTGGGTAGTTGTCCAACGGCACACTAAAGCGATTAGCATTATAAACTTGAGCTACAAGACATATATCTGCCAGCGTTACGCTATCACCAAAGCAGAATTGTCCTGCACTAGTTTCAAGTATCTTCTCAATCGCATCAAAGCCTGTGATTATCCAATGGTGATACCATTTGTTTTTATCCTCATCAGATACACCTAGATCTTTTTGTAGGTATTTGAGTACACTTAGATTGTTGATAGGGTGAATATCACACGCAATAATCTGACTAAAAGCTCTTACTTGAGCAGCTAGCTGTATATCGCTTGGAATAAGCTTGTTAGTAGAGTGTTTAGCTTCTAAGTACTCAATGATTGCCATAGATTGGCTAAGTACAAAATCGCCATCTACAAGAGTAGGAACTCGTGCGATAGGATTTAGCTTTTTATAATCATCAGAAAATTGCTCGCCACCGTTATTTACAAGATGTACTTCTTTTAGCTGATAATCTAAGCCTTTAAGATTAAGGGCTATACGCACTCTATAGCTTGCTGTAGATCTAAAATAGTCATATAACAATATCATCTTTAGTCCTATTTGTTTGAAATTACACCGCGTTCTAGTTGGTCATTTTCAATAGAATCAAACAATGCTTGGAAGTTACCTTCACCAAAACCATCATCGCCTTTGCGTTGGATTATCTCAAAGAATACAGGTCCAATCACAGTATCAGTAAATATCTGCAATAAGTAACCACCATCTTCTGTAGGAGCTCCATCAATTAGGATTTGATTTTTTTGCATTCTCTCTACGCTTTCTGGGTGATAAGGTAGTCTTTTGTGAGTATTTAAATAATAGCTATCAGGAGTTTTCATAAACTTCATACCGATGCCGCGCAGTTTCTCAACTGTTTCAAAAATATCTGTACTTTCTAACGCTATATGCTGGATACCTTCACCATTATAAAGGTTTAGGAACTCTTCAATCTGTGAGATATCATCAGAAGACTCATTAATAGGAATCTTGATTCTTAGACAAGGAGCAGTCATTGCACGACTTACAAGCCCTGTAAGCTTACCTTCGATATCAAAGAATCTAATTTCCTTGAAATTAAATAGGTCTTCGTAGAAGTTAGCCCATTTGTCCATATTGCCACGGAACACATTATGAGTAAGATGATCTATATAGAGTAAGCCTGCAGAATGCCCAGCAGCTTTTTCTAAAGCACCAGGAATTATTTCAAACAAACCAGAGTTTAGTAGGTCAGAGCATTGCGTAAGGTATAGGCAAGTATCTGCGATACCATTTATAACTTTAGTGTCAGTAGTGTCAAACCAATCATCAGACTGCTTTACTACAGCACCTTTAGAGATACAATGATCAAAAGCATGATTTACATCGTGAACTAAAAAGCCCATTCCGCAAGCACCACCATTATGATTTTTTGCAAAGTCTGCAGCAAAGCCTGTATTTTCGTTATTGATCAAAAATGTGATGTCGTTTTGTTTCCAAAGCTCGATCTCTTTAGATTTATGATTTGCAACATGAGTAAAACCCATTAGTGAAAAAAGCTTGTGTAGATCGCTAGGTGTTTTAGATGCAAATTCTAAAAATGCAAAACCATTAGTTCCTGCTGGATTCTCATTTGGTTGGTATTTCATTTAGATTTCTCCTTTTTAAATTAATATCATTTGAATATAAATATTTATCTTTGCGAAAGCCTTAGAAGGTAGATTATACCTAGCTATCAGCAGATTTGTAATAACCTTATGATTTCAGTCTAGCATATAAAAAGGTGGTTTTCATTTGTTTTGATGTTAATTTGAGATATAAATTTATACTAATACCAGCTACTCTATTTTTATCTCTAGCTAGCTATGAGCTATCATCATAGAATAAGATCTTAACGCTGGCAATTTACCATTAGCAAAATTAGCAATTGTATCGGCGCCTGCTTTTTCATGATTTACAACCATGTTCCATGAGCCATTTGACGGGACAGGTAGCAGGGCATTGACATCATAACCATCGATAGAAGTAGCATTATAGATGACTATTATATCTTGCCAAGAGTCCTCATTAGCATGGTTTTTAAAATGAGAAATAATAACGCCAGACCTGCCATCATGATGTGCTGTAGTTATGTTGAGGTGTTTTTTTATCATATCGGCATCTTTCATTCTAAAGGCAGGGTGTTCTTTTCTAAGCTTAATCAAGCCAGCTGTATAGTCAAAAAATGCTTTATAAGTAAGTTTATCTGACCAATGAAAAGCATTTACCTTGTCATTACTTTGGTAGCTATTATGATCGCCTTGTTTGGTTCTTAGAAACTCTACACCACCGTGAATAAATGGTATACCTTGAGCCGTAAGTACTAGCCCTAGAGCAAGAGAATTTTGCCTTACGCGTCTACTTTCAAATATATTTGCAGGGATGTGCTTACGGTAATCACCCGACTTTATACTATGGTTTTGACTTTTTTCAATATGATCCCAAAGAGTATAATTATCATGAGCATCTACATAATTGATAGACTCGGTAGGTTTTGCTGTTAAGTCATGGATAGAGCCACGCAAGCCCTCCATAACTCTACCAGCAGTAGTAGCACTATGAGGTTTTCCATTTACAAAGCCATTTTCTGGAGCGTTGTTACCTCGGATAGCATCACGAAAAGTATCGTTAAAAACCCCAAAGTCTTGATTGCGTTGAGTACCTTTGTATGTACCATTTGTAAGCGGGGAATCACCGCCTTTCCATGGTTCGCCATAGATAAGTATATTAGGATCTATTTTCTTGACTTTAGCGATAATTTTTTTGATAGTATCTAGGTCTATAAGTTCCATTAGATCAAAGCGAAGTCCATCAATATTGTAATCTTTTATCCAATGAATAACAGAATCTTGAATAAATTTACTAACCATAGGTTGCTCGGTGGCTAGCTCATTACCACAACCAGATCCATTGGTGAAATTACCAAGATGATCGGTTCTAAAATAATATTTTGGTACGATTTTGTCTAGATTTGATGTTTCTGTCATATGGTTATAAACCATATCCATAATTACACCGATACCTTTGTCATGAAACCCTGAGACCATCTGTCTTACGCCTTTAATTCGCTGTAAAGGATCAGCAGGGTCTATAGAGTAAGAGCCATCGGGAGCATTATAGTTTTCGGGATCATAACCCCAGTTACGATTATTGCTATCATTGATTTTTTCTTCATCTACAGATGAGAAGTCAAAGATTGGCAATAGATGAATATGCGTAATTCCTAGCTCCACTAGACTATCTATACCTACAGATACTTTATTATTATCAGCAGCATAATAAGCATCATTTTCAACAGCACCAAGAAATTTACCTTTTAACTCTTTTGTGATATTGCTTTCTGAGCTGATAGTAAAATCACGCAGATGAGTTTCATAAATGATAGCATCATCTTTGTTACCGACATTTGAAGATTTATACTCTTGCCATTTATCGGGTATAAGTTCTGGACTGTTTAAATCAACTAAAAATCCAATGCGACCATTTATACCCAAACCTGTTGCATACGGGTCGATAGCATAAGTTTTTGTGATGATTTTATTACCACGAGGGTCTAGGTCATCAAAGTACAGTCGGTATAGGTAGTATTTCCCTTCAAACTCATTACGAGTTATATCTATATGATGAGAGCCAAAGTCTTTTTCGGCGTTTAATTTATATAAAAAATCTGGAGCTTTTCTACTATTTGGTAAGTCTTGATTGTACAGAAGCACCTCGACCTTTGTAGCTGTTGGTGCCCATATTCTTAGAGAAATATTTGTCTGATTAAAAACCACACCCATATCATCTTTAGGGTAATAAAAATTATCGAGATAGTTACCCATCAAAACTTTAGCTGGTAAAAATGTATTGTTAGCGCGTATTTCGATGAGTTTAGATGGATCTATATCGCTAGGTAGGTTAGTGAAAATTAGCTGTCTATGCTTGTGCTTTATAAGTACGCTTATATCTTGTACTTTTTCAGAATCAATCCAAAGTTCAAAACGAGTACCAACTAAAGGTTTATCCGATATATGAGCAATGATTTTTGTAGCATCATTCATTACAGCATATTTGATTTTTGGATTGGTTCTATTTATAACATCGGTTAAAGATTTGTAGATTTTAGAGTCGCCATGGACTATATAATAATTATGATTCTTTTTTGGTATCTTGAATCCTATAGTCTGCTCTGCCCATTCATTTTGCCAATTCACTCCCCATTGTCTTTTTCTTGCAATGAGGTGTTTTTTTTGACAGATAGCATATAGTCCAAAGTCATTTTCTTCTGAGAGTGGGATTGCTTTAGAGTATTTCTTATTGTTGAAATTCCACAGTTCCCACGAGAAATTATCGCCACTATATTGCTTGTCTTTTTTTATAAAATTGACTAAACAACCATTTCTTACTGTGTTTTTAACCTCAAATATTCTTGTAGCTCTAATATTTGGATCATTTTTTGCAATACAAGATATCTCAATCTTTTCTAAACTTTCGATATCGTTTTCAATAAGAAGTTTATCGTCGATGATTTTAAGATTGTGTATGTTTTTAGAAATACTCCACTCAACAGGGATAATCTCTTGAAAGCCAGTTAAGGATTTTATAATAGCGATTAGCTCAAGTTCAAAGCCTACAGTTATGTGCTTTTGAGAAGCTTTTATTTCAAGTTTGTTGTTGTGAGTTAGCCAGTTGAAGCTTAATGGTATAAAATCTTTGTCATTGATAGAAACTTTAAATTCATTGCCATGAAGATCAATTAAAACAAATGTATACTGATTTGTTCCTACTACAAGGTTTTCAATGTTGAGTATTTCTTTAGTTAGCCACAAGCTACCATCATCACTATCAGTATTCCATTCAAGTTTCAGATGCTCCTCTTTTTGCCAGTCATTAAATGAGCCGACAATATATCCATACAAAAAGCCATCGGCTTTGATTCTAAAACGGATGCTATTTGTAGCAAAATCTAGGCTTAAATCGTGAGGTATATTAAACTCTTTGTAGTTTCCTAGCTTGTCTAAAAGCCAGATGTTTTGATGTAACATTTGCATAGTGTTGTTTAGCTCTTTAATAAAATAGATTAATTATTAACTTATGTTTGGTGCATAACATCAGTTAATAAATTTAAAAATAGTAGCACCCATAGGCGGGATTTTGATAGTGATTCGCTGTGCTTGTCCATGACTTGATTCTGGCGTACTAAATATGTCTTCACTGATAATCTGCCCCGAACCGCCAAATGTCGAGTCATCAGAATTAAACACTTCTGTATATGCACCAGCTTTTGGTACACCGATATGGTAGTCATGATAAACCATAGGCGTAAAGTTGCAGATAAATACGAGTGTTTCTTTATGGTCTTTACTGTGTCTTATAAATGACAATATACTTTGATCAGAATTGTTTGCATCTATCCAGCTAAAGCCACTAGTGTCGTAGTCAGATTCCCATAGAGCGGGCTGTGATCTATAAAACTTATTTAAGCTTTTAAAAAAATCTAGAGTTTCTTTATGAGCAGGGTATTGATCTATAACCTGCCATTGAAGTTGCTCGTATTCACGCCACTCTACAAATTGTCCAAATTCTGTTCCCATAAATAGCAATTTCTTGCCGGGGTGTCCTATCATATATGTCATGTATAGGCGAAGACCTGCGTATTTGTTCCATAAATCACCCCACATTTTGTTGACTAGGGCTTTTTTGCCGTGGACAACTTCATCATGGGATATCGGCAATATAAATTTCTCAGAATAATGATAAGCCATAGAGAAAGTTATCAAATGATGATGGTATTTACGATGAATAGGATCTAGTGCTATATAGCGAAGAGTGTCGTTCATCCAACCCATATTCCACTTAAAATCAAAACCTAGACCACCATCTGCTACAGGCGTACTTATGTTTGGCCATGCAGATGACTCTTCTGCTATAGTCATGATACCGTGATTATTGTGCTTGAGAATGCTATTAAGCTTTTTAAGAAACTCTATACCCTCTAGGTTTTCATGCCCACCGTAGATATTTGGCTGCCACAGACCATCATCTCTATCGTAGTTTAGATAAAGGATATTTGATACAGCATCAACGCGGATACCGTCAAAGTGAAATTCATTTATCCAATACATTGCATTTGAGATTAGGAAAGATTTTACTTCATTGCGACCTAGGTCAAAGTTGTTTGTTCCCCAGCCTTTATTTGATGCTTTGGTACTGTCTTGGTACTCATAACAGGCTGAGCCATCAAAATCTATAAGACCATGCTCATCTTGGCAAAAATGCCCCGGTACCCAGTCTAGTATCACACCGATATCAAGACTATGCAGCTTATCGATAAGTCGTTTTAAGCCGACTAAATCACCGTGGCGACTATTTACAGCATAAAAACCTGTTGGCTGATAGCCCCAAGAAGCATCTAATGGGTGTTCGTGTAGTGGCATAAACTCGACAT
>Ga0307934_1001888_pt1 | contig 11924 bp, 11 predicted proteins | sample OrgLakmetageno90_FD_201838 | JGI IMG/M metagenome (GOLD analysis project Ga0307934, IMG submission 201838) | Saline water microbial communities from Organic Lake, Antarctica - #90 | ecosystem: Environmental > Aquatic > Non-marine Saline and Alkaline > Saline | place: Antarctica: Organic Lake... | reverse complement strand
GAATAACGGCAAGCAGCGGAAAATACCTAGCGAGGTTAGATGACGATGACAAAATGTGCCCTGAGAGACTTGAAGAGCAGCTGAAAGTAATGGCCAGACGAACTGATTTAGTTTGCCTAGGAAGCCAGGTGGGTTATTTTGACGCTGAGGGCAAGATCGGAATATCTCGCCTCCCTCTTTCCGATTGGCAAATCCGCCAAGAAGCAGTTATCTCTAATCCGATGGCCCACTCGTCGCTCTTGATGAAAAAATCTTCAGTTATTGAAGCCGGGCTCTACAACGAAAGCTTCACCCTTTCGCAAGACTATGAGCTAATCGCTCGCTTGTTGAGAGTTGGAAAACTGGAGAATTCAAAAGAAGCGCTTACTCATTACAGGATTCACGCGGAGCAAATTTCTTCAGCGCGAAAACTAGAGAGGCATCCTTACGTTCTCGCAGCTCTGGAGTTCATAAATCACCCCAATAAGGACCCCAGCGTGAAAAGCCAGAATGTGGGGCGATACATCGATTCAGACAATCCGGAGGCTTTCTTCTTGGATCAGTTTGGTAGTAGGGCTCATGTTGCAAAATCAATTCTTTCCTGGAGGTCCGTCATAGAGTCCAATTCGTTTTTTCATAAACTGATTAGCTCAGTAAAGGCCACTCTAAACAGCCCCTTAATTTCATGTAAATTCATCATTTCTAAAGTGCTCACCGCAACCTCCTCTAACGCGTCAGTCCTCAAGAGGGGCAACTAATCTTTGGCATAATTAGGTATTACTAGTCCTCATGGTCAGGCGCTCTCAAGCTGTTGGGCCTTGGAAGCACGATTTGAACTGCCTAAACGGTCGCTTGATTTTTGTTGAAGCCACTGAAAAAGGCCAGGGCACTCATGTCGCCCTCAACTTCGAGCATGACCCCAATGGGATGAAGAGCTTTCTTGATGTGATTGGAGTTGACAGACGAATGTTTCTGGACCTCCAGCTTGAAACGGGAGCCTCACAGAAGGGTAGAGGAACAGGCCTTCTTGCTTTGAATTCTCAAATGGATCAGCAGAAGCTAAGATAGGAACGCAGTCTTAAATTTGAGGGTGTCTTTGCGTAATAATGGAACAGCTTTTAGGCCAGAGAGGCTTGAGCTCACTCCACATCTATTTTTTTGGAAAAGAGAGCGACGAGTCTGGTTAAACGGTGAAGAGTAACGAGATTCACGTCTTCCTCAGGGGTGGACTTGGAAATCAACTATTTCAGTATGCCTTGGGTCTCCACGTTAGTAACACTCAGGGTAAAGATTTAGTAATAAGGGAAGACTTGCTCCCGGACAATGAAGACCAGATTGCTGGAGTATCTAGGTGGCCAAATCAAATTAGGAATTTTGAACACTCCGGTCAGCACTTTTCCAGAGCTCATCAGCCGGCCTTTGACACCAACCTATTTGGTAAATTCATGCAAGCCCAACGCATGTTTGGAGACTCAGCCCCCAGGTTACTGAGGAGGTTTGGCATCCATGGGGCCGAGACGTCCACTCTTCAAGATGATGAGTTAGTGCTTAAAGGACTGAGGGTGATAAACAGCTATGCATCATCCAAACATTTTGCCCTGGCACAACAACAACACCTTATTGCACAGATACAGAACGTGAGGAATCCGTCCACCACTTTTGGGTTGCTGGACACCGAGATTAGGTCAAGTAAACCAATCGTGGTCCATCTGAGGATGGGGGACTATTTCTCCCTAACGGATACTTATGGGAGCATAAGCACCAAATTCATCCGGGAAGGTCTAACTCACTTGTCAAGTTCTGACCGCCCGCCGACCTGGATATTCACCCAAGAAGGCGATGCGCTGACCCAAGATTTACTCGACACTATTGGGCCGGAAAGAGTAATTGATTCTAAAACCCTCAAAAGTCCCCTAGAAAATTTGCTGCTTATGTCTCATGGCGGAGGTCTAATTTGCTCTAACAGCACACTTAGTTGGTGGGCGGCTTTCCTCGGCGGCAAAAATCAAAATGTGGTTGCGCCAGTTTATGCAGGAAAGACGAACGCGTTTAATCACCAAATGATTTTGGAATCCTGGAAGGTCCTAGATGTCTATTAATCAGTCAAGGATTGCAAGGGAAGTGCCAAGGGAAGAGAGCGTCCCGAACAAGGGCCTGCCTATCTTTATCGGTCCGAGCAAAGCGGGTAATTATTCGAGCGAATGGACTGATGTCCTTCAGCCCTGGACCGAAAAAATTCTTACGTTTTCATGGTGACAGCCTATCGAGGGATACTAATTGCAACTGGCTGAATGAGTGGGCAAGGTGAAAGTCCTGTTCAGTGGACAAAATCTCAACCGGGGACTGAGGAAATGGGTTTAAATCTCGATAGAATCCGCAGCATTGGCAAAAGGCGACTTGTTCACGGCAAACTTGAACGAAAAGCCAGACATTGGTATCTGTGTTGACTGGAAAAGGACTTCAAGAGTTTTATCAAGCGAGTAAAGATGATCCGGGATCACACTGGTCTAATCAAGAGTGACCCGTAGATTGTCACTACAGCCCGTAATAGCTCAAGGTCTGCTCAGAGTGCGAAATAAATTGTTGTAGCAGGCCACCAGGATTCAAAAGCCAGGGTGAAGTCGCCGCAGACTTGGAACACTGGGTGGTTGGCAACGCTGAACAGCCTGACCGAACCGTCTCTCTGAGTGCAAACCAATGTCACTGTGTCATCAAGTTCTCATCACATCAACCAAAGGTGTTAGGAGAAATGAAGTCTGCAGACTTTTTTGGGTAAGGTTGGGATCTTTCGCTTGTCCTTGCCCTATTAGAAGTTGACTAAAAATCTTCAGATCGCGGTTCTGGCCACGCCTTGGAACTTGACATTATCTTGCATCTGTAACCTCTGGAATAGCCTGCTTGATCCTCATTGACCGGCCAAGGACAAGCTGAAAGCGCTATCTAATTACAAAGTGTCTTTAGTCATAGAAAATAGGGCTGAGTTTGTTAGCGAAAAACTAATCGTGAGCAAACGGGCCGGAACAATCCCCTTTTACATTGGCCCACCCGTCAAGCTTTTTGGGACACTCAAAGAACTGGTCGCTAAAGCCGAGCCGAACATCGTTGGCATTCGATCTGCCCTATTAGAAGCCCACGGGATGTTGTGAAAAAGGCTGGCCCATACGGGCAAAAGAGTGGATCATGGAACCAGCAGTAAGAAATTCGTGGGGCTTGCACAATGTCATCAGGCTGATCCTCTAGACCGCGGAGCTTGCAATAAAGCGGTAGCGACTATTTTTCTTCAAAGTCTGTTCTAATACTAAAATCGCCACTGAAATACATCTAGATATTTTGGATTGCGGGAGAGTTCCACGTCGGCCAGGGTCATCTTTGCGGCCAACTGCATCGCCGACGTTGCTGCAGTCCATTTCGTTGCTCTGGTGATTTTTGCAGGGTCTCCGACTAGAGCGTCTACTTCGGTTGGCCGCAAGTAAATTGGGTCAATCTCAACAAACTTGGTCCAATCTAAATCTAAAGATCCGAATGACGCCTCAAGAAAGTCCTTCACAGTCGCAGAAACGCCAGTTGCTACGACAAAGTCATCAGGCTCATCTGCCTGCAGCATAAGCCACATAGCTTCTACATACTCTGGTGCATAGCCCCAGTCTCTGATGGAATCGAGGTTGCCAAGAAATAACTTGTCCTGCAGACCAAGCTTGATACTTGCGGCGGCACGGGTAATTTTCCTAGTCACGAAGGTCTCGCCTCTTCGTGGAGATTCGTGATTGAAGAGAACTCCATTAGCCGCAAACATGCCATAGGCCTCGCGATAATTTCTCGTCATCCAATAGGAGTAAACCTTGGCAGCCCCATACGGACTTCTGGGGTAAAAAGGAGTCTCTTCATGCTGTGGCGGGGGGGTTGCTCCGAACATTTCGGAGCTGGATGCTTGGTAAAACTTGGAGTGCGGGCTTACGAGCCTGATTGCTTCAAGGATCCGGGTTGTAGCCAGGCCTGTCACGTCTCCAGTGTGTTCGGGCTCGTCGAACGACACCCTAACGTGAGATTGGGCGGCCAGATGGTAGATCTCATCTGGCTGAATCGTTGCTAGAAGAGTGGTCAGGCGTGAAGCATCTGACATGTCTCCATAGTGCAAAATTAGCTTCTTGCCCTTAGTGTGAGGGTCCTGAAAAAGATGATCGATGCGCTGAGTATTAAAAGTAGACGCGCGCCTGATTAGGCCGTGGACTTCGTAGCCCTTGTGGAGTAAAAATTCAGCAAGATAAGATCCGTCTTGCCCAGTTATTCCAGTAATCAATGCTTTTTTCAAAAACTTCTCCCTAACTTCGCCTCTAAACTTACTTAGAAATTATTTTTGACTTGGGGGTTGTTTCTTGAAGGTGCTAGTCACTGGCGCGGCGGGAATGCTGGGCAGTAATCTCTTAGGGAAAATGAGCTCCTTTCAAGAACACACAACGATTGGGCTTACCAGGGCAGACCTGGACTTGAGAGACCCAAAGGCCCTGGGTCAAATTTTGACTCGAGAGAAACCAGACCTGTTGATTCACGCCGCCGCCAAGGTGGGGGGCATTCAGGCGAACATCAAGAGCCCTTTTGAGTTTTTGGCGAGCAACTTGAGCATGGATACCAACGTGATTCAATCCTGCATTTCTGCAGGGATTGAAAATGTCTTGTACGTGGGCAGCAGTTGTGTGTACCCGAAAGATTATCGCCAACCCCTTGTCGAAACTGACATTCTGGCGGCACCGCTTGAGCCAACCAATGAGGGTTATGCGATTGCTAAAATAGCGGGTAGCAAATTATGTGATTACGCCTCTGCGTCTTTTGGCCTCAATTACCGCACGATAATTCCCTCTAACCTTTATGGGCCTGGGGATAACTTCAATCCCGGCTCTAGCCACTTGCTTGCGTCCGTGATTCGTAAAGTGCACGAGGCGAAGGTAACAGGTGCGTCTGAGATCGAAGTTTGGGGGCCAGGCACCGCCCGACGAGAGTTCACTTACGTAGAGGACCTCGCCTCCTGGGTGGCAGCTTCGGTCGGCGAAGTCGCCAATTTACCAGGAATTCTAAATCTCGGTATCGGAATGGATTACTCGGTGGATGAGTTCTACTTGGCCGCCATGGAGGCCATTGAATTTGAGGTTCCACTAGTTCACGACCTCTCGAAACCGGAGGGCATGAGGGCAAAGCTAATGGACTCCTCTAAGGCGCGGGCGAAGCATGGTTGGGACCCTAAGACGGACTTGGTCACTGGGCTAAAAACGACGTATCAATGGTTTCTCGAAAGTCAGGACAAAGATGCAGGGCTCTAAATATCCTCTAGCCACAACCACGTGGGACGAAGCTGAAATAAATGCAATGCAAGAGGTCATCCAGTCTCGTAATTTCACGATGGGCGCGCGGGTTCGAAGCTACGAATCTGAGTTCGCTGACTTTTTTGGAACGTCGCATGCTGTTATGTCAAACTCCGGGAGTTCTGCGAACTTGTTGGCCCTAGCGGCAATCAGGTATTCATCTTTCGGTGAGGACGCAACAAGGAACGAGGTTATTGTTCCGGCAGTTTCATGGAGCACAACCTATTATCCGATTACGCAAATGGGCTACACGCTAAAATTTGTGGACATCGACTTGGAAACCCTAAACGCGTCGGCGTCAAGTGTCGAAGCAGCAATCACAAGTAAGACTGCCGGCATCGTCGCGGTCAACCTTCTCGGTAACCCTTCTGAGCTAGACCGGCTCAGAGAATGTGCAGACGCCAACAAAATATTTTTGATTGAAGATAACTGTGAATCCCTAGGAGCGAAGCTGAACGGCAAGATGACTGGAACATTCGGGGACATCGGCGCCTTCAGCTCTTTCTTTAGCCACCATATCTCAACCATGGAAGGTGGAATGTCAGTAACAAGCAACCTTGAACTTTCTCAGGTAATGACCAGCCTTAGAGCCCATGGTTGGACAAGAGAGCTGCCGGACGAGAATCACGTATTAGACAAGTCTGGAAATCAGTTCGATGACCTATTTCGTTTCGTCCTACCCGGCTACAACCTGAGACCTCTAGAGCTTGAGGGCGCAATCGGCTCTGAACAGCTGAAAAAAGTTCCGGGGATTATTCAAGGCCGACGGAAAAACCACAAAACGTTTGCTTCTCTGATGGGGCAGTTCCCCATGCTGAAGACTCAGGCTGAAATTGGCGAGAGCTCTTGGTTCGGGTTCTCGATGATTTTGACGAATACCCTTTCCGGCCGAAGGTCAGATCTAGTCGAGATTCTCACAAAGTACGGAATTGCATCAAGGCCAATTGTGGCAGGGAATTTCACAAGAAACCCAGTGATGCGGCACCTCAAGCACACTACACTCCCAGACCTTCCCAATGCGGATCAGGTGCACGATAACGGGCTCTTTATCGGCAACCATCACTAAGAGATGATTAAAGAATTTAATCTACTGGAAAGCGCACTGAGAGAATTTCACAAATAGGTTTGTCCAATTGCCGGGTCCTAAGACCGGAGCCCTTTCCAGTTTTTGTGCTTGCCCGCCGTGGAAATCAGGAACTTAAGAACTCGGCCCGAGAATTCAAAAGTTTCATAGCCCTCAGGGATTACAGCCGTACGCATAAGAGTTGTCTCAATTTCGATGGCCTGAAGCAGTGTCGCCGGGTCGACACCGGTGAGAATCATCGAACCCGACTCGAGGGCCTCGGGCCTTTCGATGGAGTCTCTTAAGCTCACCGCGCTGAAGCCTGTAATCGATGACTCTTCGCTGATAGTCCCAGAGTCCGAAATCACGCACTTCGAATCCAGCTGAAGCTTGTTGTAGTCGAGGTAACCGAACGGTTCATGGAACGTGATGCCTTCAAGGTCTTTTCTTGCAAGAGCCTCGAGCCGTACCCTGGTTCGTGGGTGGGTCGACACCATGACTGGCATGCCCCACTTCTCACGAACTGCAACTAGGCAGTCGAGTACTTTTTCAAGCCTCTCAGGTAGATCCACATTCTCCTGTCTATGAACTGAGACAAGAAAGTAGCCTCCGGGCGTTAGTCCCAGATCTGCAACGGCAGTTGATGCGGCGATTTTGTCCTTGTAGTGCTCGTATATCTCGCGGATCGGAGAGCCGGTCTTCTGGATAAATCTGGGGTGAATACCCTCGGCTAGAAGATTTCGCATCGAATAGTCGTTGTAGGGGAGGTTGAAGCTCGCAACATGGTCAACCATCTTGCGGTTGAGTTCCTCCGGCACGTTGTTATCAAAAGAACGGTTGCCTGCCTCCATGTGATAAACGGGTATCTGCATTCGTTCTGCTACGATGGCAGCAACGGAAGAGTTGGTATCACCAAGAATCATCACAGCGTCCGGCTTCTCTGCCAGAAAGACTTCTTCCGACTTCTTTAGGGTGTCTCCCATGACCGAACCCATTGACGAAGTATCAACATTGAGGAAGTAGTCAGGCTGACGCAGCTCAAGGTCATCAAAGAAAACTTCATTGAGCTTAGGGTCGCTGTTCTGGCCAGTGTAAACAAAGATGTGGTCGGTATATTCATCAAGCTTCGGAATAAGCCTCTGGCACCCCCAGTCTCTGTGTGGCTTCCCCTTTGTTGCAGTAGAATCATGTTATGAGAAATCTAAGAATTACAGATTCGCACCTTTGGGGAGGGGCTGATTTCGATTTGAACAAGGCGTTCTGGAGACACTGGGGTCACGATGCGGCATTACCTTTCAGGGTGAGAAATCTCGTCGACTTGACTGAACTTTTGAGGGAGCGGAGGGTGTCCAGTTGGCTTTACGGTGGAAGTCTTCGCGACGTTTTTACAAATGGCGCCTTATCGGTCGACCACGATGATGATGTAATGTGTGAACTCGGTGATCTGGCAAATCTCCCCAGAAAATTTTTCGCTGACCTGAAGGCCCATGGCTTCAGTGTTATCAGGAATTCGACGGATATGATTTCCGTTTCCCGGGACGGGCGATACATTGATATTCACCCCTGCGATAGGAGCTCTTTAGGCACGATCGCGGTGCACGCCCACGGTGTGTATTTGGTAATACATGAGGAGTCGGAAGAAATTCTTCGAAAGAAGTACAAGCCAAGGTTTTCTATTGATGGGCTCTTCTCCGCACCAGTGACCATCCTAGTTTTTTTTCGTGAGAGCCTGAATAAGCTCAATAAATTGAGACAGCAACCAGAAGTCAACTTTGCCGACATTTGCATTCTTTCTTTTCGAGAGCTGAGGAGGGTACTCTCGAGGGCAACACCTTCCATGCACAGGGCTAAGCGTTCTATGGAACTGAGCATGGAAGACTTTTTGGCCCTGAAAATAGATGCCGATGCCTCACTCAATTGGGACTGGAGGGGCGCGCATCTTGCGAAAGTAGTGACCAAAGGTGAAACTTTTGGCCAGGCAATTCAGCGAATCAAGAATGACCCCTCGAGCTTAGATTCTTTTGTAACGGAGACGCCCCTCTCCAATACTGTGGAGGAACCAATCAACATAAGTCGGTCATTTTGGAAGACTGGCAATAATTTCTTTCTGTTCCCCTTTCTCTTCGGCTACCGCCATCTTGTGGTTCCTTACCACGCAGCAAATCTTTACATTAGGGCGAAAAGAGGCCCTGAGCTTTATTCGAAGCAGTATTTTGAGGCGCTGCCGGTGATGTCCGACGCTGAGATTGCAACTTTTCTTCGAGAAAACCCTCTTGAAATTACACGAGGTGCCCTGTCTTCGGGGCGACACAGGGCCATCGCGATGGCGGGTCGTTTATATAGGGGTGAGCCATACATACCACTCTTTGCCGTGAAGGCGAGTTAGCGAGTGTTCACGCACACTTTTGCTCGGACTCCACCTCTCTTGGAAGTGGACCTTGGAGGACGACCATTGATTGAATCAGACAGCACTCATCTTCTTTTGGTGAAGAGGCCATCAATAGACCCTGGCAGCTCTCGTCTAACATGCTTCCCCCACGGCATTCAAGGCGCAAGGGACCAACTTACGCGGGCGAGGGTGATGAAGAGCTCCGCTACTCCACTTCGGGGCAGCGGACAACCTTTTGCAGCTGGGAGGCATTCTTGACCGTTGACATAGAACGATTCCGTCGAGTTGGTACTAGGTTCATTGATTTACTGGGGGCCGTTCTGTTTCGGAGGACACCAGGGGTTGAAAATGTTCGAATCGAGCGAACGAAAGTCAGGGCGGGGTGGGGCGAGCCCGTCGGTTTTTTTTCCCTCGATTCCAAAGTAAATCTTCTGAGGACCGTGCATGTTGAAAGGGGTCCGATAAAAATTGAGGATTCGCCTCACTACGCCTACGTTCGGTCGGTTATGTCCGGATTTGATGATCCTTATAGCAAAGAAGATTGGCTGGAGTATGTCAGGATATACAGCAGTGCAGAAAACAAGTATGTGCAGGAGAGAATTCGTAGGTTTGACGAACTTATCTCTGCGTATAGCCAGGGAGCTAAGTTTGAGATCGCGGTGAGGTGGAGTAGCTCATTAGGCGTCTTCCTTGTCGTAGACGGCTTTCACAGGCTGGCCTGCGTGGCGGCGATTGATTCAGGGAGGTCAGTGAAGTGTATTGTGCTGCTCTAGCAAAAATAGAGACTGGCCCTCGTGGCACTAATAAAAGCTCCACGGCTTGCTAACGAGGACTCTTTTTGTATTTGTTTTGCCTTCTCCTTCAGCGGCCCAGGCACTCAACTAGACACATAAGTTGCAAAAGTTCTTAGGTAAGTTTCGACTAAGCAATTTTTTCAGGGAACAGTGGGGCCTCAAGTAGAAACGAGAGAGGCGCTCGCAAGCGACTATTCGACTCACAGACTTATTGGTTGACCTGCCCCCTGTTTTAGGCCCAGTTTCTGTGTGTCGTCACTGGTTTTTAGTGGGTGCATTGTTGAGCATAAACCGCTGTTGCTAATTATCTTAATGATGAATGCGGCCTGGTCGTATTGTAGTCCTCCTTCCACATACCGATGATGCCTTTGGCGTGGCCCAGAGAGTAAAACTGGTTGACACCGAGACATTCGTCTCGGAGCCTGCCGTTGAAGGATTCGATGAACCCATTCCGCCAGGGTTGCCCTGGCGGAATGAACACTCAGCCCGCCTCTTTGACCCATTCGCGGAGGGCTTTCGAGATGAACTCTGGCCCATTGTCCATCCGGAGTGCTCTCGGCACACCGTATTCGATGGTGAGGACATCGAGTTGGTCCATGAGGTCTCCGGCTGTGATCGAATACTCGACTTTCCCACCCAATGCTTGCCTGGTGTGTTCATCGACGACGGAAAGAATTTTTAATGGTTTCTCGGACGGCCGTGGAGTGGAATTGGAAATCGATAGCCCACACATCCTCTGGGACTGCCGTTGTGGTGATGATGGGCACGTCAGACACCCCGACTCGTTTCTGACGGCTTTTCACGACTACCGAGGCCCTCTTCCCGCCAAAGACGCTCGATTTTCTTATGGTTGACACCCAACCGTCGTTTCTTGCCCCAACATGCGCCCGCCGATAACCTCACCGGGTAAGCATGACCAGGCGACACGCAAGCCGTTCACTAATGTCGAATACTCGCATCACGTGAATGACGGCTGCTCGTCTCCTGTTCAGGCCAAAAGGGTTCCCTCAGTCGGCTCCTTCAACACTGCCTCCTCAAGCCCAGCCTCAGCGAGCAGTTTCTTGAGCTGCAGGTTTTGTTTCTCCAGGTGGTTCAGCTTCTTCGCGTCCTCAGCTTTCAAGCCGCCAAACTGATTGCTCCACCGGCGATAAGTGGCCTCGGTGACGTTGAGCTGCCGCAACACGGCAGCGACGTCCCCGCCTTCTGCGAGTATCCGGTCAGCTTCCTGGATTTTGCGAACTACTTGCTCCGGGGAGTGCCGTTATCTTCTTTTGTTCGTCACGCTCATAATCTTCCTGCCAGCTGATGCTGGCTGCAAGATGACTCTCATAACTAATGGATCTAAAAAAATGGGGTCATGCCAGGGTAAGTGCTTGGCCGCAAACCCTAAGCCCTGAGTGACTTCCATCCCTTGTGTCTAAGAATTGTGGAGAGAAGGAACTTAATAACACGATTTGAAAAGTCAGAAGCTTCGTAGCCTTCTGGGATTGAAGTGGTGGGCAAAAGGGCCTTCTCTACTTCGATTGATTGAACCAAAGTCGCTGGATGGAGACCCGTAAGGATAATCGACCCTGACTCGAGCGCCTCAGGCCTCTCCATGGAGTCTCTTAGGCTCACTGCACTGAAACCCGAAATTGCCGACTCTTCACTAATTGTCCCAGAGTCCGAAATCACGCACTTCGAATCCAGCTGAAGCTTGTTGTAGTCGAGGTAACCGAACGGTTCATGGAACGTGATGCCTTCAAGGTCTTTTCTTGCAAGAGCCTCGAGCCGTACCCTGGTTCGTGGGTGCGTGGACACCATGACTGGCATGCCCCACTTCTCACGAACTGCAACTAGGCAGTCGAGCACTTTTTCGAGCCTCTCAGGCAGATCTACATTTTCCTGTCTATGTACCGAGACGAGAAAGTAGCCACCGGGCGTAAGGCTCAAGTCTTCAACTGCAGTTGATGCGGCAATTTTGTCCTTGTAATGTTCGTATATTTCACGGATCGGAGAGCCGGTCTTTTGGAGAAAGCGCGGGTGAATACCCTCGGCCAGAAGATTTCGCATCGAATAGTCGTTGTAGGGGAGGTTGAAGCTGGCAACATGGTCAACCATCTTGCGGTTGAGCTCCTCGGGCACGTTGTTATCAAAAGAACGGTTGCCTGCCTCCATGTGGTAAACGGGAATGTGCATTCGCTCTGCAACAACAGCCGCGATGGCGGAGTTGGTGTCACCCAAGATCATCACTGCATCGGGTTTTTCCTTTAGAAAAACCTCCTCAGATTTTTTTAGAACATCTCCCATGACTGAGCCCATTGACGAAGTGTCAACGTTTAGAAAGTAGTCAGGCTGTCGCAGTT
>Ga0307934_1001882_pt1 | contig 11966 bp, 6 predicted proteins | sample OrgLakmetageno90_FD_201838 | JGI IMG/M metagenome (GOLD analysis project Ga0307934, IMG submission 201838) | Saline water microbial communities from Organic Lake, Antarctica - #90 | ecosystem: Environmental > Aquatic > Non-marine Saline and Alkaline > Saline | place: Antarctica: Organic Lake... | reverse complement strand
ATATACATCGGCGGACTAGGCACGGCGTTGGGTTACCAAGGCGATGCAGAGCGTACGGCGTACCAGTTTGTGAAGCACCCTAAAACAGGTGAATACTTGTTCCGTACGGGCGACTTGGGGCGGGTGCGGCCGTGGCGTACTGGCAACAACGATGGCAGTTGCGCAGACTTGCAACTGGAGATCTTAGGCCGTGAGGACTCGCAAGTGAAAGTGGGCGGCTATCGCGTAGAGCTCGGTGAGATTGAACGCGTTCTAGAGGAACATACATCGGTACATGCTGCAGTTGCTGCTGTTCAGGGAAGCCATTTGGTTGCGTTTGTGCGCCTTCGCTATTCTGTGCCGTTGGATGAAGACCATCTTGGTACAAGTCTTGAAGATAGCACCGAGAATATTGACATCCGTGGAAACACTGACGCTGTGAAGACCCAAGGGTTTATTGAAGTGTCTGCGTCAATGGTAGAGGCTCTTCGAGTGCATTGCAGTGCTCAGTTGCCTTCGTACATGGTGCCTCAGTCTATCTCATCTCTCGAGGCGTTTCCTCTCAGCGCCAACGGCAAAGTAGACCGCAGTAAGCTTCCGCTCCTCCAACTTCATGCAAACAATATTAGCAATAGCATCAGCGGTGATAGTTCTGAAATTGGCGAAGGTAATGGGGCCTCATTATCGTTGCCTCAGGGTCCTATAGAAGTCGCTGTGCAAGCACTATTTGCTGAAGCACTTCGATTGGAATCAAGTGCGGTAGCTGCAACAACGCCATTCTTCTCGCTCGGGGGAGACTCCCTCTCAGCTCTGTTCTTGCTGCGCCGCATAGCTCAAAAATTTCCCCCAGGGACAACAGGGGCGACAATTATGACAGAATGTGATGATGCTAACCATAACTCTACATTTGGTGCAGTAAGCGTAGCGCAGCTCTTCAGTGGCCCAACTGTGCGCGAAGTAGCTGATTTGGTGTTGCCTATCCAGAGTGGAGTCAACTCTGGCAATACAGATGCCAATATTCTTGATCAGACCAAAACTCCAACGAGTTCATCATTTACCCGAGGCCAATTGCAGCTCATTGAACTTCAAAGAGGTACTCAAATCAGGAGTCACGATGGTGGTGGCAGTGGTGAGGGGCCCACCCGGCCGCCTCTTGTCTTAATACACGCTGCTGGTGCCAGTGGTTTGAGCTACCAAGCGCTAGTGGCGGCGCTTGATCCGTCAGTGAATGTCTACGTAGTCGACGATATGAGTCTGATGGGCACAACGCCGTTTGCTTTCGAGAGCATCACGGAAGTTGCGGCAACTGTGGTGGCTCTCTTGGTCGATTCTGGCCTAGCCGCGTCTTCATCATCTGCTTCTCCTAGTTCTACAGATTTAACCTTGCCGCAGCTGCAAGTAGGCGGCTGGTCTTACGGTGGAGTAGTCGCCCTCGAAGTGGCACGCATGCTTCAGGGTGTTCATCCAACAAAATTGCTGTCGGATGCAGTGAGCCCTACGACAGTTGTTCAACCTCCAACTTCATCTTTCGGTTCCGTGCCAGTAGAGGCAGCAGTGGAGGAGTCAAGTGTTGATCAACGCTTACCCTTGGGGCAAGCCCAAGTCAAGCTCATAGTGCTGTTTGACGCTCCTGTTGCGCTAGAAGGCGATGTTGAGCCACCTGACCTTACAGGGGGCGCTGGAGCAGCCGCGCTTACTTCAACGAGTGGCAGTGGTGATGTCAGTCCGTCAAGCAAAGATGCATGGAACGAGGAAGTCGCTGCTTCTGCAGGAGCTCACTTCGCAGCGTGTGTGGCTTTACTCTCGAAACACCGCACGCCTAGCCGCGCACCATTACATTGCCTCATTGTCAGTTTTCGACCTGCTCTCTCCGAGCAAGAGCCTAATACAGTGGATCGTCAATCATCGACTGAGACAGGCACCATGAAAGACGATCAAGAGGTATTGTCGTTTGCCAACACTGATGGTCGCTTACATTCGCTCACGACAGGAGCATGGAACACAATCTTTGTGAGTGGGAATCACTGGAGCCTGCTCTTTCCACCTCATACCACAGCTCTGGCTCGACATTTACAAGGATTCCTTGACGAGTCTGCTGCCTAGAGTAGCGTGGACTGCGAGGTCCAGCGGGAACAGCTCGATACAAGCCATTTATTCCAAATGCGCACCGCTTGGTGGTGCTGACAAGGGGAACATGAGATAGGGTAGTCGGTGGGAACGGGGATAGCTGTCCCTGTTCTGCCCTAATGAATCGAATACGGGAACTAGCTTTATTTCTATACTTCTCTGGTTTTAGTGCGCTGTTTTCAACAGCAATTACATATCACATCACGTCACACGTGAAACCAAGACACATGGAGAGCCATTAAACGCCCTTATGGTAAAATCTCAACTACCTCTTGTCTACCTATACACTCCTGGTTGCTTGTTGCTGGTTGCTTCTGCGGCATTCCCACTAAAACACACACAGACAGAGGAGCAGAACGCTCTTGTTGAGCTGCATTGGGAAGTGCTCTTTGTACACCCTTCGCAGTTCGCAGGCCCTGCTGTCTTCCTTTGGCTTTTCAGTCACGGCATCATCGTTTTTCAACATCTAAATTCGATCTCTAGCCATCTAGCTCTTCATGTTATAAAGGCTCTCATCCTCTACGCGAGAGCAGCCAGGTTTTCGCTCGAGGATTTGGAGCCTACTTTGGCAGACGCGCCTTTGTCATTCTTGACCAATGCCGAAAAGAGCGAATTGGGGTTCTCGAGCAACTCCTCTGGGCTTCCCGCCTGCTCAACGCATCAATGCGAATGATGACACCAGATAAAATGAGTGGAGAATAATTACGTCAAATGCACTCCACCTAGAAGTCGCATCGTAGATGTGGCACAAAGAAAGCAGTGCTCTCCAGATAAAGTATTCATTAGATTTACGCAACAAAAAAACAAGGTTGTTACCTCGGCGACTTTGCCAGCGTCCATGGTCACAATAAGGTCCGAGTCCAAAATCGTTTGCAGCCGGTGGGCAATGGTCAAGCAGGTCGAGTCCTTGAACTTGCTCCGAATGGACTGCTGCACGATGGCGTCGGTTTCCAGGTCAATGTTGGCCGTGGCTTCGTCGATGGCCAGGACTTTGGGCGCGCGCAGCACCGCGCGGGCCAAGCAAATGAGCTGCCGCTGGCCGGTGGACCAGTTGCTGCCCCCTTCGTCCACGCGCGCGTTCAAGCCGCCCGGGTGCTGCTCTTCCATGCTCGGGCCGTCCAGCGCGGCGCAACTGCCACAGCAAAAAAAAAGAAAAAAAAATGGCAGAGAATTAAGCATAAGGGAAGTGCGCGCAAGTGGCAACGTGTCAAACATGGATCAGAGACATGGTAAGAAGTCCTCATACGAGTAAAAGCCGATGGCCTTCCGCTGAGAATGCAGTTGTCAAAGGCAGGATAAGTAATAACGCTTGCCATCATGATTGAGATCAAGGAAAGATCAATCATTCATTCATCTCACCGGAGGGCATCCCAGAGGGCCGCGTCGTCGTGTTCGCCGAACGCATCCAAGTTGTCGCGCAAGGTGCCCACGAATAGCACGGGGTCTTGCGGGATGATCCCCACCGTGCGCCGGAGCTGCTTCAGGGACAGGCTGGCAATGTCCACGCCGTCAATGAGAATGCGCCCCGTAGACTCCACGTTGGTCAAAAGTAGACTTCCTTCTTCTTCTTCTGCGTTCCAGATTCGAGATTCCAGCGAGGGGTGCAGTAGCAACGCGCAAATCCGCATCACCAGCCACCAGGGCGTTGTCTGTTGTCTGAGACCTCCGACTGCAATTATATGTTATTAGTACTAATAACTAACAATTATTAAATATAAAATACCTTGTGTACTATTTCTATATTTATCGGTTATATGAGCTGAGACATCCCAGCCAACCCGAATGGTACGGCTCTTTCCAATTAGTTCCGAAAGAGGTTGCTCTGAGCTATGAGTCCCCTGGACATCAACGCGCGTGCTGGTCGGTGGGCCGCTGCTTTCCTTTGCAGAAAGCAATACGGCGCCACGTCATATCGCGCGCGCATCAAGGTTCATAAGGGGCTCGTGGGAATCAGCCATTGTAATCGTGGGAAGGAGTACGGGAGATATCGGTCGATGGAAAGGAAAGAACACGAAGAGAGAACAAAAATATACACAGAGTTTCAAGAGCACATTACGTTGCGCCCCTCCAGAAGAGGGGCACTTCGGCGGACGCCAGGCGCGAAAGAGGTCAGCGCCGATCTACGTCCTTGGTGGCGTGTTTCGAATGGCCCTCCACTTCTTGGCAATTTTAGTGTGCAAGTTGGTCGACCAGACCACGCCCGTGAACATGAACACGAAGCCAAGATAAGTGCCAAACACTTGAATCAAAGTGCCAACCTGTAGTTGATAGGCGTGTGCACCACGCGATGCAGGGGTGGGAGTGTGAACGACAAGAAGGTAGAGCAAGACAGAAAAAAAGTCATGACCAGGCACTGAATGTTTCAATTGGAACATATATAAAAAGGTGCAACACAGACTGGAATGTGAATGGCAAGGTCCCGAATCGACTGCATAGAAAAGAGGACACAAGAAAAAGGGGCGAAGTAAACACGCACTGTGGTATTGGGCACGATGTAATTGGTGTCGTCGCCTTCAAAGAAGAAGTTTTCCATGCCGTGGTGCGTGTTCACGGGCTCCGACGCGTCGTCGGAGGGGCACGGCATGGTGTCGTCGTCGGAGCCGTACGCGCCAATCACCAGCATGCAAGTCGGCTGCACCAGCACCAGCACCGTCGCAATCAGGAGCAAGTAACAAGGGCCGTATCGCGCCCAATGCTGCCCCGCTGGGATGCCCTTCTTTGCTTTGCACTGTTCCACCAAGGGCGTAATGAGGCCATAGACAACGTGGGGAAGCGCTCGAGCCGTGAGGGTAATGTAGGTACAGATAAATAGAAGTGAGACGTAACACCAAAACAGGCCCAAGTAGAGGAAGACAGGAAGGGGACGACATAACCGATCGCTATCAACTGACCTTCCACCACGCAAACTGCAAAATGTTGGTCATCAACGCCAACATTACGGCGACCTGTTGATATGAAAGATAAGAGACGGGAGCTTATGGTAAGAGTAGTTGTGCACACGTAGCAATACTGCGCGCATATTATCACCTGAATCCCGTGAAACAGGTCGACAAGCCCCGAGGGTACGTTGTTCGCAGCAACTGCAAACATAGCACCGACGAGGATGGGCCAACATCAGCTCCCTACGAGGGCTGGCACAGCCGCTACCAGCGTGCACGTCGCAACGAACACGCTTTGGTCTTCACGCTCTCCGCTGTTGCCCTCTTCCACAGTAACGGGAGGGGCATCAACAGCGGAGCCGTCATCTCAGTCGGCACACTCGGGCTCATTGTGGCCAAGAGTTAAAAGAGGGTCTTTCATAGTTTTTGATGCCATGCCTGATTGTTGTTGCTGCCTAGCTTCAATGGATGTTGTGCACTGAGCTCTTCCGGTACTAATGCTGCGGCACACCAGCACCAGCACACCACCCACCGCTCTTCTTCGTTTTCCCTTTGTTCCCTCTCCAAAGCTTCAAAAAAACTGTGATTGGTGCATAAAACGACAATCTTCCCCGACGGAGATCATCTTGTCTTGCACTGAAATGTTGGCCAGTTTTGCACCAATCATGAATTCACCTCCTCCTCGTCATCATGTCATCATGTCATCATCAACTCGGTTGTGCTGGCTGTGGCTATAGCTATTATTAGCCAGGAGGCACCGGAAGTGCAAGCCCATCATGGGCGAGCTTCTCCAGAATCGTTTCGAAGAATGGGCAGCCGAGCATTCCAGCTCCACAGCACTTGTTGTCCCGAACGCTGCGGACGTTTTGGATACGACTCAAGCAACACTAGTCTCTTACGCCGCTCTGGACGCTGCGGCTGAAGCAATCGCTGCAACAATCATCGGCCAAATTCCGCTCCCAGGGCCACCTGATGCAGCTTTGAACCATTCGCAGTCTGGAGAAGACCTGAATCCTTTCGTGACCGTGGGGTTGTGCTGTCGTGGAGGTTCTTTCCATGGTGTTGTGTGCATGCTAGCAGCGCTGAAAGCAGGCGTGCCTTACGTGCCTTTAGACCCTGCTTCTGGCCCAGATCGACTAGATTTTCTGCTTGCCGATGCTCACGTAGCCCTAGTATTGACTGAGGATGATGTGTTAGGCGATGAGCTGAGCGACGGGCGTCTTGGGGCGTTGATGCCAACCGTTACCGTTGATCGTATCGCAGGTGAGTACTTCCCTGACACTACCCATGCTCCTTCAGCGGCCGCGTGTATAGCCGCAGCCCTTAACTTCAAGGCTGCTCGAGCCTCACGGGAGCTTCTTCGTAACCCTGATGATACGGCGTATGTGATGTACACCTCTGGGTCTACGGGCACGCCAAAGGGCGTGCTAGGTCCGCATTGTGCCATGTTGAACCGCGTGCGTTGGGCTCTAGCAGCATACCCATTCAACCACGGGAATGAGCGAAAAGAAGTTGCCTGTCACAAGACCTCTCTCAGTTTTGTGGACTCATTCTTTGAAATACTGGGGCCATTAGGCTCTGGCGTTCCCTTGGTGGTGGCGCCAATGGCAGCTCGTGTGGACCCAGGTTTACTACTGAACCTCCTGGGGAAATTTAATGTTACTCGTCTTATTCTCGTGCCATCACTCTTGCGGGTACTCATTGCCCTTGCCGACGAAAACACAGCTGATAATCACGGAGCTGCTGCGAAGAGTGGAAGCAGTTTAGTTTCAATGATTCCTTTGTTGACTCACTGGACAATCAGCGGTGAAGCCCTGAGCTTAGATCTTGTTGAAGCTTTTTTCAGGGCGCACCCGGGAGCGAAGTCTTTACTCAATCTCTATGGCTCCACCGAGGTTGCTGCTGATGTTACTGGTATCGAGTTTCAACCGGACCGAAATGCAGGCTATCTGATGAAACCAACATTAGGCGTAGGCGCTGAAAATATGACGTTAGTAGAAGCTGAGGAGCGCCCAGTTGCACCCACAACCATTGCACCTATTGGTTTACCCCTCGGAGGGTGCGGCGTCTTGATTCTCGATCCAAGTTCGCTTCAAGAGGTGCCTCCTATTGGAGTTCAATGTTTCGACTCCAATGAAGCGCAGGGATTGTCCGCTGAAGCTGAAAGAGTGGGTGAAATTATAGTCTTTGGGCGACATCTCGCCACTGGCTACCTAGGCCGCCCTGATCTCACCAACGCTGCCTTTGTGTGGCTCCGAAAAATACCCACGTCTCAACCTTTCGTGGGTAGTGAATCTGCCGCTCGGTGTTACGAACAGCTTGACCCGAGTGTTGCTGCTGACGCTGAAGCAATTGCTGCGGCAAAGGCGAATGAATCAAATTTTGAAGACGAGCGCGCTGACCCCACGTCTCCACTCGTTGTGCCGAGCGATGGACAGCTTTTTCGGTGCTTTCGGACGGGCGACTTTGGATTTTTAGACCCCGCAGGCGTCCTCTTTTACGTTGGCAGACGCGACCAAATGGTAAGTAAAACTTCGTTTTAGTGCATTTGTGAAGTCTCGCATCCTTTGAGTTTGTTTTTCATCAATCTTTTCTTTCTGAGTAGGTAAAAATTCGCGGCCAACGAGTGGATTTGCTCGAAGTTGAAGCTCACCTTCGGGCCATTCCTGGAGTTGAAACTGCAGCAGGTAGGATAACTGGGCTGTTCATCACATAGTATTAGTTCGAAAATATCTTATTTCGTCAGTATGTTTGTGTTTCTGTTTTCACTTGTGCGTTTCGCAGTTGCCATGCTCGATGGTGGGCCCTCGTCTGGTCCTATTGCTGCTGCCTACGTAGTTCCACCTGCTGCCGCCAATGGGGCTACGCTTCGAGCTGCTTTGGCTGCAAAGGTAGCGCCTTACTCGGTTCCGTCTTTGTTTCTCGGTGTTTCAGAATTACCTCTGTTGGCGAGCGGAAAACTCGATCGAGCGGTTCTGAAGCGCCCCCTTACTGATCCAAGAAATCCGGCGCATAATACTGTACAAGGTTCTCTGAAGACGATCACAGTTGAAGAGATTCCTTTTCGCGCCCTTGATAACATTGCAGACTTTGAGCAGTGTGTGGCCACGATATGGCAAAGTCTCGGCCTCGTTGGCCCTTTCACAGGTATTCCTGTCAGCGAGAATGATGATACCAAAGATACCGGATGCCTTGGTTTTTTTGTATGCGGCGGCGATAGCCTGCGGCTCGTTTCGCTGACATCGAGGTTACGGGCTATGCTGCGACGCGATGTTACTTTGCTTCAGCTCGCGGCACTGCCTGAAAAGACGGTGCCTGCCATGGCTCGCCTTCTAGCTAATGCTCCAACGTTCAATGCAGAAAGGGCAGCTGTAGCGGAGACCCTCCCAGAAAGAAATCCAGGTCTACTTGTCGCTCGTTACGAAGCTTACGCGCAGCCTTCTCTGGAACCCGGTCGTGCAAAGTGGGTGGAGGCCGTTGGGCCTTTGAGTTACATGCAGCAAGGCATGCTTTTCCATTGCCTCATGCACGGCTCCTATGAGGCTTCGATGGCAAATCTGGAACACTCCGCTGAAAGGAGTGGTACTTGGACGTCAATGTACGTGCAGCAGTCGGTTTTTGAGTTAAAGGGCGAGCTGGACCTGCCTCGCTTTCGTCGCGCATGGGCGACTCTGCTTCATCGGCACGCACTGTTGCGCTCTTTTGCAGACCCTGACTTCCTTCTTGATGATGGCGGCGATTTGACCGAAGATAGTGATGTTACGGGTGGCCGGCCAGTCTTAGTGACAGTAGCAGCTTCCGCTATAGCCTTGCCTCTGAAGGTTGTTGATTTGTGGGAGACGACCACTAGCACCGATGGTGAAAGTGGGCGTGTATCCCAACTGAATGATCTGCTCGAGAGTGAGCGCCAGCGCGGGATTGGCATTGGCGGCCTCCAGGCAATCACAACTGAATCTTCTCACAAACCAGAGGAACTGTCGCTTTTAGAAGCACCTCTCTTCCGGCTGCTTTTAGTACGAGTTGGGGTAGCATCTTGGCGTCTGTCCGTGGTTATTCACCACTTAATTACTGATGGATGGTCCCTTGACCACCTGTTTCAAGAGCTCTCCAAAGCTTATGCCACTGATGTCAGCGAGCAAACGATTGCTGGGGACTCCTACGATGACGGTGACAATGGAAACGGTGATGAAATGAACAAAGCTGATGTGGCAGTACCATCTTGGCAAGCACTGGTGGCATGGGAAATGGCTATGAATGTACCTGGTTCAGATATTCTGGCCGCAAGTGAGGACTATTGGCGTGGCCTACTGAGGCAATGGCACCCACAAAAACCGCTTCAGTATTTGAGCTCTGCTCAAGGAACGACGCCAAAGGAGGTTGTTGAGGTTGAAGCACAAGACCATAGTGTGCCTCACGAGCGATTGCAAATGGGATCAGTACAGGTCTCTGAACGTTTGGTTTTGGATGACAGACTTTCAGAATCTGTACATGAAGTAGCCCGACAATATGATTTAACAGTCAGCGCCTTGATGCACGGTGCTTGGGCTCTCCTTCAATCTCATATTCAGGCAGTAGAGCGGAGTCGGGATAACTCCGGTGACTTTATCAATGTATCTCAAGACTCTTCAAGTGATATGTCTGATGAATTTGAAGATGTGGTAGTGTATGGGTGCACATCGTCTGGACGATCGGCGCCAGTGGATGGCATCGAGTCCCTCGTTGGCCCCGTTCTCAAGACTTTTCCAGTAGTTGTGAATGTTGGCCGCGGGAGTACTTCTGGTGGTACGCTTGGCGATGGAACAGGTGGAAGTAGTATTGATGCGGATCGACCGTTCATTGACCTTGCTGCGTCTATTCACATGCAACTATTCCGTAGTATGGAGCATGAGGCGCTGCCCCTTGCCCAAATGCATCGCCTGCTCCCAAAATCTTCGACGAGGAGCAGTGATACAGGCGGCGATACATCTCAGCTTTTCCATACGATTCTGAATTTCGAACCTGGTGTTGAATCTGTGGTATTAGAAGGAGATCCGATGAAGCGTCAATCAGCATTAATACTCAAGTCATTGTATTCTTCAGATTCTGTTGGGTATCCGCTCACTTTGCGAGCGGCAGTCTCGAGCGCTGAGGGCGGAAACGCTGCTCGTATTTCACTTCTCATGACTGCAGAACCTACTGGGCCCACTGAAAGTGAACCTACTTCTTCGCACCTTGGATCAAACTTGGCTCAGTTGTTAGCAACATACGTAGCGCTTCTTCAGAAAATTTGTGAAGCTCCACTTACTGGCTCACGCGCTCTGCGCAGGTGGTTGCTCAAACACGGTCAAATCGTGTGCCCAACTCCAACTGCACAGCTCGAGATTCCAAGACGATTGTCGTCGCAGCCAGTGGAAATTGACGATGGTCCAAGCGATTGGTTTCCGCTGACTCCAGTGCAGAGGTGGTTTTTCGGGCTTCATTTGGTTCAGCCCAGTCACTTCAACCAAACAATTCTTCTTCGCAATGAATCCACTGAATCGGTTGACGTACTTCGCCTAACTGCAGCCCTTCAGATTGTGGTTCGAAGACATTCGGCACTTTGCCATCGTTATACCCGTGCGGGGCCACGTGGTTCTTTGCCTGAGGCTTATGAAAAAAGAACTGTGCCTTCGGAGTCATCGCTTGAGTTGAAGGTGTGGAAAGGTGGATTTACGGAAGATGAATGGGTGCAACGAGTTGCCCCTGTAGAAGAAGTCTTGAGCCAGATTGGAATCGTGCAAGAATTCGACATCGGTTCCACCGGATCTACGCATTCAACAGTTGCAGCCACGGTGCTCAACATTCAAGATTCGATTGATATTGAGAAAGGGCCGCTACTTCGCTGTGCCCTAATTAGAGCGCATGGTGAAGAGTCCTTGAAAGTAGAGACCATAGCAGTGGTGGTGCACCATCTTGTTATGGATGGCGTAAGCCAACGCGTGTTTATTGACGAATTCACTCAAGCTTACGATGCACTGCGATCAAGACCAAACTGCACTAATAGCGATGTCGCCGCCGCTGCAGCGACACTAGCACCACCGCCATCTTCATTTCAAAAGTGGTGCCTATACGCTCTTGGAACTGTTGCACCTCAATTGCGTGCAAATTCCCGTCTTGCGTCGTGGCCTAAGGTGTTACAATTTTGTGACTTGCGTTCCAACTCCGGGGAGAAAGAAGAAACATGGGTTCAAAACAACACGGAGGGGGCAGCAGATTTGCTGTACGTGAACTTCAATGTCGACGAAACGGACCAAATACTTGCGGCAACCGCATCAAGTGCCGCCACATCGCCAAATTCTGAACGTGTAGGCGCATTGGAATTGTTCGTCGCTGCGCTTGCACTGGCCTTTCGGGATACTGATCTACCAACAGTTCCTGTTCCACTTGATTCAACTTCGGACAGATCAAAACCATCCTCGTTTATCGTGGATCTCGAGGGCCATGGTCGAGATGACTGGCAAGATCTCGCTTTTCAGCCTCCCGCAGTTATTCCTCTCCAAACCATTGGTTGGTTCACCGCCATGTATCCACTGGAAGTGCCTTTGCCTGCACAGGCAATTGATTTGAATGGTCAGCAACGTGACATGGATACTAAACTTCTTGACGTAGTATCTGCGTCAGTCTTGGCATTTCAGCAACTGCCTGATAGAAAGTCTTTGTTTGGGCTTCAGAACATAGCTCAGAACACCGCGAGCGAGAGCGGTGGACGTATTCTGTTTAATTACATGGGGCAATTTGGGGCCCGCCTCCCAGCCAAAGAGTCAGCGTCCAGCGCCGCTTCATGGCGGTTTATTTCAGATCCTGAAGTGGATGCTTCGTGGAGTGCTCCTGAAAACCGTCGAAGCCACGACATCATATTCGATGGAAAAATCGTCGACGGTCGCCTCGATTTTGCCATCTCGTTTTGCCCCCTCAATGAGTCCAGCGACGTCTTAAAGGCCTTTGCAATTTCCTTCAAGGCGT
>Ga0307934_1001874_pt1 | contig 12017 bp, 8 predicted proteins | sample OrgLakmetageno90_FD_201838 | JGI IMG/M metagenome (GOLD analysis project Ga0307934, IMG submission 201838) | Saline water microbial communities from Organic Lake, Antarctica - #90 | ecosystem: Environmental > Aquatic > Non-marine Saline and Alkaline > Saline | place: Antarctica: Organic Lake... | reverse complement strand
TTTATTTTCCGATTCACTGACAAACACTCGTTCGCCCTGATCGTTCAAGTTGTAGAAAGTCGAAATGCTGTCCATATACTTGAGGCGGGCATTGAGCTTACGGCACCGCGCTGCCAGCTTTACCGCCCGCTGATCTGCTTTGGCACTGGCGGCCTGTTGCGCTTCGCGCTCCTTCTTTTTTTGCTCGAGGAACGCGTTAATTTTCTGCTGGCGATTGCGATCGGTAGAATTCGGGCCGGAAGAGTCTGACTTTGTTGCTAATTCGGTAGGTGCAATCTGCGCAGGAGGGCGATCACCAAAGTGAGTGCGACCTTCCGCGTCTACCCAGCGGTAGACACCGGCGTTCAGAGAAGCAGAAGAGAGAAACAAAACAACGAAAAACATCCTTTTAACCACAAAAACTCCATTTTTTGGTAATGCTAGCGGTGGAATAAAATATCTGTTTTCTAACCAAAAGTCTTCAGTGAGCTTGGGGTCTGACCCCAGTGCATTCTGCCGGGTGAAATGTCTTGGGGTCTGACCCCAATGATTAGCGGGATTCCGGCTCGTCGTCGCGTAGCCGCAGGAAGCTGGCGAATCTTGGCAGGCCGGTTGAGGTGTATCCAAAGTGTTTGTAGGTGATCATGGCACCGACCGGTGGCGGATTTCGTCGCTCGGCGTCGCTGAAGCCGGTGCCAATCCGGAATTGTCGGCCGTCGTCGCGTTCAACCCTGATAGATCCAAGCATACCCTCAAATTTGCCCTCGCCGGGTAAGTGCGCAACCACCACAGCCTCGGCATCCTGGTAGCGCTTTACTTTCAGCAGGTCGTTTGAGCGCCCGGCGGTTACGAGGCTGTTACCTCGCCGGAGCATCAGCCCTTCGCCGCCTTGCGCGACGACGCTATCCAGCGCTGACATCAATGCTTCATGACTGGTAGCCCGGCGTTGCTCCACCATCGAAACGAACGGGGATGGAGATGGCACCAGCAGATCCTTCATAGCCGCGACTCGATCCGAAAACGGCCGATCCATTGTCGGCAGATCAAAGACCATGAAGCGAATCTCTCGCCAGCTAGCGTCCACCGGCTCCAGGCGCCGAGCCGCGCCCGAGAGTTCTGCGAAGCGGCCGCGCCCCATCCATAGCTCGCCGTCCATTTCAGCATCCGGGAAGTGCTGGGTGAACCAGGCGGGTGCACGGTAAATGTTGCCGCCACGAGACCAGAATTGTTCACCATCCCAATACGCCCGCACGCCGTCGAGTTTCTCGCTGACCCAGTAGTCTTCAAGCTGAACCCCCTTCTCGTAGACGCCAGCGAGAGCGAGTGCCGGGGATTCGGAAAAGGCGACGGGCGAATGGGTGACAATGGCTAAGGCAGCGAGCAGGACAGTAAAAAAGCGCATGGTGAAGGTCTTAAGAAATGTGGGGTCAGACCCCAGTGCATTTTGTCGGGTGAAATGTCTTGGGGTCTGACCCCATAGTTTTCTACTCTTTCATGATCTTAACGGCTTTTGGGTTCAGACAGCTTCTCATGAACAGGTTCATCTCACCCATATCCCCGCTTTCGTAGAACTGGAGCATCAGTTGGTTGAACTCCAACTGGCGGGTTGCAGGCACGTTAATAGCCGGGAAGCCCCACGATAACAGGTGGCCATTCATCATCAGCCGCCCCATCCGTTTATTGACGTCGTAGAAGAACTGATTCCTGGCCATCGCGAGAAAAACGTGAATAGCCTGATCGTAAACGTCGTCGTAAGCGGCCATGCCATCAATCATATGACCAAATTGTGTCGGCAACTCACTGGCACTTGGTGGCTCATAGTCGGTTCCGGCTATCAATACACCACCGTTTCGAAACTGCCCCCATTCAAGCGCTTCTTCTTTCGCAGCAATGGCATGAAGGTGGCACGCACAGGGCTGCGAAACCTCAAACTTCCCTGCCTTCAACACCGTAAAGAGCTCCTTCCAGGCCTCACCCTGATTCACGGCAATCTGCTGGTCACTCAGCGTGTGCCCACCAATGGTGATGCCCTGCAATAATGTCTGGATTTCTGGCAACGTAAAGTTGATTCCCTCCAATTGCACAGCGTCATACACAAAAACCGACACATCCCGCTGGGCGAGCATGAGCGCTTTCGCCTGACTGGTAGGCATTCCCCATTGCCGGTCTTTTGGTTTCTGCATTGCTGATTGCCGTTAACTGACTGTTGAAACCCGGATTTTAGCACAGCAAGTTGGGGTCAGACCCCAGTGCATTTTGTCGGGTGAAATGTCTTGGGGTCTGACCCCACAGAGGTCCTGGATCAGGCCATCGCGGCCTCGTTCAGGTTGGGCACGCTGAACTGCATCTGATCTTCCAGCGAGTCCCACGGGAAGTTGCGGATTTTTTCCATGTGGGCGGGGTAGCCTTCTTTTTCCCACCACTCCAGATCCAGCGTGGCCCAGTAGTCGTCGGCTCGCTCGCGTTTGCCTGCAGCGTCGTACTCGGCTGTTGTGGGATCAAGGTGACGGTAAGTTTCGAGGGCCGGGATGTCGGGTAGAGGTTGGCTGACGTCCATGTAGCGCTGCAGCTCATCCCAATGGGCGTAGAGTTCCACTTTCTGTGTGCTGTGCACCTCGGCGACTGCCGTTTGCCAGCCGCTGTAACGGTGGCGGAGCTGTAGCTTGTAGCTGACCGGGCCCTTGGGCTGGACGTGGTAGGAGATGTAGGGATCGAATTCGATAAACGGCGCTTCAAAGGTTTCCTCGCGCCAGGTGCGGAATTTGACCATGCCGGTGGGGCGGAAGAAGCCGCAGCCGAGGTCTTTGACGATGAAGTCTGGGTTACGTTCTAGGAACCAGGTGAATGGGTAGCGGAAGAAGAGGTGAAGAATCACAAGCCAGAACAGCCATTGGAGGCCAACCAACATGCCGTCAACGCCAAATTTAAAAGTAGTTATTGATATCCCGGCGACTAAAACAATTAACATCCATTTGAACAGAAAATAATCAGCGAACGAACTGGCTAACATTAGCAACAGTTGCCAACGAGTTTTGATTAAATCTTTAGGTTTCTGCCTGTGCGTCCACGCACGACCCTCTGGCAGTCTGTTGCCACTTTGCAATTGAGCTCGATGGGATTCCGCATATTTTGGGCGCTCATGAATATTCAGGCTGCTGTAGCGCCCCCAGGCCAATCTCTCGATCAGGTCACTTCCTTCAAGCGATTTCACAAAGCGGCCTGGAATCTCGAGAGCGTGTTGTTTCGGAATATTATCTGAACGAAAAGCCGTTTTAAGGTATTCGTTCATCGACTTCAACTGGTTATCGCTGCCACTCAACGTCCATATCCTCCATCATATGAGTCACTTCCTGACCCTCGTATTGCTCTGCGTCTCGCTGCCACACGTCAACCGTGAAGGTCAGCGAAAGGCTTTTCACCCGGTAACGGGTTTCGACACGCTCATAATCCGATTGCGGCGTAAAGTCTGACAACTGCGACTTACCGATCATAAAGTTGATTGACTGACGTTGTTCATCATAGTGGTTGTCAATGCCCTGAAGGATGGTGCCCGATTTTCTGGCAATGGTTTCAGTACGCCAGCCCCCGGCCGGGTTCGGACCAAGAATACGGTAGTGCTCCTGCTCGTACGATAGCACCAGTTCTATTTCCGCGGGTTTGCCGGTAATTGCCAATGCTGGACTGGCGAAAGATAGAACCGCCTCTGCTTCATTTTGCCAGTGCGTCAATTTCCGTGCCTTAAGCCAATCCGCTACGCTGCTCTCTGAAATACGCTTTAGTGATACTGGCGTCATGGCCTTCACCAACGCAATGTAGGCATCGGATTCGGAGGCCAGCGCATCGGTTTGCTCATCGAGAACACCGGAAAATGGTCCAGCCCGGAGCCACTCACTGACGGCATCATCCATCAGCCGGTAATAAGCAGTCTCGCCTACTACGTAAATCGCGAAACCCAATGCGGTGACGTAACCCGACGCTACGGTTCCCGCCCAACGAGTAGCGGCTGGCATCAGGCGCCCAAGGGCTGCCTGTGCAGCTTGAACCGATGTGCGTTCAACTGCTCGACGACCCGCTGGCGTCATCAGTCGGGCGGCGATGATATCGGCATTGACCATAGTCGCGACACCGCCAGCCTTTATCAGTTGTGCTGAGCCCGTGCCCCATCGACCATTGGCAAACGAAACAATTGAGTCGCTAACCATCAAGGCGGTGGTGAACATACCCGCTACCCAACCTGCTGCTTGCAGTTTATTTCGAACAATCTCTTCCGCCATTTCATCTGCGATATTAACTTTGTTTGTCATTGCCGAAAACCACTTGGCTTCTTGCTTCCAGTTCTCAACTACTGGGGCAAGCCACTTGGGTTTGGTCTGTACCAACGAGACAATATGGGCTGAACTCAGACCCAAGTCTGCAAGTGCGCTGACCGCTCCGGCTAAATACCGTCCAGCTCCAGCACTGGCATTAACTGCACTCTGTAGATTCCAAACATCAAAAACCACAAGAATACTTGGCAAGCGAGCCGGGTGCGTCGTCATCTGATGTATAAACCGCTTTACCGGTTGCTGCTTAACCACTCCATTAAACACATCGACATCGGCAACTTTCAGACTGGCCGCCACCACAGCCCCAGACGTCAGCGTATTGCCGTGTTCGTCCAGCACTTCCAGCACAATGTAAGTACGCCCCTCCTCGGCGCCTTCCAACTGCAAAGTGGTCTTGCCGGGGATGGCGGTTTCGGCAAAGCCTTCAAAAGCACCCTTGATACGATTAATGTCAGCCGTAAACGCAGCACCCCGGTGTGTCAGTTCAGTTTGAATCCTCGTCAGCCACCACTGGGAGATCTCACCGGCGACACTAGAGAAGGCGAAGGTCGCAGAGCGGGCCTGGCCCGTTAGCGCCTCGCCATCCGGCGCCCTGGTTTGCTCCTGGTGATCCGCCATGCTGCGCAGCACGTTGGGCTCCAGCACGCGCATGTCCTTGCTGCGGTCTTCCAGTGCTTCGACCATGAATTTCAAATTAGACAGGGTCGCATCGCCAACCTGGCATTTCCCCGAGGTGTTTTGGAACGGCAACAGCATCGCTCCCCTTACCCGCCGAGCCACCGGCGTTCATTTTGATCGCGGCACCGCCGATGGACAGGCCGCTTGGGTTGATCTTCGCAAATTTGCAAAGCTGCCGCCGGCTTTGACGGTGATTTCTGCGCCCGTTTCTACCACTACCTTTTGACCAGCCTCGATGTGCAACTTTGTACCGGCCTCGTTGAGCAAGGCGTTGCCTGCTTTGAGGCGCAGTGTGCCCGTTACGTTGAAGCTGAAGTCCTTGTCTGCACACTCTCGTTTTTCTGAGCGGGAATATACACCTGCTGTTTTTCTGCTTCGTCTTCAAAGCGCAATTCGTTGCTGCCCTCGCCCTTGTGGGTGCGGGTTTTCAGGAAGGTGCGGGTTTTGTGCTGCGGCAGGGCGTAAGGCGACATGCGCATTGACCCATTTACTTTGTTCGCACAACGCTTACTCGTCTATCCGCTGTATGTGTTGTCGGTATCGGTAACCCCTAAGCTGTAATATGCCCTGATTTTGCACGCTCACCCGATAACCATTGCGAGACTTTCCCCATCTGATTGAACGCCTCGCCCCGACGATAAGCGGCGGTCAATTGGGCATTCAACGCTTTCAGTTCTTCAGATGGCTGCGCCCATTCGCCTTCTGGCAACGGCTCCGACCATTCCCTGAGCTGTTCCGGTAAGGTTTTGGGGATGAGCTTCCGTACTCGGCGTTCGGTGATCAGGCGGGCCAGATAGCGCTGGAAGAACCAGTCGCCTACCTTTTTCCATAACCAGCCCGCCATGCCCTTCTCTTGCCGTGCCTGACGGCAGCTTGCCTTGTAGTCGGCCAGGGTGCCGTAGTCCCGTGGGTCGGGGCAAGCAGAGGGGTCTTCGTCCATGAACGCACGCAGGCATTCCCACTGTGCAAGGCCAACGGTTTCGTGACCGACGTTGATAGAGATTGCGGCCTTGGCGCTGTCCGGGTTGCCAGGGTCCGGCACGGCCAGGGTGAGCATGGTTTGTTCTGCGAGGATTGTGGGGGCGGTCACCTGTTGTTTCTGGATAAAAGCAACGATTTGCTCCCAGGGGTGGTAGATATAGGTCAGACGAGGTTTGCTTTTTTTGGACAAGTAAAACCCAACAGTAATATAAGGAATCAGAATCACGCCACTGACACCTGCAATCCAGTGCACACCGTTTAGAAAAACATTCGGCCCTTCACCGTCCCACGGGCCTGCCATGTAATTTACGCCATAGCCGCCGACAACCACGAGGAAAATTATGTAGGCCGTCACGGCGAAATCGTCGCCCCAATACGGCATTTTAAACTCACTTCCTCCGACCCAGTGCGGTATCGCAATCTCGCGTTTCTGGCGATTGAGCCGGACAGGCGGGCCTTCTTTAATTGCTTTGTTAGTGGTTAGGTGAAAAACAAGACCAAACGGCAAGGTACAAAATATGTTACCAACAAGCATGAATAATGGAGGATTCCAGTTCCATGTCCCTCGATCAATAAAAACGCTGAATGTCATCGCAAGCCCAACTGCAATCGTGATGAGGCTCAAGCTTAGAAACATCAACGTTAATTCAGCGCCGAATACCAAGTTACCGCCCTGAAGGTCCATCCAGATATCGTTTTTGCGCCTGATCCAATCGGTAGAGTCCGCTGGCTGGGCACCCGTTTTCACCGGCTTGGGACTCAAGGCCAGCAAGTCACCATCAGCTGCCGTGCGCCGTTCACCGGCTTCCAGTTGCGGCTCATTCATGCACTATCCTTAGGATCGACCAGCGGCAATAGCTTGGTTGTTAAAGGCTGCAGTCGGGTGATCGGGCCGTCTAACGGCTCAATGGCCTGCCACTGCGTTGACTCATTTGCGGCAACGTAGGGTGTGTTCCCACTTTCTCCGAATGTCAGATGGAAATGGAAAGCCTCACCCTTGTCCGGCAGCCATTTTGTTGTTTCATCCGGTTTGTAGCGCACGGCGAGGTAGATGGCGTCCGTGGCGTCCAGTTCATCAGGCAGTAAATGGGTTTCTATCGCTACCATGCTGGTCTCTGTCTGTTGTACGGTCACTCGGTCAATCCACTGCTCCGTATCAATATCCCAGACTGATCCACGGTGGCTTAATACGACCCACTCCAGATTATCGGACTGCAATGCGGTTGTGCCGGGAAATTCAAGGCGCAGGCCAAAATAACTGAACCGCGAATCGAGTGCATTTTGTTCGGCCATGACGGCAAGCGTTGGCTGATAGATCACCTTTGCCAGCTCGTAGCGCTGATCGGTAGCGCTCCATCCGGCAGGCGCATTACCCCATTCACTTCGTTCACACCAAGCTTGGACGCCGGTGCGCTTAAAGCGATTTTGAACCCATTGCCCTATCAAAACCAGCGCCGTTCCCGCCCAAAGCCAAGCATTCATACCACGGAATAAGCCGCCCGCAACGGATAGCATACCTCTGTTGACGGAGGCCCAAGTAACCTCGACCGTCCGCTTTATCAGAATATGGTAAAGACCTCTGCTGCCCGGCATCGCAATACCGCCACTACCGCGTAAAATCGCGAGATCACCCGTTAAGGTAATCGCCTCGCCAATAAAGGTTCGATCTTCACGGATCGCCGAAACAATCTGCAAGGCTTGCTTGATTCCATCCGCGCCCGCCGAAAAAAAGCCACTCCAGGCCGCAACCGTACCACCCCAAACGTTGACACGGGCCAGGCGACTCAAAACGCTCTCAGCCCTACTCACCGTTTCATAGTAGTAGTTCAAGCGGGCACTACCGATGACGGTGGCGACACTGACTGCAGCACCCACTGTTCCGAAACCCCCAGCCATGACTTCAACAAGGCTGCCGTCGGCGTCATCATTCCACCACCTTTTGAACGCATCCATCGTCCCAATAGCCCCCATCACCCCCACAAACGACACCAGCCCAAGCCCGCCAATGCGTTTGGTGATGTTCATACTGTCGGAACCATTTACCAGGCCACGAGCGTGGTCCAGCATTTTGGTGGTGCCACTGCGCCGTTCGATGTCACGGAGTTGCTCAAGCTCGGCGGCCACGGCTCGGCCTTCAGCGGTGCTTCTGAGCCCGCCAATCAACAAGGCGCCGGTGGGGGTATCACCTTGGAGTGGCGACTGACTGGCCAACGTTTGGCTGCGGGTTCGGATATCCGTTGTCAGTTGCTTTTTCTCGGCCCGAAGCTGCCGGATGCGCTGGTCATACTGATCTTTGTGCTGGCGGCGATTCCGTGATGTTGACTGTTGATAGCTCCGCTCAAGTTGTTTTTGCCGATCATTCTGTGCCTGATACTGTGTTTCAAGGTCGGTCAACTCGGACACCAGCCGATCATGGCGGGCCAGATCAGCCTCGTTGCCAATCTGCAAATCGACTTTGTAGATCAGTTGATTGTCCAGCAGGTGGGCGCGAAGGCCATCACTCATTTGGCTAAACATCTGGTTTAGCCGTTCATGGAGGCGCGCACCGTTGGCGCTGGCGACGAGTGATACCAGCTCCTGACGGGCCACAACGGATAAGGAGGCTAACCGGTGGCTGAGCTCAGCACTGTTGGCCGGTGTCAGTGTGGCGAAGCGCAGTTGCGGGTTCTCGGCCAGGGTTTCCTGCCATTGCTGGTGATTACGCGGGCCGTCTCCGGCGTCCAGGACAGATTTGAAGGTGCTGATGGCCCGGCTGAGTGGGCCAGTAAACAGGGCGGAGTTCAGATCATACGCCAGCAGGTGCTGGTGTCCCGGCTCACCAAAGTAAAATGTTTTCAGAAAGCTGAAATCACCATTGGCCTGCGCGTATTCGCTCAGCACGGTGATGATCGCGTTGTCGAGCCCCAGTAGTTGCTGATAAGTGGCTTCGGACTGCCGATCGTAAAGATGGCCCTGCAAATAGAAATCCGGCAGCAGGGTCTGAAGGCTTTCAATGATGGCCTTCTTTTCATGGTCAAACGTTGCCAGTAGCGCTTCTGCATCGGTGAGGTACGCCGTCATCTCGTCGAGGCGTACAAGATCAGCGATGCCCCGCTCACCCGTAATGGAGCCATTGGTCACGGCACTCTGGTAGCGGCTGACACCCTCGATGTATTGGTCTAACTGCGGTGTTGTCACCTCCAGCTCGTCGGCAAGCGATTGTGCTTCCGCCTGGTACTCGTTGATGGCCTGTTGCGCGGTGCCACTGGTTGGTAGGCCTCTGTGGTTACTGGCAACGGCCAATTCGCTCAGGTGATACTCGCGCTGCTCTTCGATCAACGCTTTCAGTCGCGCTTTCTGCTCCGGTGTGGCGGCTTTGATGCGCGCCAGTGCGGCGGCAGTCTGCGGGTCGTCCTCGGCTTCGGCGAAGGCGGTTGCCAGATCAGACAGGCGGTTGTCATCCAGCTCGACCAGTCCATTGATAAAACTGGCGGAATAAAACCGGGCGTCTTCAGTTTCAAGCCAGTCATTGTGCCGGGTGTCCGCTACCCGCCAGGCATCCAGCAGGTCGTTGATCTGGCCAACCAGGTCATCCACGATCAAGTAGGCATGGTCATCTTCGTAGGCGGACAGGCGGTGCGCGAAGGGCTCAGCGCTGTCACTGACGGTGTCTTCTGCCCAATACCAGGCGGGAAATGCCGTTGATTCCGCATCGGCTTCGGTCTGGGGCTCCGCGTGTACCAGGGTGTCTTCCAGCGCGGCTTTGGTGAGCAGGTTTTTAGACCCCTTTTCAGGACAAAAGCTGGAAAGACTGACGCGCCGCATCACTTGGCTGCGATAGTCTGACCAGGCAATCAACATGCTGCATTTTTTGGCCGTCAGTTGGGTATCGGAGTAGAGGACGTGGACAGCCCCGTGCCGGGGCACAATGATGCCGGGTGTGTCGGGAATCCCATCACGCTGGTCCTGGGTGGCGTCATCACCTTCCCACAGTTTTTTTCGGACCGCACCGCCGTCCGTTACCTGATATTCCTGCAGGATGTCCGGTGCATCAGAGTGAAACAGGTACAGGTAACCGTCTCGAATAGTGCGAATACCGATAGGCCGAAAATCACCGGGAAACGCCGGATCAACGGCCGAGCCTTCGACAGGCTCTTCCGCGTAGGCGTAGCGCGCCGGAACAAGTTGCATGTCTTTTTTGGTGAGTGGGCAGCTACCCATTGCCGTGACGTCAGCACGGCTCTTTCGGTCGGCGGCGGCGATGGGGTCTTTAGCGACGGTAGCCATGTTTAAGACTCACTCCCTGAGTTCTCAGTGCGAAGATCGGTCGTTTGCGGCCGGGCGAGCATGGCTGCCTGCCGGGCCGTGTCATCCGGGTTGTTGCCGTTACTCTCGGTCAAGAGCGCATAAAGATCGGGGGCGACCTGGCGTTGTGACACGTCGCCATGGTAACCAAAAACCGTGGTCCAGTGGGTTAATGCCGATTCTGACGTAAAGCCGCTCTCAATCGCCTTGCTGATGAGTTTATCCAGCGACCTGGCGGTATCGCCACGGGGCATGAGAGCAAGGCGCTGCGGAAAATACTGCTTCAGGTGCTGCATCAGTGTACGCAGGGTCTGGCGATGGTCGGCGGCGGTTAATTGATCCACGATATGGTCATTCAAGGCCCTGTCAGACTGGTTGCGCTCGCCCTCGGCACGCTTCCCGGCAGGCGCCTGAATACAATGCCAACACTGGCCTAACTCATCGGGCAGCAACGCTGCGGATATCGGCCCCCAGAACCCGTTTTCCGGCCCCGTCCACCAGTCCGTCAGTAACACGCGAGCCACGGCAGGGTCGCTGAAACGCAGCATCACCTCATGACCCAGCGGGTGCTGAACGGTGATGAAACGACGCCAATGGTTGGCAATCTCATCCAGCGTGGCGGGGCTTTGCAGCAAGAAGCCCCACTCTGCATCAAACCCGGCTTCCAGAAAAGCACGAGTTATTGGATCGCTCGCATCAACCTGAACCAGCAAGGGCGACACGTCTTTCATGTCGGCCCATTCCGTGCCTGCAAACAGGTTGACGTAACGCGGCGTGTCGCACAATTCATATAATGTTGACTCGGCGTCCGACAGGCGAACGCCGTCAACCAGCAAATAGTGCCACGTCGCTGGCAGCGGCAAGGAGCCATCGGCGGGTAATCTCTCGGCAGTGGGTTCACGCATCCTCTGAGCCATCCCCACAATCTTCACATATGGCTGTCAACGCCTTGCCCTTCTTGAAGGCGTTCTTTTGGGCGACTGGGTCAAGATTCCCCCGCTGCCCTACCTCCGCCAACTCCACAGGCCCCGCAGCCCCACCATTCTTCCCCACCACCCCCGGCATCTCCGGCACCTGAACCCTCTGCCCACTGCCCTTCCCGGCTGAACCACCCGCATTCAACTTGATAGCCGCCCCGCTAATGGAAACCCCGCTGGGATCGATCTTCACGAAGCTGCCCCCCGCTTTGAGAGTGATTTCGGCGCCCGCTTCGATGACGGCTTTCTGGCCGGCCTTGATGTGCAATTCGGTGCCGGCCTCGTTGAGCCAGGCGGTGCCGGCCTTGAGGTGCAGGGTGCCAGTGACGTTGAAGCTCTGGTCTTTGGCGGTTTGTTCGCGCTTTTCGCCATCCACCGTGGCGTGGTCGTCGCCTTTGATGTGTTCCTTGCGGTGGTTGTCTACGGTGAGATGGCTGTCGTTTTTGATGACTTCGGTAAGGTTGTTTTCGGTCAGCAGGTCCAGGTCTTTCTGGGCATGGATGTAAATATGTTCTTTGTCAGCTTCGTCTTCGAACCGGAGTTCGTTACTGCCCTCGCCCTTGTGGGTCTGGGTTTTCAGTGTGGTTCTGGTTTTATGTTCCGGCAGCGCGTACGGCGGTGTATTGGTGGCGTGATAGGTGCGGCCGGTGATGATCGGCTGGTCCGGATCGCCGTCCAGGAAGGAGACGATGACTTCATTGCCGATCCTCGGTAGCGCCATAAAGCCGTATTGGCCGCCTGCCCAGCCCTGGCTGACTCGGAGCCAGGCGCTGGAGTGTTCATCATTCTTCGA
>Ga0307934_1001873_pt1 | contig 12040 bp, 8 predicted proteins | sample OrgLakmetageno90_FD_201838 | JGI IMG/M metagenome (GOLD analysis project Ga0307934, IMG submission 201838) | Saline water microbial communities from Organic Lake, Antarctica - #90 | ecosystem: Environmental > Aquatic > Non-marine Saline and Alkaline > Saline | place: Antarctica: Organic Lake... | reverse complement strand
TCAATAAATCAGATTCAAACGATTTCGGCTGGCCATTTGAATAATGTTCGATCCGGAAATCTTCCACCTCAATGCGAAACGGCAATGCCTGCAGCAAATAACCATCGCGAACGGGTAAAAATGCGACCTCGGCACCGCGACCTTCCGGAATGCTAACGCTGCCCCGAAAGGCCAAATTACTGACCGGCAAACGGCTTTCAGAAGGAATATCACGGATCGCCAAATCACGGGTCTCGATTTTCAGCTTGCCTTGCCATTCGGCAATTTTCAGCGGCATATTGCTGTCCATCAGGCCACCAATACAAATCACCACGATAGCAATATGGGTAAATAAATATCCCAACCGATTCATGCCACCGCGCATCGCTGATATCAGCACAGCACCATTTTTTTCGGTTAACCGGCTACGAAAACCCTGTGCTTTTAATTGCTGTTGATAAATCGGAGTTAACGCTGAGACCGTCTCAGGCGCTGACCATTCAGCATGATGCGGCATCAACTTTAACGATTTTTTCTGTACCTGCGTTCGCAGTTGCCAGATATCCCGCACCATCGTCGGCGCATTGCGCACCACACAAACCGTGGTCGAAACCACCAGCAACGCCAGAATCGCTAAAAACCAAACCGCACTGTAAACATCATACAGACCCAGTTTTTCAAAAACTTCAAACCAGAACGGGCCAAATTTGATCACATAATCGGTATAAGGCTGATTTTGCTGCAGGACAGTGCCAATCACGGACGCAATCGCCAGTGTAAGCAATAGCGTAATTGCCAGATCCATTGATCCGAGAAAGTGCACCAATTGCCGCCGAAGTGGCAGGCTGTGCAAGCGAGAGTGGGCTTGGTCAGACATATGCGACAAGTTAGAACCGGCAACTTACATTAAGTTGCCGGCAAAGGCAGCTAAATAGCTGCAAAAGGCAGATTAGTGCAGGCCGGAAACATAAGCCGAAACGGCTTTAATTTCTTCGTCGGTCATTTTCTTAGCGATATCGCGCATCATGCCGTTCGGATCATTAGCACGTTCGCCATTGGCAAACTTATATAACTGGCTTTCAATGTATTGGCTGTACTGCGACGACAACATCGGCCATTTTGCAGAAGGGATGCCTTTACCGTTAGGGCCATGGCAAGCCATACAAGCTGGCACTCCACTTTCGGCATTACCACCACGATATAATTTGCGACCCGCTTCCAAATATTCATCTGATACAGCACCAGGGGCAATTTCCTGCGATGCATAATAAGCGGCCAAATCCAGCATATCTTGCTCACTTAGCGCCTGAGCAATCGGATACATGATGGCGTTTTCGCGTTTACCGCTTTTGAATTCAGCCAACTGCTTGGCAATATAACCAGCATGCTGTCCAGCTATTTTAGGAAAGTCAGGCGCCAAACTGTTGCCATCGGCAGCGTGACAGGCAACGCAAACGGCCGATTTTTCTTTTCCGGCAGACACATCACCAGCAGCGGCGACCAGCGTTGTATAACTCAGCGTCAGACCCGCGACGACTGCCAAAAGCACATTTTTCATGGTGATTCCTAGATGCTTACTTTTAAATACAAAAACTCGCAATATGGTACGCTTATTGAGTTATTTTTGCACCTGGAAAGGTTCCATGTCTGAGCTCTACCGCCGCGCCCAATACACCGCCAGCGCCACCCAATTATCGCAATTGCCCGCTGATCAGGGTATTGAGGTCGCTTTTGCCGGTCGCTCCAATGCCGGTAAGTCCAGTGCTATCAACACGATTACCCAGATTAGTGCTCTCGCCCGCACCAGTAAAACGCCAGGGCGGACGCAAATGATCAACTTTTTCACACTGGATTCTGAGCGAGCTCTGGTTGATTTACCCGGCTATGGTTATGCCAAGGTGCCCGAAAAAACCAAGTTACGCTGGCAAGAAACGTTGGGCAAATATCTGGAAACCCGCCAGAACCTGCAAGGTCTGATGTTGATGATGGATTGTCGCCACCCGTTGAAAGAATTTGATCTACAAATGCTGCAATGGGCCCAAACAGCCGAATTGCCAGTGCATATTCTGCTAACCAAATCTGACAAACTCAGTAAAAATGTCGCCGGCAGTACATTGCAGCAAGTACGCGGCAATCTGAAAAAAGCCGGCAGTGACGCCACGGTGCAATTATTCTCGTCGCTTAATAAAAGCGGTCGCGACGAAGCTATCGCCAAACTCGATGAGTGGTTTGCCGTGAATACTGCTTCCGAAATAACAGCCTCTTAACGGACAAACTAAATGTCTGCCAGCCGACGTCAGTTTTTAACGCATCTGATAGCTGGCGGCGCCGCGGCTGGCAGTTTGAGTATGCCGGTATGGCCGGCCAACTCGCTTAGCGAACAACTGCCAGAGTCCATGCAAAAAGCAGGCGGTGAATTTACTAACTATGGTCAACCCTCTGCGCATGAACAGGCCATTATTCGCTGGATAGCAGCCAATCCTGATATGCCCGGCAATGGTGTTTCCTGGACACCTTTGCATGAGCTGCAGGGCACGATCACCCCCAATGGTCTGCATTTTGAAAGACATCACAATGGTGTGCCGCAAATTGATCCAACCGAGCACCAGCTATTAATACATGGATTGGTCGAGCGGCCCTTGACGTTCAGTATTGATGCGCTGAAACGTTATCCGATGCAGTCGCGGATTTGCTTTATCGAATGTGGCGGCAACAGCAATGCCAGCTGGCGCAGCGTGCCGATTCAATCACCAGCAGGCTACACCCATGGGTTGGCTTCCAATGCTGAGTGGACAGGTATTCCTTTAAAAATTTTGCTGGAAGAAGTTGGTCTCAAGCCTGATGCTAAATGGGCCATCGCCGAAGCGGCTGATGGTGCCAGTCTCAATATCAGTCTGCCCGTCGATAAATTACTGGATGACACACTGCTGGCGCTTTATCAAAATGGCGAACGGCTCAGGCCCGAAAATGGCTATCCGCTGCGGCTGATTTTGCCGGGCTGGGAAGGCATTACCCACGTTAAATGGCTGCGGCAATTGCACTTTGTCGAGACGCCGGCAATGACCCGCGATGAAACGGCGGCTTATACTGACTTAATGCCTGATGGCCGTGCCCGGCAATTTAGTTTTGAAATGCAGGCCAAATCCATTATTACTTCGCCTTCTGTAGGCATGACTTTGCCCGATAATCCTGGTGTTTATCAGGTAACGGGGTTGGCCTGGTCTGGTCGCGGCAAAATCAGCAAAGTTGAGGTGTCCGCTGATGGCGGTGACAGCTGGGTTGAGGCAGAATTACAGCAGCCGGTTTTATCCAAGGCTTTTAGCCGCTTCTCTTTGCCCTGGCAGTGGCAGGGTCAATACGCTGTGCTACAAAGTCGGGCCACCGACGAAACCGGCTATGTGCAACCCGATCGCGAAACATTATTGGCTGAGCGCGGCAAACATGGGTTTTACCATTTCAATGCCATTATCAGCTGGGAAGTCAGCGAAGACGGAAACATCAGCCATGTTTATGTTTAATAAACTGCTGCCTTTATTACTGCTTGGCCAAATTGGCATTAGCAGTGCTCAGATCTACGCACCTAACCTTGGGCAACCCGCGGCGGTCATTGCTCAGCAGCCGCAATGGCATTTGACGATCCTGCCCGATGGCAGCAATTTACCGCAAGGTAAAGGTACTGCGACTCAGGGCAAACACATTTTTGCCGCGCAATGTGCTGCCTGTCATGGTCCGGCAGGGATCGGTGGCAGCGCGTTGGCATTAACCGGTGAAGTGGGCACGCTGACCGACGAATATCCGGAAAAAACAGTGAATAGTTATTGGCCCTATCCAACCACATTATTCGACTATATTCGCCGCGCCATGCCGCCGCAGGCTCCCTATTCGTTGAGCCCTGATGAACTCTATGCTTTGACAGCGTATATCCTGAGTCAGGATGCTATAATTGGGGCCGATTTAGCACTGACGCAAGACAATCTGCCCCTGGTAACGATGCCAAACCGTGATGGCTTTTATAGCCCGTCACCCAAACCCTGAAAATCCAGTAAAACGCCACTTTAAGGATCATTTATGACCCCACGCTACACATCTACCGCGACACCAACTGCCGCGTTGTATGAGGCGCCGACACTTGACATGAATATCGACGCTTTGGCTGAAGATATTAAGCGTTACTACGGCATTCACTTGGCACAGGACAAAGGCTGCGCGTCCGGTCATTATCTGTATTCTGCGTTGGCGCTCACCTTGCGGGACCGGTTGTTTGAAAGAATGAAGCAAACCAAACATACCTACGCCGAAAGCCATTGCAAACAAGCCTATTATCTATCGATGGAGTTTTTAATGGGCCGCGCGATGGGCAATGCCGCGCTGAATCTGGGCATTGAAGATGACCTAAAAAAAGCGCTGGTTGATCTGGGGCTTAATTTTGAAGAACTGGCCGAAATGGAACATGACGCCGGTTTAGGTAACGGCGGTCTGGGCCGACTCGCAGCCTGTTTTATTGATAGCTGCGCGACGCTGCAATTACCAGTCACTGGTTATGGTTTGCGTTATGAATACGGCATGTTTCAACAACGTATTGAAAATGGCTATCAGCAGGAAATGCCCGATCACTGGTTACGTGATGGAAACCCTTGGGAATTAGAACGGCCGGAATTCACCCAACGCGTTAAATTTGGTGGACATACTGAGTATCATCGTAACGCCAGCGGCTGGATGGAAGTTCAGTGGGTTGATACCAATGATGTACTGGCCGTGCCTTATGACCTGCCGATCCCGGGTTATCGCAACGGCACAGTCAATAAACTGCGTTTGTGGAAAGCGGCTGCGACTGACGAATTTAACCTGGAAGATTTTAACGCCGGTTCTTATACCGATGCCGTTGCCGCCAAGAATGAGGCGGAAAATATCAGCATGGTGCTGTACCCCAATGATGCCAGCGAAAACGGTAAAGAATTGCGCCTTCGCCAGCAATATTTTCTGGCCTCGGCTAGCTTGCAGGATATTCTTGATTACTGGGTGACCAATCACGGTGATGACTTTACCCATTTTGCCGATAAAAACTGTTTTCAGCTAAACGATACCCATCCGACCGTGGCCGTGGCCGAACTAATGCGGCTGCTGATTGATGAGCATGGCTTAAGCTGGGAAGCAGCCTGGGACATCACCAGCAAAACTATGGCTTACACCAACCATACCTTGTTGCCAGAAGCGCTGGAGCGCTGGCCGGTAAATTTATTCGGCCGCCTGTTACCGCGGGTCTTAGAAGTTATTTACGAAATTAATGCCCGTTTTTTACGGGAAGTTGCCAATCACTGGCCGGGCGATCGCGAGCGGTTGGCGAGGTTGTCGATTATTGAAGAAGGCCCACAACAACAAGTCCGTATGGCACATCTGGCCATCGTCGGTAGTTATTCAGTTAATGGCGTTGCCGCGTTGCACTCCGAGCTTTTGAAAAAAGGTTTATTTAAAGATTTCTTCGCGCTTTGGCCGCATAAATTCAATAACAAAACCAATGGTGTTACCCAGCGCCGGTGGATGGTCTGGTGTAATCCAGCGCTCAGCGAACTGATTTCAGCCAAAATCGGTAAAGATTGGATCACCGATTTATCACAATTGAAAAAATTGGCACCCTTGGCAAACGATCCGGCGTTTCAAACGCAATGGTCTGCGGCCAAACGTACCAATAAGCAAAAGCTCGCCGATTTGGTCAAACAAAGCTGTGGCGTCACTTTTAATCCCGATGCGATGTTTGATATTCAGGTGAAACGTATCCATGAATACAAACGTCAGTTGCTGAATGTGTTGCATGTGATTCATTTATACGAACAGATCAAAACCGGTCAGACCGAAGGTATGGTTAAACGCTGCGTGTTATTTGGTGGTAAAGCAGCACCCGGTTATGTCATGGCCAAGCAAATCATTAAACTGATTAATAATGTTGCGAATGTCATTAATAATGATCCAAATGTCAGCGACTGGCTAAAAGTTGTGTTTTTCCCCAATTACCAGGTCTCGTCGATGGAAGTCATTTGTCCGGCTGCTGATTTATCAGAACAGATTTCTACTGCCGGTAAAGAAGCCTCTGGCACCGGGAATATGAAATTCATGATGAACGGTGCCATCACCATCGGTACGCTGGACGGTGCCAATATCGAAATCCGCGAAGAAGTCGGTGATGATAATTTCTTCTTATTTGGCCTCGATGAGCAAGAAGTTGAAATGACCCGTCAGCATTACAATCCACAGGCGATTATCAACAATGATCCGGATCTGAAACGGGTGGTGGATTTATTGCGTGGTGGTCACTTTAATCAGTGTGAGCCGGGATGTTTTGACAACCTGATTAATGCTTTCACCAGCTCTTATGACCCGTGGATGACTGTTGCTGACTTCCGTAGTTACATAGATGCTCAGCATCAGGCCGGACTCGCTTATCAAGACAAAGCCCGCTGGACGCAAATGAGCATTATCAACTCGGCACACAGCGGCAAGTTCTCTACGGACCGCACTATGAATGAGTACAATGATGAAATCTGGAAACTAGAAAAGATTGCCCCTGAGCCGAACTGATTTCAGGCTAGCATGGTAAATAATTTAGCAACCCGGCCTAGCCGGGCGGGTTGCTAATACGTATAATGCAACGCCTTGACGCAACAGCTGTTTTGTTGCGCTCCCTTTTACGCGCCTGTAGCTCAGTTGGATAGAGTATCGGTTTCCGAAACCGAGGGTCACAGGTTCAATTCCTGTCAGGCGCACCACTTTTTCAGAAAATGACGTTTTAGCTAATCTGCGCCGCTTAATGTCAGTCTATTGTTTCCAGCTCAAATTTCATACTCAACCAGCCATCATCCAGTTCAGATGAAACACTGTCTGTGGCTTGCAGTTGTTCATCGTTTAGCTCACCGTTTTGATTGATGAATTCGATAACAGCTTGCTGTCGCTGCCCTGCCAGTGTCTGTAACTGTTCAATGGTCACTGGCTCAGTTTCAATCAGCCGCTTCTTTAATGCTGCGTTATAAGCCAGTACATCCAACTGCGCTTCTGTTTGCTGGTCGGTTTCTTCGTTCGTTGAAAATTCCTGCCGGATACTTTGCAGATCAGGCCTCAGTCCAGCTTGAAGATATAAAGCCTCCATCACTTGCTGACGTTTTACAGCGAGCTGCTGAGCGGACTCCAATTCATTCAGACGCTTCTCAATTCGTGCTTCCACATCCGCCAATTTTAATGCTTGCCGGTCGGCAGATTCAGTAAACGGTGCCGGAATTTGCAGTGCCAGCTGTGGCCGTTGTGACAATGCATCAACCAACTTGAGCAGTTTTTCCTGCTCGGGTGCTGCCAGATCACTACGACCAGCACGAAAACGGATCTCATCAATCGGCTCATCGCCGCTGCCAATGCCGATCAAGCGTCCCAGAAAGCGGAAAGGCGCTGTCACAATATTTTTCAGTGCATTGCTGATAGCCCCACGAATGACCGGGCCCATTGCGAATTGTGGGTCATTTACATTACCTGTCACGGGTATGTTGAGCTCGATCACACCATCGCTGTTCTTAAGTAATCCCACAGCCAGATCCAGCGGCAAATCCATAGCATTTGGCGACGCTACCCGTTCACCTAATCGAATATCGCGGATCACAATGTTGTTGGATGCTGTTAACTCGCTGTCAACAATCTCATAAGTCAGATCAATATCACCCTTTCCTTCGGCAATTTCCCGACCGGCAAACTTAATGGTGTAGGGACTCATAGCCGGCAAATCCAAATTACTGAACGCCAGTTTGATCGTCGTCTGATTCGTGACATTCAACGGATTCATCTTGCCAGCAATTTCCACCAGCCCGAATTCGTCAACCTGGCCTTCCAGTGCAATATCCACCGGTTGTGCTGAGCGGGTTGAAAAGCCGCTTATTTCGCCATTCAAACGCTGCATATGTGCATCAAATACGATTGGCAGATTCTGATCGGTAAACCGTGAACTGGCGTTGTTGATCTCAACCCGCCCCAACAAGAAGTTATAACCGTTCGCGTTATCTGAGGCATCTACCTTGGCTTCGTCCGTCTCTGTTGCTGGTTGCTCTTTCATCAGCAACGCCACATTAGTCTCACCATTTTTGTTAATTAATACCCGGCTATAGAGGGCATCAACAATCACTTCTGAGATGGCTAATTGTTGATCGGCCTGTGAAAAATCAAAGCTATTTATGGTTAATGTTTCAAAACTCAACAAATTTTCATCAAGCAACTGGTTGTCCAACTGCATCTCTGACAGTGTCAGGTTGCCCTGTATGGCAAATGGCTCTTGCTGATCGGTGGTAAAGCTGGCGGTGGAATCGAGCTTGCCACTGAACATTTCGATGTGAGCGTACTTATCGAGATACGGCTGTACTGGTAATAATGAAAGTTGCTCGATGCCTGTCTCAGCCTGAACAGCCATGGCAGGGAATAATTGCAGCTGTCCTTGCACGGTGATATCACCACCTGAATCCAGGCTGATTTGTGAGCTAAAAGGCATCTGCTGCTCTTCTGCCAGACTGAAATCCTGCATATCAGCAGACAACACCAGTGCCAAATTTAATGGGGTCGCTGGTGTTTGGTCTTCCAGTGTCAGCTTGGTATTATCGATTGCAAGATTACCAATAGTCATTTGCAGCGGCTGCAATTCACTCTCTATAGGTTCATCATCGATATCTTTATCAAGTAATGGCGCAAACAACTGCAGCCAATTGAGTTCACCCTGACTATTTTGTGATACGGCCAGTATGAAATCGTTAAGCGCTACTGCTTCAATGCTGAGCTTATTATCAGGAAAGGCAAATTGCCCATTGCTGGCTGTCAGCGTGCCGCCCTGTAATATGGCTGCGGATTCGCCAGGCTGATGCAGACTGAATCCCGACAGGTTCAGATTAATGTCATTCAGCGCAATGTTCGTGTTGTCAGCAAGATCAATATCATAGGCTAACTGTAAATCCAGCCTACCCTGTTGCAGCTCAAAGGGCAGCTGGGCCTGCAGATATCGATACGGTGTCTGCACGCTGAAATTTTCCAGCTTAGCCTGACCGGCAAACTGCAGCTTTGATAACAGCATTGTGCCGTTCAACGTCAGTCTGGCGTTATCTTCCAGCGCAATGACCAAATCCTTGCTCGCGGTTTGCCCGGCCGCCGTTGAAAAATTTTCCAGATGAATATTAATCGGGCTCAGCACAGTTTCAAAACGCGTTTTGGGCACATCATCGCGATAAGCAAGTTGACCATCGTTATAGTTGAACTCACCGATTTCCAGTGTGAGAAGGGGATCATCCTGATCGCTGACTGCTGCCTGATCGGTATTTTGTTGTGCCACTTCGTCTTCAGCGGTGGCGTTCCAGCTGTTGGCCAACTGGTTGAGCGTGTTGTCGCTTGCCGAGTAACGTCGAAAATGCAGCTTTGGTGCATCAACAGTGACCTCTTCAATCCGCAGCTTAAGTTGCAACAATTGCAATGGCTGCAGGTTAATATAAAGTCTGTCCCAAGCCGCCAGTGGTGCATTCTGCTTATTCAATAGTTGCAGCTTAACGACCGACGCTTCAAAGGTATAAGGATTAAAGTGAATTTTTTCTATCGTGGCTTCAACACCGAGTCTTTGTTGCAGTGTTTTCACCAATTGCCGTTCTACCAGCCAAGGCAGCAGCAAAAAACCAATTAAGGTGTATAACAACAAAATACTGACAATCCAGATCAGCAGACTACGATATTTTAAAACAATGATTTTGGCTGATTTCATTACTGATAGCATATCTCAAAGACAGAGATATGCCAGTGTACCTAAATCATTCGGTTGTGCGAAACCTTCTAATGCAATCTGCTTGCTTTATGACTTGCAATTAAAACCCACGACAACCCATAAAATCATGGAGATTCGGCCAGCTTACAATGCCATTCTTTGCTTTTTATTAACTCAGGCTAATCAGCATTTTCATAAAACATTGAATCCTTTACCTGATGTCTGTAAAAACTCGTAAAACTGTGCTTCCCGGTTAAGCTGAGACGCAATTACGTGTTGGAATGAACAATCCACAGGAATTAATATGCATCAATATTTTTCAACTTCCGAGACCAAGGATAATAAGTTCAATTCCTGTCAGGCTCAGGCGCGCTATATTTTTTTATCTTTATTTTTAGGCATGAGCACTGCCTCTGCGGCTGAAGCCTGGCAAAATCCCCAATATATTCAACAAAGCTTTGAGCGCATAGCGCTAAGCAGCGAATATACCGAACATCCCCCTCTGCTTCGCAAATGGCGTCAGCCAATTCGTTATCAGTTCCAGCACGATGTTGCCGATAAACAATTGCACGAGCAATTAAGCACTATGCACTTACAGCAACTATCGGCAATTACTGGCCATCCTATTCAAGCTGCAACTGGCAATACTTCAGCCAATTTACAAATAATCTTTACTGATGAAGCGCGTTTAGCTGGCTATTTAAGTGAAGCGATGCACCTGAATAATACAACCGTTCAACAACTCAGTCGCAACAGCGTTTGTGTTGCCAACTTTTCGGTAAACAATAACGGTGAAATTCAGCAGGCTTTGGTGTTGATCCCGGTTGATCGGGCCCGAGCTCATGCAAAGCTATTAGCTTGTATCGTTGAAGAGCTGACCCAAATTATGGGCTTGCCCAATGATGATGTCGCTGTATTCCCTTCAATTTTTAATGATCGCAGTCATGATGATTTTTTGTCGGGACTGGATTATGTTTTGCTTAAATTGCTTTATCAGCCAGATTTAATAACGGGCATGAATGCTTCGCAAAGCCGCACCGCTATCAAAAAGATTATGCAACAGTCTGCTTTTGAGCAATGGCTGCAACAAGCAGATATTGAGGTACGTGCCGGCGGCCTCTATCCTTTGATGGAGTAATACTGAAACAGCAGATAAAAAAAAGGCCCTCGAAAGGGCCTTTTCTACGTTAAGACGAGGTTGTGTTATTCAACAACAACGAAGTCTACACGACGATTTTCTGCACGACCTGCAACACTATCGTTATTGGCAACTGGGAAACCTTCACCCATACCAACTGGAATTAAACGGGTTGAATTAACACCGTTATCAGCCAGATACTGGACAACAGATTCTGCACGACGTTGTGAAAGATCCATATTGTATTGATCGCTACCAACACTGTCAGTATGACCTTCAACACGAACTTCCAGGACTTCGTCAGTTTCTTTCATTAATGCAACTGCTTCGTCCAGCGTCATTTCAGCTTCTGGGGTCAACGCAGCACTGTCGAATGCAAAGTTAACACCGGTCAATGACAAGATATTCTCGCCAGCTAATGGGCAACCATCAGCATCAACGATTACACCCAGTGGGGTACCAGGACACAGATCTTTATAATCTGGCGTACCATCACGGTCTGAATCTAACGGACAGCCTACACTGTCAACTTCAACACCTTCTGGAGTGTTTTGACACATATCAACACCATCAACAACGCCATCATTATCGCTGTCAAAAGCACAACCGTTTTCGTCTGTTAAAGCACCGGGAGGTGGTGGTACATCACAAACAGGCGCAGCCATCATTGGCTCAGGTTTTTCACCTTGGTCACACAGTAGCAAAGCTAATTGCGAACCGGCTACAGCACCACCGACAGCACCTGCACCACCAGAAATAACACCAACACCGGCACCGCCCACGATAGCGCCACCAATAGAACACATTACATAATTTTCTGCAGCACGTTGATCTTGACTAGCACAAGCTGCCAAAAACATCATGGTGAGCGCAGCTACACCAAGTTTAAATAGTCTTTTCATGAGCGATTCCTTTTATTTTGCAAACTTCGTATCTTCAGACGTGACAACAAGTTTCTGTGGTTTTTAAGCAACACCCTGTTGTAATTGTCTGACACTATCATAATACGAATTACAAAATCAGTCTAACATATTAAAAAAAAACAAATATTGATATTGATGCCAACATCGCCACTATATGCGGCCTACCACCCCATCGTTCTCGGGTTCCAATGCCAAGCCCGCCATACCTGGATCTTCAGGTATCTCACCAGATTCAGC
>Ga0307934_1001867_pt1 | contig 12066 bp, 5 predicted proteins | sample OrgLakmetageno90_FD_201838 | JGI IMG/M metagenome (GOLD analysis project Ga0307934, IMG submission 201838) | Saline water microbial communities from Organic Lake, Antarctica - #90 | ecosystem: Environmental > Aquatic > Non-marine Saline and Alkaline > Saline | place: Antarctica: Organic Lake... | reverse complement strand
GTCGCAATCAAGATAACGATGTTTTTCCACGGTTGGAGATGCGTTTCCGGGACTTGCAGTGATGTCACTAGCGGTCTTGATAGTCAGCAACACCTTTCCCGCATGGCTTCTCGCCCGAGTCGGCTTGCTCTGATACCAGGTCGACAGTTCTGGGTTTAGCTCTTTGGCGTAGTCACAAGCTGCCTTAGCACGCTTCCGAACGGTAATGTTCAGGCTCATAGCCTGCTCGTAGTAACGAATGCCAGTGCAGATGAACTTCTCGGCATAGGCATTGGCCTCCACCGCTTGCTCCACCTGAGATTTCTGAAGAGTCGTTAGACCGGTAGCACTAGCACTGAAACTTGCAAGCGTCTTTTGACTAGCCACGTATTTGGTTGCCGCCTGTGCCGGCACCAGACCAAATGCCAAAACAGCAACTGACAGAACCCCAATAATTAGCTTCTTCATGCTTACCTAACTTCCGGAACTTAGTAGCTACAACTTAGCGCCACTAAGCCGGCCCTAGAGTGTCAATATTCAGACTAGAGAGAAGAGGCCGAATAGGATTCATACCCCTCTGTGGTACGCCCGTAGACAAGCTCAGCTACCTAAATTGGAACCCAGCCTAAATACGCCCGGCCAACTCGAGGCTGGTACTTGACACCACTCCGGTTTGTGTGTCGACAGTAATTGTGATTTGGACCTGGCCGCCATCTAGGCGAGTGTTGTCATATCTGACCCCAGAAACGTCAGTAAGTAGGTCAATTGATCCGACATAGACATAGGTCTCACTATTACTGTCCTCTGCGAGAACAAGTAGGTCCCGCTGGCTCGTCCTTGCAAAGTACTGCTTACCGTCGACGTAAATGCCGACAGTTACCGCCTGGAAAGGGATGGAAGTTGCCGGCTGAAATTGAAGATCTGCCCATAGGCCATGATCGCTGATAATACTAAGAAGGCTCGCGCTACTTGAACTTGTTACAACTTCCCCGTTGAGCAAGTTTGTACTGATAGCACCTCGCTCGATTATGGAATCAAGAAGCCAGGGGTCAAAAGGCGTATAGTCAGCCCTCGACCCAAGAGATGCGAGCGCTACAGAGGTTGTCAAAGACTCGACATTATTCAACTCGGCATTGTTGGAAGGCGGATTGTTTGCCACTGGCCCGTTTGCGAGGTCTATCTCAGGAGGTGGCGATAGTGCAGCGGACGACGCTAACGAATCACCTACTGACGTGCTGGCCGAGTTGGCCGCAGAACCATCTGTGGCACCGGCATCGGAGCCCTCTCCACTACTAGTCTCTAGTTCACCCGCAACAGTTGGAGTAGTGGCATTTAGCTGCTCCGGTGAGTTTGCAAGGTTTGGTAGCACTCCAATGGACACTGCCAGCACCAGTAGCAAGGCCGAAGCAACGGAGACGTACTTGCCGGCATCTTTGGATGCTTTTCTTGCGGCAACCGAGATGATCTCAGAAACTGTGAGGCCGCGAGTTTCAGCTTCGCCGACAAGGGCCTTCTTAAACGCCGCTTTTGCCCTAAAGACAAGTTGTCTTGTGGCATTTTCGTTCAAACCAAGTTGTGCTGCGACCTGTGAAGAGGTCTTTTCTTCATACAAAGAGGCAACAAGAGCTTCTCGTTGTCTGGGTTCTAGCTTGGCTAACGCCAACGCTACTATTGCTGCGTCATCTGCTCGCTCTAGTTCGAGACTCAGTGCAGAATCATCTATCGAGAGTTCTGGTTGGTTGTCAATTGGTGCAAACGATACTTGGCTATTGATCTTTATAAGATCAAGCGCGAGCAGTCTGACTTTCCATTTCAAAAGTTTTAGTACGCCTGTCTCGCTGTCAACCTCGGGCAAGGAAGTCATCAAATAAAGAAAAGCATCTTGGGTTATCTCTTCGGCCTGCGAGTGGTTAGTCAGATAACGCTTCGCTTGGCGAAGGACATGTGGGTGGAAACGAACATAGATGTTCGCAAAGTCTTGACCAGTCCAGTTGCGCAATACAAGTGGTTGCGAATTTTCATCTAGGTGTTCGCGCATCTCTGCAGGGCCAAACTCACCGTCAGATTCTTGATCCAGGAGTTGCTCCAGTGGATCGTTCTGATCGAATTCGTTAGTGGCCATGTTCTTGCCTTAGAAGTAATTGGTTAGCATGCGATCGGTGGTGGTTGCTTGTTGCTTGTTGCTTGTTGCTTGTTGCTTGTTGCTTGAAAATAAGATGAATCCGGGTGGGTGGTTTCCCACCCACCCGGACTACTTATCTCTTTACTTACTTAGTAGTCAGTGACTACTTGGTTAGCAATGGGATTGTGTCAATTAGTACACGATCAATGTAGAGACGTACTGAGATCTCCACACCTGCGCCTACGAACTCAACCGCACGGAAGAGGTCGTTAGTTGCAGCTGGAATGCTAGGTACGATGACCCAGTCATTTCCAACCTTGGCGCTCATTCTCTGACCCTCGTAGCCCTTTGCATAAAGTGCTACGTAGCCCTTGAATGAACCAGCGTTTACCTTCTGGTCAGCCGATGCTACAACTGCCGTGGTGCCGAAGGTGATGCGCTGTTCGAGGTTGTTGTCCCATGTTCGCTCGTCCCAGCTGGTGTTCGCTACGTCAGTAGTGATCACAGATGTTAGACCAGTGATTGTTGTTACACCAGCAGCTGGTGCAGCTGTAAGTTCTGCACCAATGGCTGCGAGCCCATCCACGTCCTTCAACGAACGCAAGTAAGCGATAGTGGTTCCATCAGCAGCAGTTCTCCTGTCGGCTGCTGTTGATGCACCATTGAACTGCGCGGCAGCAAGACCCGTGAATGTGATCGGTGCACCAGAAACTGGATTGCCCCAAACATCCTTCAGAGTAGCCGTCACTGCATACGTGGTGTTGAAAACAGGATTAGCAGGCACGTCCCATGAGAACTTCAAGTTACCCGCCAACATTGTTGCTGGCATAGCGCTCTTTACAAGAGTGGTTGTTGAAGTGGCTCCGGAAGTAACTGTCAAGTTGGTCCCTGCAGCGCTAGCTACGTGAGTCCAGAAATTGACAGAGAAAGCGCCACCTGAGTTAGCAGTGACTGTAACCGTGTCAACCGAGTAGGTGGTTCCGCTTATGAAGGCGAAGCCAGTACCTGAGACAACAACCTGTGCTCCTGGAATACCGGCACCATTTGAATCAACGACAGTCCCCGAAAGTAGGGTCTTGTTGGAATCAGCTGGTGCTTTTACGGTTCCTGTGACCTTGCCGTCGAAGAAGTCAGTGTATTCAACCTCAACTCCCGCAATTTCCTTGGCCACATTGACCCCTACAACAGCATTGGTGTTGTAAATGGTCACGCTATCGGTTTTCCCTGATACGAAGTCGCTAGCAGATGGATTCGTCGATGTTCCGGTGTATAGCTTTCCGGAAAGCACGTCAGAAGCTCCTTCTCCCAAGTAGTTATCAAAGGTGAAGGTAGCTGTTCCATTTACAACCGGGGCGTATAGCTTCAGGTTGTCCTTGTCAGGTGCAGACAGTTCAACACTGTAAGCCTTTCCAGCTGCAGTAGCTGATAGGAACTCTCCGAACTGGTCCACAACATCAAAGCTCAATGTTATAGATGAACCCGAAGCAACAGTTACGTCAGTTCCAAAACCACCTGTTGCGGCGATTACTGGAGCCTGGTAGTCAACCTTGTACAGTGCGCTTCCACTGTTGTCGTGGGTTGTCAACCAAAGGTCCGAAGTGCTGTCTAGGACGTAGAACTGAACGTCGTACGTGGAACCAGCAGCTTTGGAGTCAGAGCTTGTAACAGTGACGGAGAACTGACCATCAAGGTTTGTAAGCCCGGAGGTTACCACTGAGCTCGAACTTGACAGTACGCGATCAGAGGTTCCGGAAACCAACAGGGTCTCGCCCTTAGGGAATCCTGATCCTGCGGTCACAACTGCAAGAACTGGCACGTTTGCCTTCTCGGTTTCGGTGTCAGCAGCGCTGAACACTTGAGCCTTGAAGGTTACCGCTGCGGTTCCATTGCGAACCTTGACAGGGTAAGAACCAGCGTCCACTGCCTCAATTTCTACATTAACAGTGTCCGCATTGGTCGCCGCTATAAAGTCGGCATCAGCAGCAGGCGAAGCAACCACCTGGTATCCAGCTGACTTAAACTCTGCCGTGGCAGCCCCATCGTGCTCAACCGAAAGGTTGTACGTGGCTGACTCGTTCAAAGCCTTGTCACCGTTTGGAATGGTGAAGGTCAATCTACCTAAACCATCAGTCTTCGAGTAACCACTTGGGGTCAGGATGTCAATTGCACCAGCAAAGTCGGTTTCTGTGAACCCGTCAGCAGCACCAGCGGATGATTCGACCTCAACCTGCCACTTGGCTAGATCGACCTGAGCGAGGTTAAGCGAAGGGTTGCTGAATCGAAGTGATCCACCAAGCTCAGTTTGAGCGGCAGCGTTGAACACGCTTACGTTGCCTGTGAAGTCGTCAATTTCGACAATTGGAGTAGGAGCCGTTGCATCAGGTTCAATGGTGTATTTCGCTGTTTTTGCTCCGCTAGTGCTTGTGTCTACGATAATTACTACATCGCCGTCAGTGAAATTATGCACGTCGTTTCCTTCGCTCACCAATTTCGGATCGTTAACTGTGTCTGCCGCAGTCGCTGTAATAATAGGGTCAGCAATTCTGGCGATAACAGAGGCGCCGTTATCTCCAGCGCCTTTTGTTAGCCCAGAATCATAGGCAGAATCTGCAGTTCCAAGGAACACCTTGTTTGCTCCAGCAGTTCCCTCTAGCACGGAAATCGTCAAACCAGACAAATCTGTGAGGATCGCGGTTGACGCAGTGGCGACAGCTGTTACCTGGTAGATACCGTTTTTGGTTGAGTCAGTCTGACCAGTGACTAGCACTAGGTCAGTGAGTTCCAAACCTACACCGTCAATAGTGTCGCCATCATCCATCGGATTCGTCCCAGTGGCTGCGGAAGTCACATCGGCAGTGCCGGTGTAGTGAACGTTCACAAACTCCAGCTGGCTCTTGTCCTTGACATTTGAATTCGCAACAGGAACTGCAGCAAATCGCTCGATCTTCGAGATCGGGCTTACCGAGTCTGGGTGAATAAAGGTCACAGTCGTAGTGTCCGCAAAGGCGGCGTCGATTGTGGCGTAGTCCGCAGCTGCTGCTACTGTTCCAGCAACGCTAGCTCCGGCAGTTGTTTCAACCCACGCGTTTACCGTGATAGCCACTGGCGCAGTTGCATCAGCGTACTCTAGAGCGTCTGCGGCAACTATGTCGGCAACGGTTATGGCGTTTTCAGCGAGCTGGATGGTGAGCTCATGGTTTTTGTCGTTTCCGTCGATCTCAACCACTAAGAGCGAGACTATGCCCAACTCTTCGAACGGAATGACTAGTCCAGTATTGGCAAGGGATACTTCGGTTCCAAGGTCGCCCCCAGTAACTGTGTAGGATCCATCGGCCTTTATGCCGATGATATCAGCATCGTAGGAGCCTTCGGTATCAATAAACAGCGTGTGCTGGTCTGGATTGTCGATGCGATAGGACAGCTGAGTAGATCCTACCTGGGTAGATAGCGTCGTAGTGAGTTTAAATGAATCTGTAGTGAACGCGGATGTACCGATACCAGTCGTAGGACTGATCGATACATCACCGACTGTCGCAGATGCTGGGACGGAAGTTAGACCGGCAAGTGCCAGTCCTACAGCCGAAGCTATCGCAACAGACGTCTTCAAAGGTTTGAAGGTCATGTTTTATTACTTTCTTCTTGGTTTGCCCACAACCTCTTGGTTGCAGGCTGTAAGAGATAGCTACCACCAACCAAGCAGGTGATATCTAACCCTTACAGTTCTAAGGTAACGGACATACTGTTCGTACATTACGGTGTGTACGCATATTTCTAAAAATACTTTTTATACGCAAGCACAGCTCAGCGCCCATACAAACATGAACCGCCTAGGACCGATCGTCAGGCCACCAGTCATGCCTGGGCAGGTGCCCCTCGCTGGACGCAGACCTGGTTGTTTCTATTCATGGGCGTGCCGCAATGGCATGCCAAGGGGCCCAGAGATCAAGCCCTCGTTTGCGCTCTCGGATGGCGAATTCGGTTTAGTGCTTGTTCCCTCAAGCGTTGGAGCAATCATTGGCGCCCAGCCATCGGTTACGTTGGTCCAGAAGTTAGACTCCTGCGCACTGCTGCGCATGGCTCAACTGCCCATGCCGGTAGGCGCGACAATGATGGTGTTGGCACCCGATGTCTGGGTGCCAACAATTGGTTTGTTCTTTGTTGGTCTTGGCCATGCCGGCATGCACGTAGCTGCTAACCCTCAAGCTGTTGTCATTGAAAAGCTAATTGGCAAGAAGTTCTTGTCATCCCTGCACGGCGCCTGAAGCATTGGAGTATTTATCTCTGCGCTTGTTGGTAATTCATTGGCTAATGTCCAAACCCTTAAACTAAAAATATTTCTCATAACCCTAGTCTCAGTCGTTGTCTAGGTGCCACCAACTGCAAAGACTCCTTGATGCAACCAAAGACGAACACCTGGGCCTTGAGGGCATAGACGAAAAAAGGATCGCCTGGTTTGCAACCTAGATTGGTTTGTTGCACGTGTTTGCCTTTGGATCTCTAGGAGCGCCCGTTGCAGGGGTCGCTACCACTTACTGGGATGGGCTGCCAATTGTTGATTTTGCCGGAAGGGGTTTGGTCAGCAAGCAGCACTCGCATTTCGATTTGGGCTAAGTCCGCCCAGCCAACGCCAAGCTTGTGTTAGTTACAATTCCGGATTGATTATTAATGGTGATTGTGACCTTGACTTGGCCGCCGTCTAGGCGGGTGTTGTCATAGCTGTATCCTGAAACATCTGTCAGTAGGCCGATTGAGCCGACAAACACATAAGTTTCGGTCTTAGCATCGCTTGCTAGAACAATTAGGTCCTGCTGGTTCACTCTTGCAAAGTACTGCTTGCCGTCAACATAGATGCCGACAGTCACTGCCTGAAATGGCTTAGGGGATGATGGCTGGAACTGTAGGTCTGCCCAAAGGCCTTGGTTGCTAACAATGCTTAGCAAAGTAGAGCTGTTTGAAGTGACAACAGCCGGGCCGGATAGCAAGGTAGCTGAGATTGTCTCTTGCCCCAATAGTGGGTCAAGCAACCAGGGATCAAATGGGCTTTGGTCAATCGACGCTTGCGAGTTCGCGAATGATGCAAGCTGCGCGGATGAAGCTGAGGCCGCACTGTTTGGGGTCGAAGCGCTTGAAGATGAACTGTTTTCAGGAGTAACGCCTGAACCGGCAGATTCAGTACTGGAGGTTCCAGGATCAACATCGACGCCAGTGTTGTCTGGCTGGCTTGAGGCCAGCTGCTCAGCTGGGACCAGTAATGATGAGGCAGAAGACGCGTCAGCTTGTTCTGCCTCAGTGGCTGAGTTGGCTGCAGAACTATCTGCCGCGTTAGATTCAGGGCTGGCTCCTAGATCGGTTGCAACTATCGGAGTATTCGCATTTAGCTGCTCCGGTGAGGTTGCAAGGTTTGGTAGCACTCCAATGGTCACTGCCAGGACCAGTAGCAAGGCAGAAGCAACAGAAACGTATTTGCCGGCATCTTTGGAGGCTTTTCTTGCGGCAACCGAGATGATCTCAGAAACCGTGAGGCCCCTGGTCTCAGCTTCGCCGACAAGGGCTTTCCTAAACGCCGCTTTTGCTCTAAAGACAAGTTGCCTGGTGGCGTTTTCGTTCAAACCAAGTTGAGCTGAGACTTGAGAAGAAGTTTTTTCTTCATACAAAGAAGCAACAAGAGCTTCTCGTTGTCTTGGTTCTAGTTTGGCAAGCGCAAGCAGTCTGACTTTCCATTTCAAAAGTTTTAGGACGCCTGTTTCGCTGTCGACTTCTGGCAAGGAAGTAATCAAGTAAAGAAAAGCATCTTGGGTTATCTCTTCGGCCTGTGAGTGGTTAGTGAGATAACGCTTTGCTTGGCGAAGAACGTGAGGGTGGAAGCGAACATAGATGTTTGCAAAGTCTTGGGCAGACCAGTTGCGCAATACAAGTGGTTGGGAGTTTTCATCTAGGTGTTCGTGTATTTCAGCTGGCCCGAACTCAGAGTCAGATTCTTGATCCAGCAGTTGCTCCAGTGGATCGTTCTCGTTGAATTCGTTGTTGGCCATTTTCTTGCCTTAGAAGTAATTGGTTAGCGGGTGGTTGGTGCTTGTCTAATACTTGTCGCTTGAGGAAAAGATGAATCCGGGTGGGTGGTTTCCCACCCACCCGGATTGGTTATCCCTTTACTTACTTAGTAGTCAGTGACTACTTGGTTAGGGTTGTGAAGTCGTCGCCGACCTGCACGCCATCAATGTAGAGCTTTGTAGTGATGGTGTAACCAGCTCCGGTGAATCGAACTACTCGTTCGAAGTCGGAAGCAAGTGATTCAACTACGATCCACTTGCCGGCAACTATTGCGGACATCTTCTGTCCTTCATAGCCCTTGGCATACAAGGCAACGTAGCCCTTGAATGAACCAACGTTTACCTTCTGGGCTGAAGCAGGTGCGTCAGCAGCCGACTTCAAGAAGGTGATTTCAGCATCAACCGATGGATTCCAAAGTGACTCGTCCCAGCTGGTTGTAGCAACGTCCTTCAATGACGATGTTGCATCGTTATTGAAATTAGTCACTCCAGTTGGTTCGTCAGTGGCGTCGATCGTGGCACTGATCGCAGCCAGGCCGTCTACATCCTTTATCGAACGTAGGTAAGCAATTGCAGTTCCATTGGCTGCTGTTGTTCGTTCTGCAGTCGTACCAGCATTGAACTCAGCGGCAGCTAGGCCGGCAAAGTCAATGTCTTGACCAGCGATTGGGTTGCCCCAAACATCAGTCAAGGTTGCTACTACTGCATAGGTTGTGTTCATGACGGTGACAGCTGGCACTGACCAAGAGAACACAAGGTTTCCTCCATCAAGTGTGTCTGGCAATTCAGTAACAACATTCGTGTCTGCAGTTAGATCACCAGAGGTAACAGTTACGTCAACTCCGTCTGCGCCGCTAAGAACAGTGGTCCAGAAGTCCACTGAGAAGCCACCCGATGCATCAGCAATTGTTGACATTGTGTCAATTGCATAGGTTCCATCGATTTCGAAAGCGAACCCTTCTGCGGCGAATGCTACCGGTGCACCCGGTACACCTGCACCATTTGCATCAACAACAGTTCCAGTGATGGTGGCCTTGGTTGCTGTTGGGACAGTGTCCCCAGAACCTGGCTTGCCTTCAAAGAAGTCGGTGTAGTTGATGTCAACTGCAGTGATTTCCTCTGTGACGTTGATACCAACAGCTGCATTCGTGTTGTACAGAGTGATGTTATCAGTCTGACCGGACACAAAGTCGCTCGCACTCGGTGACGTTGAAGTCCCCGTGTACAACTTTGCAGTCAAAACATCGGATGAACCTTCTGTTAGGTAGTTCTCGAATGTGAAGCCAACAGTTCCATCAACAATCTGACCGTATAGCTCCAGGTTGTCAGTGTTAGGTGCAGATAGCTCAACGCTGTATGGCTTACCAGTCGATGTTTCTGACAGTGGCTCTCCAAACTGATCTTCTAGGTCAAATGTCAGTGAGACAGTCGAGCCAGAAGCAACAGTGGTTGCTGTTCCAAAGCCGTCAGTTGCTGCAATGGCTGCTGCTGTGTAGTCCACCTGGTAAAGGGCGTTTCCAGAGTCATCGTGTGCGGTTAGCCACAGGTCCGAAGTGCTGTCTAGGACGTAGAACTGCACGTCGTAGCGGCTTCCAGCAGCTGATGTGTCAGAGCTAGTAACTGTTACTGAGTACTGTCCATCGCTGTTGGTTAGCCCACTTGTGATGACAGAAGCTGAGCTTGAAGTCACACGATCGTTGGTTCCTGAAACAGTCAGAGTTGCACCAGTTGGCAAAGTTGCACCAGCAGTTACCACGGCGATAACTGGGATGTTTGAAGTTTCAGTCTCTACGCCAGCTGAGGTGTAAACCTGAGCGTCAAACTTGACGGCTGCAGTTCCATTACGAACCTCAGTTTCGTAAGCATTAGAACTTACATCCTTGATGTTTACATTGACTGCGTCAGTGACTGAAGCCGCAATAGCGTTTGCAGCAGCAGACGGAGAGGCTACAACCTGGAAACCTGGTGACTTGTACTCGGTTCCAGTTGCTCCATCATGCGCAACCGAGAGGTTATAAGTTGCACTTTTATTCAGGAAGCCGTCAAGTGCCTCGACTGTGAATGTTAGCTCCCCAGCAGCATCGAAGCTCGAGAATCCAGAACGAATAAATTCGTTTGCCATTCCCGCGAAATCAGCTTGAGCTATATCGTCATCACTTGACGATTCAAGCTCTAGATTCCATTTCGCGAAATCAGTCTGGTCGAGGTTGATGCTTGGGTTGCTGAACTTAAGTGACCCACCTACAGAACTATCTCCGGTGTTATTGAACACATCGAAAGTAAGGCCTGCCAAAAGATCTGCTTGGGTTTTTAGCACATCTGGAGCAACTCCGTCCGCGTTAACTGTGTACACGGCAGTCCCAGCTCCATCATTACTGTCCACTACCAGAACTATGTCTGCCAGATCAGCGGTAGTATCGTGTATGTCTTTACGGGCCGACTCACCTCCCGTTGGAGTAATGTCAGGGTCGTTAACCATCCAGATTTGAGTGAATGAACCTAGATCCGCAGCTGCCAAAGAGTAGTTTGCTCCCGAGATCTTGGTAGCTGCATCTGCAGTACCAAAATAAACGTCGCCCGTATTCAAATCAACAATCGTCTTGTTGGCTAGGTTGTCGAGTAGCATCGTACCGTCGTCACCCGCCTGGTAGATTCCAGTCTCAGTAGCAGTACCTGAGTCGATGACCAGAATCGTATCCAATGCCGTTAGGACTGCAGCAAATGCTCCGTCACTGCTGTCCGCAGCACCTGTATTTGCCTCAGGAGCTGTAGCCGTAGCGTCAACTACTACTCTGTCGACAAATAACAGCCCGGTTATGGAACCTGCATCAACATTGGCCGCACTCAGATTGTGGAATCTCTCAACCTGAGTGATTGGAGAAACTGCCTCTGGATCGGTGAATGTGATGGTTATTGAATCAGAGTAAGCAGCGTCGACAGTTGCGTAGTCAGCTGCGTCCGCGAGCGTACCAGTAGTTCCGGCTAGTCCAGTGGTCTCGACCCAAGCGGTAACAGTAACTGCTACATCTGCTGTGCCCTGAGCCCACGTGAGATTAGTACCCGCTCCGTCATGTGCGTCAGTAATATCATCGCTAACAAGCTTGATGTCGATTTGATTAGCCTTAGACACACCTTGCAAGTCAACAACCAGTAGCGAAACTATGTCCATGTCGACAAAGTCGACAATTAGGCCATCCCCTGTCACAGTCGTGTTTCCAAGTTCGCCGTCGGTAGTGCTGCCTAACACAGTGCCATCAGCCTTCACTCCGAAGACGTCTGCGTCAGTGCCACCGGTATCGATGTGTAACGTGTGCTGATCTGGATTATCGATCAGATAGCTGAGTTGAGCCTCTGGAATGAGGCTGGAAACTGTTGTTTCAAGCGAAAAATCATCCGTCTGAAAGACAGTTGTGCCACTACCCGTTAGCGGGGCAATAGTCACGTCGCCAACTGCCGCCTGAGCTGGAACTGCGACTAGACCGAATGCGGCCAGAGTTGCAGCTGAAGCTAAAGCAACAGATGTCTTCAATGGTTTGAAGGACATATGTTTTGTCTCTTTCTTTCTTGGTTTGCCCATAACCTTTTGATCATGGGCTGCAAGAATGAGGTACCACCAACCAAGCAGGAGATAGCACACCCTTACAGCTTTAGGTAACCAGCAGGTGAGGGTAGTAGTTATGAGGTTGGACCGAGGTCTGTACGCACATTCAATGTGCTGTACGAAAAGCTCTAAATAATGTCCCCCCCCCCCCCCAATACTTTTAGTTGTACGGATTCTTGAAGGACATTGAGTACAAAGCAGTTTGTTCTCAACCTTCAGTAGTTCGCTACTTACTTGCAAGGGGGAATTGCATGATTGAGATTCAAAGGGTGGCAAAGCTCACTCAGTTAATAGCAGCTGCGGCAAACGCAAAC
>Ga0307934_1001866_pt1 | contig 12071 bp, 10 predicted proteins | sample OrgLakmetageno90_FD_201838 | JGI IMG/M metagenome (GOLD analysis project Ga0307934, IMG submission 201838) | Saline water microbial communities from Organic Lake, Antarctica - #90 | ecosystem: Environmental > Aquatic > Non-marine Saline and Alkaline > Saline | place: Antarctica: Organic Lake... | reverse complement strand
ATTAGACTGGTTGGTTGCAAAGTTTTGATTTTTGTAGCTATGATTTTTACTAGCACCAATCTATACGCTACAAGCTGCAATATGGTTCGCTATACTAGTGGATATGACGGTAGAGTAGTGTTTAAATGTGATGAAGATACTTCTCTAAAAGATAATAAGCTTGTGTTTTATGTAACAGGCAAAAATTTAGATGTGGAAGACATTTCTTTTGATGGGGTTGGGGCTGATTATTCGATTGAAGATATTTCTCCGCAAATAAAAAAAGTATCTCTAAATGCTTTTATAAAAGGATGGCTTGATGATGAAGATTTTGTTGCTGAAAAAGATAAGCAAATTTCATTTTCAATAAAAATGGTAAGAAAGTCAAATCAGCACTATAAAATTTTATGGGGTGGAGTAGTAAAAAATTCATATAGAAACTATAAGAGAAAAGCAAACAACATACAATTGTATAAAAATAAAGCAGGTGAGATTTTTCTTTTAGAAAAAGGTTTAGACTGCGTCATTAAAGATGATAGTGAAGATGATGCTTGTGATGAAGTGTATATTGATGAGAGTTGTCAAGAAAATGGCAATTGTAAAAAGCTTACAAAATATTTTGATCCAAAAGGTGCTTTGGGTGTGGTTCATCAGGCACAGGTTTAGATTGTTGGCTTAAAAGTATTGTAGGGATAGAACGGTGTGCTGCCCTTGCTTTGGAAATATGACTTTAATCTTATCTTTTACAGCGGAGACTGAAGTCTCCGTTCCTGAGCATTTGATGAATAAAGAATTGCTGATTTAATGTGGAACAAGTGATGAACGAGGCTTCGACTCCGCTCAGCCATCTTAATTCTTTTATGAAAAAAAGTATTGTGTTTTATGGTAAAATGTAGTTATTAATTGGGTGGTATGCAAAAAAAATATGCTGATACAAAAAAATAAGATGGCTGGTATGAGCATCGTTGAGGTTGTGCTTGCAACTGCTGTGCTTCTTTTTGTATCGTATGCGGGGCTTAATATTTTATCGTCGAGTGCTATTACTACTACTGCTTTATCAAAGAAAGTAGCTCTTTCTGATGATCTTGATGACAGGGTTGGAGAGTATACTGTTTTGAAAAAAGAAGTGGGATCGGGAAGTACATTTGATGTTGCAAGTGATGGGAATATTGATTTTTCAAAAAACGATATTACATCAATCATAGCTCCTAATAATGATGGTTATATAATAAATGAGTTTAAAGCTACAGAAGATGGTATAGAAGTTAATCAAAGAGAGCTTCACAAGAGTTAATTGAGATAAGGGTGTATAAGTAAGTGAGTCATAGGTTAAAACTAAAAAAAACAATAGGACTGGCACTAGTAGAATTATTGGTGGCAACGGCTATTAGTATTATAGTTTTTTCTATGGCAATCACTTTGTACTTATCTGCAAAAGAGCAGTTTTTGAATTACAAGGATAAGACTTCTATAGAAGTGAAAGAGCTTAGGGCAAAAAAAGTTATTAATGATTTTATTAAAAGTGCTGGTTTTGCTTGTAAATTCGGCTACACAAATCAAGCTCCATATATCGATGAAACAGGAGATTCTTTAGAAAATTACTTCCTAGGAAGTGGCTCGGGTGTGCGGGTTGGTAAACTACCATTTACAGAGACAAGTAATTTGACAGGAGCTTTAGAGTCAGTAGGAGGCTCAGAAGAAGCTCAATTGGGGACGGATTACATCCTCATTCGTACGGAAGAGAAACATACAAAGCTTACGGCAAACAATGAGCTCAATAATGCCCCTTCTACTTCATTAAGCTTAGCAGATACCGATTCATTAGCGGGGGGTGATTACTTGGCGTTGTGTAATAAAGAGCATATTGATTTGGTTAAAATTCCTAGTGGTAGCAGTGTTCCTACAAGTGGAGAGGGAGCTGTTACTCTAAAAAATGCTCCAAGTGAAAGTGCGTACTATGCGGGTGATTATGCAGGTAAGTATGAGCTACAAATTCTTTATATAAGAGATACTGGTGATAAGGGTAGTGACAATAATAAAATTTATTCTTTATATGCTTATGTAAAAGAGGGTGCTTCACAAGGTACTTCTTATGAGCTTGTGCGAGGTGTAGAAAATTTAAAAGTAGAGTATGCTACGATTAGTGGTGGAAATATTGTATGGAATACGGTGAGTACAGATGTTGAGCTTGACTCAAGTTATCATGCAATTAAAGCGTCGTTTACAATAGATGGGCGAGTATTTAGCAAGATAGTGATTTTATGATGATAGTTAGTTATCGTAAGGATATAAAGGGAGCAGCACTAGTCACAGCACTGATATTCTCTTTTGCTTTAATGGTTATAATGGCTGCATTAGCTTTCAACATGAAGATAAGTAAGTCTGCTATTGATACTTTGATTAAAGATGAGATCAATGCAAATATCGATAATGGCTATCTTGATGGACTTGCATTATCGCAGAATATCGATGAAACTGTTGGGCAACTCAGATTCGTAACAACGGTAAACTCTGAAACAGCAGAATTTTATTCTAAAAATACTAATGGAGCTTTGTATCAAGCAGACCCTTATCTTATAAGTTATGATTTGACACATAAATTTATAAATAATGGCATCACAGAATATACTAAAAACATTCTGTTTAATAGTCTTCCAAGCGATACTCTGACGCAGTATAGTGATGATATTTATCCTATAAATGTACCCTATGTAAATGTCGATGCTATGACAGGTGACTTGGCTACCTATAAGTTAAGTAGTGGTAGTACAATTTTGGATAATGAAAGAGGTTTTATCGGTACTATTTCAAAAAGTGGAAGCAGCTTAAATATAACCGCTAGCGGTACTAGTACTACGGTGGGTGCGCCAGAAGATTTAAACACAGCTGATTATAAATTCAATGTAGGTTGGAATCTCAAAGATGGTTTATGGAGTGTGTTTTTAGCGGCTTATGATACTAGCAAGGTTTATACTTCCTCTACTACCCTTAGAAATTTAGTCGAGAATTCTAGCCAAGCTCAGACAGAGCTTAATAGTTGGGCAGCTGTAGCAAGTCTACCTAGTGGCAGTAGCATACCAAGTGGTAGTGTAGTGCTTACAAAATGGTACCACGATGCTGATGATGAAGTACCAAAACTTGTGATTTTGCGGAAGCAAGAAAATGCTAGCACAGAAGGTAATTTTCTTTTGAATGCTTATAAAACTACTCATAATAGTGGTGTATATACTGCAGGTACTGCAAAAACCATAGCAGATACAAGTGATGATTTTGATGTAACTAAAGTCTTTATGGTGATACCAGATCCAGCATTTACACTTGATAAGCTAGATGCAAAAAGACCGTTGATTTTTTATAAAGATGGAAGTGTGACAAAAGCTACGCAATATAACTATGATGGTGGGGAAAGTGTTTTGCCATTAGTTGATTTGAAGTATAGCATTTTTACCAATATAGTTATGAAGACAGAACCTGTTTTGGTTCGTAAAAATGCCACACAAATGTATTTGATTTATTCAAATGGAGCTAGTACTTTTTATATGCATAGTTATAATGCGGGTGTTTTAAATACTACAGCTATTACTCCTATTCAGAATGTAAATGGTATTATCCAAAAGATTATACCTAAATTTGGAGCCTTGTTTATAGTTGATAGTACTAGTATTTATGTAGATAGCTTTGATGATGGTAATGATCCTCTATTAAACAGAATCATTGTACCTAGTGGGGACTATCAGATTCTGCGTGATGATGATGGTAAAATATATGCAACGGCAGATGATTCTGTTACTAAATATTATATTCGAAATGGTTGTTCTGGCAACGGTTGTATTGCTATAGATGAGCTCAATAATATCAATCAGTATCTAGGTGTTGTTTACAAAAATGAAGAGCATTAAATTTAAGCGGTTGGTGGGTATTGGTATGAAAAAAAACAAAGGTATTACACTTATAGAAACACTTATTGCATTAGCAATTTTATTATTCTTATTTTTTGCGGTATTTTACACTTTAGGCAGTATACTGACGAGTGGAATTTTAGCTCAAAAAAAAGTTCAGATGATTAATGAGCTAGATAGTCGAGTTAATCACTTTGATGTGACGGGTAGCTTTGATAGTTCTACTTCAGATGGCATGACTTTTACTGAAACAAGTATATCAAGTATGGTAAAAGAATTTGTGGCAAATAGCCAAGCTTATGGTATATCTGTGATTAAGCGATCGTACGCTAGTCTTGGAGCTATAGAAGCAGAGCTTGGACCATATATGAAAGCCGCAGATGCTATATATATAGCTGCAGGAGCTACGGTGATTGATCCACCTGAGATAACTGACAATATTGATGCTGCACGAGCTACTTACTTGTCTGCAAGTACAGCAAAATGGTCTGGTGGTGGTACTGGTCTATTGCTCAATGTGGGTAATACTCAGATAGTTACAGCTATTCCTATGGATCCTCCAATCATAGATAGACCAGGACTGTTCCTAAGTGTAGCTCCATTTACAAATAACGATATTACCCCAGAAGGGGTGGTTTGGCGTTGCACAGCTTTTGGAGTTTGGACAGATGAAGAGAAAGAGCAACTACTATCTTCATGGTGTGTAATGTAGGTGTATTATGAAAAGTAAAATTTTGAATTTGTATAAAAGTAAACTGCTTAAAGGCATAAGTCTTATAGAGGTTTTGATATCTACGGTGATTTTTGTCATAGTGGTGTCTATCTCTATAAATGTGTATCTTGCAGTTAAGCAACATTACCAAGCAAATAAAGACAGGCTCAACAATGAAGTCAAAGAGTTAGCTGTAAAAAATATCTTCTACAATACAATCAAAAATATCGGTTTTGGTTGTAATTATGGGACAGGGCATCAAGATCAGTCTGATGTGACCGGAGATTCTTTGGATGATTTTCATCTCGATCCAGATACTTTACGGATCGGCAATCTACCCTTGACAAGTGGCTCAAGCTTTCCAGCGGAGTTAGAGAGTGATTGTAAAGATAATTGCTATCAAGCAAACACTGATTATGTGATGATTAAAAGAGAATCCACACATACAAATCTTGTAAATAATAATAACAGCAATACCTTGATGCTTGGCTCGATAGATAGCTTTGCAACAGGTGATTATCTTTTGTTATGTAATGCAAACAATATAAATATAGCTAAAATTGCTGGCTTAAATGAGAGTACAAACTCAGTCAACCTTAGCTTAGCTCCAGTAGGTGTGTACTATAGTGGTGACTATGTAGGTAGGTATAGCTTAGAAGTCCTTTATGTGGCGGATACTGGTGATCTTGATACTGATGGCAACAAGATTTATGGTTTGTATATTTATATAAGAGACAGTGAGACAGATGATCAAGTTTATGAGTTGATTGTAGGCGTTGAGAATCTTAAAATACAGTATACCACCACCAATAATGGTGCTTGGAGTACATTGGTTGGTTCTAAAGATATTGACGGTAGTTACAAGGCGTTAAAAATATCGTTTGATATTGATGGTGAAGCATATAGTAAAGTTGTAGTATTGTAGGTCTAAAAATTATGAAAAAAAGAATAACAGGTTCGGCTCTTTTGATGGCTTTGATATTTTCATTTGTAATAATGATTGTTGTCTCAAGCCTAGCATATACATATAAAGTTGGTATTTTATCTGTAAATAGCCTAAATGCTAAGCATATAAACAACAGCATTGATGAGGGTTATATCCGTGATGATTTGTTGAGTAAAGATTTATCGCAAGCATATGACGATACTATCGGTGATGTAAGGTTCAAAACAACACCTATAAATGTATCAAGAATGTTTGATGAAAGGCATGGTAATGCGGAACTTTATCAAGCAAATTCACATTTTGTGAGCTATGAGCTTGAGCATGAATTTTTGTATGATGGTATTCGTGAGTCAATAAAAGATATAATTGTAAATGAGATTGATAACAATATCTATACTCAGTATGATGCGAATACTCTTCCTTTAAATGTGCCGTTCGTAAATATAAAAGCTATGACAGGTATATTTGCGGGTCATAAGCTAAGCAGTGAAAATAAAATTGACGATATAGAGAATGGTTATATAGGATATATAAGTAAAAATAACAGTACTTTAAATATAAGTGCAGGAGCAAATAGCTCAACTATCACAGTGCCAAATAATCTTGATAATGACTATAAGTTTATAGTTGGTTGGGACTTGGTTGGTGGGCGTTGGAGTGTATATTTATCGGCTTATGATGATAAGCATATTTACACATCATCGACTACTTTAAGAAAGCTGGTCGATAATTCTACTCAGGCTCAGACCGACCTTAATAACTGGAAGACAGTTGGAGGTGTGCCTGCGAACAACATTGTTTTGGCAAAATGGTATTTTAGTGCTTATAATGATAAACCGAAGTTGTTTGTTCTAGAGAGAAAAATAAGTGGTGCAGCAAAGGCTCGTGATTTGGATTTTTATGAAACTACATACAGCTCATCTTCAAACTCTTACAATGCAACTAAAAATGATGCTTATGAAACCCCAGAAACCTTTGATGGCGATACTGTACATGCGGTGGTGCCGGACAATCTTTTTGTTTTAGATGCTAGCAACATCTTGATACAGGAAAGTGTGAACTTTAGGACTTATAGCCCAAGTGCAGACCCAGAACTAGGAGCTGCATCGGTACTCTCAACTACAACTCAGTCATCTCCTGTGATTGCTCGTAAAAATGCCACGGATCTGTATTATGTAATATTTGATGGTAATACTTATTATCAGTATAACTATGCTGGTGGCTCGATCAATGGCGAGCAAACAAAGACATATTCTGGAGAGATAATTTCTAAAATCATCGCTAAGTTTGGAGCGTTGTTTATATTTACAAATCAGTATGTGTATACCAATGATTTCAATACTAATCAGCTTAATAGAATACCAATCGACAACACAAAGAAGTATCAAATTCTAAGAGATGGTGATATCTACATTATGCCAGATGGTTTGCAATGTGTTATAGCAGCTGACTGCAATACTTCTGACAGAATCTATATAGATAAGAATTGTGGTGTAAATGGTGATTGTGCAGAAATTGCTAAGATTAACGATCTATCTAAATTTTTGGGTATGATTTATAAGCGAGAGAGGTAATCCCAATCTCAATACAAATTTATACTTTCTATTCTTATACCAATCCCAATACAAACTCATTCGTTCTCTCGTTGTATTTTATACCTATTTTAACCCTTTCATATTTACCAATAGCTATGGCTACTACCTACATATAAAACGATTAAAACTCCTTTGTGATAATCGTATCAATTTGTATTGGGATTGGTATAATATAACGATTATTTAGTAGATTTTTTATTTTATGATTTTTTATAATTCTTTGTCGGGTAAAAAAGAAGAGTTTACTTCTATGATTCCCAACAAAATCAATATGTACGCTTGTGGTGTAACGGTTTATGATGATTGCCATATCGGTCATGCGCGTACCTATATAGCTTTTGATGTCATCAATCGTTACTTAGAATATCGCGGGTATGATGTGACTTTAGTGAGAAATATCACAGATATTGATGACAAAATCATCAAGCGAGCGAATGAAAATGGCGAGTCCACGACGGATCTTGTTGAGAGAAACATCAAAGCTATGCATAGTGTGTTTGGTAGTCTGAATATCCTAAGACCTACAAGCGAGCCAAGAGCAACTGAAACAATCCCAGAAATGGTGGCAATGATTGAAGCATTGATAGCAAAAGGTTTTGCGTATCAAGGAGCTAATGGAGATGTATTTTTCCGCGTAACAAAATTTGATGGCTATGGTAAGCTTAGTAAGCAAAATCTTGAAGCTCTACAACAGGGTGCAAGGGTTGAGATTTCTGATGTCAAAGAAAATCCGATGGATTTTGTACTTTGGAAGATGGCAAAAGCTGGTGAGCCTGCTTGGGATTCGCCATGGGGTGCAGGTCGCCCTGGTTGGCATATCGAGTGTTCTGCAATGGCAAAAAAATTGTTCGGTGATACATTTGATATCCATGCGGGTGGTTCTGACCTTAGATTTCCACACCATGAAAATGAAATAGCCCAATCTGAGGCTTGTAATGAGTGTACATTTGCTCATTATTGGCTACATTCTGGTATGGTGAAAATTGACTCTGAGAAGATGTCTAAGTCATTAAATAACTTCTTTACGATTATAGAGGTACTAAAAGAGTATCATCCAGAAGTTGTGAGGTATTTTTTAGCATCTACTAACTACAGAAGCGAGATAAACTACTCTGAGCAAAATCTTGATAATGCTAAAACATCGGTCGAGAAGTTGTTTACAGCACTACGCGGTGTAGACCCAGTAGAAGTAAACCTACCTGAAGATGCTAGCGACTATGAAGACAAGTTCATCAAAGCGATGGACAATGATTTCAATACGCCAGAAGCACTAGCAGTATTGTTTGGCTTGGCTAAAGAGGTCAATACACTCAAAACTACAAATATTTTCAAAGCTAGTGGTTATGCTTTCTTACTACGCAAATTGTGTGGTGTGCTAGGGATACTATTTACAGATGTAGAAGAGTACTTCAAGCAAGTAAAAGGCGTAAATGCTGATGAAGTTGAGAAACTTATAGCAGAACGAATACAAGCAAAAAAAGACAAAAACTATGCACAAGCTGATGAGATAAGAAATTCTCTTTTAGAGCAAGGCATAGTACTAGAAGATAATGCTACAGGCACTACTTGGAAAAAGGTATAAATAAAATGTATAGCAAAGAAAAACACCAAGATGTATTGGATAATTTACATACAATAAGAGACTATATCCGTTGGACAATATCTGAAATGAGCGTGGGAAAAGCTTACTTTGGGCATGGATCGGATTCTATATGGGATGAAGCTGTACATCTTGTACTTTCTGCGATAAATATGTCGCATGAGATAGATACAAATATGGTCGATGCAAAGCTTTTGACTGCAGAGAAAGAGATTATCATAAATTATGTATATCAACGAGCTTGTGAAAGAAAGCCATTGCCATATATATTGAAAAAAGCATGGTTTGCAGATATGGAATTTGACATTGATGAGCGAGTGATAATTCCGCGTTCGCCGATTGCAGAACTTATACATAATGGTTTTGCTCCATGGGTAAATGATGTATATGAGGTAACCAGCGTACTGGATCTTTGTACTGGTAGTGGTTGTATCGGTATCGCATCATCACAGGTTTTTGAAAATGCAGATGTAACACTTGTAGATATATCTGATGTTGCTATAGAAGTCGCAAATCACAACATCACTAAACATAAGCTCAATGATAGAGTTAGAGCTGTAAAATCAGATCTTTTTGCTAATCTTGGCGATAAGAAGTTTGGCGTAATAGTTTCTAACCCTCCGTATGTGGATACTGATGATCTTGCAAGTATGCCGAGTGAGTATCATTTTGAGCCTAAGCTTGCTTTAGAGGCAGGTAAAGATGGTCTTGATCTAGCTAAGCGGATAATTCTTGAAGCAGATAAGCACCTTACAGAAGATGGTGTGCTTATAGTAGAAGTTGGTAATAGCCAATACGCACTTATGGATATGTGCCCAGATATTCCATTTACATGGCTTAGTTTTGCTGAGGGTGGCGATGGTGTGTTTTTACTTACTTATAGTGAGCTTGTGAAGTACAAAGATTTATTTAAACAATACTTTTCAGTATAGGCAAGTTATGTCATTACATACAAAGATCTCATCTAATAAAACCGTAATACTCATTATATGTCTTACAGGTTTGATGTCTCAATTTGCTACAGATAGCTTTATTCCGTCGATGCCGCACATGGCAGAGTATTTTGGGGTTGTGCCACAAGCTATCAAGCTTACAGTTGGTATTTATTTCCTAGGAATGGCTTCATCTATACTGGTGTTTGGGTATTTATCTGATAGGTTTGGTAGGAAGACCACTCTTATATTGGGCTATATAATTTTTTGTATAGCTAGCGTAGGGTGCACTTGTGCTCAATCAGAAAATCAACTGCTTTTCTTTCGCTTTGTACAGGGTGTGGGTATGGGTAGCTCATTTGTGTCATTTAGAGCGATCATGTCGGATGTATTTAGCCATGGAGAATCTTTAGCAAAAGCAAGTTTGATAGTCGGAAGTGTAGTATCATTTACGCCTCCACTAGCACCTATTACAGGTGGCTTTATCCAAGAGTTTATTGGTTGGCGTGGTAATTTTGGGATACATCTTGTATTGGCTGTTATCACTATTATGCTGATTGTGAAATATTTGCACCTTGAAAGCATACCTAGGCATACAGACAATATGCTCAAGTCTTATAAAAATATTCTAAAAAACAAATCCTTTGTACTAAATGCAATTTGCGGTGGGTTGGGATTGTCATTGGTATTTGTGTTTTTGACTTTATCACCTTTTTTCTTCCAGGTAAAAATGAATTTTTCACCGATTGAGTTTTCATTGTTGTCTACGAGTATTATCCTTCCACCAGCTGTTTTCTTGATTATATTTAAAAATAAAATCAGCAGAATGAATATGGATAGGGTGATGGTTTACTGTGCTGTTACGACCTTGATAGGTGCCTTGGCTTTAGCAATCTCGTATTTTGTGATGGGAGTAAACCCCATTGTGATTGTAATTCTTTGTGCTTTGACATTTTGTGGCAATGTATTTCAGTTTACTGCTAGCTACATCTGTGCTTACAAAAACATACGCACACAAAGAGGAGTTGCCTCTGCTACTTACGGATTTATTCAGATATCCATGACTACAATTTTTTCATTGCTGGTATCTGCCGTTTATCTTGAAAATCAGATTTTTTTAGGTCTAATAATGGCTGTACCACCCTTGTTGATAATCTTGATAAAAGTAGTCGATACGAAGATTTTGAAAGAGTGATTTTATCTAGGGTACCTCTAATTTTTGTTGCACTTCTATTTGAAATCCAAGAATTTCTTATTTAGGAACATGTCTATTAAAGGAAAGTCTTTCGGTCCTAGATTTTAAAACTAATGCTATCCTACTTACTCGAGTTTTAGATTAAATAGCAATGTATTTGCCGTTTCAGAAAAAATATAATCACAGCCATCGCATTTAAAAAGGTGGCACAAACCATCATATTTAGTCTTATAAGTAGAGTAATTAGAGCATTTTAAACTGTTGCAATTTGGGCATGTTTGCTGAAATAAACACATAAACTATAAACCTATAGCAAATAGACATAAATCTATCAGAATTTTACACTTAATCAAACAGCAACAGGGGGCACTTCAACGAACTGTGTATTTATCTATCAAAATTAATTAATCAACAAATCTGCTATAAACACTCTAGTTAAAGCAATAAGTTTGCGTATACTCTTGCTCCTACAATCATCATCTAATAATACCCCATGAATATATTCAAACGCCTAATTTCATTATCAATTTTAGTATTATCATTTAATATTTCACATGCGAGTACGAATGGTAATCGGATCACGATACATTCACTGGACAGTAAGATTGAATATGAGTTTGAGAAAGTAGAAGTAGATAATAGTTTGTTGAGTGATAAGGGTATCAAGGTTACTGCTGGAGAAGGCAATGATATAAATATAAACTATAATTCTGAACGAAAGCTTAGTAACAGAGTCTGGACAAATTTAGTTGAGAGTGTTTCTGATAAGGCAAATATAGCTGTAAATCCAGAGCAATCTAAAGATATAAGTATGATAGATTTTTATATAGTGGGTAAGCTGAAGATAAATGGCTCTTATGTGGTGGGAGATAGTGGCTCACCGGCGAGGCTTTATTTAGCTGAATATAATAGTTCAGATATGTATTGGCTAATTGCATTTGATAGCATCAAAGCGATCAAGAGAAAAACAATGGATCATAAAGCGTATTATTATAATCTCAAAACAGAAGATGGTAGTAAGTATCAGCTACTACAAAAGGAAGATAAGAGTATATATAGCTGCATTAAAGACAGATGAGAGCCCTTTCATTAAACTGTGTAAATAGCTTTATAGACTTGGATTTCAAATAGAAGTGCAACAAAATTTATAGTTCCGATTTAAAAGTTTTCATGTAGTCTATCCATAGAGGTACTTATATGAAAAAATATAAAC
>Ga0307934_1001864_pt1 | contig 12089 bp, 10 predicted proteins | sample OrgLakmetageno90_FD_201838 | JGI IMG/M metagenome (GOLD analysis project Ga0307934, IMG submission 201838) | Saline water microbial communities from Organic Lake, Antarctica - #90 | ecosystem: Environmental > Aquatic > Non-marine Saline and Alkaline > Saline | place: Antarctica: Organic Lake... | reverse complement strand
GTGAAAAATAAGCTGATAGCCATTGCACTGCCGAGCACCGCAATGATGAGACTGACGACAACGCCCCACTGACTGCGATAGCCTTCGGGAAATTCAGACTCACCGAGTGTTTTCAACACTTTTCGAAACTGACTGGTGGCATATACGGCTGTAAAACTGCCAAGCACAATAAAGGCCAGACCCAGCCAGAAGGTTATTTCGGTATTAATGATTTGCTGGCCGTCAGATAAGATTTCTAATATCAGTCCCGAACGCTCAATCAAAAAACCAAACATGATAAATGTCAGACCGGTGCGGATCCACGCCAGTAGTGTGCGCTCTGCTGCAAATAAAACCCTGGGATCTTGTAAATAAGACATATTATTTGACCTTGCGCCGGCGCAGCCAGGCTTTCAGCTTGGCGCTGAGTTTATGGAAGAAACGATGCTTATTGCCGGCGGCTTCACTGGTCAGAAAATTAATCTGAATAGAACGGCGGGTGCCTTCAAAAGGGGGATAACCATGCCAGCAATTATCGGTGACTTTAAAGGCAACCAGTGTGCCGGGACCGGGGGCAATTTCCGCGACATAATCTTCCATATCATGGTCATTACGAAGCATTCTCAATCGACCGGTAGTTGCTGGCCATTCTGCGTTTAAATAAATGAGTATGGTCACCAACTTGGTTTTTGAGTCGGTATGAATCCGGCCATCTTTGGCGCGTGAATAACCACGCAGCGTCATCAGCATGGGCAGGTTCATGACATCAACTGCGAATTTGTCACAAATAATTTGTCGGAAATCGGCACTGTCGAGGGCGTCTAAAAATGCTTTGAAATCGTCATTAACCGCCACATCCTCGACATTAAAACTGCCGCCATCACCGATATCCGGAAAGTCGGCCATTACCCGATCCAACATCGCGTCATTAATTGAGCGCTCAACACTAAAAAACGGAAATGGATCCGTTTTCAGCGGTGCTGCCTGTACAGCAGCCAAATTCAGTACCGTGCTCATCTGAGATCCTGTTATCGGTAAAAACTAATGGACAATATGATAATACAAATCAGGCTTTAGCCGGTCCTATCGGAATGTTGCGGGCCTGAAACTGTCACAATACGGCCAAACACGCGTCTATTTAGAACATGTTAAACATCAGGAGTAACACATGGCAAAGTGGTTAAACGGGCAAGTTGTCGAAAATAAGCGTTGGACCGACAGGCTGCATTCCTTGCGGATCAAAGTCGAGATTGCGCCTTTTGAGGCCGGTCAATTTACCCGTTTGGCGTTGGATATTGATGGCGACGAAGTCAGTCGGCCATTTTCACTGGTCAATGCGCCGGATGAGCCTGTTCTGGATTTTTATTTTATTGAAGTGCCGGGCGGTGTGTTATCGACACGACTTTCTGCATTAGAGGCCGGAGATGACGTTTGGGTGGCCCCCAAAGCGGCTGGCTTGATGACACTGAAACAACTGGCGCCAGCCAGTAAATTATTTTTGATTGCTACAGGCACCGGCTTAGGCCCGTTTTTATCAATTATTAAAACAACGGAAGTCTGGCAACAGTTTGAGCAAGTTTGTCTGGTGCATGCGGTAAGGTTCGCCGAGGAGCTCAGCTATCAGGACACCATTAATGATGTTAAAGCAGCGCATGCTGATCAATTCCATTATCAGTCAATTGTCAGTCGCGAAGCTTCGTCAAACGCGCTAAGTGGTCGTATTCCTCAACTTATTGATGACCAGCAACTTGAGCAGGCGCTGAGCGTTGAGATCGATAAAGATAGTCAGGTCTTGTTATGTGGCAATCCGGCCATGGTGCAAGAAACTACCGACGTTTTATTAGCGCGCGGCCTGACCCGGCATAGTCGCCGTGAAGCAGGCAATATCAGTATCGAAAAGTATTGGTAACCAGCCTGCGCTGCGGATGTTTTAAAAGCATTTTATTTAGATAATGTTGATAAATTAGAAAGACTTAGTCGTTCATCATGATTGACTTGTCTGGAACCTTTGTTGAGTTTATCAGTTGTGTATTATGTGTTAAAACCTAGTTACTTAGTATTCAAAGTCTCAGTTTAATCATCTTCGTTATATCCAATTAGATATCGCAGGCAACCGGCTGTGCAGGAACGGTTTTTGCGAGGTAATGGATTTGTATTTTTAAAAAGCTGATTTTTTTGCTTGCATTCAGCTGAAAATTTTTACAGTGTTAAGCTGAATTGTTGTTTCTAGATCGTGCTTTGCGATCTATTCAAGGGAGGGGCCATGTCAGATGTCTGGCAGGAAACCATCACCAACGCTGAAGTGTTACGCCGTGATTTACATGCGCATCCTGAGTTGGGCTGGCAGGAATACCGTACTGCAGATCGCATCCGCGATACGCTCAGTACACTGCAAATTGCCTGGCGTGCCTGCGCCGGTACTGGCACGCTGGCTTGGCTGAATCCCTCTGGCAAAGGCCCGCATATTGCCTTGCGCGGCGATATCGATGCGCTGCCCATTACTGAAAACACCGACATTAACTGGACATCTCAGCACGCGGGTTGCATGCATGCCTGTGGTCATGACGGTCATACCGCCACACTTCTGGCCACTGCCCGTTGGCTGAAATTGCATGAGCATTTATTGCCGGGGCCGGTCACCTTGATTTTTCAGCCTGCCGAAGAAGGTGGTCATGGTGCCCGGGAAATGATTGCCGATGGCGCTTTAGAAGGCATTGATGCGATATTTGGCTGGCACAATTGGCCAGCGATTCCATTTGGCAAACTGGTCTGTCCCGATGACATTGTGATGTGTGGTAATGGCACATTTGAATTGATAGTGCATGGTCTAGGTGGTCATGCCAGTCAGCCAGAATTATGTCGGGATCCGGTATTGGCAGCCAGTGCCATTACCTTAAATTTACAGCAGATCATCAGCCGGCGTTTGCCCCCTCAACAAGCCGCGGTGATCAGTGTAACTTCCATTGAGGCGCCCAGCGCACCGACCGTTATCCCGCAGCAGGCCAAAATTGGCGGCAGCATTCGGGTGCCGGATAAAGCTACGCGCGAAACACTTAACCGTCTGATTACCGAGATTAGTCAACAAACGGCGGCCAGTTATGGTGTGCATTGTGAGGTCAATATCTACCCGCGCTATGAAGCTACCATCAACCATGTCCAGCCGGCATTGTTGGTGCGCCAACAATGGCAGGCATTGTTTGGCCTTGATGCGCTGCACAGTGATATCCGGCTACCGATTATGGCGTCCGAAGATTTTAGTTATTACCTGCAGGAAATTCCCGGTGCCTTTGCGCTGATTGGCAGTGATGACGGGCCTGAACATCAGGCACCGTGCCACAGCCCGCATTACGATTTTAACGACCGGCTAATTCCGCTGGTTACAGCCCTGTTTTCGCGCCTTTCTGGCGCACCTGTTCCTGAGGAACTGTCCAACTTCGGCAAGATGTAAAACCGTGAGGAGATTATAGATGAGCATATTTGAACAAAGAGAATCGGCGATTCGAGCTTATTGCCGGGTCTATCCTGTGGTGTTTGATAAGGCGTTGAATGCCCGGCAGACAGATGAAAATGGTCGTGAATATATCGATTTTTTCGCCGGTGCCGGTGTGCTGAATTTCGGTCACAACAACCAGCGAATGACTGAAGCGGTGATTGCCTACATTCAATCCAATGGTGTGACCCACAGTCTCGATATGCATACCACTGCCAAGCGTCAATATATGGAGCACTTCACTCGGACTATTCTTGAGCCACGCAATATGCCCCATAAAATGCAATTTATGGGACCGACGGGTACCAATGCTGTGGAAGCCGCTATGAAACTGGCCCGTCGAGTAACCGGTCGCCAGGATATTGTCGCTTTCAGCCATGGCTTTCATGGCATGACTTTGGGGGCACTGAGCGCCACCGCCAATCAATATTTCCGTAATGCCGCTGGTGTGCCGTTAAATCATGTTAAACATTTTCCGTTTGGCTGCGAAACGGTTTGCCCCGGCTGTGAATTGGGTTGTGGCATGCAAAGCATCGATCAACTACGTGCTCTTTATGCCGATTCATCCAGTGGCATTGCACCACCGGCGGCATTTTTGCTGGAAACCATTCAGGCCGAAGGTGGCGTCAAAGTAGCTGATAAAGATTGGCTGCAGGCCCTGGCAAAACTAGCCAGAGAAATCGGTGCTTTGCTGATTGTTGATGATATTCAGGTGGGCGTTGGCCGTACCGGGTCTTTTTTCAGTTTTGATGATTTAGATTTGGATCCGGATATTATTTGTCTCGCCAAAGGCATTGGTGGCCTCGGTACGCCGATGGCGATGAATCTGGTGAAACCGGAACATGACAAGCACTGGTCTCCGGGTGAACATACCGGTACTTTCCGTGGCCAGGATATTTCCTTTGTCGCCGGTGATCAGGCGCTGACTTATTTTGACGATGATGAACTGATGCAAACCGTCAAAACCCACGGCGCTATGATGGCAGATGCTCTGCAACCATTGGTGGAGCGTCACCCATTGGTCAATCTGACCGGCAAAGGTATGATTTTGGGCCTGGATGTTGGTAATGGTGAGCGGGCCAAAGAAATTGTCAGTCAGTGCTTTGAAGCGGGCCTGATGATTGCCAGTTGCGGCACTGGCGGTCGGGTGATCAAATTGATCCCGCCGTTGACCACGCCCAAAGCCGATCTGGAACAAGGCCTGCAAGTCCTGATTAAAGCCACTGATAACGTCATGATGCGGGAGGCGGCATGAGACATCGCGATGATATGACCTTTCCGTTCGAGGAGTACGAACGACGATTACGTGAACTGCGTGAGCGGATTGCTGAGCGATGTATGGATGCGGTGGTGATTTCCGATCCGGAAAATATCATGTATCTGACTGATTATCAGACCACAGGCTATTCCTTCTTTCAGGCGCTGGTGGTGCCGCTCGAAGACGAGCCGTTTATGATTACCCGTAAGCTTGAAGAATCGAACGTGATACACCGTACCTGGGTAGAAATCACCCGGCCATATCCGGATACCGGTGATGCGATTCAGATGCTGGTGGATGCGTTGCGTGAATTTGGTCTCGATAATAAACGTATTGGTTATGAACGTAACAGCTATTTCTTCCCGGCTTATCATCAGGATTGCATTCATAACACGCTGACTGATGGCAAATTGTTGGATTGTTTTGGCATAGTCGAAGAAGGCCGGGTCTGTAAATCACCGATGGAAATTGCCCTGATGCAAAATGCGGCAAGAGCCACTGAAGCTGGTATGCAAGCTGGTATTGATGCTACCGAAGCCGGGGTTACCGAAAACGAGATTGGCGCAGCAATCAGTTCTGCTATGTTTAAAGCGGGCGGTGAACCACCCGCGGTCATGCCTTATGTGACCTCCGGACCCCGGACTATGATTGGTCATGCCACATGGGAAGGTCGTTTGGTGCAACCAGATGAGCATGTTTTTCTCGAAGTTGGCGGCTGTTACCGGCGTTATCATACGGCGATGATGCGTACGATTGTGCTCGGCAAACTTAGCCCGTCAATGTATAAGGCGCAGGAAATCATGAAAATGGCGCTGGATGCAGTGCATACTAAATTTCAGCCCGGCATGACAGTATCTGATGCCGACAATATGATTCGCAACATCATTACCAAAAACGATATTGGTGCGCGGCTGGTGACCCGTTCGGGATATTCCATTGGCATCGCTTTCCCACCCAGCTGGGATGAGGGTTATATCGTCAGTCTTAAACAAGGTGAATCTGCGGTACTGAAACCGGGTATGACCTTTCATATCATTCCGTGGATGTGGGGCGTTGATGGTGATAAAACCTGCGGTATTTCTGACACCATTCATATTACTGAAGACGGCTGTGAATCGTTTTTCACTATGGATAGGGATTTTATTGTGAAGCCAGCCAGCAGCGGCAAGAAACTGCTGAGTCTGGATGGTGCGCGGCAAAACGAGACCGCCAAAGACGATAAAAAAACCACCGCAAAACAATCTTCCTGAGGACATTATGCTAACAGCAACCAACCCTTTTACCGGGCAAGCGCTCGAACCTTTCCCATCGCTTGATAAAAATGAAATGTATGCCCGCATTGGCGAAGCGACTGAGGCTTTTGCCGATTGGCGTGATAAAAGTTTTGCCCAGCGCGCCGATGTGCTGAAAGCCGTTGCCAGACAACTGCGCGCCGAAAAACACGACATTGCCGAACTGATGGCGCTGGAAATGGGTAAACCCATTAAAGAGGGCGTGCCGGAAGTCGAAAAGGCCGCGAATTGCGCCGAGTATTATGCCGACCATGCTGAGGCTTATCTTGCCGATGAAATCCTGCCATCGGATGCCAGCCTCAGTTATGTCACCCATCAGCCGCTGGGGACATTGCTGGGCATTTTGCCGTGGAATGCACCCTTATGGCTGGCATTTCGCTATTTAGCACCGGCGCTGATGGCCGGTAATACCTGTGTGATGAAGCATGATCCGCATGTACCCCGTTCAGCGCAGGCCATTGCCAATGCATTTTTAAAAGCGGGTGCGCCGGATAACATTATGGTTAATTTGCCCTTGGAAACTCCGGAGGTAGAGCTGGCGATTCGCGATTCGCGGATTGCTGCCGTGTCGTTTACCGGTTCCAGCGGTGCCGGTAAAAAAGTTGCGGCGATTGCCGGTAGTGAAGTTAAACCCTGTGTACTGGAACTTGGCGGCTCGGATCCGGTGTTGGTACTGAATGACGCCAATCTGGAACTGGCAGCGGATGTGATCTGTTTATCGCGGGTTATTAATGCCGGCCAGTCGTGTATTGCTGCGAAACGGATCATTGTTGAAGCAAATGTCCACGATCGGTTTGTGGAGTTGGTCAGACAGCGACTCAGTAAATTACAGCTGGGAGATCCGCTGCAAGCAAATACCGATATCGGTCCAATCGCTCGCGAAGATTTACAACTGAATTTACACCGGCAAGTCGAAGATACCGTTGCGGCGGGCGGCAAATGTTTATTGGGCGGTAATTTGCCAGAAGGGGATGGTTTTTTCTATCCGGTGACATTGTTAACGGAGGTGACGCCCACCATGTGCGCGTTTCGTGAAGAAACCTTTGGACCGGTGATGGTCATTATCAAGGCGGATGATGTTGAACATGCTTTAGACATGGCCAACGATACCGAATACGGTCTTGGCGCTGGGATCTGGACAGAAAATGCAGAACTGGCCAAGACTCTGGCTATGCAAATTGAGTCAGGCCAGGTGGCGATTAACGGCATTGTGAAAACTGATCCCCGTTTGCCGAGTGGCGGTGTTAAAGGTTCGGGTTATGGCCGCGAACTGGGACCGCATGGCATCAAAGAATTTGTTAATGCCAAACAGATCTGGATTAAGTAATAAGTCTGAATTGCACAGTAAAAAAAGCCCGTTTCGGGCTTTTTTTATGGCTGCTCGGCCAACGTCTCAGTCAGTGCCACGGCGAGATCATCGAGATTGTTACCCAGGGCGCGGACCAGCGCCGGGTAACCGGATGCAGCAAGTTCGGTTTGCAGATCAAAGTTTTTTAAGCTGATGATCTGGCCTTTAATATCTTGCAATTGCCATTGACCGCTCATCAGCGCCAGCCCGTCATGACGGCCGTGAAAGGCATCAATGGTCAGCGATAAACGCAGATCCCCTGCGGTTTGTGGGCCGACAATAGTGAATGTTTGCTGGCGCTGATTTAACCGGTTTCGTAAACCACGATTGATTTGCTGGGAAAGATCAGCCGCCCATAGATGATTTTTCGCCTGATTCAGGGTGATTTCGTCGAGTTGCAGTACCAGGCCGCCATCATCGAGAAAATCGGCCAGCTGTACTTCACTGATTTGCAGCAATCGTGATGACGGTTCACTGCTTTCGCCCTGAATGGTATCGGCTTCTGGTAAAAAGTAGCGATGATTTTCCACCGTTTGTTTGGCGCAGCCTGCCAGAAAGACCAGTAACAACAGGGCAAAGTAGGGTTTAAATTTCATCACGGGTGCACCTGCAATTAGGGTTTAGCCGCCGGCGGCACAGGATCGCTAACGGCCGGTGGATTAAAAATAAGCGCATTCGGCTGTTCGCTGAGCGTCTTGGCGAAAGGTTGCAAATCGCGCATCAGTTTGTCCAGACTTTGCAGGGTGCGATTCAGCTCCCGATAAGCCGGTGAATCGGGTGACAGCCCCTTAACTGCCTCGCGTAATTCGGCCAAAGTCTGGTTGATATTGGCTGGTACACTTTGCGTTTGCGGGTCATTGACCAGTTGGTTTACGCTGCTGGTCAAATCACGGATCTCGCGCAGCAGGGTTTCTGATTGCTGCATATTGTTGTCCATGCCTTGCAAAATGGGTTCAACCTCTAAGGCGTTGAGCTTGTCGAGCAGATTGGAGACTTTTAACTCAATTTGCGCAAGGCCGGTTGGTGTCGTTGGAATCACCAGCCGGTCTTCAAAGGTTTGTTTGGCATAGTCGTCAGTTTGATCGCGCTGGAAATTTAAGTCGACAAACAAAGAGCCGGTCAACAAATTGCCAGACTTTAAAGTGGCACGCAGGCCGTTACCGAGCATGGTTTCGATACGATCACGCCATTCGTCGAGATCGATTTTTTCCTGACCACCAAGACGCTGAGGTTCCATACGTATCAGAACGGGGATCGCGAAGCTTTCACGGCTGGGCCGCTCGGGTGAGGTAAACCGCCATGGCACTTTACGCACCGTACCGACACGGATGCCACGAAATTCTACTGGCGCGCCTTCAGAAAGACCGCGAACCGTGTCTTCGACCAGCAGAACATATTCCAGATAATCACTATAAATACCCTGACGGGCGCTGTCTTCATCCGAAAATAATTGGTAAATACGTTCGTCGACAGCTTCGCTGGTAACCGGCAAATCTGCCAGTTCACCAAACGTTACACCCCCACTGATTAAGGCTTCCAAAGAGGCAATGTTGACTTCAAAGCCTGCGGCGCTCAGCTCTAAATTGATGCCTTTAGCTGACCAGAACCGTGTATTGGGGCTAATTAAAACGTCATAAGGGCTTTCAATAAATAATTGATGATTGACCTGCCGGGTGTCTTTATTAAATTCAGCCGTTTCTACCCGACCAACGGTATAACCCTGATAAGTGACCGGATCGCCGGTCCGCAATGAGTTACCCAGTTGACTGATTAATTTAATGCGAATGCCTTCAACACCTTCGATGGCCACCGGCGGTTGATTCAGCACCGAAAATTTGCGTTGCGGTTGCTCCGATTGCCCCGGCTGCATTTGAATATAGGCACCCGATAATACCGTGCCAAAACCACTGATCCCCTCGCGACTAATACGTGGTTTCACTACCCAGAAACGCGTGTCCTCCACCAAAATTTCTTCTGCATCATGATTGATGCGCGCCATAATCAGTGCCTGGCTTAAATCTTCGGAGAGTCTGACTTCTTCCACCAGGCCGATATCGACATTTCGGGTTTTGATTTTGGTTTTACCGGCTTCGATACCTTCGGCATTAGACATGGTGAGTGTGATCAACGGACCAGTGTTGCGATAATTGTCAACAATCAGCCAGACACCAATCAACATTGCCACCACTGGGATAATCCAGATTGGCGAAAGCCGCGACGCTTTAACGGGTTTGGCGCGATGCAAATCGGTGGTTTGTGAAGTTTCTGCTGAACCGGTCTCACTCACGCAAAGGCTCCTTATTAGCTGTAGTTGAAGTGTTGGCAGGTTTATCCCAAATCAAACGTGGGTCAAACGTGATAGCTGCAAGCATTGTTAATATTACCACTGCGGCAAAAGCCAGGGCGGCTGGCCCCGGATTTATCGATAACAAACTGCCGGCACGAATAAGCGCCACCAATACTGCGACCACAAATACGTCAACCATTGACCAGCGGCCGATAAATTCGGTGACGCGATATAAGCGCACGCGGCTGCGATGACTGATTTCACTGCTTTTACCTACCCGCAAACACAACCAGCCCAGTGACAGGATTTTGCCAACTGGCACAATGATGCTGGCGACAAAAATTACTAACGCAATAGGCCATGATCCGGCATTGACCATATCAACCACGCCGCCAATAATGGTTTTAGGCTGTGTGTGTCCCAGCCGGGTACTGAACATAATCGGGTAAACATTAGCCGGTATATACAATATGCAGGCAGCGGCTAATAATGCCCAGGTCCGCTGCACGCTGTTTGGTAACCGGTGCTGAAGTATTTCCCCACATCGCTGGCAATAGGCTTTGCCAGCAACAGGCAAATGTTGCAACAGGCCACAGGTTTTACATCCGGTTAAATGTTGTGAGGTAGCGGTTTGTCCGGTTTGACTGGCTTCTGGTGCCAGCGGTTCGCCAGCAATAGCAAACCACATCCAGTCATCATCCAGCGAACGCATCGTTAACAGTAGCAAAATGGCAAAACTGCAAAATGCCCAAAAGCCAACGCCCAGCGTCACATCAGCGTTGCCAGAAATTTTGAACAAACTAACCAGCGCGCCAATAATAAAAACATCAGCCATCATCCATGGGTGCAAGTGTTTTAACGATCGGGCTATCACCCGGCTGAAAGGCAGTGGCTCGGCACGCATTAAGCCTGCTTGTAACCAGACCACACTCAGCAAATAAATCGCCGGTAAAATAACAATGGTCAATGCCACCAGTATGGCGATGAGTGGTTGGTCGAAACTGAGTAGTTGTGTTGCCGTCTGGCTAAGTTCAATTTGCTTACCAATACCAAAGACGGCAAAGCTGACAAACGGAAAACCCACTGACAAAGCCAGCGCCAGCAACGCAGTTAACGCCAGTGCCATGCTGCGCTGTACTGGCCGGAAATGACGTTTGACAAGGGTATGATGACACCGTGGACAAACAGCAATTTCACCCGGGCGCAGTGGCGGCAATGCTATTACCCAATCGCATTCCTGACAGGCCCGCAAACGTCGTCGGCTGGTGCGGGATTCCGGTGAGCCGGATTCAATGTCTCGTTGCGGGGATGTGGTTTGCCGATGACGCAAATCAACTTTCCATAAAATTTAGAAACATCAGTATAACGCGGCTAAACAGCAGATTTTGTGATTTAGTCGGCGCTGTCGCAGACGGCAACAAGGTCAAACTTTTTTTACAAATTGTGACTTGAGTTTCATGGCGCCAATACCGTCTATTTTGCAGTCGATATTGTGGTCACCATCAATCAGACGAATGTTTTTTACCTTGGTACCGACTTTGACAACTAATGACGAGCCCTTGACCTTCAAGTCTTTAATCACTGTCACGGTATCGCCGTCTTGCAGTGCATTACCATTGGCATCTTGAATACTGTCGGGCTGATCATCAGTCACAATGGCATTTTGCATGGGCCATTCGTAAGCACATTCAGGGCAAATCAATAAGCTGCCATCCTGATAGCTGTATTCAGAATCACATTTGGGGCAGTCAGGAAGTGTTGGCATGGGTTACCCTTTGGCGTTTAGTGGTTATGCCTATTATATTGGATTGTCGATGATGCTGTGGCTTAATCCAATGTCAGCAAAGTGTTCTTAATTACGGCTCTTGTCAGATCAATGTGTCTTATCAGTGCATCAACAAAAAACCTTATCAAGCAAATGCATCATCAATGCGTAAATCGCCCTGATACAGGGTTTTAATGCGGTTGATGGTGTTATCGTGCGTCAGACAATGGATGATGCACTGTGCCACATCGGCGCGACTGATAAGCCGTTGGGCTTTGTCTTCAGGTATTTGCGTGGTGATTTTGCCTGTTGCGGCGTCATTGATGAGTTTGCCCGGTCGCAAAATGGTAAAGGGCAGACTACTGCCCAGCAAATACTGATCAGCAAAATGCTTGCAAACGTTGTAATGCTTAATGGCCGGGCTACCATTCTCCGGATCGCCGGCATTTTGGGCGCTGATCATCACAAACTGCTTAATTTGATGTTTAATGGCCATTTCAACCGCTTTGCAAGCACCCCATAAATCCACCAGAATGGTTTTATCGGCACCAGTTTTGCCGCCGCTACCGGCAGTAAAGATGACTTTGTCGCAGTCCTTAAAGGCATCATCTGATAATGGCTGTTCCAAATCACCAATCACGACTTCGGCGCCAAGCTGTTGGAAAAAGGC
>Ga0307934_1001863_pt1 | contig 12089 bp, 15 predicted proteins | sample OrgLakmetageno90_FD_201838 | JGI IMG/M metagenome (GOLD analysis project Ga0307934, IMG submission 201838) | Saline water microbial communities from Organic Lake, Antarctica - #90 | ecosystem: Environmental > Aquatic > Non-marine Saline and Alkaline > Saline | place: Antarctica: Organic Lake... | reverse complement strand
GGTGGGTGTTAGTTACGTGCATGAGTCGGGCGCAACGGTGCTTTCCCCTCTCGACCACACCATCATCGCCAGGTTGGCGACGTCAACCGGGTCGCCTTTGCTGATGTGATCTATCAGCATGTCGTGCAGCTGAGCTTCAGTGCGGGGAGCGTCAAATTCTAAACTGTCCATAGTGACACGCCTTGGGTGTTGCTTCAAATGCCTCATCTTATAGCGCAAATCGTTGCTTTTTAAGAGACCCCACCACAGGTGCTTTGTATGATCCCTTTAAATCCTTCTTTTGAGTCTATGAGCACCCATCACAATGTGGTGTCCTTGGCTGCCCGGGTTGGCACAACCGGTGCGTTGCTCACCGAGTCCCTGCCAGGCTTTGTGGCCTCCGTCCAATCGTTTTTTCAGAATATGGTTAAGTCGTCACCCGATTTTCATGTAATCGAGCAAAAACTGTTCTCACACAAACTCACCGCCAGTAAGATCCAGTACACGGACATGGCTAAGGTGACTCTGTACGTTCCCAGCGGACTGTCCGTGTCGTACCTGGAGTGGATGAAGGTCATGGACGACTGTTCACAAACCACGCTGACGCTAGAGACGCGGGTTCTGGATCCGTTCCTAACCTGGGTGGGGTTACTGACGTCTGACGACTCCCGTTTCACCAACCGTCGGGTTAAAGACGGCCTAGCCGACATCGACTTTGCAGATCTGGATCGTTTAAAGAAATCCATAGGTCAGTGCTTTGACCGCAGAGTCAAAGATGAGCGCCCTTACGGCGAACTTTTAGATCGCAACAAAGACTGGGACACCGTAATAGAAGAATCCAATCTCCTGACTGAGCGCACCGCGCGCATCAGACCCAGCGTGATCTACGAGAAAACCCAGCAGCTTAGCCACTATCTGGAAACCCTGGCTACCCACCTGTCGGACCCGGACACCGTGGATAAATTCAACAACGAGTACAAGAAACTCTTTAACCGAGACATCGTGTCGGCTCTGGCGGACATGACGTATAAAGTTGCTCAAGAAGTTGAGTTCTTTTCAGTGTACGTGTATTACCTGGAATCCACCGCCCAGGCAATAGAAGACTCCATGGTTAAGATCAAAAAAGTGGCCAAGCTTTAAACAGCATAGATGCAGGAGGGCACTGTGCCCTCCTGCTATGCCGTCTACGGGTTAGCCGGTTGTACCAGGTTGTTGTCTAGCAACAGCTGCTCCATACGTTGGAGTTTAGCATTCAATCGTGTGTTAGCCGCTTGTGCATCGGCCAGGCGTGTGTACACATCCTTACGGATCTCCACTGCGGCCTGACGTGCCGTTTCTATGTTGGTTTGTTCGGCCTCGTTCAGACCGTCGGTATGCTCCAGTTTGAGCAGCCGCACTTCAGGGCGGTACCCTAACAACCCCAAACACTGAGCACCAATGGCCTCAGTGACATGAGACAACCCCAGGGTGTCTGGCAATGGCCCTAAATCCACAGAGAGCAACACCAGCGACGTTACGGACCCCAACCGATTAGGCAAAGAGGCAATGAACGTATCCGGTACCACGATAGAGGCACCGATGGCCGACAAGGTCACCAGGTACGCCTCAGACCGTCTGTCGGTCTGATAGGTTTCGTAAGAGACCCCGTACGGCTCGTAGTACCGCTCAAACACCCCCACACCCTGAGTCTCGGCGTCTTTAAACGACCTTAAAGCACGGCACGTGTACAGTGTGTTGGGTTTCAGTGTGTAAGGCGCTGTTAAGGTGTAGCTGCCCGCCAGCCCTAATGTAGGCGTTAACCGAATGGCCATCTTCTGAATCTCCTATCAATAGTTGGCTGAGTCACACCAGTAATCCGCGTTTGTTTTTCCGTTAATCGTGGCGTACGCATAGTGGTTGTCAAGAAGCCATTGGTTTATTAAAACACCGTCCACTTCCACGTCTGCCACTACCCTAAAGAAACTGCCACGGCTAACGTTAAAAATGCGTATGGATTGTGCCTCCATTATTTTCTCGGACAGTTTATCTCGGACGTATTGCCCGTAGAGGCGCTCACGGGATTTAGCCGCCTCGGGTTTACACCGACTCCGCAGTTCAGGCGTATCCACTCCCGATAACCGTATCCCCAAATCCTCACCAAAGACCGCCGGCAATCCAGGCAGGTTAATGTAGAGGGTATCCCCATCGTAGACCCGTGAGATATTGACCGGATAAATCAGCCATTGGGTGCCACCCCAGCTCACGGCGGGGGTCAGCATTAAAAGCACCGCCACTAGACATTTGGTGTGCCATGTACAAAGCGTCACACGTCTCATAGGGCACCCGTGCCCACTACGGGTACGTAGGACATCTTAGACAGTGTGTAGAACTGTATGTTTTGATACGTGGTGACCACAAACATTTTGTTCTCGCGCCACATCTTAGAGTATCCGGCTGGAAGCAGGGTGAATTCACCCACAGACTCTGCGTGCAACAGCAGTTCCGCCAGACGATGCACAAACCCACGCGTCTCTGGCGACAGGCGGTTAAAATCGATAGAGGTAGTAGACAGAGTTGCGTAGTCAGGGAAAAAAGAACGAATGTCGAACAGCTCGTTTCGGTTTTCAGGTCCGCCGCACACCCCAAAAGCAATGGACTTGTACAAGTACGTGGTGATGTCACCGTAGTACTGCACGTGTGTGCCGCTGTACAACGGCATGTGCGTACGCAGGGTCTCAAAGACGTCTCTGTACCGCATCAAAGGACTGAATAGGCCGGCTTCCAAAGATTGATTTGGAACAGAGTATTGACTCCAGAAGGGCACGATGGTAAACTCAATGGTCTTAAACAGGTCGGGGATGCGTTCTTCCCAGATTTCAATCGGATAACTGCTGTTGGCCAATATATCTTTACGCAACGCGGAATAGATGGCGTCAACGTTATTGCCGGCTTGACCGTAGACGGCCACTGTCCAAGGTAGGGCTACCGTGTCGGATGGGTCGTTAGGGTTGACCACCGGAAAGGTAAACGATACAGAGCGGGTGTAGGGGTAAGGATGCGCCGCCTCGGTCAGTCGGTCAAACACCATCGCCGTATTCAGGTCGGCGGTCAATGACACGATCGAGCCAATGCTGCCGTGCAACGCGTCTATTTCATCCACCGGGTGTGATACGGTAATGTGGTACTGATCGTACAGGTCCTGAAACGCTTGGTCTGCAAAAAAGACGCGGACTGAGGTGTCTTCCCCCTGACCCAACACATAGGCGACCACGTATTCCGGCATCCACAGAGTACCGTTGGTCACCATTCCTCCCACAACCCATCCCGTGTACAGCCCGCCTAAGTCGGCTTCCAGGTTGGCAGTCAGCGAGGTGTTGTCGTTTGTGGTTTGACCACTGAGTGCCCGGTTATAAATGTACTCAACCAGGGTGTATACTGTCCCCAACACGTCTTCCCGAAGCTCGACGTCGGTGTTGTCTTGTTTGGAGCTGTAGACGTGAGCCACTACGTCGGCCAATCCGTCTTTGCGATGACTTTGTATGTCGCGTGCGTAAGTGCGAGATCGAGTCGAGAGCTCCCCCAAAGGAGCGACGACATTCGGGTCGTTGTCGATCTCACGATCTAGCCCAATGAACGTTTGTAAGGTATACATGAGAGAGAGCCTCGGCGGTGTAATTGTAAACGATGGTATGTGACGATTGTCGGTTTAATGAACCATACGATCTTCGTTAATCCCAATAAAAAGGAGGGAAGGCTTTTGAAAGAGCTATTTGTATTACTTAAAGAAAGCCTGATTTTCTACAAAGAAACCCTCGGCAATCCAGACCCATCCCAGCGCCCATCCCTCAGGGTAGTAATAACCATAATGTTACTGGCCACTGTGTTGATGTTCACATACACGTACTCAGGCATCATGTTGGAGACGATCACCACACCCCGCCCGTCTTACTTAGCGTTGGAGCAAGAGGCGGTGGAGCTTCGTGTGGAACTCAACCGTACCAAACGCATGAACGCCAGTTGTTCCCGCGATCGCGATGAGTTGGTCAAAGCGTACAACACGTTATTGGAGTCGATTGGAGAGGTGCCTGTAGAGACGGACGGCCCTATATCAACTGACGAGTTTTTTGACCGTCTGGGAGAGCTGAATTGAAACACCTTCTTTTAATCATCACCACCCTGACGGTGTCGGGGTGCGTGGTCAACGTATACCCTACGATGCATGAGCCTGTTGCCGCCACACTGCCTGTTCCAGACACGATACAAAGCACCAACATTACACTGCTGACACCCGGCAGTCCACCCCAAACGGCTGTAGAGAAAACCACCGCACCCGTGGCGATACGCCCACTCTCAGAACAATGCGACCGATTCTACTGGCCGCCCTCACCCAAAAACCCGCCACGGGCGATCTTCGTTACAAAGATGATGACTCAGCGAGACGACTACCCCCCTGAGAAAATAAACGATGTCTTGCTCGATTATGTGTTTGCCCTTAGATCGTACCTGGACGATAACTATTTAATCTTAAAAGTCGCGTATTTGGATTACCTAGAACGGTGCAACTACACGTTAAAACAGCCACTGCCTGCTCGGTTGTACCCGGCCCGACCCCTTAAAAAGTAGGCATCTCCTGTATTGGATAGACGACCGATAGCCACAGGAGCAGTAGATCCATGCATTGTATCATGTACACCGACGGAGGCTGTAAGACGGTCTCAGGCAAACACTACGGGGGCTACGGCTTCCACGGGTATCTCTTTACACCTGAGGTGGCTAAGAAGGGTGCAGGGCACCCTAAGGGCCTTCCTACGCGTTTAGGGTGGCAACGCAAGTCTGAAGTGGATAAATCCCAAGCGGTGACGCTGTTGCGCTACGCCGAAGGCTTCGGTACAGACCCAGGCATCATTACCAACAACATCGCCGAGCTCAAAGGCGTGATCGAAGCACTGAAATACATACACGAGTTTGTTGGCACCGATCAAATCCAACGCGAGCTGTTAACCGAGTTTGCTGAAAAGAAAAGCAATAAGAACAAAGAAATGTCTGAGGTTGACACGTCCTTAGAGTCTTTGATTCTTAAGACAGACAGTGAGTACGTGGTACGCGGCTACAACGAACGTGTCCATAAGTGGATGGCCAACCACTGGAAGACCTCCACCGGTGAGCCGGTCAAAAACCAAAAGTACTGGAAAGAGCTGATCGAGGCGTTTGAGTTGTTTTCCGACAATCCCCCCAAACTGGAATGGGTGCGAGGGCACGCAGGGGACGCCGGCAACGAGCGGGCGGACCTCATGGCGAATCTGTCAATCAACCACGCCTTGTTCGAAGACTACCGGGCCGTGCACGGACTGCACGCACCCGATGGCCATTGGAAAACCAACTACGAACACAACCGACTCCTAGGGACACAAACCTGGTACTTCAACACCGACTCCGCCGAGGCGGAACACGTCGTCTGGGATAAGCCCTATGTGTTGTACCACCTTGGGCGCAATGACGACGAAGACGACGACCACGGCAAACGCATCAGCAACAATACGTACAGTGTGGTGGCGTTGCACGAACCAGACGAAGTGCTGGAAATAATCCGCAAAGCCCAACACCGCATCAGTGATCCGGACATTCGACAGATCGCCGTAGGCAGACTGAACAACGTGTTCAGTTCGGTGGTTTACGACCGCCTTCGTCAGTATGGCCAGTCGGCTATTCGTATTAACCGGGCCACCGGTAATATGTATGAGCTAGGTAAGTGTGAAGTGGCCCGCGTGTTGCGCGTTCCACTGATCAGTTACCGTGCTTTAGACGAACTTGATGATTTAGAGGCACTGCTGGGTAGGCAGCTGACAGGTACACTGTCATCCTCTGAGGCGGTGACCACAATCACAGACGCTGTGTATGACAATGACCCTGTTAAGGGATGCGTTTTAAAAAAGACGATTACCGTCGCGGCCCCGACCGTCGTAGTGGACGTCATGCATCGGTGTGGATCAGAACCTATCACACAGCCAGTACAACTGACCGTGAGTATGGATCTGCCTACCCGGAACGTACTGGCTAAGCTGGCGGACAACCACCCAGAGGTGCAGGTAATCACACGGCGCGTCAGCGACACAGCTTTTCGTGTCGTGACGCTTATCACCACAGACCATGGGCACGCACTATGGAGTGGGCATTGGGCTAACTTGACGCGTGTCCATTAAAGGGGATTTGAAATGGGGGGAGTGTTTATGAAACAACCTTTCAGTATCGCGTATTTCTTGCAATGCGTAAAGGAGATGCTGCTTGGGGTTATATTAACCCGCAAGCAAAAACGAATACTCTTTTTGACACGGGTGTACATCAACGCCCGCAAGCGACAAGTCGAAAACGTGATGGACCTGCTCAAAGATGAGACACTCTACCGATGCGTTGACAACGTCAGCGATAAGAGCGTGTTCGACTTACCGTTTCGATTGTACGAAGCCATGTGGTCTGAAGACCCACAAACAAACCCGCAGTGCGTGGCTAACGAGAGGGCGTTTGAAGAAGAGTGCCATCTTATTTTCAGTCGAGTGCCGGGGTGGATGTTGTACGGACATAGTGTGGATCGAATGGCGGACATCCGAAAAGTGTACAGTCAGGTTAACCGCATCGCTGCGGTGTAATACATTAGCATAGCACCCCAGGCACAGTGCCTGGGGTGCGTCTATGCCGTACACAGGCAAAAAAAGAAAAGGGCCCGGAGGCCCCTGTATAGCATGTCTACCTAGTGGTAGACATGCTCCTGCATCCACGCCGTGATGTCAGAGACCTCATGCGAGTGAAAGGTGTCTAATCGTTAAACCACCCTGACCAATCTTGTTTTCCAGAGGCGTCCACAAGGAAGTCGTACTTCCCCTTCTTGATCGTCACTGCGGTGGCCTCGTTGGCCACCGTGATGTCACACGGTAGGGTGAACTTCACCCTACCTTTGCCAATGTGATTTGGATCCTTACGCCCCGGGCCTTCAGCCTGTCTCCGTAACGGGTGAACCCGAACGGACACCCCAGGGTTTTGATGTTAGCGGCACTCACGAGCTGGGGAGGGTTGTTACCCTCGACAACTTCTAACTCTAACTGACTGTAGTAATCCATGGTCTTATTCCTTATTTGTGGAGTCCCATAGCGGACAGTGATAGGATACATGATTGTATCTATCACTCTAATAATGTATATCTGAAATGATTTGGTTCACGTAAAACTAACGCAGAGCTAAGAACATCCGGACAAGGTTAAACAAATACCCACGTTCACTGGCCACCAATCTATTTAGATACGGGTCGTTGAAATCTCCGGCAGCCAGAGCTATCTCCGTACGCAGAGCGTCTGATTCTTTGTTTAAACACGCGTTGGCTGCCGTACCTGCCACTTTCGCTAGCGCGTCGTTTTCAATATCGGTTAACTCCGGCCTGTAAGCTTTTAGATACTCTTTCATTTTGTTTGTGTAATCCATCAGGTTATCTTCTCCAAGAAAGGGGTGGGGACAGGTCCAGCGGGCGTGGGCATAAGCTCGATCACCGTCCAGGTGACCGCCGCCACACCGATGGTTTGTATGTTCGTGACAAACTCCAAGTACCAGGGCGTAGAGGCCGTGTCGCGCATGGAGGCTCTTATAGAGGCCTCAAACGCAGGCACCTGAGACAACGCATCGTTACTCACCGACACGGTGGAGATGCCTCCGTGCATAGGGGGGCCAGGTATCAGGGCGACCGTATCCCAGTATTCCGATAAGATCACCGCAAAACGCAGTATGTTATCCCCGGTGTTTAGATTCACCAACCAACTTCTTAGGATAGGCTCAGTGCCGCCTTCGTTGGTAGCGCCCAGCACGACGCCGTCCCGAGCGTAGTCTTCGTAGTTGTTGGAGAAGAAGTCGTGAAAGGTGCGGTTAAACACCACTGGTGTCCCATCTTCCCATTTAGCCCCGTGGGTGACCACCGACGTGTAATCCCTCACCATGGCGGATGAGAACTTAGAAGGCACAAGTGCCATGCCGTATACTCCTCAGCTGTTACGATTTGTGACGCTGTACGTGCGCGAGACGTGCTTTGCGGTACTTGCATCGTGGGGCACTATAGGCACACTGGTGGGTATACCCATGTTGCCGATGTGGTTGTGGTTGTTAAGCCACGTTTCTAACAGGGTGATGTAATCCGCCAACTTGTCACCCAGCACTGAGGGTTCCAGGCGGGACTCTTCCCCTAGGTCCACTAACGGCGCGGTAATGTGGGCTTTTTTGTCTGATCGTACTTTGATCAACCCTTTGGCGTACCCCCAGATTTCTTTCTTATCCAGTTTGACTTCGGTGCCTTCTTTGTTGTGGATGTGCCACAGCATGGCTTTGGAATCCAGGTGCAGGTAGTTGCCATCGTTGTCGGTGAGGGTGACTTGACCTTTGTCCGTGTCGATCTGAATGTCGTAGGAGAATGGCTCCTCATTGGCCTGAGTGGTGTGCAGCGTGACTGTTTTGTTGTGGGTGGAGACTTCCACGTAGTAATGATTGTCCGCACTGACGGGGGCGTCTTCTTCTTTGGTCGCAGAATACACATGCCTTACGGTTTCCAATTTACGCAACGGCTGATCCAAACCCATGTCGGTCCAGTAGAACCGATCGGCGTCTGCGTAGCGCCACACTAAGACACGTTCACCCCGGCGAACATCCGGTGACGTTTGACGGTTGGAGCCCATGGGCAACCAATGGGCTGGGACCACGTTGTCGAACGTCAGCTCCATTTGGTATTCGTTGTCGTCTTTATCGATGCCTTTGATCTCTAACGGCTGAGGGTCTTTCTTTATCTCCCCATCCATCATGGGCAAGTGCTCCACCGGAGTGACCCAGATCACATGCTCACTTAAGAGCTTGTTTTCTGCCACGCGTCCGACCGAGTAGAAATGCAGTTTGGATTCGTCCATCGTACCGCTCCGGTTGATTATCAGTAGTTTGCTATAGTGTATAGCAGCGACCACCAGACTAAGGGCTCATTATGTTTATTAACTTCTTAGAACTGTACCAGTACAAGCGCATCATGCTCAACGGCCGTGAGCGGCTCGTGTACGAGCCTGAGCAAGTACGTCAGCTGTTAGTGGGCCGTAACGGCTCCGGTAAATCGTCCGTGCTGCAGTGCCTCATACCGCGTGCTCAGCGTCAGGCCGACTTTGAAAAAGGCGGCCACTATCTCCTGCGCTGCACCCACCAGCAAAAAGAATACGAGATCAGCTCCACGTTTGTAAAAGGTGCCCATCACAGTTTCCAGATGGACGGGGTGGAACAAAACGAAGGCGGCACAGGCAAAGTACAAGACGAGTTGGTCCGCCAGCACTTCGGTTTGACCACCGAGGTCATTTCGCTGCTGCTGGGTGAGACCGAGTTCACCCAGATGGCGCCTATGAAACGTCGTGAGTGGTTCATGCGGTTATCAAACACCAACTTGGACTACGTCCTGGGCATCTTTAAGGAAGCCCGGGGTAAGATCGGGCAAACCAAAGGCGTAGTCAATCATCTAAAAGAAAAACTGGCGTCGGAGATACAAAAGCTCCAGAAAGAAACCGACCTGGCCAGTTTGGAAGGAGAAATCGCTGAACTGCAGAAGATGGTGACCCTGCTGCTGCGTGAAGTGGACCGCGATTGGGCGTCCGAGATGACCTTTGATCAGTTTGATCACGTCTTATCGGTGCTCAACCGTACCGTGATCGAGTTGTTGTACATGGACCTGTCACCACCCCAAGGGTATCAGTTCGGCTCCACCGACGATATCCGGAGTGCCCTGGGTGCCGTTAAAGAACGTCAGGCTACTCACCGCGGTCAACAGGCCGGCATCAATAACGAGTATCGTCAGTTAGAAAAGATCATCCGAGCCACCGCCGACAGCGGCGCTATGTCTATCAATGCGTTGGACGATGAGTTAAACACACTCAAAGGCACTCACGGTGCCATCGTAGAGGCCACTGAGCAGTATCGGAAGTCTATCGTGGCAGATTACCCGTCTTTTGTGTATGAGGTGCCCACAGGCTCCTCAGACGACCTGGAGACGATGGTGCACAGACTGATTACCGTGCTACCGACACTGCCCTCGACGGATGAGCCTATTTGGTACCGCGAAGAAGCCGGTAAGTACGAAGAACTGCGGGAAGGCAAACTGCGTGAGCTCACCACGGTAAAAAACCGTCACCATCGCATACTGGCGCAGATAGAGCATCACGCCAAATGTGAGACGGTCAAATGCCCTAAGTGTTCCCACGGGTGGAAGCCGGGTGTGGATGAGGAGATCGACGGTAAGTTGACCAAAGCCGATGCGGTACTGTCCAAGCAGATCGCAGAAATAGAAGCGGACATTGCTAAATGCGACAAGTCTATTCGTATGAATAGAGAGAAAGCCTCGTGTGTTCAAGATTTTACAGAAGTCACAGGACGGTTTTCAGGACACAGCGCCATATGGAACCTGTTTCGATCACAGGGCCTGTATCATAAAGATCCCGCCTCCAGAGAAGGTCTGGTGCGTAAGTATCAACTCCTCGTTCAAGAGGATTGGAAACGTCAGCCTATTCACCGCCGTATTCAGGAGATCGTCTCGATCTTAGAGGAGGTCAAAAAGCATCGACTAGACGATCAGTCCGTGGAAGGTCGACTGAAAACCCTGAACGATCAGTACGCGGACCTCGAGACGTTGATAGATCAAGAGTCTGCGGTGTACGATGCTCTGGGGCACTACGAGGAGCGTATCGCGGGTTTCTTAAACGGACTGCAGCATGTAGAGTCGCTGAAAACCGAAGCGTATCAGTGCGTGGTGGACTTGTGCGGCATAAAACGCAACACACTGCTGAACGATCTGATCAAAGAACACAACCTAAAACTGTCATTCGCGCATCGGTCGTTGCACGAAGACCAGACCATCCGCCGGATGACAGAGGATCTGGAGCAGTCACTGGCCACCGCTGAGACGGACCTAAAATCGTATCAGCTGTTGGTCAAAGCGCTGTCGCCGACCGAGGGGATCATCGCCGACCAGATCAGTGGGTTCATCGGGCAGTTCTGTGAGGAGCTTAATCAGATCATCTCAGAGATCTGGACCTACGAGCTGACGGTGCTGCCCTGTCACGTAGAGGACGGGGATCTGGACTACAAGTTTCCTTTGGAGGTTATGAACGGCGCGATCACCACACCCGACGTCAAAAACGGCTCTGCAGGTCAACAGGAGATCGTTAATCTAGCGTTTAAGATGGTGGCGCAGCTGTCGTTGGGTCTGGAGGACATTCCCTTGTACCTAGACGAGCCTGGACAAAACTTAGACCCCACTCACGTCAGTCGCTTGATGAACTACATCAAGCAGGTAGCGGGCGGTCAGGTGTTTCCTCAGATGTTCATGATCTCTCACGACCTCTCGGGGTACGGCGCCATGACCCACGCGCAGACCTTAGTGCTCGACAAAGAAAACATCACCACCTTGGAGGAGTTTAACTCACACGCGGACCTTACTTAGCGATTTACCGCTTCACCGATGCGGCATAGCAGGAGGGCACAATGCCCTCCTGCTACTATGCTGTCAATAAGTTACTGAGCAACTCCATGTCTTTTGCCTGCATCCCGTAGCGCCCCGACGGCGCTACGATACGCCCGACCGGAATGCGTTCATCGCGGTAGAAGTGGTCACAGTCGTCGATCACGATCGCCTGACGGTGACCGGTGTCCTCTATGCACTCAGCCACCGCACGTCCCCGAGCCTCTCCGCCTTGTGTGTCTAAGGACCCTAACGGCGTCAGGCCAAACATCTCTCGAAACTCACTGACCTGAGCGTGAGAGGCGTCTACTTGGTGGTTAAACCGGCTGCTGACCATGACCACCTGAGCGCGATGCTTTAACAGCATCCGCACCAAAGGCACGGATAATGACTTCAGTACATAGTCACCCCCGCCCCAGAAGTCGGCACCGTATACCCCATTCATGACCAAAAAGACTAAGGGGCGGTCTTTATCTATGACCAGGTGTTTGTGTATAACTAAGCGCACGCTCTTTTACTCCAAGGTGTGGGTTTCCAGCCTATGTCGGCGAAAGTGGGGGGTGTATCTGGGGTGTACCGTGGAGTGGTGACCGGTGGTCACCGTACGATCCTGACCGTC
>Ga0307934_1001849_pt1 | contig 12136 bp, 8 predicted proteins | sample OrgLakmetageno90_FD_201838 | JGI IMG/M metagenome (GOLD analysis project Ga0307934, IMG submission 201838) | Saline water microbial communities from Organic Lake, Antarctica - #90 | ecosystem: Environmental > Aquatic > Non-marine Saline and Alkaline > Saline | place: Antarctica: Organic Lake... | reverse complement strand
TAATGGTATTATATTTCTTTTTACAATATCTAAAGGGCTTACTCCGGCAATTTCTGAAGTTGCGATGATAACTCCTGCCACAGGAGAAACCGTTCTACCCATAGAAGCCGACAAATTCATAGGAAGAATCATGGAAGTAGTTTTAATGCCAAATTTGACCGCAATTTTAGGCACCAAAGGAGCAAAAGCAAAGAAGGCTGCGTTTCCACTTCCCATTAACATAGAGGCCAAGAAAATCATAACTACCATTACGATGCTTATTCCAACAGCTCCGAGTCCAATACTTTGAGAGGAAGAAATTAAACCTTCAATAAAGCCTAAAGAAATCAAACCTTTTGCAAAAATATCTGCTGCGATAATAAGGGTCACTACCGTTTTAAAAATATTTCCCATTCCGTTCCAAAAAATACTCAGTGACTCAAGCACTGCTTTTAAATTTCGTTTACGGATCAATTCAAAGATTAATGCAATAAACAAGCTAATAAACATAGCCGTGGTCGTATCTAACGAAATGGGAATTGGTGTCAATTGAAATATCTCAGAAAAAACAATTAGTAAAAGCAAAGGCAAAATTGGAATAATCGCATAATAAGCAGGCGCCTTTTCTCTTTCTTCCGTAGGCTGTTCTTTTATGTTTAGTGTGGTCGCTTCTTTTTTATCGTAATAGCGATTAACAAAATAATAGGTAATCATTAAAACAATGGACAATGGCAGCACGAGAGGTAATTGATCTTTTATGAAATAACTAATGGCATCCACTCCAGAAATGCCCACAGCGCTTGCCGTTATTGCCGATGCAGGTCCAATTCCAAATGCAGTGCAGGCAGTGATGACAGAAAGTGCGGACAACCTGCTAACTCCTAACTTAATAAGAATTGGGAATATAGATGCCATTAAGAGTAAGCCTAAACCTGCCGCTGATGGTATGCAGACAAATAAAAGTTGACCAATTGGAAGCACTGCTGTCGTGGCAACATAAGGGTACTTTTTAAGCAATGACAAAGGCTTCATGGCAATACGCACCAGAGCATCTGAAGCGCCAATTTTATCAATGTAGGCTACAAAACCGCCAATGGCCATAATCATTAAGCCAACACCTGCGTTTGTTTTTCCAAACGACTCCTTAATTAAACGAAATAAATCAAATCCAGACCAACCTGTACTTTTAAGAAGAACAGGCATTTTAAAATCCAGGAACATTGAAATAATGAGCATCGCTAAGCCTGCAATTAACAGGACAGCATGTGGGTAAAACTTTTTTAACAAAAGCGTTGCCACAATAATGATGAATACAATTGCTATGATTGGACCTACCATTTCTTTAATGGTTTAAAATGACGTTCCATCATTTCTCGTGCCTGGAGAGAATAATAGCGTACCAACATCAGAGTGCTGAACAAAATCTCCTGTAAGGTCAGGGTTTCGAGTATACGATTCATCTGGATTACCTGATAGTGGGTTAATATCAAATGTTACAACCAACACTCCTGATGTGTCATAAACGGTTATAATCTCACCACTGTTATTTAAGTTCAATGACCCATTTGAAGCTGTTTGAGCCAGTGAATTACCAAATAATCCAGTAAGAGTTCCTCCTCCGAAAAGTACTAGTGCCTTAGCAGATGGAATTATGGTTCCAGCAGGAAATATATGTCTGTCTAGACTGTCAGCACCCCCATTGTCAATTGTTATTTTATAACCACTAATGTCTAGTGCGTCTGCTGTTCCATTGTAAAATTCAATAAATTCATCATCATTGGCATCACGAACTCCATCTCCATTTGCATCCCCAACATTATCACCACTAGGCGGATCATACAAAACCTCGTTAATAATAAAACCAGTTAACGGAGGTAGAACTACATCCCCAACAACCTCTTCTATTCCTTGAGGGTCAACATCATCCGTCTCACAAGAACTAAAACTTAGTATGCACGTAATACAGAACAAACTTACAAACGGGACTATTTTCATGGTCTTTTAGTTATTAGATGAAAAAAGGACAAAAGCGATAAACTTTTGTCCTTTTAAAAAGTGATTTTATTGTTTAATAAATCGTGAGGTTGTAATTTTTGAATCTGCAGTTACTCTCAAGAAGTAAATCCCAGGAGTCAGTGATTCGATATTGATTGAATTTCCTTGTGTACTCTCCGCAATCATTAACTTACCCGTAATGCTAAAAATTTGAAACTGTTCCATTTTAACATCCAAATCAATTGTAATTATATCAATTGCGGGGTTAGGATAAACACTAAGTTTAGAGCTGCTCTCGATTTTCTTTAAGCTAGTGGCTTGGTTGGTAATTATAATGGTATCCATAGCAGTTACTCCTAGACCATCATTTGACGTTGCAACAACAAAAGCAACTCCATTTGTTAGTGCAGTTAAAAGACCATTTGAATCAATTGAAGCAGATGGTGGAGAACCTAAGGTAATTAGTACATTCCAACTAACTGTTTTATCACTGGCAGAAACAGGCAGAGCAGTTGAAACCATTTGCAATGTTCCTGATTGAGTAGTAATACTGTCTACTCCATTCATACCTTGAATAGATAAATTAGTTACCACTATGTTCGTGTCAAATGGAGTTCCATTGATTCTGGTTCCCGGAGAAAATTTCAGTGGAGTATTGTCTTCATGCTGCTCGAATATGCCTGTGATATCAGGATTTCTTGTGTAAGACTCGTTTGGGTTGTTGGACAAAGCATCTGTATCATACGTTAGCACAATCGTACCGGAAGTATCTTTTATATTAATGTACTCTCCTGAGTTGTTTAAACTCAAGCCTGAAGCAGCAGTATCAGCTGAAAGTACAACAGCACCGCCAAAATTACCCACTGGAATACCTCCACCAAATATCACCAATACACCGTTTGGCGGAATTAAAATTCCTGAAGGAATTACATATCTCTGCTGAGTAACTCCTGACAAAATTGTTGAGTCCCAAACTTCATAACCACTAATATCAAAATTAGTAGAACTTGAATTGTAAATTTCTAAAAATGAATCATCTTCCTGATCGTAAGTCCCATCTCCATTGGCATCTCCTTCTAATGCTGTGTTCGAAGGATCATAGAGGACCTCGTTAATGATTAGTTGTCCGTGCATAATAGATGCACAAAAAAGAAAGGAAGCAAAAAAGTATATTTTTTTCATATTTATAAAATTAATGTGTTTTGTCAAATAAACTCGAATAATCCCTAAATTTAGCATACCAATTATTATTAATTTACAATACCAATTTGAACTCCATCATAGCATCACGCATACAGAAAAGATATTCTGAACGACTACTTCTGAAAAACAAAAATGAAAAGCGGCTATATTTCATTCTATATGCTGTTATAAAGGAAGCTATTGGTGATTTGGATATTCCCGAAAACTCCATTCTCCCTCCTACAAGGCAGCTAGCTGAAGTATTAAAAATTTCTAGAAGTACTGTTTTAAAGACCTACGATTTATTAACCTTGGAAGGCTATGTTGAATCTCAGGTCGGCTCAGGACACAAAGTAAAGTTTCAACAACAACCTATTAGTGTAAATGCAACAAAAAAGGAAAAGTATCCCAATCTTTCCAGGCTTGGTAAGTCCTTCTTAAAGAATGAAAAACTCATAAATTCTACCGATGATAAAAGTGTTGCTTTCCGACCAGGTTTACCTCCGTTAGATATTTTTCCCGTGAATCAGTGGAAGAATTTGACTAACTTGTACTGGAGGCATATCAAGTCCTCTGCTTTGACTTATTCAGCTTCCTCAGGCAATGAACAGCTGAAAGAAAACATTGCCAACTATTTAAATTTAAGCCGCGGATTAAAGTGCGACAGCCGGCAAGTAATCATTGTTTCCGGTTCCTTGCAGTCGCTCTATTTGGCCGGCAGTGTTCTGCTCAACCCTAAAGAAGAAGTAGTCATGGAAAACCCTACCTTCCCAAACGTGCTTTCCATTTTTAAAAGTTTAGACACTAAAATCTTTGGAGTTCCGATAGATGAAGAAGGCATACAAGTTTCAAAAATTAAAGCGAAAGCACCAAAACTCATTCATGTTACCCCATCCGGTCATTATCCTACGGGAGTAGAGATGAGCCTTAGCAGAAAGTTAGACTTATTGGAATACGCCAACTCGGCAAATTCTTACCTCATTGAAAATGACTTTGAGCACGAGATTAGCAATTTCAAGCATCCCTCCCCTTCTCTGTTCAACCTAGATCAACAAGGAAGGACAATTTTTATGGGCACTTTCAACCGTTTGCTGCATCCATCCATTCGCTTGGGATATATGGTTGTTCCTTTTCCTTTATTAGAACCAATTGGAGCACTGATGAAACATTCACATCGTTTCGTTCCACCTTCTATTCAAGTAGTATTAAATCAATTTATTGAGAAAAAGTATTTGTTTGACCACATTAAAAATGTAACTAGCATAGCTGAGAAACGAAAAAAACTCTTTATCAAATTATTTGAGAATCAATTCTCTGAATCCTTTACCTTGGTAAATAAATCAGTGAAAAGTTTGCACTTGTTGGCAGAATTTAAGGAGGGAGAAAAAATGGAACGATTCCTCCCTGAGTTAATTAAGAATAACATATTAGTCCATGCTTACAGTAAATGTTTTTTAGGAAAGGAAAAGAAAGAAGGTCTCATTTTCGGATATTGCTCCGTTAGTGAAATGAAAATGAGAAGGAAGTTCTCGAAAATGGTTCAGATTTACGAAGGGGTTCAAACATCATAATTGGTATGCAAAATAGAATTCTTTTGGTATGCATCTAACGGCTCAATTAAATTTTATTTTAGACGTTGACAATTTTAAACCTTATGAAGCATTCTTATTTTTCATTTGCTCTGCTAATTACTGCTGTTTTACTCACTTTTAATTCGTGCGACAACAACGAGACCTTTCCGGAAGAACCTAAAAATACGGATACTCCGATTGCAAACATAAAAGGAACTGGCTCACTTGTATTTGACTCCTTTACCCCTTTAGCGAACAAACCTACAACGGTCTATTATCATGTTCCTACAGGAATTACAGAGAACAGCAGAATTGTTCTTGTTTTTCATGGAGCGACCCGAGATGCATTAGAAAGTCGAGACGCATTGATTGAACATGCAGATCGAAATCAAAACATATTAATTGTACCTGAATTTTCCGCTCAAAACTTTCCAGGAGGAGATGGGTATAACCTAGGAAATGTTTTTGTTGACGGCGACAATCCTTCTCCTTCAACACTAAATAACGAAAACCAGTGGGCGTTTTCTTTGGTAGAACCACTTTTTGATTACATAAAAAGCGCTACAAGAAACACCACCAATTCTTATCACGTATTCGGATTCTCAGCTGGTGGTCAGTTTGCTCATCGTTTTGTGTTTTTCAAACCGAATGCCCGGTTTGATCAAGTTGTCGCTTCTTCTTCTGGTTGGTACACCATGCCGGATACTCAAGTAGATTTCCCTTATGGCATTAAAGAAAGTCCTATTCCTGCTAGCAATTTAGCTCTTATTTTTTCAAAGCAACTCACGGTTTTAATTGGAGCAGCAGACAATGATTCCGACGCGCCCGGATTAAGAACTAACCCCACAGTTGACGTTCAAGGAGATAATAGGTTGGATCGGGCAAATTATTTTTACAATCAAAGTAATTCCATTTCAACTTCTATTGGAGCAACCTTCAATTGGAAACGGGTATCGTTACCAAACGTTTCCCACGATTTTGGAGCCACATCCAGTTATGCTTTCAATACCATTTTCATAAATTAGTCTTCCCGTATGTTGACTAAAGAAAAAATAGGCTTATTCTTAGGGCCGTTGGTGTTCCTCATTATTCTGAACTTCTTGCAATCAGATGGGCTATCGGAGCAAGCGACTGCTGTGTTAGCCGTTACCTCTTGGATTGCAATTTGGTGGATCACAGAAGCCATTCCCATTGAAGCAACTGCATTACTCCCCATTATATTATTTCCATTATTTGGAGCACTAGGCCTCAAAGAAACAGGAGCAGCCTACGGTCACAAATTCATTTTCCTATTTGTTGGTGGATTCATTTTAGCCATAGCCATTGAAAAATGGAACCTACACAAGCGGATAGCATTGCACATTATACGTATAGTGGGCACAAGTTTGATTAACATTATGCTTGGTTTTATGCTGAGTACGGCCTTACTTTCCATGTGGATTTCCAATACTGCAACCACAGTCATGATGCTGCCTATCGGTATGGCGGTAATTTCTCAAGTAAATGGTGGAAATATACGGCAAGACACCCAATTTGGAAAAGCCCTAATGCTTTCCATTGCTTATAGCGCCTCTATTGGCGGAATGGCTACCTTAATTGGTACACCGCCTAACTTAATTTTAGCCGGCGTAGTAAGTGAGCTTTACGGAATTGAAATCTCCTTTCTCCAGTGGTTTCAGTTTGGCCTTCCTGTTTCTATTGTGCTACTTTTTGTTTGTTGGGTTTACTTAGGCTTTTTTGCCTTTTCCTTGAAGGGCTTAGAAATGCCCGGTGGAAAAAAGGTTATTGAAACCCAAATAAAAGAACTGGGTAAAATGTCGAAAGAAGAGAAGTCGGTGGCAATTATTTTCATACTTACTGCCATCGCTTGGATTTGTCGTTCTTTCCTACTCTCTGAATTTATTCCCGCCATTGATGATACCATTATCGCACTAATTGCCGGCATAGCAATGTTTGTAGTACCATCGCAGAGAAAAGGTGAAGGATTGCTAAAGTGGGAAGATGCAGTGCAGTTACCTTGGGGAGTGTTGCTTTTATTTGGCGGTGGAATAGCATTGGCCATTGGCTTCGATACTAGTGGATTGGCAGAGTGGATTGGCAATCAACTTACGGCTTTAAATGGAGCTCCACTTTTCATATTGGTGTTAATCATAGTTGCTTCCGTTAACTTTTTAACTGAAATAACTTCCAACTTAGCAACCACTACCATCTTACTTCCCGTATTGGCGGCGTTGGCAGTAGTTAATGATGTTCACCCATATCTACTGTTGGTTGCTGCAACCGTCGCAGCATCTTGCGCATTCATGTTACCCGTGGCTACACCGCCCAATGCCTTGGTGTTTGGTTCCGGTTATGTTAAAATGTCCGACATGATTAGAACAGGTATTTGGTTGAATTTGCTCTCTATTATTCTTTTGACGCTAATCGTGTATTTTTTACTGCCTGCACTTTGGGATTTTGATATAAACGGCTTCCCTGACTTTTTGAAGTAGGATTTAATTTTAGGGACTTGTGCGTACTTCCGATTTAAAAACGGAAATAAATCAAGAACTTCAATTTATCCCCGATTTTTAAAAAGACCAAATAGTTTTTCTTAACTTCCACGTAAAATAATTAATCACAGCACGATGAGTCAAAAAGAAATTACCAAAGAATATACAAACGGGGAGTTAACCGTGGTTTGGAAACCTGCAAAATGCATTCACGCTAAAGTTTGCGTTTCTACCCTGCCAAACGTTTACGACCCTAATAAAAAACCATGGATCACACCAGAAGATGCTTCCAATGAAGCGTTAAAGAATCAAATAGATAGATGCCCTTCTGGAGCTTTAAGCTATTACATGAACGGGGAAAAGAAAAATGAAAACTCGAAAAACTCCACCATCGTAACGGTTGCGGAAAATGGGCCGCTTATGGTTAGTGGTTCTTTTGAAGTAACAGATCAGAAAGGAAACAAAGAAGTAAAAGCCAAGGCTGCATTTTGTCGTTGTGGTGCGTCTAATAATAAGCCTTACTGCGATGGCTCTCATGTAGCTGCTGACTTTAAAGGCTAAGCCTACTATCGAATATCTAAGGTCAATTTAAATCGCAATACTCTGCCGTTTCCCTTATCAGCTACATAAACTATTCTATCTAAATAAGCAACAGCTGCAGGCTCATTAAACTGAGAAGCACCAATACCAGTTCCTCCAAAAGAGGTTTTAATGAACTTGGTCTGTCCAGATGCTGGTGGTGGTTCAACTCCTTCCAAACCGTTTGCCGTAAACTGAAACAAGGAATCTTTTTCTGCATCAATGACAAAAATGTAATTCGTCCCATCTCCTGTAAATTCAACATCAATTGGCCTAACAAACTTAAATGGTTCATTTATAAAACTACTGGCTAAGGTCGTATCGGCACTAAAATTAACTTTTGGTGTATACGCTGTTCCATCCACGGATTCTAACTTTTCGATATACTGCACTTTAAGCACAGCGTTAGGATCTAAAGAGGTGAAAATAAAGTCTCCTCGATTATCCACGTTGATTTGCGGCGGTTTAACCAGACTGGTAATTCCTACGGGAGCTACCACAAAATCTGGCGGTTGAGCTCCTCTGCTGTCCGATATTTGAATTGATTGCAAGTACTTGCCATCCTTATCAAATAACAAAATAGCATCGTCTCTTGTTGGAATTGTTCTGGGTCCTGTTCGGGTAACGTAAAAAGAATTATCTGCTAAAACCGCAATATTGTTCAATGTAACATCTTGATCACTAGAAATGGAAGACGATTTAAAATAAAAGGGATGAATAATGGTGTCTGTGAATTCCGCAAAGCGCAAGCCGTAACCCATGGATGTGGATTGGTCCAATCGATAAATACAACTCCTCACAATAGCCGGATTTACTGCATCGGTAATTGTACCAATAACCAACAGGTCTAAGCTTCTGTTTTGTGCCATAGTTTTGGCTCCTGGTATAAATTTTCGCCCTACTTCTCTTCCACTTTGGTCTAATGCGATTACCTCTTGACTTCCGTTATCTACCACGTAAATGAGCTCATCAAAACCTGCAACTATATCTGTAGGAGAGGCAAATTGATTTAGTATTGGTTGGACAGGAACATAAGCCACTTCTCTAAAGTTTTGTTGCGGCAACTCAATAAACGATAAATCCGTTTTGTCTCCCAAATACCCTTCGCAACTGGACATAAAAATCATCCACATAGCAAAGCCAATTATTTTCCAATTAACGCTCTTCATTCTCTCGATCCATTTTGTTAATTCCTAAAGCGATTCCAACATTATGCTGCACTCCTAAAAAGTCAGTTGGGTTTGCTGCATAATTGATAAAAAAGGGGTGAGCTCCTATTCTATGTCGCAATCCAAAACCAAAAGTTGGCAAACTTTGACTTGCAACATTTAACATGTAGCCTGCTCTAAGATAAAGCAATTTCATGTATTCGTATTCCAACCCAATTCTGTAATTCTCTGCATTATCTGAAGGATGATTTAACTGAAGCGCTACCAACAAAGATTGTTTTTTAGCTTTCCAAGGAACCAATGAAGCACCTAAACTAAATACAGTTGGAACAGAAAAATCATTTGCTGTTGGGTCCAAATTCCGATTAAAATCTACCGGTAAGTCGTCCCCATTAATAGAAGAGCTTCCTCCAAAATTTTGAATCATTACCGCAAAATTTAAATCTTTATAATCTGTTTTATACAAAAAGCTGACATCGGCAGCTACGGTTGCATTGGTGTATGTATCAATTTGCTCATAAATAAACTTCATGGTGATTCCTGCAGAGAACATATCGCTTAGTTGTTGCGCATATGTTCCGCCAATCGCCATGTTTGTTACGTAAAACATTTCTCCTGTTCCTTCCGGCTGAAACTCCGTTCGTTTTTCCATTGCTCCTGAATTAAGCATGTTCAACGAAAAGCCAAAGGTGGAGTAATTCTTTTTTCGCGGAATAGAAACCGATAAAAAAGACTGTTGGATCCCAGCACCGATAGACAAATTGCTCAACGCTCCGTGAAAGCTTTTCAAATCTGCTGTTGCTGCAGGATTGGTATAAGCCGAAAAGGCGTCTGCATCTAATGAAACACTTGCTCCACCCATAGCCGCAGACCTTGGGTTCAAATCGTTCTTTAAAAACGAAAGCGTGGATAAACCGGCTCGTTGTGCACCAAAATTTGGAATTAATTGAGCAGAAGCGTTAGAAGCCAAAAGAACTAAACACGCAAAAAGGATCGTTATATTTTTAATATCTCTCATCTTAAAACTTAAAGGATAAGCCATATAATATTTGTCTAGGTGCTTGATATCTTGCAGGATCGTCTGGTGGTACTCCGTTTTCTTCCGGACCAACAAATCGTGGGTCTCTCCATTCATTTGGAACATCATCTCCTGGTTCATAACCTCTTCCTGTAACCGGGTTAACTCGTTGCGCATTCTTCATGTTCAACAAATTTCGAACCTCTAAACTGACAACCAATCCAGATTTTTTTGCCTTCGACAACCAAATATTTTTACTGATTTTTAAATCCGAATTAAACCAAGCTGAACCTTGTCCTTGCAAGTACTCTTCATCCAAAGTTATAAACTGAGGTCTTCCAATGGAATTAACTCCTTCTTGACGAAGCGGCGTATATCGAAGACCTGAGATATAGTTGAAGGATGCAAAAATTCGTAACCCAGGAATTGCTTTACCTCTAATTTTAAACGTTGAATCTGTGCTGAACACGACTCCTAAGGTTACATCCCAAGGTCGATCAAAGGCCAAAAACTGTTCGGAAGAAAGCGCTATTGCACCTGTTTGCTCGATTTGCAAACCAGACTCTCTTGCAGAATTCGATTTACCTCGGGCTACTTGATACGTCATGTTCAAGAAAGATCTAAAATACTTGGCATAACGAACAGACAGTCCACCTTCCAAACCAAAAATTCTAGCGTAATCTTGGTTAATGTACATTCTTTTAGTCACTGGTCGTCCAGTTTGGTCTTCCACAATTACCCTTCTTTGTACAATGTAATCGAAACGGTTGTTGTTAAATGCTGCAAAAGTTAATCCGATGTCCTTGGTAATTTGTGTTTTATAGCCAACTTCGTAAGAAATGTTTACCTCTGGATTAATGTCGGGGTTTCCTAAATTGGATAAGAAAGAACGATCTTGAAACTCTTCATCTAAACCAGCATAAACAAACCGCGGGTGTGGTAAACGCATTTGATGACTGTAGTTGAAGTAAAGTACATTGTTTTCTGTTACAGGAAAGGAAACGTTAATTCTTGGCAAAATTCTCGCCTTAATTCTTCTGCCGAATATTTCGGTAGTTTTATCTATGTAATCCTCTCGAACTTGATCTAAAACAGGTGAGTTAGGATCCGCAACGGCATCATCTGCAAATTTACCGGGAGCCCAATAATTTAGTCTTACTCCTAAGGTTGCAATAATTCCTCTATACCGAATTTCATCACTAACAAATAAACCTCCATTAAAAGGATTTACTTTCCAAATATCGTTAGAAGAGCCTACGCTTGTAGAAGGCGAAGTGGTAGAATCGTTAATTTGAATCGGAGCTCCTATCCAGGGGCTGCTAACATCTACCCATTGGTATTCGGTACTCTTGTGCTCGATTCCGAAAGTTAATTTATTCTTTTGGCTATTGGAGAAACGAGTGAATTTTGTTTTTAACGTGTACTCTCGAGCGTAGTGGTCGTGCCATAAGTTGCTAATCCCTCCGTTGTTCACCAAACCAGGTCCTGGTAAAACAAATTGAACTTCATCGCCTGGATTAAAAATCGCTACCGGATCTGTGACAATAGAGCGCTCATCATAAATCTGATCAATCGTTTCTTCTCGGAAAGGTCTACCATTTGCATCTGCTCGTAAATTGGTAAATAACCTCCCTGCTGATAAGTCGAACAACCAGTTGTCATTTATAATTTTCTTAAAGTTTAATGCAGTCAAGTTAGAATGATGTGTGTACGTGGTTGCATTATCTAAATTTAAACTTCTCTCGAACTGGTAACCGGGTTGAAGTATAGCGTCGAAACCTACAATTTGAAGGGTTCTTGTATTTTGATTGATGCTTAAACTATGCTGATTGGTTAGGGTTAGTTTTGTTCCCTTCCCAAAATCGTAGGAAAGCTTTATGGTGTTGGTAAAATTATTATCCTGGCGCGGTGCCCAAAGTTGTCTAGAGTTATCTCTAAATATATCAGACCGCTGTTTATTTAAAAAACGACCAATGTTTGAAATTACTCTTCCATTGGTGTTCCAAAACTGATTTTCCGTGAAGTTTTTTACACCTAAATACTCATTTGAAAAAAGTGAACTTTCTAGCTGGTTTGCTTCTTCACCAAAATACGTATCGGTCAACCGTGTGGTAAAGTTGGTAAAAAAGGTCATTTTCTTGTTGGTAAAGG
>Ga0307934_1001841_pt1 | contig 12164 bp, 10 predicted proteins | sample OrgLakmetageno90_FD_201838 | JGI IMG/M metagenome (GOLD analysis project Ga0307934, IMG submission 201838) | Saline water microbial communities from Organic Lake, Antarctica - #90 | ecosystem: Environmental > Aquatic > Non-marine Saline and Alkaline > Saline | place: Antarctica: Organic Lake... | reverse complement strand
TGCCCGCGATTGCAGAACTTAGTAAAAAATATGGTTTCAAAATCATCGAGGACGCGTCTCATGCTCTTGGTGCAACTTACGAAGGCGAGACTGTGGGCAGTTGCCTTTACTCCGATATCACAGTGTTCAGCTTCCACCCTGTAAAGATGATTACCACCGGCGAGGGCGGCGTCGCAACTACTAATTCCGCGAAAACAGCAGCACATCTTCAACGTATTCGCAGCCACGGGATAACAAGAGACCCTAACGCCATAAATATCCCATTTGAGGGTGATTGGTTATATGACCAAATAGAAATAGGTTTCAACTACCGTATGACCGATCTTTATGCCGCTCTAGGCAGGTCTCAGCTCAAAAGGCTTGATGATTTCATCGAACGCAGGCAAAACGTGTCTCGCCACTACGCTCGACTTTTAAGAGACACTGTCAACCGAGGCTTGACTCAGGACCCGAAAGCTGCAAGTTCTTGGCATCTCTTCGTCGTGCTGGTTGAGAACTCAGGTGAAAGAAAAGTAATTTTCGATGGGCTTCGTCAAGAGGGAATTCTAGTGAACGTGCACTACAGGCCCATTTACCGGCAATCTTTTTATGCCAACATGAATAAGTACTACCCCAGCGATTTTCCCGGCGCCGAGCGCTACTACTCATGCGCCATTTCTCTGCCGATATTCCCGGGACTAGAAGAGCGGGATGTCGAAAAAATCGTTCGCTTATTGAGCCCCGGAGCCGGGTATCAAGGAATTTTTTAGGATCGCAAAGACGGTCAAGATCCAAAACACTCGATTAATCGTCACATCACTACCGCATGCAGTTCGTCATTAAAGGCAAACCGTATTGATTCTTCACCGTAACGACAGAACTGTTTGCGCATCTTGAATCTCTGGAGGCACATGCCACTGATCCAACCGAAGCATGAGTCCACATTAGAGTCGGTTTACACGTGGGGACCTCCTGCTTCGTTTGCACTACCTGCATTTTTGGCTCACGATAGGATAGGGTACCGGTGGACAGACTTTAGACTTTTGAATTTCATAGATAGGATTGAGCCTCATGTCATTAGAAACTCACTTATTTTTCTTGGAGAAAAGGACGCAAGTCTACCTCGACTTAGTAGCAAAGATCAACCGAGAGGAACCAGAAGCGCGGCTAATAGTCGTGGACGTGAGTTCCTTTGATTACCCCCTTCAACCCCCTTGGCGAGTTCCCGGTCTCTTTGGGTCTCGCTCAGCCAAAGTCCTAGGGTTGTTTGATGCCTTAGGGGTGGAGTACGTAGACGGCGCAAAGATACGGCCAACACAAACAGACTTCACGGCCGAGGAGTCCCAAAAGATGGGCATAGCCATTAAGAGCACCATTATTAGCGGTTACCTAAGAGGCATAAGACTGAGAACACGCCCTCGACTGCTTGAGGCCTACCTGAATAAGCGCCTTACTTCGCAGTCCCAGAAAGTATTTTCCATGTCAACGAAGTTGATTAGAGAGTTTTCCGCGAGCAAGGTGTTTGTAACAAATGGACGTTGGTCTGCTCAACATGCGACCTATCTGGCGGCACGACGCGAGGGTGCGAAACCTTTTTTCTTCGAAGCGAGCAGTGCCAACCGGACGAATTACCTCACAGATTACAGGACACAAGACCGAATCAAGAAGCAGGGCCATGCACTAGAGGCCACTCGGGTGCTTCAGGACAGTGAAATTCAGGCTCGCTCGAATGATGTGCTGGCTAAAAACAAAGGCGACAATATGTACGGTTCCTTATGGGAAGAATCCAAAAATACATGGAAGGGCCCCAGGGATTCTTTGGCACTTTTTGCTACGAGTTCACAAGATGAAACGGTCTCATTAGACCTAAATTGGAACGAGGCCTCTTGGGGAAACCAATATGAGGCATTTCTAGCCATCTGGGGGAAGCTAAAGTTACAAAATCTGACTCCAGTGCTCCGAATTCACCCCAATTTGCTAAATAAGAGACCCTCAGCCGCGCGCAGGGAAATCAAGGAAATTCGAAGATTCGAAAGCGAAAATCCTGAATTTTATATCTTGTGGCCGGCGAGTCCCGTGAGCACCTACGACCTGATTTCTTACTCCGACGTCGTTGTTGTTGAAAATTCAACCGTCGGACTGGAGGCATCAGCTGAGGGGCTTCCGGTTATCTGCTCCAATTCATGTGCTTACGACATAATTGCCGACGTTATTACAGTTCACGGATCGGAAGACTTAGACAAAATCGACAGCATGTCTAAGACGCCGGACCCTCTGGGAGCCCAGCGCTATATCGCATTTAGAGAAATTGTAAGAGAGTCCATACCCCGGAACGAATTTAGTGTCACGATATCTAATGTCTCTAAATTTAAGCTTTTGATTCCTTCGCTCATTGACGGTTCTATATTCTCGATGGTCTTCGAGCTTCGATGGAAAATTTATAGGCTCATTATGCTTAAGACTTCCCCCAGGCACTAGAGGCTGACCCTTAGAAAGAGAAGCCGACTGAGGAAGGACCTCTTCCTTCGAGACACCCTGATTTTCCCGCACAAACGGTAATTTGGACAGTCACTAATCCACGGTTTACGGCTCATAAACCTAGCGTTTTTCTTCGTTTCAACGTGGCTCATCATGAAATGCTGTCAAGGAGATTTCTCAAAAACTGAACTCTTCCATCATTTTATAATTATGCGCCCGTGATGGTCTTCCCCTAACTTAGAACCGGAATTCGACTCGAGGCTCTAGGGCAGAAGACCTAGAAGGGATCACGTTGCATGAGCCTTTTGGTTACACGGACTACAACAAGCTGCAATTAGGTGCGAAGTTTGTCATTTTAGACTCTGGGACCATCAGCGAAGAGTTTTTCGTGATGGGCGTCCCTGCTATTGTCCCTAAGGATTCCACAGAACCAGCAGATGCCCTAGATTCAGGAAGCGTTCTTCTAACCGGGCCAGCGCCTAATCATGTCACACCCTCCATAAGTCTTCAGTTATCCAGCAAGAACACTGCATCCTACCCAAACGGATATTCCGTTGAAGATTTTCCTGAAAGAATCCTTGAGTCTTGTTTCGCTACTTGTGACTCGTCCTTGGAATGGAAGAGCGTTCTTACGAATGCCAAGAAAGGCCTCTGACATAAGGAGTCCTGTGGACATCCAATTTCCTGTTATGGCCAACGTCTTTAAATCTTAATTCTAAAGGGTCACACTATGGGTTGATAGTGCAGGTGAAGTTAGGACAGGCAATGGCCTGAAGCCATTTAGATTGGAGCAATGATCATTTTAAGTTCTGATCCGGAACGTGCACAACACAACTTGAGTCTCCTTGCGAGGGGAATATTGAATTCTTCCAATGTCTGGGCAGTGGGATCCGGGGCCAGTGAGATTGCTGCACATAAATTTTGTCATTCCCTCAGAACCATAGGGGTTAGAGTAAACCCACTTTCTACTGAGGGCCTTTTTCATGGAGACATAGGGGCCATTAAAGACGATGACTTTGTCCTACTAATTTCGAAAGGAGGGAAATTAGCAAACGAAGATCTGCTCTGCGACGTACTAGAAAACCATCGTGGTGAGAAATTCCTACTCACCGAAAACAACTCTGCAAAACTCAAAGGATTCACCACCCTGCCTCTTCCCCAAACTTCAGAGATAGACCCCCTGGGCATAGTACCTTCGACCTCGTTTTTGCAATGTGTCACATTCTTAGACCAAATCGTTCTCCAGATGATAGGTGACATAGGCCCTTCATACGGGGCGACGTTCGCCAAGGCTCACCCAGCTGGCTCATTAGGAATCTCCTTTTCCGCTTCACTTGCTGGCGAATTTAATCTCCCTGTCGCTCAAACTGTGAGTCGCGACATTTTTTTCAACAGTAGCCTGCTTGACCTCGAGGAAATAATCAATAGATCCGCCACCGGGGCACTGTGCGTGTGTGATTCAAATCAGAAGATGGTTGGAATACTGACTGACGGTGACATTAGGCGCTACAGCATCTCTCAAGGCCTCAAAGCTTCCTCCAGTGTCTTACCTGATTTTACAGAGGTCTTTGTCTACCTCAGCCAAGAAGCAACAGTACTGGAAGCTCTTGAGATATTTGCGTCGAATTCGGGAGTAAGCGTCGTACCCCTATTAAATGACGTGGGTAAGCCTCTTTTTATGCTGCCCGCTAGGCTACTTCCAAGCATAATCGAAAGTGTTGGAAAATGAGCCTACCTACAATAATAGCAGGTCCTTGCGCTATGGAGTCCTATGAGTTGATGCATGAAGTTGCTGTGCACATGACTCAGTTATCAGGTGATTTGGGCTTCAAGTACGTATTTAAATCGTCGTTTGAAAAAGCAAACAGGTCGAGCGTTAATTCCTTTACTGGGCCCGGAATCTATGCCGGAATCAGGCTTCTGTCGAGGCTAAAGGATGACCTTGGGGTGGCTACGACAACAGACATTCATGAGCCTAATCATGCAAAATTACTTTCGGACGTTGTCGACATCTTTCAAATCCCGGCCTTATTGTCAAGACAGACTGCTCTTATAGTCGCGGCTGGAGAGACTCAGAAAATTGTTAATATAAAAAGAGGGCAGTTCATGGCGCCTTGGAAAATACATTTGCTCCTGGAAAAGATGAGATCCGTAAGCGACCGTGAATTAATAATTACAGAGAGAGGAAGCTTCAACGGCTATGAGGACTTGATTGTCGATTTCCGCACCCTTATTGAATCTCGTGCTCTAGGGGTCTCATCTGGATTCGATGCCACACATTCAGTTCAACGGCCATCTTCGAGAGAATCTGACTCAGGAGGGTCCCCAGAGTACATTCCGTTCTTCGCTAGTGCTGCGGCTGCGATTGGAGTGGACTACCTTTTCTTCGAAACCCACCCAGACCCATCCTGCGCCTTGAGTGATGGAGCTTGTATGCTTCCTCTTCAAGAAATGGAACGGGTGCTAAAGCAAGTGAAGGCCGTGGCTGAAGTAACGCAATCCTAAGAAGGGTTCTCCATCTCATCGAAGGACAAGGCCACCAATCTTGCATATACAAGGTCTTCGGGTTCATCAATGTCTATAGACCCAAACAGGTCAGTTGAAACGCAAAACATACTTCCGTTCAGCCGAAATTGGCTGGCCTGAAAGTCACTTCCCCTGAAAAAGTACGCAGCTCCGGTTTCATGGTACTGAACTTTCACTGCCTGCCTGCTCGGCCTGTGCCCCAAGAGGTGACCCTGAGGCCTAAGGCTCCCATCATCACCCTCGGAATAAAGCCAATAATGATTCTCAACTCCTAAAAAAGCGGAATCATATCCTCGATTCAGGGATTCAAAGCCTTCCACTAGTTCTCGTGCCCGCGTGAAGGGGGAAGTGCACTGAAGCATAGCGATTCGTTGGTTCTCTGGAGTTGAATTGGACTCGAACCTTGGTTCAAGACCCAGAAAATGCCCAAGGGCCTCTTCCGTCGTTGATGAGTCCTCGCAGAGCTCATCTGGTCTCCAATGAATCTCGGCGCCGTGGAGAATACCAATACGGGCTATCTCTTCATCATTTGTGCTGACCACCACTTGACCAAACTTTGTATTCAGCAACTTAAGAGCCTCGAAGCATGTCTGGACGCATCGGCCGACCAGAGTTACACCAAGTATCTCTTGAAGATTCTTTCGATGAATTCCCCCGCTACCACCCCTAGCAGGAATGAAAAATAGTAGCCTTTCCTCATGAACGATGTCAGACATAAGCCCTCCTGTAGATTGTCGAATATCTTGCCCAGGCTGAATGCCGTGACCAGTATTATCTCAGATTTTGATGGAGTGCGCACTCCCAACACGGCTTGGATCGATGAAGCGGGCAATGAGTGGGCCGAAGTGAATCGAAGTGACGGCTTAGGGGTTCAATCGTGGGTTGAACATGGGAATGGCTTTTTAATAATTAGCAAGGAGAGAAAGGACTTCGCTATCAAGAGAGCTGAAAAATTGTCTGTGCAGTGTCTTTCGGGTGTGGATGACAAGATAGGGGAAATCAAGAAATTGTCCTTGGATAAATACCTACCTCACCAAACGATTTACATTGGAAATGACATAAATGATATACCCGCGATGCAATTCATTGGTCTTTCAGCTTGCGTTTTTGACTCACATGAAGAAGTGCTTCAGATTGCGGATGTTGTCACAAGAAGGGAGGGGGGACGAGGTGCAGTTAGGGAGCTAATTGACATCATTGAGTAAGCCAAGAACGACAAATGCTTTCGATGCTTCTGGCCTCTTGAACGAGGCTATGTCAGTGACTGAGGAAAGTCCCGTGACCAGCCTTAGACTATTTCACCTTAGAGGCTTCAGGAGACTACGCTTCTACATTGATCCAAGCATTGCCTCGCGGGCGCTGAACCTCTTAGTTGTCGAGTTCTACTAGGCTTTTCCGTTGTTGCCTTCTTAAACAATAGATGATGTGACATTCATAAATTTGCACTTAGGCCCAGATGGGCTTTTCCCCTACGCTCATATTCTGATTGACCAGATCTCTGAACGATTCGGTTTACTTTGAAAAAGGAGAGGAACGTCCAATGGAATCTTGAGGCCTACGCCTCTCACAACACGAAACAGTTAGATGTCGAGGGAGTAAAGACTCTCCTTCTTACAATTCCGGAACTGCGTCAGGAGCTAGGGCTTTGAAGAAGCTAGAGGTTGTCACAGTCGTCGGAAGGAGACCTGAAATAATACGCCTTTCAAGGCTTATTCCGAAGCTCGATGAATATACCGACCGCATCTTTGTCCACACTGGTCAGAACAGCGACCCTAGGCTCAACGAAGTGTTCTTCGAGGACCTCTAACTGCGACAGCATGATTACTTCCTCAATGTCGACACTTCGTCAACGGGATCCGTCATGGGGAACACTCTCAAGAAGTCTGAAGAAATCTTTCTCAAAGAAAAGCCGGATGCCGTAATGATCTTGGGTGATACCAACTCTTCGATTGCTGCCATAGTCGCGGAGCGAATGCACATACCCGTGCATCACATGGAGGCAGGCAATCGTTCATTCGATAACAATGTCCCGGAAGAACTCAACCGAAAAATGGTTGACCATGTCGCTCGCTTCAACCTCCCTTACAATGACCAGTCGATGATAAATCTTCCAGCAGAAGGAATTCACCCCAGATTTATCCAGAAGACCGGCTCTACGATTCGAGAAATATACGAGCACTACAAAGACAAGATTGCCGCATCAACTGCGGTAACAGATCTAGGACTCAAGCCTGGTGGCCACTTCTTGGTCTCGGTCCACAGACAGGAGAATGTGGACCTGACAGAAAGATTCGAAAAAGCACTTGACTGCCTAGTTGCAGTCCGTGGTAATTGGGGCTTGCCGGTAATGGTGTCCACCCACCCAAGAACCAAGGTTCGTCTCGAGGATCTTGCAAAAAAAAGACCTTGAAGGTATTACTTTTCACCAGCCATTCGGATACCTTGACTACAACAAGCTTCGGCTGGAGTCGAAATGCGTGATTTCGGACTCAGGAACGATAAGCGAGGAATCCTCGATATTAGGCTATCCTGCGGTAACCCTAAGGGGCTCTATGGAGAGGCCGGAGGCGCTTGAGTCCGGCTCAATAATGATGACTGGATTGAACCCAGATAACCTACTGCGCTGCATCTCTCTTAACATGTCGCTTGATTTCGAATACAGACCCCAGACGGATACGACTCCGACTAGTTTTCACCCAAGGTCTTAAAGTATCTATTTTCGACTTGTGGCTTCGCGAAACAATGGCAGGGAAAATGTGAATAAAGCTATTTTCAGTCGCCCGCTCAAACTGTGGAGAACGCTCGTGCGGTCAAACAAAATTTTGCTTAGGGGTCCTTCAAGCTGTCCTATCGTAATCTTTGGCCTGCAAGACGACACATTAGACCTAATTGGCAATCTACCCGTCAAAGTCTTCGATCCCCGATATGGGTCAATTTATTTGCCGGCACTTGTCAGGGGTGGATTCAGCTGAATTCGAAGTGGGTTTTCCTTTACGATAACGCACCACTATTTCGTGAGCTTTCTCCGGTCCACCCGTCCGAAGGTTGTTTTGACTGTAATTGACAACAGCAGAGACCTCTACTCAGCGCGAGTGGCTATTGCGGAAATGAGTACACGCTTCGTTATTTTTCAGAATGGGAACAGGTGGCTCGTCGAATTTCCTTCTGAGCCTGCGCTCAAGCCCGTCAATATCTTCTTTTGCCTCACCCAGGCCTACCTTCAGCCGTTGAGAAAGACAGCAGTTGGCGCCGCTTCTCTGATTCCGAGTGGAACCCTTGCTTCCAAACTCCATACGGTAAAAGCCGCCGATTTCAGTGATCACACTACGGCGGGATACATTTCAAATTGGCGTCAGGGAGAAGTACTAAACGGTGAGCTGTGGACAAGAGATGCCGTGGGGGAGCCAGTTTTAAAGACACTACCTCACATGCCCGAACATGAACTCCTCCCATTCTTGTTGGCCTCTCTCAGCACTCTGGGAATGAAACTGGAGATAATCGGTGGACCACCGGACTCTCGAATGGACGGGCTCTTAGTCTGCCAAAAGATTTTAGGACATGAAGGTTGGACGTTTTCTCCAAGAATTGAAAATAAAAGGAGTTATGGGAGGCTCCACCAACACCCGATACTTTTCTGTGTGGACTCCACCTTGGGCTATGAAGCCTTGTGCTTGCTGAGGAAAGTGATGTTTCTTGACACTAGCTGAGCCGCCCAGTACCGAGTACCGTTTGCATATCCGTCAGAGGCGTTGGGCGATTCACAATTTGTGCGTAAGGCTGAGTCAGCAATTGACTGGGCTTCACAAATTTCATCGATGTCCGCTATCAATCAGGAGTCCTTCCGCACTCTCGCGGCTTCTGCGGTTGGCGACACGTCAATCCAGGCAAGCAAGCGCACTCGTTTGGGGATTTTGCGCTCCGCGATAAATCAATGAATGAATGAATTCAATTCGATAGCCCTCAATCGTAATCATCACGAGAAAGTGGGTTCGCTAGCCAAAATAAGTATCGCATCCATCTTGAAAACCTTTCCTTATCGCCCCAGGCCCAAACAAGCCGAGCGGTCCAAACCGTGTCGGCTCCTTGAAGAATATTAGGATTAGGCTCACTTGCGACTCGAAGACTAATTGTTTGCTGTTCCTCAACGCTAAAAACGTAAGCCTTTAGACACAGCTTCCATGTTAGAAACGACTTTGACCCGTCGATAGTGAAGCAGGTTTTGATGCAGTTGGATGATGAAATTTGGAGACTCTCGGAGACCTGCCCTAGAGGGTGACCTGATCCCCTTTTATTCATCCACTAATTTTCTAAGTTCACATTTGCCCTTACGGCTAAGGATGATGAGACGAGGAGACATCATCACACCCAAAACCAGATTGCTCAAAAGCTACGAAAGAGGAATCGATTGTTGGTCGGGGGATCAGCAATTGTGGCCGTATGTAAGAACCTTGAGCTCACTGGGCAAACGTATTACCGATAGCGTAATCAATACGGCGGAATAAGAGAGACGATGCCAAACGGTTGAAGGAGCTTGAACATGAGAACTCTCGGTTGGACAAAATTGTTGCAGAACAAGCGCTAGATATTGGCATACTCAAGGAAGTGAGCGGGTTTTTAGGCTCGCCCAAACGCCGAGCGGCGACTTTACTTCTCATCAAAACCTGTGGGATATCAGAACGGCGTGCGAGCTTCGTTGTTGGATAATCTCGCTCTACCCAGCCCAAGGGCGCGGCGGCCCCTGGAGCTGTTGGGCAACACCTACGTTTCGAACTGCGCGCCTTGTCAGGAGCCAACCCGAGATATGGATATCGGCGATTGCGCGCGCTCTTAATCCGACAAGGACATGGGCTCAATCACGAGCACGATCACGTGCGTCCTGCTGCCTACTGCCTTACCAAACCATGTCTGAGCCCTTAACTTTCAATTCGATCAAACAAAAGGTTGCCCAAGTTTTTAAGGCTACTCAGTATCACCGTGAATTCACCGAGAGCGCCCACGCCATAGTATTGGCAAGATTAATCAGTAGTGATCGCATAGTCCGCGTCTTAAAACCACTCGTGCGCTTTCACGGCGCAACAGCATCTATTCTCATGGATAACGGCACTGAGGAGACCTCGAATTCTTTGCGAAACTGGCACCGGTTTACCGGAATCAAAACAGTCTTTATCGAACCGGGGTCGCCATGGCAAAACGCTTGTATTGAAATGTTATCTCGGAAAAATACGCGATGAATTACTTGCCATTGAAGAATTTGCAACCCTTCACGGTGCCAAGATTATGACCGAAGATCTTCGCCGACAGTACAACGCGGACCAGCTCTACTCCACACCGAAACACCAAACACCAAACACCAAACACCAAACACAAGATGAATTCAAAGTAGAATCATCCAATAGCATTTTTCGACTAATGGCGATTCTGACTCACTAGCTGAAGGCAGGTCACATGGTCTCGTGAGCAGTAAAGGTGATGAATCTTGGGTGTGACATTCCTCGCAAAAAATACCAGCACGGGTATTGAGTCGAGGTGGTTTTTCTCGAGACAAGATTACGAAAACAGTGTTCAAGGTAAACAGGCAGGAGACCTTCAGCACTCTTGCTTGTCATTGGGCGACAACCTTGCAGATTGGCACAACGCGACAGCCAACTTGACAAGCAAAATCTATCCCGAGTTATTGGAGGATTTTCGAGAGATTTTTGCTAGTTGGGGTTCTGGGTCCATTAGCTACAGGCAAGCTGAGGTTCTGGTGGGTAGCCTAGCAAACTCAATATCTCAAAGAATCGCTAGGGCAACGAAGCAAGTGCAATTGTTAGGCGACTCCTACTCCGTAGATGATTTGAAGATTAAGAGATTTGATTTACTCAACCTCAGGACACCTAGAAGCACAGAAGACTCTGATAACCTGTTGGCCTCCGAGGAAATCGGCCATCTAATTGAGACGCTTGCTGTCCGCCGTCATTTCGAATTGCCAATTAGCGTTCGTCTCACTACAGAAAATTCCTATGCGCATCTGGAATCAGACGAAAATGAAGCTAGAGAATCTTTGGTGACACGAGTTTATCTAAATGTGCAGAAACACCTTTCGGCGAGATCGTCAAAAAACTCCGTTTCTATTGTGGCAAGTTATCTTGGAAGAGGTAAGGAAATATTGCTGTCCCTTATTTTGGGACAAACACCCTCTCTTCTCGAGGTGCGGCCGCCATTGAAAACAGCAAACTATGTCTCGAGCAGAGGATCTCCTATTTTGGAAAGTGCGTCAACGAGGGCGACGGCACTTTTCTTCATGAAGGTACTTGCACCCTGGTCTTTAATTGAAGGCTTTGGTGCAACATTAGAGAGGGCTTATTCTCTTGGCTTCGCCAGAAACCCATCGGTTATTTTTACCTCCAATAGCTTTGATACTGATGACGAATTTAAGGTGCACCTTGCAAACTCATTGCCGTCGGCGTCATATGTCGTGGGGCAGCATGGAAACAACTACGGCACCTCTAAAACTAAAGACATCTGCCCAGAACTAAACGCATCTGACGTCTTTCTGAGCTGGGGATGGGGTGGAGAAGAGTATGGGGTGCACCCTTTTGGCCAGATAAAACCAACATTGAAAGGAAAATTTCCGAGCAACGTCAAAGGTGTCACTCTATTCCTGCGCACGCAATATGACTTCCTCCCACAAGCAGATACGCATGAAATAAACCGCCGATATTTTATGAGGATAGAGCAACTTTGCGCTTCCTTGAATGACCTTCAGATCACCACTCATCTTCGACTCCACACGTCCACTTCTTCATTCACGAGAAATTTTCTGGAAAAGGCGGTTGAAAACATGCCGTTCGTCGAAATTCCTCGGGGCAGGCCTTCCATGACAAAACTGCGTTCTTCCGGCATGGGGATTGTTTTTGGTTACGACTCGACAGGCATGTTGGAGCTGGGGACTGCGGGTGTCCCATTCTTCCTCTTCGCTCCAGACGGGCTCGGGCTTGTTCGGCAAAAATTCCGGCCAAATTACGATTGCCTGAGGTCCGCTGGCCTCCTTTCCGAAGAGCCCTTACAAGCGGCGCAACTTATATCGACTTGGATTTCTGCATCTCGAGAAGAAAGAAAAACACAACGCGAGGCTATACAAAATTTCACCAAGGGGATTGCGCATAGTCCTAAAAAGAAGCTACGCGAGTTGCGACGAA